>Ga0181594_10000025_pt1 | contig 106369 bp, 105 predicted proteins | sample 071ome_18_FD_145603 | JGI IMG/M metagenome (GOLD analysis project Ga0181594, IMG submission 145603) | Coastal salt marsh microbial communities from the Groves Creek Marsh, Skidaway Island, Georgia - 071413BT metaG (spades assembly) | ecosystem: Environmental > Aquatic > Marine > Intertidal...
TGTCCTCTCTCAGTTCTTGTTGGGCTCAGACGCGGGCCGCACGAGCGGCGGCGCGGGCTGCGTCTTCTTCGTCGGATCCACGTTCGGGCCGTGAGATGTCGATCCCCAGCTCCTCGACCGTGCGGAACGTCTCTTCGTCGAGCTCGCGCATCTCGATCTCCTGACCGTCGTGCGAGAGCACCTCGACATTGAGGCACAGCGCCTGCATCTCCTTGATGAGCACCTTGAAGGACTCGGGGATGCCCGGCTCTGGAATGTTCTCCCCCTTGACGATCGCCTCGTAGACCCGCACACGACCGAGGACGTCGTCGGACTTGATGGTGAGCAGCTCCTGCAGCAGATAGGCAGCGCCGTACGCCTCAAGCGCCCACACCTCCATCTCACCGAAGCGCTGGCCACCAAACTGGGCCTTACCGCCGAGCGGCTGCTGGGTGATCATGGAGTACGGGCCGGTCGAACGGGCGTGGATCTTGTCGTCGACGAGGTGCGCCAGCTTCAAGATGTAGACGTAGCCCGTCATGATCGGGTTGTCGAAGGCCTCACCGGTGCGACCGTTGAACAAGGTCTGCTTGCCGTCGGTCTGGATCAGGCGGGTCTTGCCATCGTTGGACTCGGGGTTCAGGTTGTCGAGGATGTCGACGATCACCGGCTTGTCGCCGGCGAGTTCCGTCTCGTCCCACTTCGCACCGTCGAACACCGGGGTGGCGATGAAGGTCGACGGCTTGGTGGTCGGGCGGGTCTTGGTCTCGGTGCCGCGCACCGGAGTGTCGCCGACCTTCTCACCGTTGATGTCCCAGCCCCATCGAGCGGCATAGCCGAGATGGGCCTCAAGCACCTGACCGACGTTCATTCGAGACGGAACACCGAGCGGGTTGAGGATGATGTCGACCGGCTGACCATCGGCGGTGTAGGGCATGTCCTCGATCGGGAGGATCTTGGAGATGACGCCCTTGTTGCCGTGGCGACCGGCGAGCTTGTCGCCGACGCTGATCTTGCGCTTCTGGGCGACATAGACCCGCACCAGCTGGTTGACGCCGGGCGCCAGCTCGCCGACCGACTCGGTGTCGCGGTCGAACACCTTGACGTCGATGACCTTGCCGACCTCGCCGTGCGGAACCTTCATCGAGGTGTCGCGCACCTCACGGGCCTTCTCGCCGAAGATGGCGCGGAGCAGACGCTCCTCCGGGGTGAGCTCGGTCTCGCCCTTCGGGGTGACCTTGCCGACGAGCACATCGCCCGGGCCGACCTCGGCGCCGATGCGGATGATGCCGCGCTCGTCGAGATCGGCGAGGATTTCCTCGCTCAGGTTCGGGATGTCCCGAGTGATCTCTTCAGCGCCGAGCTTGGTATCTCGGGCATCGATCTCGTGCTCCTTGATGTGGATCGACGTCAGCACGTCGTCCTTCACCAGGCGCTCGGAGAGGATGATGGCGTCCTCGAAGTTGTACCCCTCCCAGGGCATGAAGGCGACAAGCAGGTTCTTGCCGAGCGCCAGCTCACCGTGATCGGTGGACGGACCATCGGCGAGGAGATCGCCCTTCTTGACCTTGTCACCCGCGGCGACGCGGATCTTTTGGTTGATGCAGGAGTCCTGGTTCGAGCGGTCGAACTTCTTCAGGCGCAGGGTCTTCTGGCCCAGCTTCTTGTACTCGATGACGATGTGGTCGCCGTCGAGTTCAACGATGGTGCCATCGTCCTCGGCGAGCAGCATGTCGGCGGCATCGCTGGCGCAGCGCCCCTCGATGCCGGTGCCGATGTAGGGCGCCTCGGCTCGCAGCAACGGCACGGCCTGGCGCTGCATGTTGGCGCCCATCAGCGCACGGTTGGCGTCGTCGTGCTCGAGGAACGGGATCAGGGCGGTGGCGACCGAGATGATCTGCTTCGGCGAGACGTCCATCATCTGGACTTCTTCCGGCGGCACCGAGGAGATCTCCGTGGTCGCACCGAAGAACACTTCCTGCTCCAGCTGGAGGCGAAGGTCCTGCAGGCTCGCCGCCTGCGGCGAGCGGCGCACGAGCACGCGATCGTTGAGGAACTTGCCCTTGGCGTCGATCGGGGCGTTGGCCTGGGCGACGACGTACTCCTCTTCCTCATCTGCGGTGAGGTAGACGATCTCGTCGGTCACCTTGCCGTTCTTGACGACGCGGTACGGCGACTCGATGAAGCCGAACGGGTTGACCCGGGCGAACGAGGCTAGACCGCCGATCAGGCCGATGTTGGGGCCCTCCGGCGTCTCGATCGGGCACATGCGGCCGTAGTGGGAGAAGTGGACGTCGCGGACTTCGAAGCCGGCCCGCTCGCGGGACAGACCACCCGGCCCGAGCGCCGAAAGACGACGACGGTGGGTAAGGCCCGACAGCGGGTTGACCTGGTCCATGAACTGCGACAGCTGCGAGGTGCCGAAGAACTCCTTGATCGCCGCCACAACCGGGCGGATGTTGATCAGGGTCGTCGGGGTGATGGCCTCAACGTCCTGGGTGGTCATGCGCTCACGCACGACCCGCTCCATCCGGCTGAGACCGATGCGGACCTGGTTCTGGATCAGCTCACCGACGCTACGGATGCGGCGGTTGGCGAAGTGATCCTGGTCGTCAAGGCGGTAGCCCGGCTCCCCCTTGGCGAGGTTGAGGAGGTAGGTGGCGGCGGCCAGCATCTCCGCCTGGGCGAGCACCGACTGATCGTGTTCGGGACGCTCAAGGTCGAGACCGAACTGCTTGGTCAAGAAGTCGAGTTCGGGCCCGAGCTTGCGGTTCAGCTTGTAGCGGCCGACACGGCTGAGGTCGTAGCGACGGGGCTCGAAGAAGGCGTTGCGGAAGTAGGCACGAGCCGACTCGACGGTCGGCGGCTCACCCGGACGCGCCCGCTTGTAGATCTCAAGCAGCGCCTCCTCCTGGGTCGGGGCGATCTCACGGTCTTTCTCCCACTGGCCCTCAAGGAAGTCGAAGTGCTGGACGAACCGATCGAGGAAGCCCGGCTCGTTCTCCTCGTCGTAGCCGAGAGCGCGGAGCAGGGTGAACAGCGAGATCCGGCGCTTGCGGGCCACCCGGGCGCCAGCGGTGACGTTCTTGCCCGGCTTCTGCTCGACATCCATCTCGATCCACTCGCCGCGGTAGGGATGGATCGTGCCGGTGACGAGCTGGTGCTTGCTGAGGTTACGCAGGCGGAACCGCTCACCCGGCTGGAAGATGACGCCCGGCGAGCGGACGAGCTGGGACACGACGACACGTTCGGTGCCGTTGATGATGAAGGTGCCCTTGTCGGTCATCATGGGGAAGTCGCCCATGAAGACCGTCTGCTCCTTGATTTCGCCGGTATTAGCGTTCATGAAGCGAGCGCGCACGAAGATCGGCGCGCTGTAGGTCATGTCCTTTTCCTTGCACTCCTCCACCGAGTACTTCGGCGGCGGACGCAGATCCTCGTCGTCAGGATCGAACTCGAGCTCCAGCTGAAGGGTCTCGGTGAAGTCCTTGATCGGCGAGATGTCGCGGAAGGTCTGGGCCAGGCCCTCGTCGAGGAGCCACTGGAAGCTCTCTCGCTGGACGGCGATCAGATCGGGAAGTTCGAGAACTTCTTCCAGATTGCCGAATGAGTACCGTTCGCGTTGCGCAGCGCGTGTGGTCACTGAGACTCCCAGGAGTTGGGTGGAAAAGGTCGCCAAGCGGCCGTCAGTGCGCGCAAATCCGCTCGGAAAAAGCAGAAGAACGCGCAACGACGACCACGTTGTCACTCAACCTAGTGCTCAGATGCCGATGCGACAACTCCCCGGCAACCCAAGTCAACACCGACTGTGTTCGGTTCGAACACATATGGCGGTGCTGCGATTGGGACCCGAAGGCCGCAACAGACGCGCACAGTAGGGAATCAATCGCGATGGGTCAAGGATCCTCGGCCACCGAAAGCGGCGATCCCGTAGCCGGTGACGACGTCAGGGCTGGGCGAAACGCAGATTGGCGCGGGCTGCCGCCCGACGGCCAGTGTCGAGGCCGAGGAAGTCGGCATAGCCATCCATGCCACCCCATCGATTGCGCAGCGAGTCGATCGTCATCCGCATGACCGGCCGCGGGGAACCGAGCATCGCATCAAGGTCGAACGGGTCGGGGTCGATGCCCTCGTCGGTCAGCATCTTGGTGAAGGCGTCGATGCGCCCCTCGGGCTGATGCCGAGCCGAGATCTCGTAATCGTCGAGCACATGGCCGTCGCCGACCTCCGCAAGTCCAAGCAGCAACATCGCGGTGATGCCGGTGCGATCCTTGCCGGCGGTGCAGTGGAACAGGATCTTCTCACCGTCGGCGACGGCGTGCGCCATCTGCCCAAGGTGCTCCGGAAAGCTCTCGAGCATGTGGACATAGCCCTCGGCCATGTCCGCCTTCGTGAAACTCGTCATGTCCCGATCAAGGATTCGCTCGAAAAGCCCCTTCTGCAGGGCGACGCTCGACGACATCGGCAAATGGACATGCTCGACACTGTCGGGCAGACGGTCGGGTTCGTTGTCGACCTCGGCCTGGGTGCGGAGGTCGAAGACCTTGGTGATGCCGAGACGTTCGATGCGATCAAGGTCGGCGTCACTGGTCTCGTTGAGACGGGCACTCCGGAAGACCTGACCCCAACGGGTAGCTCCGCCGTCGATAGTCGGATAGCCACCGAGATCCCGGAAGTTCATCACGCCGTCCATCGCAAGCAGTCGTTCCCCCACCACGGTGAAGCCGTACTCGGGGTCGAAAAGGTGCACATAGGTCTGCTCGCGGCGCGGCACCGTGACCTGGTTGGGACCATCCGGGGCCCGGACATCGGTACCGGCGTCGATCGGGTCGTCGGACACGAAGACGTTGATCGCCGGCCCGCCACCACGCCAGGTCACCACGAGTTCGTCGCCGACCGGCCAGACATTGAGGTGGGAGATCGGGGCGGAGGGGGTGTCGCTCACGATCAGCACCCTATGCGGTGGTGTTGCCGCATCGCCCACCGGAAAACGAAAGCGCCGGCCCCGAGGGGCCGGCGCGGTTTCGTTCAGGCTCCTCACCCGAGGGTGTGCCCGAGGAACCGGAAACTACTGGAGTTCGACGGTGCCACCGGCGGCCTCGAGGGCCTCCTTGGCCTTCTCAGCGTCTTCCTTCGAGGCGCCCTCGAGGATCGGCTTCGGGGCGTTGTCGACAAGCTCCTTGGCTTCCTTCAGGCCGAGGCTGGTGATGCCACGGACTTCCTTGATCACCTGGATCTTCTTGTCGCCAGCGCTGGTGAGGACGACGTCGAACGACGACTTCTCCTCCGCTGCGCCGCCACCGGCGTCGCCGCCGCCAGCCGGGGCCGCCATCACGGCGGCCGGGGCCGCTGCGGTGACGTCGAAGCGCTCTTCGAACGCCTTCTTCAGTTCGCTCAGCTCAAGGACGGTCATGCCGCCAATCGCATCGAGAATCTCTTCAGTCGTAGCCATGGCTACTCCTCCTCAGTGTTGTCGCCGTCGGCTTCGCCGGCGGAATCTTCGGTGTCACCTGCGTCGGCGACGTTGTCTTCGGTTGCCTCGGCGGTTGCCTCGGCGGGTTCTTCGGCGGCTTCCTCGGCAGCGTCATCATCGCTGCTGTCGTCGGATGCCTCCGCGGGAGCGGCAGCACCGGCTTCGCCGGCGCCACCCTTGTCGATGAGGGCCTGCAGTGCGTACGAGAACTCTCGCGGCACGGCGTCCAAAAGGCCGACGAATTCTGCAAGCGGGGCCTGCAGGAGTCCGGCGATCTGGGCGAGCAGGACGTCGCGGGATGGAAGTTCGGCAAGCGCCTTGATGTCGTCCGCGCTGAGCACGGCGCCATCGAGCACGCCACCCTTGAGAACCAGGTTCTCGTTGGACTTTGCGAACTCCTTCAGGGCCTTCGCAACTGCGGCCGCGTCGCCCGCAGAACCGTCTTCCTTGGCATTCACAAACGCAACAGCGGTCGGGCCAGTCAGCAGATCGTCAAGATCAAGATCCTGCTCACGCGCAGCGATGCGCACGAGGGTGTTCTTGTAGATCTTGTACTCACCACCAGCAGCACGAAGCTCCTTGCGGAGTGCAGCCAAGGCAGGCACATCCAGGCCTCGGTACTCGGTCAGCAACGCGCCATCGCTGGCGTCGAGCTTCTCACGCACCTCGGCAACGATTGCAGCCTTGTCCGTATTCGGGTCTCCCATCTCACCTCCTTTGTTTGCTGTCGGGCTCTTTTCCGGTTGAAAAGAGCGGTGGGCGCCCACCGAAATTCGGTAAGCGCCCAGTCGACAGCCCGCACATGAGATGGGGACGGTCAGCGGAGCTCTTTCCTCGTCCGGCGGGCGGGTCCCCCACAGTCGGGACTGCGGGGACGGTGCCCATTGGTTCTCGCCTTGCAGCGAGCGCACCGGAGGTCTTCGGGTGAGCAGATCATGAACACCGCGGGCCGAAGCCCGGGCTATGTGGATACCAGGCTACGAGTGCCCGGGGAAAAGCCAAACGATCAGGCCTCGGCGGCGCCGATGGCGGACGGCTCGATCCGGACGCCGGGGCCCATGGTGGTCGAGACGACGACCTTCTTGACGTACTTGCCCTTCGACGCAGCCGGCTTGACCCGCTCAAGTTCGCCGACGAGCGCTCGCAAGTTGGTGAGGAGCGCCTCCTCACCGAAGGACGCCTTGCCGATCGGCACGTGCACGTTGGCGAAACGGTCGGTTCGGTATTCAACCATGCCGCCCTTGAACTCGTTGATCGCCTTGACGACGTCAGGGGTGACCGTGCCGGTCTTGGGGTTCGGCATGAGGCTGCGGGGACCCAGCACGCGGCCGAGCTTGCCGACGGTGGGCATCATGTCCGGCGTCGCAATCGCCACGTCGAAGTCGGTCATGCCGCCCTCGATCTCGGCGGCGAGATCGTCGGCGCCGACGAACTCCGCACCGGCCTCACGAGCGGCCGTGGCGGCCTCGCCCTGGGCGAACACCGCAACGCGCACGTCCTTGCCGGTACCGGCCGGGAGGGCCACGGTGCCGCGGATCATCTGGTCGGCCTTGCGGGGATCGACCCCGAGACGGACCACGACGTCGACGGTCTCGTCGAACTTCTTCGTACCGAGCGACTTGATGACGCCGATGGCCTCTTCGTCGCTGTGCAGACGATCACGATCGAACTTCTGCGCGTTGTCGCGGTACTGCTTGTCTTTCGCCATGGTTGGCTCCCTCTCTGTTCACGCCGCCCGGTGAGGTGTTCCGGAGCGAGCGGGGAACCCATGTGGTTCCGGTTGTGGTGCTGACCGAGGTCAGCGCGATTCAGACGACCTTGATGCCCATCGAGCGGGCGGTGCCCTCGACCTGAAGCATTGCGCCCTCGAGGTCGATGGCGTTGAGGTCAGGCATCTTGGTGTTGGCGATCTCCTCGACCTGGGCCTTGGTGATCGTGCCGGCGACCTCGCGGCCCGGGTTGTTGGCGGCGGTCTCGAGACCGGCGGCCTGACGGATCAGGAACGGGGTGGGCGGGGTCTTGAGGATGAACGAGAACGAACGGTCCTCGTAGATCGTGATCTCGACCGGAACGATCTGACCGCGTTTGTCCTCGGTCTTCGCGTTGTAGTCCTTGCAGAAGTCCATGATCGCAACACCGTGCGGACCGAGCGCGGTACCGACGGGCGGCGCAGGCGAGGCCTGCCCGGCGGGGATCTGGATCTTGACGACAGCAGCGACCTGCTTCTTGGCCATGAGTGCTTCCTAGCGAGAAATGCGGACCCACAAGTCTGGGCCGGTTGTGCACGCGCGCCAACCGCTGACGCGCAGAAATGTTAACGGGACCACCCGAGGGCGGTGAGCGCTCAGAGCCGAGCGACCTGGGCGAATTCGAGCTCGACCGGAGTCTCACGCCCGAAGATGTTGACGAGCACCTTGACCTTGAGCTGATCCTCGTTGATCTCGATGATCTCGCCGGAGAAGTCGGCAAAGGGGCCTTCCTTCACCCGAACCGTCTCGCCCATCGAGTACTCGAACATGGGCTTGGACTTCTTGGACTGCTCTTGCTTGCGGTCCGCTTCGACGCCAAGGAAGTTCTCGACATCCTTGCGACGCATCGGCGAGGGCTTGCCGCCCTGGTTGACGAAGCCGGTGACACCCGGGGTGTTGCGGATCACGTACCAGGCGTCATCGTCGAGCACCGTGCGGCAGAGGAGATAGCCCGGGAAGAGCTTCTTCTCGGTCATGACCTTCTTGCCGTTCTTGAACTCAGGAACCTCACGGGTCGGGATGACGACCTCATGGATGCGGTTCTCCATGTTCATCGAGGCGATACGGGCCTCAAGGTTCTGCTTGACCTTCTTCTCGTAGCCCGACTGGGTGTGAAGCACGAACCACTTGCCGGGACGATCGAACGGCGAGATATAGCGCTCCTCGTCGTCGTCCTCACCGGCGTTGAGCAGGGCGTCTTCATCGAGGACCTCGGCGTCGGCGCTGCCGGTCTCGGTCTCGGGTCGGCCCGACATCGCTTCGCCGCCGGTCCACTCGTTGGCGAGGCCGGCACCGACGGGAGCGGCGTCGGCAGGGGCCTCGGCGTCGGGCGCCTCGTCGGCGGCCTCGGGTTCGATGGTGGTGTCGTCAGTCATGAAACTCAGTTGTTGTCGAAGAGCTCGAGGATGAAGGTCGAGAACAACCAGTCGAGCCCATAGATCATTACGCCCAGGATGATGATGGTGATCAACACGACAATCGAGTAGTTGATCGTCTCTTCGCGGGTCGGCCAGGCCACCTTTCGGAGCTCGGCCCGGACCTCGCGCAGGAACTGTCCGGGGCTGGTGCGTTCCTGGGGTGACGCGCTGGAAGGCGCGGTGCGGGAGCGGACCGGCGCGCCATCGGCGTCGATCTCTCCTTGCTTCTGGAGCATCCGCTTTTGCTGTCGGTTCATCGACATGGGTGCAGGTCCTCGGGTTGGTACTCGAAGAGATCGCCGGTTGACGATCTCGTCATGCAGGGGCGGAGGGACTCGAACCCCCAACCGCCGGTTTTGGAGACCGGTGCTCTACCAATTGAGCCACGCCCCTGAGAAGGCATCAGCGAGGCTACCACCGGCATCAGCGTTCCCGACCGGCGAGATCGCGCGCTCAGGGCATCGAACGCACGGGGCATCGCAGGTCGGATCGGCGAATCAGCCGGCAAGCCGAACGACCCGACGGTGCCGGATGGCAAGCGCAATGACGCCCGCCGCAGCAGCAACGCCGCCGATGGTGGCAGCGGTGAACGCCGGGACCCGGGCAGACGATGTGCCATCCGCAGCGTCGAGCGCAAGGAGGATGCGGTGCTCAAGACCGGAGACCTCGACATCGTCGTGGTCGGCAAGGCTTCGCATCATGCGACGCATGCGCTTGAAGTTGGCGATCTCGGCCTGGCAGCGCAGGCATTGGGCGACGTGGGCGGCGGCGTCACTCGACAACACGCCGTCATCGGCGGCGAGTTCGTCGGCGAACCGAGCACATTGGTCGAGCAGGGTGACCTGTTCGAGGTCGTCGATCGTGGGGTCAACGGGCATGGATCGTTGCTCCGGTCAGGTTCTCCCCGGGAAGGGAAAACACCTGCTCGCGAAGGCGACGGCGAGCACGGTGCAGGCGGACTTTGGCGGCACTGACGGAGATGCCGAGTTCGTCGGCGATCGCGTCGTGTGAGAGGTCATAGACGTCGCGCAGCACGACGACAGCCCGCAGACGCGGCGGGAGGTCGCGGATGGCGGCGTCGAGTTCGTTGCGCAGTTCGCCGGTCTCAGCGGCGACGACGGGGTCGGTATCGGGCCGTTGGTCGACGATCTGGGTGTCGTCGACCAACTCGTCGTGGCGATGACGGCTGCGCTTGGTGAGGTGCGTCGACGAGGCGTTGGCGACGATGCGGTAGAGCCAGGTGCTAAAGCGCGCATCGCCACGGAACCGGCCGATGCTGCGGTAAGCCCTCAGGTAGGCGTCTTGCACCACGTCTCGTGCGTCTTCCTCGTTGCCGGTCAGTCGTAGGGCGAGGCCGAATGCGTCGCGATGGGTGAGGCGGACCAACTCGTCGAACGCTTCACGCTCGCCGTCGACGGCCCGATCGACCAGCGCGGCCATGTCGATCTCGGAGGATTTGGACCTCCGGGACCGCCCCGGGTTACGTGTCGAATCCGTGACGATCCGAAGACGACGGGGCTGCTGAGCCATCCTGCGCCTCCTCGGGTCGAACGGTTTCGGGTGGTAGCGACGGACAGATTCGAACTGTCGACCTCTCGATTATGAGTCGAGCGCTCTCACCAACTGAGCTACGTCGCCATGGTTCGGCAGGCGAGTCGAACCGACGAGCTCCCTGTCAGAATTGAACTGACGACCTTCTCCTTACCATGGAGACGCTCTGCCGACTGAGCTAAGGGAGCCTGCTCTAGCCGGGGCCAGAGCGGTGAAAATGATGCCACGACTCCTCGTGGTTCCCAACCCCGTTCCCGAATCCTCGGGGTGGTCGAGTGCATGGGTCGATACCACCCCTCCGGGCATGGCATCGTCTCGTCATGGCGAACTTCGAGACCCTGGCCGTGTCGGTCGACGACACGATCGGCCGCATCCAGTTGAACCGACCAGCGCAGCTGAACCCGTTGTCGACCGCGTGCCTGCGTGAGCTCGTGGCGGCGGCCGACTGGTTCGATGCACTCGACGAGGTGCGGGTCGTGATTGTGCACGGCGCCGGTCGGGCCTTCAGCGCCGGCGCCGACCTTGCGAGCTTTGGCGATCCGGCGGGAACGCTGCCGCGCGATGCAGCCGACGCCGGACGCGAGATGGCAGAGGCGATCGAGGCGATGCAGGCGGTCACGATCGCCGCCGTGCACGGGCACTGTGTCGGTGGCGGTGTGGTGTTGGCGGCGGCCTGCGATCTGCGGATCGCCGCCCAGTCCACGCGTTTTTCGATCCCGGAGGTCGACCTCGGCATCCCGCTCGCCTGGGGCGGGATCCAGAGACTGGTGCGCGAGATCGGTCCAGCCGCAACCCGCGAACTGGTCCTGACCTGCCGACCGTTCAGCGCCGCCGAGGCGAAGGCGCTCGGGATGCTGAACACGATCGCCGCCGACGGCGAACACCTCGACGAGGCGCAGACCCTCGCCGAGAACCTGGCTGCGAAGTCCCGGCTCACCCTGCGGGCCACCCTGAAGGCGGTCGATGCAGCAGCAGAAGCACTGGTGTCGACCGGCACCGCCTGGAGCGATGCCGACGCCCTCATCAACGCCATGCACGACCCGGAATCGCGAGCGGTCGGTGAGGATTATCTCCGAGCACGAGGTCGGTCGTAATCAGTATCCGGGCGGGCGAGTCGGCAGACTGCACCGGTGTCCGGCCGCTTTGCCACCCCACCCCAGAGGGCGATCCTCATCGGCCTTGGCGCCTTCGTCCTGCTCGGGTTGACCGACGGGGCGATCGGCACGGTCTGGCCCGACCTCCGCGACGACTTCGGACGCACTGACGGTTCGTTCGGTCAGGTCTTCGCCTGCCTCGCCGGGGGCTACCTGATCGCCTCTGTGGCGTCGGGTCACCTCAGCGAACAGTTCGGCATGACGACGGTGTTCCGGATGGGCTCGACCCTGGCCGCACTGGCGTTCGGGATCATCGGGCTCGGTTCGTCGTGGGCGACAACGCTCGTTGGCTTCGCACTCCTCGGCCTCGGCAATGGAACGCTCGACGCCGCCGTGAACGCCTGGATCGCGGTGAAACGCGGACAACGAGCGATGGGCCTGCTCCACGCCTTCTACGGGGTCGGCGCATCGGCCGGTCCACTCGTCGCTGCCACATTCGTCGCCGGCGGCGACCGGTGGGGGGTGCCGTTCTGGATTTTCGCCGTGCTGCAGGCCGGCATCGTCGCGGCCTCGCCGCTGGCCAGGGAAGGCTTCGACGACACGCCCGACGCACCCGACGTCGAGGCAACCCGCGGCCGAACGGTGGAGGCACCGCCGTACCTGCTCGCCCTCGTGCTCGGCTGGTTCTTCCTCTATGTCGGGGTGGAGGTCTCCGCCGGCCAATGGAGCTTCACCCTGCTCAGCGAAGCTCGCGGCACCGACGAAGTGCTGGCCAGCGTCTTCGTCGCCTCGTACTGGGGCGGCCTCACCGTGGGTCGTTTCCTGCTCGCATTCGGCGGCGACCGGGTGGCGCCCGAGGTGATCATGAGTCGGGCGTCGGCGCTTGCGGTCGTCGCCGCCGCCATCTTCGCTGCCGACCCCGGCGGACTCGGCGGCTTTGCATTACCGCTCTTGGGCTTCGCCTTCTCGGTGATGTTCCCGGCCGTCGTCAACCGCACACCGATCTACCTCGGGGCGGATCGGGCCGCTCGGATCGTCGGGTATCAGTTGGCGACCTCCTCGGCGGGCGCGATCATCGTGCCCGCCGTGATCGGCCTGCTCGCCGACCAAACCAGTCAGGAGGCGCTCGGCTGGGTTTCGCTCGTCGTCGTGCTGATGATGGCGGCGATGTGGGCGGCCGTGCGGGCGAACGCTCCGACCGGGAGCGCTACTCCGGCGTCGTGAGCACGCCGGCCTTCGAGGAGATCGCGATCCCTCGACGCCCGACGACGAGATCGTTGCGGTCAAGGCCGTGGGTCATGAAGCCGAGCGAGATGCCGGTCGCCGGGTCGGCCCAGCCGATCTGACCCTTCGCTCCACCATGACCGAAGGCCCACTCGCTCGATGCGTGGCCGTGACCACGGAGCGCTTTCTGATCATCGGCGCCCGCAATCGTGAAGGCATGGGTGCGGTTGGCGCGGGTGCCGAGCGGGTCGGGGTGCGTCTGACGGATCGTGCGCAGCGCGTCGTCTTTGACCTCCGGGCGCAAGATGTCGCCGCGGTCGTGGAGGATCGCCTGGTACCACCCGGCCATCGACGATGCCGAGGCGATACCGCCCCCACCCGGGTGCCCACCGGCACGGACCATCGGGTCGTTGAACACCCTGAGGGCCTCGTTGGTGACCTCGGTCTCGGGCATGTCGACACCATGGAGGGCCTTGAACTCCGCCGGGTCGATCGGGTCGCCGACGTCGAACACATCCTTGATGTCGCCCTGCTCGTCCTCGGGGATGCCGAGCCAGCGAGGCTGACCGGCGGGGGTCATGAGGCGTTCGGTGATGACGTCGGCGTACGGGCGGCCCACCACCTCTTCGATCATGTCGGCAAGAACCCAGTGCGCCTGGGAAGGGTGATACTCGAAACGAGTGCCCGGCTCCCAGGTGGTGTGCCAGCTTGCGTACCGCTCGAGCCGCCGTTGACGATCGATCGCCTCAGCACCGATCGGGGCGGTCGGAAAGCCACCAGCGTGAAGCAGGACCTGTGAGAGCGTGATGGCGTGCTTGCCGTTCTCACCGAACGACGGCAGCACCGATGCCACCGTGGCGTCGACATCGAGCAACCCCTCGGCTGCGAGCTCAAGCACGGTGAGGCTGACGGTCGGCTTCACCGCCGAGTAGGTGTGGAAGCGGTTGTGGTCGGCTGCGTCGCCGTAGGCCTCTGCGTAGACGATCTCGTTGTCGAAGCCGACGGCGATCTGGTAGCCGGGCAGGCGGCCCTCGTCGACTTCACGACGGCAGCGGGTGACGAGGGCGTCGAGGCGGGATTGGACGATTGAGGTCATGGCGTGACGGTAGACGCCGAGGCATCCGTGCTCCGAACCCCCTTCTCGCTGCGAGCGGGGCGCACAGCCGTCAACGAACGCTCACGCACGATGCCCTGCCACACCCCGACGCCGTAGGCGAGGTGGTCGACGAGTCGGGCCGTCGTGGCCCGAAAGGGGTCGACCGCTGGGCGGCGCTGGAGCACCTCGACCGCAGCTGCGGTCATCGCCATCGCAGCAAGTCGTCGCCGTGGCCGCCGTCCGGTCGCAGCGGCGACGAGCGCCAACGGGGCCCACGCACGCGGGATCGCGGCGACGGTCGAGCCAAACGCCTGGGCCATCGCTCCGTTCACGGCAGCCGGCTGGTGATGTTCCCCGAGCGCTCGGCGGACGCGAATCTGGGCTGCAGTGACCGTGGCGGCGACCGCGCCAGCGACGAGCGCTCCCGGTGCGACCACGGCAGCGGCGACCGTGCCGTACAACTCGACGGGTGCTCGGGTGGGCGCGATCGCGTCACCGTGTCGACTGGCGAGCGGGGCCGCAGCCGAACCGTAGGACATGCGCTGCCGGAACCAGGCGCTCCACGACGACCGAGGGCGGTGTTGCACCTCAACGGACGGGTCGTAGCGGACGGTGTGCCCGGCGGAGGCGAGTCGCCAGATCAGATCGACGTCCTCGCCGTACCGCAGCGCCGGGTCGAATCCGCCTACCCCGTCAACCGCTGCCACCCGGACGATCAGCGCCGCCGTGGGGACGTAGGAAACCCGCCGACCGGGCGCGACGAGCGACGGAGCGTCGCCGAGGTCGAGGGGCGAGAAGGCCTCCTCGTACGCCGCGAGGGTGGTGTCACCGGGCGCCGACACGACACGGGGCGCCACCGCCGCAACGGTCGGATCGTCGAAGTGCCCGAGCAATCGGTCGATCCAGTCGGAGCCGGTGGGATCCGCCTCGGGATCGACGGTGACATCGGCGTCCACGAAGGCAACGAACTCGGCGCCCTCGGCCCGGGCGAGCGCAAGGCCGTCGGTCCGAGCCACGCTCGGACCGCCGCTGACATCACGCCGAATCACCCGGACACCCTCGATCGGGCCGATCGGCGGGCGCGAACCGTCGTCGACGACGATGGTCGGGCGACCACCCGTCGGGAGGGTGGTGAGGGCCGGTTCGTCCCTCACGGGGGTGACGACGGTGGCGTCTCGGTCAGCGGCTGGCGACACCAACGGATGCATCGAGCCGGCATCGAGGAGTCGCCGAGCAAGTGTGGCCTCCGCGCCGGCCCGCACCGGAGCCCCGTCGATCCATCGATCAACCGTCCGGGCACCGGCCTCGCTCAAGCGCATCATCCGGAACGGTGAGCCTCCAACCAGCACCCGGCCGCTGTCGCGCCGAACGAGCGACGGGTCGGCGACGAGGCGGAACCCGGCAGGTACAGAGCGACGGACAGACATCGACGTCGACGGTAGCGTCGACTGCCGCCATGCGGAGCGGTGCCACACCTGACAGGTGGGCCCATCGGTCCCCTACGATCGGATCATGCACGATCTCGTCATCCGCAACGGTCAGGTCATCGACGGTTCCGGCGCCGCGGCCCGGGCCGCCGATATCGCCATCGACGGCGAGACGATCACGGAGATCGGCTCCGATCTCGGCGCCGGGCGACGCGAGATCGACGCCGACGGCCGCCTCGTCACCCCCGGGTTCGTCGACACGCACACCCACTACGACGCCCAGGCCACCTGGGACCCCGAGCTCACACCGTCCGGATGGCACGGCGTCACCACGGCGGTGATGGGCAACTGCGGTGTCGGCTTCGCGCCGGCCTCTGCAGATCGGCGCGACTTCCTGATCCAACTGATGGAAGGCGTCGAGGACATCCCCGGGGCGGCCCTGACCGACGGCATCCAGTGGGGCTGGGAGACCTTCCCCGAATACCTCGCCGACCTCGATGCCCGCCAGTGGGTACTCGACCTCGGTACCCAGGTGCCCCACGGCGCACTGCGCGCCTATGTGATGCGCGAGCGAGCGATCGACGACGCCACCCCCGACGACATCGCCGCAATGGCGACACTCGTCGGCGAGGGTCTGCGGGCCGGTGCGCTTGGCTTCTCCACCTCACGCACACCGCTGCACAAAGCGGTCGACGGCGAACTCGTGCCCGGTACGTTCGCCACTGACGACGAACTCCTTGCAATCGCTCGTTCGATCGCCGAGGTCGGCCATGGCGTCTTCCAGACCGCCACCCACCATCCCGAGGTGCCCGACTCGTTCTCGTGGATGCGCGCCGTCGCCCGGATCACCGGCCAACCGGTCGTGTTCAACCTCAACCAGCCCGATTACGCACCGGACCTGTGGCGAGAGGACCTCCGGCTGCTCGAGCAGGCCCAGGCCGACGGGCTCAACATCCTCGCCCAGGTGTCAGGTCGGCCGGTCGGCATCCTCGAGTCGTGGTCGGCGACGGTCAACCCGTTCATGCTGTGCCCCACCTGGGGACTCATCGGCCAACTGCCCGAACACGAGCGCCTCGAGGAACTCGCCCGACCCGATGTGCGTGCTGCGCTCACCACCGAGGTGCCCGCCGTCTGGAGCGACTTCATCGCGTCGATTACCCGCAGCTGGGACAAGCTCTACCCGTTCTCCGGCGAAGCCGACTACGAACCCGACCCGGCGGCGACGTGCGCAGGGATCGCCGCCACCCGGGGAGTCGAACCGGCCGAGGTCGCCTACGACCAGATGATGTCGGAGAACGGGAGGGGACTCCTCTACTACCCGCTCTTCAACTACTCGAACCACAACCTCGATCACCTGTGGGAGCTCCATCAGCATCCCCACACCCGCATGGGTCTCGCCGATGCCGGTGCCCACTGCGGCACGATCGCCGATGGCGGCATGCCGACCTTCATGCTGCAGTTCTGGGCCCGCGACCGTGCTCGTGGCGACCAGATGCCCATCGAGTGGCTCGTGCATCGCCAGACTCGTCAGACTGCCGAGATGTACGGACTCCGCGACCGTGGCCTGCTCGCTCCGGGCATGCGGGCCGACGTGAACGTGATCGATCTCGACGGCCTGGCGGTCGAGCTTCCGCATCTCGTTGACGACCTGCCGACCGGCGCGAAGCGCTATGTGCAACGGGCCGAGGGATACGGCGCGACCGTGTGCCGCGGTGCCGTCACCGTGCTCGACGATCAGTTCACCGGCGAGACACCGGGTCGTCTGATCCGCGGGCCGCAGGGCGACCCTCGCTGACCTCGCCTACCGGGACGTCGGCCACGCCGTCGGTGTGCCGTCGGCCAGCCACGCCGCCGCCGCGACGGCAGCCATCACCGCATCGGAGCCGTTGACGGCCGGTCGCTCGTCGGTCAGCACATCGATCTCGATCGTCGGTGTATCGACGGCGCGAACGACACCGAAGGATCGGATGGTGAGGTCGTGGATCTCGCCGGTCTCGGGATCGACCGCAATCGACTCACTCCGCACGAGTCCGAGTCCCATGTGCGCAGCTCCGGTGCAGTAGGAGCGCAGCGTGGTCTCATCGAGCGGATCGCCGGCTCGAACCTGCACGCGGATCGTGCCGTCGGCGGCGATCGAGGCGGTGGCCTTTCCCCCGGTCGGCTCCGTGATCCAACCGACCTCACTGCGCGCGGCTGCGAGCAACACGGCCGCCTCGAGCCAACCGGCGCCGCGGATGGCGGCCGACGTCGGCGGACCGACGACGTCGACCTCCTCGACGGTGACGTCGGGGGCGACCCTTGCGATGGCCTCGACGATCCCGGGCGTGCGGGCAACGCGGAGCAGACCGGAGCCGTCAGCGTTCATCCCACCGGCGATCGGGGGGCGCTTCGGCCCGGTGCGCACGACGTCCTCGCGGGCGAGCAGCACCCGAACCGGGTGGCCGTGCTCGTCGGCCAGTCGCCGGGCCACCTCGCTGAGTCCGGACTCGAGCTTTCCGCCGAACGCCCCACCGTTGCCGAGCAACGACGCCGGCTCGCCACCGGGCTCACACCAGGACGCATCGGTCTCGAGGTAGGCCGGTTCGGTCCAGGTGGTCCGAAGCACTGCGTCGAAGTCCCCCTCGGGGAGCTCAATCGGTGGCGGATAGTCGGCGGTTGTTCGGCGGCCCTGAATCTTTCCGGCGGCGGCGAGCGCCGCAGCGCGGGTCTCGGCGACGGCCCACCCATCGCCGTCGGGCACGGCGACCAGCGCGCCAGGTGGCGCGATGTCGTCGCTGAAGCCGCCCTCGCCGAGTGCGACATGCGGTCCGACCGACTGGGCGACCCCGCCCTCGATCTCCGCCCGCAACGCCGCGGCCTCGGCATCGCCCAAGGTCACCGGTGTGCCGAAGACCTCCCAGGCATCGAGCACCGGTTGCCACCCCGTGCACCGACACATGTGGGCGAGCAAGGCATCGGCTGCCTTGGCACGGTCATCGTGGGAAATCTCCTTGGACCGCAGACCCTCGAAACGGCAGACGATGCCCGGTGTGCAGAAACCGCACTGGCTGCCACCAGTCGCCGCAAACGCCTCACCCCAGGCGGCGCGGACCTCAGGCGCCAGACCCTCGACGGTCGTGACCTCACGGCCACGCACGCGGCGGATGGGAGTCACGCACGAGACGCGCGGCTGACCATCGACGAGGACGGTGCAGCATCCGCACTGACCCTGCGGCGAACACCCGTCCTTGACCGACACCATGCCTGCGCACCCCCGCAGGACGTCGAGCAGGGTCGCCGTGGTGTCAGCGACGACCACGGTCTCCCCATTGACGATGATCTCAACGCTCTCCTGCGACGTACCGGTCACGAACCCCGACGCTAGCGGTCGTCGATACGGCCACGGCTCGTCCTTCGACCTCGGACAGCGGTTAGCGTCGTGTCTCGTGCAGGGCCTCCCCCGTCGTTCATTCCTCCTGGGTGGTCTCGCCACCGGATCGATCGCGCTGATCGCCTGCGGTTCCGACAAGCAACCCGCCGCCCCGAGCGAGAACCTCAGCTTCCTCACACCAGCGTTCCCCGACGGCTTCCGGCAGGCACCGATCCTCGTGGCAGGCATCGCACAGCGGCTCACGTTCCTCGTCCGCGACGAGATCGATGTCATGCGTGAATCCGCACCCGCCGAGCTCGCCGTGCGCATCCGTCAGGGCGACACGGTCGTCCTCGAGACCATGGTCGCCCGCCGCACCGAGGGCATCATCACGCCGTATTTCCCGCTCGTGATGACCTTCGACGCCCCTGGTGAGTTCGTCGCCGAGTTGCCCGACCATCCCGCCGTCGAGCCCGTGCCGTTCCTCGTCGCCGATCGGGTCGACATCGAGATCCCTCAGGTCGGTGATCTGCTTCCATCGGCACCGACCCCTACCGTCGCCGACCCCAAAGGGGTCACCCCGATCTGCACCCGGGCGGCCGACTGTGCGTTCCACGAGATTGATCTCGTCGACGCCGTTGCCAACGACAAGCCCACCGTGCTGCTGATCTCCACACCGGGGTTCTGCCAGACCGACATCTGTGGCCCCGTCGTCGACCTCTTGATCGATGAGGCCGGTGATCGCACCGACCTCAATGTGATCCACGCCGAGGTCTACGTCGACCCGTCGGACTTCGCGGCCGGCGGCTTCCCCGAACTCACACCGGCCGTCAACGCCATGGCGCTCCCGTTCGAGCCCGCCATCTTCGTCGCCGCCGCCGACAACTCGATCCGCGCCCGGCTCGACACCACCTTCGATCGCAGCGAGCTCCGCGACGCGCTCTCGCTTGTCTGATCAGCGGTCGGAAAACGACAAACGCCCCGCCGAAGCAGGGCGTTGGTCAGGGCCGTGGCCCGATCGCGGGATCGGGTTCAGCTGAACGACTGGCCGCAGCCGCAGGTGCGCTGGGCGTTGGGGTTGTCGATCGAGAAGCCGGCGTCCTGGAGGCCGTCTTTGTAGTCGAGGGTTGCGCCCTCGAGCAGCTGGGCCGACTGGGGATCGACGACGACGTCGACACCACCGAAATCCTTGGTGATGTCGTCGGCGGCGCGATCGGTGTCGAAGTACATCTCGTAGGAGAAGCCCGAGCAGCCGCCGGGGCGAACGGCCACGCGCAGGGCGAGTCCGTCTTCACCTTCGGCGCTGATGAGCTCGTTGACCTTCGAAGCGGCGTTGTCGGTGAGCATGATCATGGTGGGTTCCTCCTGAAGGACGGAGATGCGACGGGATCGTCGAACCGTGAACTCTGAGTGTATCGGTCCGTCTTCGGTTGGTGGAAGTGGGCCGACCCCACACCACGCGAATCTGCCCAGCCGCTCTCGGCAGGCCACACGACGCCTATCCTGATCAACGTGGCCACGACGTCTCCCCCCACCCCCGACTACGTCATGGGTCTGATGCGTGGCGTGATCGACCCCGAACTCGGAAGCGACATCGTCGAGCTCGGCATGGCCAAGGGTGCCACCGTCACCGACGACGGATGGGTCCGTCTCCAGATCGACCTCACTACGAGCGGCTGCCCCCTGCGCGCCCAGATCCAAAAAGACATCCGCGCCCGGCTGACCTCGTTGCCCGGGATCACCCGGGTCACGATCGACTGGGGCGAGCTCACCCAGGACGAACGGTCCGAGGCGATGGCCAAGGCCCGCTTCAACGTCAGCCAGAACGCACCCGATACGAGCATTCCTTCGACCACCAAGGTCGTGATGGTCGCCTCCGGGAAAGGCGGTGTCGGCAAATCATCGATCACCACCAACCTGGCGGCGGCACTCGCCGAGCAGGGGTACGCCGTCGGAGTGATGGACGCCGACATCTGGGGCTTCTCGGTCCCGCGCATGCTCGGCGTCGACGGTGACCTCGTCTCCAAGGACGGCAAGATCCAGCCACTCGTGCGCAAGATCGGCGCAGGCCGCCTCGAAGTCGTGTCGATGGGCTTCCTCGTCGACCAGGAGGACTCCGCCCTCATGTGGCGCGGCCTCATGCTCAATCGGGCCGTCCAGCACTTCTGTCAGGACGTCGCCTGGCCGAGCGATCTCGACTACCTCCTGATCGACATGCCGCCCGGCACCGGCGATGTGCAGATGGGCCTCGCCAAAATGCTGCCCCGGGCCGAGATGCTGATCGTCACGACGCCGGCACTCAACGCCCAGAAAGTCGCGGCCCGCGTCGCCGACATGGGAGCGAAGAACTATCTGCGAATCGTCGGCGTCATCGAGAACATGAGTGAGTTCGTGGCGCCCGATGGTTCGCGCCACTCGCTGTTCGGTGAGGGCGGCGGCCAGCAGCTCGCCGACGACATCGGTGCGCCTCTGCTCGGGCGGGTCCCGATCGAGCCGGCGGTCAGCGTCAACGGCGACCAGGGCGATCCTGCTGCGCTCGGCGAGACACCGGCGGCCGAGCAGCTCCGGGCGATCGCCCGGGTGCTCGCCGAGGAGTACGTGCCACCGGTCGAGATGGCCGGCTGCAGTGCTCGCATGCTCGACGCTGCCATGGCCGCACTCGATGCGCTCGACGAGAACGAATCGAGCACCGAGCCAGCGGACGCCACTGTTCAGCGCTCGAGTTCGGGCGGATCCTCAGGGCGGTCGTAGTCGGCATCGCCGACATCGATGATGTCGCCGGGTACCTCACCGCCCGGAAAGCCGGGACCACCGAAACCGGCACCAGACGCACCGCCGAAGCCCGGACCGGTCACCGTCATGCGCGACCCGAAGCGGGCGATGAGAACGGTCCGGATGATCGCCCGAGAGGGCGGGAGCAGACACAGCAGGCCGACTGCGTCGGTGACGAAGCCCGGCGTGAGCATCAAGGCACCGGCCATCGCGACGAGCAAGCCGTCGAGCAGTTCCTTGGTGGGCAACTCCCCAGCGTTGACACGCTGCTGGAAGCGCATGAGCAAGCCGAGCCCTTCGCGACGGACAAGGAAGGCGGCTGCCGCAGAGATCAGGATCATCAAGGCGATCGCATTGACGCCACCGACCACCTCTGCTGCCTGGATCAGGACCCAGATCTCCAGGATCGGGACGACGAGGAAGAGGATGGCGAGGATGCGGAACACCCCCTCAGCGTAGGACCCACTCCGGGGCTCCCAGACGCGCCTGGGTCCCGGCGGGAACCAGCGCTCTAAGCTGCCATCGATGAGCGCCCCTGCCGATCGTCCACCGTCCGTCGACAAGCTGGCACGGTCGATCGCGGACGTCGGCCTTCCGCACCCGATGCTGGTCGACGCGGCGCGTGCCGCGATTGCGGCTGGCGCCCCTGATTCCGCCCGGTCGATCGCGGTTGCCACGAGCCGGCGGATGCTGCGCCCCGTCATCAACGCAACCGGCACGATCCTGCATACCAACCTCGGACGGGCGCCGATGGCGTGGGAGCAGCCCGAGCGCTACACCAACCTCGAGCTCGACCTCACCACCGGCCAGCGCGGTTCGCGCATGGCCACCGCCGGCGCGCTGATCGCCAAGGCCTGCGGCGCCGAGGACGCCATCATCGTCAACAACTGCGCCGCTGCCGTTCTGCTCGGTCTCGGAGGTCTTGCCGAAGGCAGGGACGTCGTCGTCAGCCGCAGCGAACTGGTTGAGATCGGCGGCGGTTTCCGTATCCCCGACGTGATGGCCCGGTCCGGCGCCAACCTCATTGAGGTCGGCACGACCAACCGCACACGCGTCGACGACTTCCACAGCGCCATCGACGACCCCGACAACGATGTCGCCATCGTGTTGCGGGTCCACCAGTCGAACTACACGATCGTCGGTTTCACCGAGGCGCCCACGACGGCCCAACTCGCCGGACTCGACGCACCGCTCGTCGCCGACATCGGCTCGGGCTTGCTCGACAGCCGGTGCCCATGGCTGAAGGGCGATCCGCCCGGCTGGCTGGCCGACGAGCCCGCCGCCCGCCAGACCCTCGATGGCGGGGCCGGCCTCGTGATGTTCTCCGGCGACAAGCTTTTCGGCGGACCGCAGGCCGGGATCATCGCGGGCGACGCCGAACTCGTCCGGAAGTGCGCCGCGCATCCGTTGGCCCGGGCGCTTCGGCCCGGTTCGCTCGTGCTGGCCGCTCTGCAGGCGACGGCGCTCGCCTATCTGGCCGAGGACGGCGACGCGATCCCGTTCTGGCGCATGGCTTCGCTCACCGTCGACCAACTCCGCGAGCGGGCCAATGCCTACGGAGTCGGCGAGATCGTCGACGTCATGTCCACGCCCGGCGGTGGCACGCTTCCCGGCGTGGAGATCTCCTCGATCGGTGTCGCGGTCGAAGGCGACCAGCGCGAGGCGCTGCGTGGACTCGACCACCCGATCATCGCCCGCGTCGACCATGGCGAACGTTCCTTCGGCGAGACGACCGTGCTCGATCTGCGCACGATCCATCCCGACGACGACGAGGTCGTCGCCGGCGCGCTCCGCTCGCTCACGAGCACCACCTGATGCACGTCGTCGCCACCGCCGGTCACGTCGACCACGGCAAGTCCACGCTGATCAAAGCGCTCACCGGCACCGACCCGGATCGGCTCGAGGAAGAAAAGGCTCGTGGCCTGACCATCGATCTCGGGTTTGCCGGCACGAAACTGCCGTCGGGTCGGGGCGTCTCGTTCATCGACGTGCCCGGCCACGTCCGCTTTCTCAAGAACATGCTCGCCGGCGTCGGTGGTGTCGACGCATGCATCTTCGTCGTCGCCGCAACCGAGGGCTGGAAACCCCAAAGCGAGGAACACCTTCGCATCCTCAGCCTGCTCGGCATCCGCCACGGCATCGTCGCGCTGACCAAGGTCGGCCACGTCGACGATGAACTGGCCACGATCGCCCAAATGGAGATCGCCGACCGGACCGAGGGCACCTTCCTGGCCGACGCCCCCATCGTGCCTGTCGACGCGATCGACGGGCACGGCATCGACGACCTCAACGCCGCGCTCGATCGTCTCCTCGATGTCACCCCCACGGCAAGGGATGACAAGAAGCCTCGCCTATGGATCGATCGCGTGTTCGCGGCCAAGGGCGCCGGCACGGTCGTCACCGGAACGCTCACCGGCGGGATGGTGCGGGTCGAGGATGAGCTCACCGTGCTGCCGCAGCACACCAGCGTCCGGGTGCGCGGGTTGCAGAGCCAGTACGCCGACCGCACGAAGGTCGGACCCGGCAACCGCGTCGCTGCCAACCTCTCCGGCGCCTCCCACGACCAGCTCCGCCGCGGTGACGTGCTCGTGCGGCCTGACGACTGGCATGTCACCCGCACGATCGACGCCAGTCTGCGAGTGCTGGAATCGCTCGACCGGCCGGTGACTCGGCGCGGGGCGCACCTGCTCTACCTCGGTTCAGGCGAGCATCCCGTTCGCGTTCGCGTGCTCGGACCCGATGCGATCGAACCGGGAGCTACCGGAGCGGTACGGATGCATCTGCCGGTCGGCCTCCCGCTCGTGCCCGGCGACCGCTTCATCCTCCGCGAGTCGGGTCAGGGGGTCACACTCGGCGGTGGCGAGATCCTCGACGTCGATCCGATCGTTCCGGCATCGCGGGCGAACCCCGATCGCAACGTCGAGCGGGTCGTCCGTGAACGGGGCCGCGTCGACGTCGACCACCTGCGCCGACTCACCGGCGAACTCCGAGCGCCCGACGTCGGCCGGTGGGCGGTCGATCCCGCCGCCTTGGCCGGCACGGCCGACGAACTCCGCGAGGCCGTCGCGGACGCAGGAGACCTCGGACTCAACATTGCTCCACTCGATGAGTTCGAGCGAGCCGTGCTCGAGGCGCTCGACGACATCACCATCGATGGTGCACGGGCCCGGGCCGCCGACTCGGTCGACGTCCTGGCCGACAGCGATCTGGTCGCCCGACTCGAAGCCGATCCGTTTGCGCCTCCGGACCTCGACGACGCCGATCCGGCCGAGATTCGCGAACTCGTCCGCCGCGGCGCACTCGTGCAGGAAGGTGGCGTTGTCTTCGCCGCGAGCGCCATCGACGAGGCGGCCCGGGTGGTGGCTCGGTTGTTGGCCGACCAGCCCGATGGGATCACCGTCGCCGAGGCCCGCGATGCATGGGGCACCACGCGCAAGTTCGCGATCCCGTTGATCACCCGACTCGACGAGACGGGCATGACCCGTCGTCGCGGTGATCTCCGGATCGCCGGGCCGCGCCTGCCCCAGGGCTGAGCAGCCCGTCGAGTGGTGATGGTTCAGGCGTTGGCGAGGTGCCGGCGTTCGGTTTCGGAGAGGCCGCCCCAGATGCCGTGCGGCTCACGAATCTTCATCGCATAGTCGAGGCATTCGTCGCGGACGCAGCACTCCTCACAGATCCCCTTGGCGATCGCTTCGCGGAAACGCTTCTCGTCGCGACGCTCCGGGGTGGTAGGCGGGAAGAAGACGGCAGCTTGTGGTCCGCGGCATGCCGCCTTGAGCTGCCATTCCGCCTGACTGGTGGTGAGCGCCATACCAACTCCTGACGACGACTCCCGACTGCACAAAAGGGCCTATCAGTTCGCAACGATGGCCACAAACGCTTTGGGTGGGATTTAGGCTCAAATCGGCCACAGAGCGTGCTGATGTACTTCTTTCAGTGCAAAACAGGCGGTTCCATGCCCCTTGTGCGCCTGAAACACTCCAGACAACGTCACAAACGGTGCACGCCGATCAGTCGCTGCGGTTGCCGCGCATCTCGCGATAGTCGCGGGCACCACCCTCCTCGGGTTCGATCTCCAGATAGAGCCCTTCGATGGCGACGACCCGGACCGGATCTCCCTTGGCGATCGGCGTGGTGCGATTGACACGCGCCTTCCAGGGTGCGCCGTCGATCGTGACGACGCCCTCACGTTTGATGTCCTCGGCAGCCTCGCCCATCGTGCCGATCATCCACTCGCGGCCAATCGTCGGTGTGCCGAAACGCGTGCGGATCATGGCCGGCATGCCCGAGATCATCGACACCGAGATGCCGACGATGCCGGCGAGCAAGGTGATCCAGGAGATCGCAAACCCATCAAACAAGAACAGCGAACCCACAACGAGACACGCCGTGGCGATCACCGACCACAGTTGGGCCACCCCGGTCTGGACATCAACCGCATAGCCGAGCATGGCGATGACCAGCAGTGCCAGCGCCCAGGGACGGGTCGGCAGGACATCAAGGCCGTAGCAGCCGATGACGAAGCAACCCGCGCCGAGCACCCCGGCGATACCGACACCGGCGGTATAGAACTCAAAGATCAGCAGTGCGGCGCCGATCAGGAACAACAGGTAGGTCATCGCCGGACTGGCGAACGTGTGCATCCAACCGTCGAAGAGCGACAGCTTCGAGAAGCGCACCGGCGAGACAGGCACGCGCACGGCTTCATCGCCGCTCGTGTCGATCTCGGAGGCAAAGCCCGGCAGATCGAGGGCGAAGAAGGCGAGGGTTGGCGAGTCCCGGTCGGCGAGACCGAAGGTGACGACGGTCTCCTCGTCGACGGTGTTCTTGCGCAAGGACTCGGCGACCTCGACGAACGACGGCATCAGCAGCGCCTCGGGGATGACGAGTTCGCCCGTCTCGCCGAACTCGGCACCGACGGCGACACCGATTTCGTCGGTTGCCGCGATCAACTGTGCGACCGTGCCTCGGGCATCGGCACCGGACGGCCCGACCCAGGCGTAGATCGGCACCTCGGCCTCGCTGATCTTCTCGGCGAGTTCGACCAAGCGCTCGTCGGAGACGACCGCCCGAGTGCTGTTGACCTGAAGAATCAGGCCGCCGCTGCCGCTGGTTTCGGCGTTGTCGATCGACGTCTCGATGAAGTCGGCCACGATGCGGTCGACGAACCCGGAGACCTGCACCACGTCGAAAACGAGTGGTTCGTTGGTCGTATCCTGCGCCTGGTTCTGGGCTCGAGCGGGGCTCATGGCGGACAGTGCTCCGACGAGGAGCGCCACGAAGGCGACCGATAGGCTGACGCGGCGTCGAAGCGACGACGGCCGACCGCCCCCACCGTCGGCCGATGAACTCCCGGTCAAGGAAGGCAGCGGCGAGGAGGGAAATGCATCCCAGCCATTTCTTCTCATCGTCGAATGTCCTGATCGTTGCGGGCAAGGGGGGCGTCGGGAAGACGGTCACGGCGGCGGCAGTGGCCACCGCTGCGTCTCGTGCCGGCCAGTCCGTCCTCCTCGTGGAGGTGGCTGGCCGTTCCGGCGCAGCATCGTTGTTCGGTGCTGTGCCCAAAGGCTACGAGGAATCGACCGTCTTCGAGGAGACGGAGATCGATGGTATTCGTCACGGCTCGATCACCCTGAAGTCGATCACCCCTGACGCCGCCCTCATGGAGTGGCTCGAGACCCACGGGTTCAAGCGACTGGTAGGCCGGATGGCCACAACCGGTCTCCTCGAGGTGGTGGCCACGGCCACACCGGGCATCAAGGATCTCCTCATCCTCGGCCGCATCAAGGCCTTCGAGGAAGCGGGCGCCTACGACCTCATCGTCATCGATGCTCCCGCCGCCGGGCACGCCGTCGGCTTCCTTCGCTCCCCCGCTGGCGTCCGGGACGCGGCGAAGACAGGGGTGCTGCACCGCCAAGCCGTCGAGGTCCTGGAGATGATCGGCGACCCGGACCGCTGCAAGGTGATGCTGGTGACCATCCCCGAGGAGACGCCGGTCAACGAAATGATCGAGACGAGCTTCGCCATCGAGGAGGAGCTCGGGGTGCATCTCGGCCCCGCTGTGGTCAACAGCGTGCTGCCCGACCTCGATGACCTCGACCACGACCTCGCCACCCTTGCGGCTGGGGCGGACCTCGAACTCACCGACAACGAGCGCACCGCGCTCGCCACCGCCGCTGATTTCCGTGCTGGTCGACTCCGTCTCCAGCACGAACAGCTCGACCGGCTCGGTGCCCTGCTCCCGCTCGATCAGATCCGCCTGCCGCATCGCTTCGGTTCGTCGATCGGACCCGACGAGATCGCCGAACTCGCCTCCGTGCTCACCACCGCCATTGAGGCACTTCCCGAGGAGGGCGACGAGTGACGGGCTTCGCCGAACTTCTCGCCGAGAGCCAGGTCGTGATCTGTTGCGGCACGGGTGGCGTCGGCAAGACCACGACGTCGGCCGCCACCGCCCTCGCCGCCGCGACCGCCGGCCGCCGCGCCTGTGTGGTGACGATCGACCCAGCGAAACGTCTTGCTGACTCGCTCGGTATCGGCGAACTCTCGAACACCCCCACCGTGATCGACGGGCCGTGGGACGGCACCCTTGCGGCGCTCATGCTCGACACGGAGTCGACGTTCGACGAGGTCGTACGTCGGCACGCCCACGACGACGCGCAAGCCGATCGCATCCTCGGTAACCGCTTCTACAAGAACGTCAGCGGCACCCTCTCGGGCACCCAGGACTACATGGCGGTCGAAAAGCTCTCGGAACTCTCCAGCAGCGGGGAGTGGGATCTCATCGTCGTCGACACGCCGCCCACTCGCGACGCCCTGGCGTTCCTCGAGGCACCGAAGCTCCTCACCCGGCTGCTCGACAACCCGATCTACAAGGTCGTCACCGCCTCCAACAAGGGTTTGATCGGCGTCGCCAACCGGGCTGCGCAAGGCGTGCTGCGCCAACTCGCCCGCGTGGTGGGCGCCGCCGTCGTCGACGAAGCCGTGGCGTTCTTCCAGGCGTTCCAGGGGATGGAAGACGGCTTTCGCGACCGGGCCCAATCGACGCTCGAGCTCCTCAGCGACGACCGCACCGCGTTCGTGCTCGTCGCTTCGCCCCGCAGCGACACCCTCGACGAGGCCCGCTATTTCCTTGACCGGATCCGATCCGCCGACCTCGATGCCTCGGGCGTGGTGGTCAACCGCATGCTGCCTGCCACCGGCGTCGGCACGGAACGGGCGGCGATGATCGAGGCCGAGCTCGCCGGCTCACCTGGCGCCAGTGCGGCGACCGCTCTCGCCGACCTCGCCGCAGCCGCAGCCGACGACGAGGCCCGCGTCGCCGACCTGGCCGAAAGCGCGCCCGATGCCGTGCTGGTGCGAGTGCCGATGTTGAACGACGACGTGCACGACCTCGACGGTCTGGGTCGCGTCGCCGACCTGCTCACGGCCGACGCGCCGTCAGCGACCAGCTGACATCTTCTTCGGTCGATCGGCGCGGGCGTGCCCTGCGCCGGATCAGCTCTGGGGTTCGTCGAGCGAGGCGACTGCCGACGGGAGATCCTCACAGACCGGCACGATGCGATCGAAGCCGGTGGTGTGCAGGAGACGGGTGATGTTGGCCCGGTCGCAGAACACGGCGATGACACCGTCGTTCTCCCGCACCTTTCGGATACCGCCGATGAGCGCACCGAGACCGGCGGAATCCATGAACTGCACCCCGCCGAGGTTGACGATCAGGCGGGCCTCCTCGCCGAGCTCGGCGAAGGCCTCACGGAAGGCCGCGACCGAGTACGCATCGAGCTCGCCCTCAGGGCTGAGCTGGGCGTAATCGGCACCCTCGGGACGATCTACACGGATCTCAAGCACGGCCGCATGGTAACCCCGTTCCGGCGAACGGGACACGCGCCCCTCTGCATCCCCCGGAACGTGGGCCGAAGGGGGCCGCCGTGTACCATCCGTGGCGTGACGGACATCCTTCTCGCCACCGATTCCGACGCCCTCGCCGACGAGGTCGAGGCCGCCGTCGCCGGAGCCCACCTCCTGCACCGTGTACGGGCAGGCGTCGACGTCGTGCCGGCCATCATGCAGGTTGATCCGGGCCTGGTGCTGCTCGACCTCCAGATCGGCAACATGGGCGGCGTCGCCGCATGCCTCGCCGTGCGGCAACGAGAGGAGATGGGCGATATCGAGCCTCGGCCGGTCGCCCTCCTCCTCGACCGAGAGGTCGATACGTTCCTCGCCAACGAAGCCCGGGCCGACACCCACCTCGTCAAGCCGCTCAACGCCTTCCAGATCCTGCGCGCCGTCGAATCGTTGGTTGCCCAGGAGCCGTCGTCGGCCTGAGGCGATACCCTTCCCAGTCGCACCACGGGCAGTGGCGCAGGTTGGTAGCGCGCCTCGTTCGGGACGAGGAGGTCGTGGGTTCAAATCCCGCCTGCCCGACCATTTCACGCTGATCCGGATCCCCGTCCTTGCGGCGGGGATCCGACCGTTTTCGGGCCACGATCGACACTGCCATACTCGGCGGGTGCTGGATCCGCTGGTCGCCGCCACCGCCACCGAACTCGCCGCACGGCTCCGGCGACGCGAAATCACGTCGGTCGATGTCGTCGAAGCGCACCTCGATCGGATCGACGAGGTCGACAGCACCGTCAATGCGATCCCGGTACGGCGGGCACGCGAGGCGATCCTCGCCGATGCCGCTCAGCTCGACGCACGGTCGCAACCGGCGGGGCCGTTGCACGGCCTGCCCGTAGCGGTGAAGGACCTCGAAGATGTCGCCGGGCTCCCGACCTCGTCGGGCTCGACCGTGACCTCGACTCGGCCGGCACGCACCTCCGGCCTCATTGCGTCACGTCTCCAAGCTGCCGGCGCGGTGATCATCGGCAAGACCAACACACCGGAGTTCGGCACCGGGAGCCACACGTTCAATCCCGTCCACGGACTCACCCGAAACCCTTGGGATCTCAGCCGCAGTGCCGGTGGAAGCAGTGGGGGCGCCGCCGTGGCGCTCGCCACACGCATGGTGCCGATCGCCGACGGCAGCGACCTCGGAGGTTCGCTCCGCAACCCCGCCGCCTTCAACAACATCGTCGGGCTGCGCCCGAGCATCGGCCGAGTGCCACTGGCCGATCCGACGACCCACCGCCTTGCCCGATTGTCGGTCCAGGGGCCCATGGGCCGCACGGTCGGAGATGTCGCACTCATCCTTTGCGCGCTCGCCGGGCCGGACCGGCGCGATCCGCTTGCACTCACCGACGACCCGAGCAGCTTTGCCTCGCCGCTGCCCACGACCATGTCGGCGACGGTCGGCTGGATCGGTGATCTCGACGGTGCCTTTGCCTGTGATGACGCCCCGATGGCGCTCGCCCGGGCGGCCGCCGACGTCGTGACCGACGCCGGTGGTGAACTCGTCGAATTGGGTGCTGTGCTTCCCGGTGCCGAACAGATCTTCCGGGTCGTGCGGGGCCTTGGCTTTCGCCAACTCGCCGCCGACATCCCCGCCGATCGCCACCACGAACTCAAAGACACGATCCGCGAGAACATGGCGTACGGCCTCGCACTCACCGTCGACGACATCATGGAGATGGAACGGCTTCGCGTCGGACTCCGCGAAACGGTGACTGAGCTCTTCGATCGGGTCGACGTGCTGGCGCTGCCGACGACGCAGGTGCTGCCCTTCCCTGCCGACTTGGAGTTCCCGACCGAGGTCGCCGGTCAGGCGATGCCGGACTACCTCGGTTGGATGATGTCGTGCTGCGTGATCACCGCCACCGAGTGCCCCGCAATCTCGATCCCCGCCGGATTCCACGACGGTCTACCTGCCGGCCTCCAACTCGTCGGCCGTCCGGGCGCCGATCGTGAACTCCTCGAGGTGGCCGCAGCGATGGAAGCCGCCCGTCCGTACCACCACCTCACGCCAGAGCTCTGAGGACGTAGCCGGACGAGTCGCGCCCGGCGGTAGGCGATCAGGCGCTGAGCGATGGGTGGGTATCGGCCGGCTTGTCGATCGGCATCGTCAGCTCACGCGGGTTGCGATCGAAACCGAAGACGGCGCGGTAGCCGTCGCTCGTCTCCCGGTGGACGATGTGCGGCGTCTCGGCCGAGATGACCGTGCCCGGGCCGCACACGAACCGCTCGCCGGTGTCACGGACGTCGATCGTGAGCTCACCGCTGACGATGTAGGTCGTCGACTGGAAGTCGTGCCAATGGAACTCGTTCTCCACGGCGTCGATGTCGAGCGCAACCGGGTGCTCACCTCGAGCCTCGGCCATGGCGAGCGCCTCGGACTCGTCGGTGAACTGGGATGGCTGGCACGAGAACTGCATACCGCCGATGGTAGGCGCGTTGTCGTCGCGGTTCCCGTTGGCGCCGAACGCCACTCCCGTTCATGATGAGCCGATGCAGGGGGAGGAACTCCGACACATCGTCGAGACCTACGAGAGGTTCGGCATTCATCGGGCCGGGACGGAGGTCGACCGGGCCGTCGTCGACTGGATGGAAGGCCGCTTCGCGGCGCTCGGGCTCAGCACGACCCGCATCGATGCGCCGTTCGACCGTTATGTCACCGAGTCGACCCTGACCGCCGACGGGGTCGAGATCGACCACCTTCCGTTCTTCTACGAGTGGACCGGCTCGATCGACACCACGGATGTCGAGGTCGTGTTGGCCGACGCCCACGCCGGAGGCCGCGATCACGACCTCGACCACACGACAGACGCCGCCGCCACCGCCGCGATGGTGATCGCCACCGAGCATCCCGACGGTTCGCTCGTGGCAGTCAACCGAGAGGCCCGTGCTCACGACGGCCGTCCGACCGTGCTCGTCGCCGGCCGCGACCATGCGCTGCTCAACGCCGCCGACACGGTCCAGCTTCGCCTCGATGCGTGGATCGAGCCGGCGCTCACGACCAACCTCGAGGCCCGCAACGACCTCGAGGGCCCACCGCTGCTGATCACGACGCCGCTCACCGGCTGGTTCGGCTGCGCCGGTGAGCGGGGCACCGGGGTCGCCGTGCTCCTCGACCTCGTCGAGCGGTTCGCCGACCGGCCGCTGCTCGTCCTCGCAACCGGCGGGCACGAACTCGACTATCTCGGCGTGCGCCAGTGGGTCGCCGCCCGGCGTGCCGAGCACGGCGAACGACCGGTTGCCGTGATCCATGTCGGTGCGTCGATCGCCGTCGACGAACCAGCCGACGACGGCAGCCGGCACCTGATCCCGACCCGACTCGCCATGACCGATGCCGGCGGCGAATCCGCTGAACGAATCGGCGCAGCACTCGAACCGGCAGCGTTCACCTTCCGTCCGGAGACCGAGTCATGGCTCGGCGAGTCGGAGGTGTTCTGCGACCTCAACGTGCCGATGCTGTCCTTCACCGGCAGCGGTGTTGCGTTCCACACACCGGAGGACACGACGGCGCAGGTGACGAGCGCGGCGTCACTCGCGTTGGTCGCCGACGCCGTTGCGAACGCCGTCGACGCCTTGCTCGATGGGATCTGAGATCAGTCGACCGGATCGATCAGGCCGGTGTCGACGTCGTAGACGAAGCCTCGCACATGGTCGGTGTGCGGAACGAAGGGCGAGGCCCTGAGGAGTTCGATCGAACGGCGCACGTCGTCGTACGGGTCACTGAAACCGCCGGAGGACCACTCCGGGACGACGCCGTACTCGGCTTCAAGTTCGGCTCGGAACTCCTCTTCGATCACGCCGCACACGCCGCACTTCGTGTGGTGGAGCAGGATGATCTCGCGAGTACCGAGCGCACGCTGGGAAAGACACAGCGAGCGGATGACGTCGTCGGTGATGATCCCGCCTGCGTTGCGAATGATGTGGCCGTCGCCGTTGTCGAGTCCCAGGATCTCGTGGATGTCCATCCGCGCGTCCATGCAGGCAACGACCGCGACCCTGAGCGCTGGCGCGGCCGGCAGACCGGAACGGGCCGACGCTGACGTGGCACGATTTCGGGCGACAAGGTCATCAGTTACCGGGGAGAAGTCGTCAGAGGCCACGACCCCCACTGTAGGTGCACTACTTTTGACCTGAACACACCACCTCTTCGAGAGGACTCGATATGAGTCAACCCCCTGGCCATTACCCGGCCGAAGGCGATCCGCCGAACACCGTCCGGTACTGGGACGGCGAACAGTGGGTCGGCGATCCCATCCCCGCCCCACCGAGCGCTGTCGCAGTCCCGACGGCCAGCGGTCTGGCAGGAGGCGAGCCTGTCTCCAAGATGGACCGCTTCCTCTGCGTCTTGCTCGAGGCCGTGCTGGCAGTCGTCACGCTCGGGATCGGATGGATGATCTGGGCACTCATCCTCGTACTTCGCAACGAGGGCCAAACCCCGGCAAAGAAGATCATGAACCAGAAGGTCATGATCGAAGAGACCGGTATGCCAGCCGGCGCCGCACGCATGATCTTCTTGCGCGGCATTGTCGGAGGCATCATCCTGAACATCGCCTTTTCCCTGTTCGTCATCCCCGGCCTGATCCTGCTCTTGTTGGTGTTCTTCGATGACAAAAACCGCACCTTCTGGGAGCGGGCGTCGGGCACCGTCGTCATTCGAGCCTGACCCCGTGATCCCGGTCCTCGACGCCAGGGCGGGCAACTTCGCCGCTGAACTGCGTCGGGCGAGCCGGGACGTCGGCTTCGTGTCCATCGTCGGACACGGCATTCCGGAGACGCTCTTCGACAGGGTCCGCAGCACGCTGCGGGCCCTGTTCGCGTTCTCCGACGGACAAAAGCGGGAACTCATGATCGAGCCCCGCAACTACCGCGGGTTCATCCCGCTGGGCTTCTTCACCCCAAACCGCGTCGAGATCAACGGCGACCGCGGCGACCGGTACGAGGGGTACAAGCTCCACTGGGAGTGCCCTCCCGGTCATCCCGTCATGGATGCCTGCGACCTCTACGGGCCGAACCGTTGGCCGGCTGACCTCCCAGAGCTGCGGGCCGTGATCCGCGAGTACTGGGCTGCATGCGAACGGGCGGCCGCTCCGATCATGGCGGCGTACGCCGATGGGCTCGGCGTCGACCCAGACGTGTTCGCACGCTGGCACGCCACCCCGCTCACCAACATGACGCTGCTGCACTACCCGGCCCAACCGCCTGCGAGCGACGCAATGGGGATCCACCCCCACAAGGACACGAACGTCATCACCCTGCTGCACCCCGGTGACGTACCCGGTCTCGAAGTGCGATCCCGCGACGGCGAGTGGATCACCCCCGACGCGCCATCCGACGCGCTCGTCGTGAACGTCGGCGAGATGCTCGAACTGTGGTCGGGGGGTGAGTACATCGCTACGCCGCATCGGGTCGTGAACCGCAGCGGGCACGAGCGCTACTCCTTCCCGTTCTTCGTCGTGCCGAATCACGATGTCGTCGTCGAACCTCTGCTCCCCCGCCGAGCCGGCTACACCACCAAACCAATGCCAGTCGGCGCACTCTCGGCCGAGGTGTGGCGCACCAACTGGCCCGACGAGACACCATCGACCGCCGGCCACGACCTCGGTACGCTCGACCGCGCATGACCGCTTTGTCCATCGATGGTGTGATCACCGAACCCGCCCGCACCCTGGAGGTGCTCGCACACGCCGATGTCCTCGTGGTCGGCTCCGGACCCGGTGGCCTCGCCGCCGCGATCGGTGCCGCACGCGCCGGGGTGTCGGTGCTTCTGCTCGAACGCAACGGCTGCTTTGGCGGCAACATCACCCAGGTCGGGGTCGAGGGCTTCGCCTGGTATCGCCACGAACAGACCCAGGATTCCGAGGGCATCGGCATCGAGTTCGAAGAACGGGCCAAGGCGGCCGGCGCCGCCCAGCCCGAACCCCAGAGCGACAGCCACGCCCTCGATGCCGAGGGGTTCAAGAACGTCGCCGACGACATGGTCGCCGAAGCGGGGATCCAGCCACTGCTCCACGCCATGGTCGTCGCCCCGATCGTCGAGGACGACGCCATCATCGGCGTCATCGTCGAGTCGAAGTCCGGGCGCCACGCAGTGCTCGGCCGGGTGGTGATCGACGCCACCGGCGACGCTGATATCGCCCACCGAGTCGGCACCTCGACCCGGAAGACGCCGCTCGAAGAGATGCAGGCCGCGTCGGTGATGTTCCACATGACAGGTGTCGACAAGGCGGCGTTCATCCAAGGCGTGAAGGACGATCCGCAGACCTACCTCTCCTGGGCGGGCGCCGACGAGTGGACGGTCGAGACCACCGGCAAAGAGGACGACATGTTCTCCCCGTGGCTGTCGAAGCCCTTCGACCGGGCCAAAGACGCTGGCCACATCCCCGCCGATCTCAAGACGCTCGGCGGCACGTGGGGCGCCATCTCCGACCAGGGAGACCTCACCTATCTGAACCTCGTCCACATGCCCGAGATCGACGGCACCGATGTGTGGTCCCTCACGAAAGGCGAGATCGAGGGACGCCGCCAGGCGCTCATGGCGATCGACGCCCTGCGCCGGTACACCCCCGGCTGCGAGAACGCCAAGCTCCGCAACTACGGCATGACCATCGGCATCCGCGACACCCGCAAGCTCGTTTCGCGCTATGAGCTCACTGCCACCGATGTTCGCGAGCAGGGCCGCTTCGACGACTCGATCGGCATCTTTCCGGAGTTCATCGACGGCTACGGGATCCTGATCCTGCCGACCACCGGCCGCTACTTCCAGGTGCCGTACAACGCGATGGTCCCGAGCGACGGGGTTCGCAACCTCCTCGTGACCGGCCGATCGATCGGCGGCGACCGGACCAGCCACGCCGCCGTCCGCAACATGATGTGCTGCACCGTCGCCGGTCAGGGCGCCGGCGTGGCCGCCTCCGTCGCCGTGAAGACCGGACGCGACGTCGCCGAGATCGACATCGCCGCAGTACAGGCCGAACTCAAGCGGCAAAACGTGCGGCTGTGGTGATCACGCCCGCACGGGGCTCGCGGTTGTCCGCGATCAGTCGATCGACGCGAGCCAGGCTCGAGCGTCGATCATCATCTCGATCGTCTGGCTGTGGGCCATGTCGTAGGCGTGTGCCCGCATGTTCCATCCGCCGGCCTTGAGCGAAGCGGCGACCGCCTCGGCCTGGTCGGTCGTGACGATCGGATCACGGGTGCCCCACTGAACCAGAGCGGGGCGACCGTCGCCGGTCGAAAGGTCGACGAGCACGGCGGCGAACTCAGGCAATCCGCAACAGATCGCCCAGACCCCGCCGTACCGGGGTGCATCGGCCTTGCCCACGAGCGTGAGCGCCAGATACCCACCCTGGGAGAAACCACCGATGTAGCACCGCTCGAGTGCAACCTTCGCCGCAGCAGCCTCGTCGGCGATCAGGGCCTCCAATGCGTCGACCGACGCCTGGAACTGGCTGAGGTCGCGCTGCGTCGTCTCCGTGTCGATTGACCACCACGAAGCGCCATCGGTGTCGCCGTTGGGCAACGGGACCGGGCCGCGGGGGGCGATCGCACTGAAGCGTTCATCGGGGTCGATGAGCGGCACATAGGACGCCAGGTGGTGCTGCTCGGCGGAGTAGCCGTGCAGAAGAAACAGCAGCCGAGGGGCGCCGTCTCGGGTGATCCGGTAGGTGGTCAACGACATGGGTCGGAGTCTGGCACGAGTCGGCCCATCAGCGGGCACCCCAATAGCCTTCGTCGCATGGACCTGACGTGGGAGGACCGCCAACGGGCGTTCCAGGCCAAGGTGCTCACCGAAGGGGTGAGCGAGGAGTTCGCCATCGGCGTCCGGCCGTATCGGACCTTCGTCGGCGCAGCCACCGGGACACCGCCGCCGGCCGGTTCTCGTCTCGAGCGGGCACTCATCGTCGTCATTGCGGGTGCTGCAATCGCCGCCACCCTCGTGCTGCTCGGTGGACCCCGCACGATCGTGGCCGTCATCGCCGGGCTCACCGGCGGCGTGGCGATGTTCGCCGGCCTCGCCGGACCCGACCCCCGGATCCGCCACGATCTCGACGAGCCGCTGCTGGCGATCTACGCCGATCGCGCCGGCATCGGTTCGGTGCCGATCTGTGTCACCGCCATCAGCGGCGAGGAGCAGATCCGGCTCGGCGAGGAAGGCTTCGGCAATGTCGTCGGCTCACCTCGACCGGGCGGAACCCTCGGCGTGTTCATCGACGACTACCTCGTCTGGGCCCGCACACCACCGCGCGGCAACCGCAAGGGTGACCCGAGCTTCGGTCAGATCTAGCCGCTGCGGCTCAATGGCCGCCGCGGCGGACACCGCCGTATTTCATCCGGGTGTCGGTCATCGCGGCGGGACGCTTCTCGTCGTCGAGAATCGCGGCGTCGACCACTTCACCGATGAACAGGGTGTGGGTGCCGAGGTCGTGAGCCTGACGGACCTCGCATTCCATCCAGGCGATCGCCTCGTCGAAGATCGGTGCACCGGTCACGCCGTCATGCACGGCACGGCCGTTGAGCGCTCCGTCTTCGAACACGGCCGGCTTGGAGAACTTCACGAACGGACGGGTCTCCTCGCTATCCCAGAGGTTGACCGTGAACGATCCACCCTCACTGATCAGGCGATGGGTGACCGCCGAGTTGTCGATCCCGATGCCGATCAGCACCGGCTCCATCGACAGCTGCGTGATCCAGCTCGTGGTCATACCGTTGCGTTCGCCGTTCGCCGCGGAACCGACGAGCGCGAGAGCGTTCGGGATCTTCCACGTGACACGGTTGACGAGTTCGTCTTCGAGGGCCATGCCCGGAGAGTAGAGCGGGCCCACGTCCTTCGTCGGGACGGCGATCCGAAGCGAGCAATCAGCCGAGGTCAGGACGGCCGGCGGCGACGGCGATGGCCATCCCCTCGACGAACAGCGGTCGCCCGTCGACCTCAATGACCTTCTCGCTCCAGGTGACCTCAACCTCGAACTCTTTCGCACCCGCGGCCTGGACCTCGACGACCGCGGCGGCGCGAGCCAGCTCCTCGGCTCGGGCCTGGGCCTCGGGATGCTCCCACGTCGTCTCTGGTTCACCGCCGGCGTGAATCCGATAGACGCCTCGCCGCGGCGCGGTGACCGGGACTTCGGCGCGCACCCGGACCTTGCCGACGACGGCGCCGATGGCATTGGCGACATCGGCGTTGGCAGGAACCTCGACCTCGGTGCCGAGCAGCTCGCCGATCGCCGGGTAGTAGGTGGCTGCCGGAGCACCGAGGCCGACGAGTTTGGCGCCGAGCCCGACGTCGATCCGGGCAGAGCGAGACGTGCGATCGAGCGCAGCAGCGACGAGCGCAGACTGTGCGAGGGCGTCATCGAGGCCGTCGCGGTCGAGCGCAGCCGCAAGCAACGCCTCGGCTGATCGACGCACGAGCGCAGCGACGACGGCGTCGCTGATCTCCTCGGGCGTCTCGGCGATGGCGTTGCCGTATCGATCTCGGCGGCGAGCGAACACGGCCGCACCCAACCGGGCGATCTCAGGGTCGTGGGTGGTCTGGTCGCCGAGCACATGGCTGGCATCGGTGGGGGTGAAGGCGGCGAGGCGCAGAATCGCCCGGCTCACGAGGCGTCGCATCGCTCGCTCCTGGAGGCTTGTTGCGACCGCCTGCGATACCGGGACGAGCGGCTTGTCGATCGCATCGACGACCGCCTGTTCGTTGCGGTCGAGGACGGCACCCTCAGCTCGTGCCGTGCGCTGGAGGAACACGCCGTCGAATGCGCCAGGGATCTCGTCGTTGAGGCGCGCTCGGAGTTCGTTGCGGAGGAGGTCACCATGCTGCTCCCCCATCAGGCTGAGTGGCACGACCCGCCGAGGACCAACCTCGAGCTGGGAACCGACGGCCCGGTCGGCGAGTCGAATCTCGCTGTCGCCGCCAAGGCCGTGCGTGTGCATCAGCACCGCCTCGACCATCGTGCGGTGGCCGCCAACGGTGGCGCCGTCGGCTCCGAACGGCGGCATGCCGTCGCGCACGACGGCGATGTCGGTGGTGGTGCCGCCGATGTCGGCGATCACGGCATCGTCGGCGTCGGCGAGATGGGCCGCACCGACGAGGCTGGCGGCCGGACCCGAGAGGATCGTCTCGACCGGACGCTCCTTCACGAAGTCGACCGATACGAGCGAACCGTTGCCGCGCACGATCATCATCGGGGCGTCGATCCCCCGTTCAGCGAGACTCCCGCCGGTGGTGGCGACGAGGTCGTCGATCATGGCGATGAGACGAGCGTTGAGCAGGGCGGTGACGCCTCGCTTCGGGCCACCGAGGCTGGCCGACAGCACATGGCTGCAGGTCACCGGCTTTCCGGTGCGTTCGCGGATGAGTTCGCGGGCGGCGAGTTCGTGCTCGGCGTTACGCGTGGCGAACTGGGCGGTGACGGCGAAGCCGTCAACCTGGTCGGCGACCTCGTCGACGCGGGCGGCCAGTTCGTCGAGGTCAAGCGGCTCGACCGGATCACCGTGGCTGTTGTGACCTCCACCGACGACGATGACGGCGTCGTCACCGATCGCTTCTCGCAGACCGCCGCGATCGAGGGCGTCCTCGTCGAACCCGATCGTGACGAGGCACGCCGGACGACCCGTGCCCTCGACCAGAGCGTTGGTGGCAAGCGTGGTGGATAGGGCCACCATCTCGATCGCGGACGGATCGACCGCGGCGTCGGACACGGCCGCATCGATCGCCCGACCGATCCCGATCGCCAGTTCGTCGTGCGTGGTGGGCGACTTCGCCTTGGCGACGATCTCCCGAGCGCGCTCGTCGTACACGACGGCGTCGGTGTACGTCCCCCCGGTGTCGACACCCAACGCGTAGCGGCGCGGCTCGGTCATCGCGGCACAGTCTGCCGCAGGAACAGCGACGCAACGCACCAACGAGGATCACATCTGTTAACGGCGACACGCTGCGCCGGACGGGTGGGCGACGCTCCGGCCGACGCCGGCCGTTGATCGTCGCCCACCCGTCCGTTGCGCAGCGTGGTCGGCGTTCAGCTGTTGGGCATCCAGGCGGCCTCGCCCTGGAAGTACTGCGATGCCATGTCGAAGGAGGCGATGAGCGAAGCTTCGGTATTGCCGTCGGCAGCAAGCCAGAGCCCGATGCTGCCTTCGAGGAAGACGCAGGGCGCGTCACAGTCGGGCCCGTAATCCCAAATCTTGCTGGAGTGGATGAAGATCACCTGCGAGCTGTCGCTGGACCAGGTCGGCGACTCGATCGCGCCGTAGAAGTAGGGGTTCTCACCGTCCTTGGTGACGACCTGGGCCTCACCCGACTCAAGATCGACCATCGCGAGCGCATTCGCGCTGCCGGTGTCACCCGATCCACCGAGCGCCGCTTCGATCGCCAGCCTCTGACCGTCGGGGGAGATCTCGCAACAATCCCGACCGAACGGGCTGAGCGGAAGCTCGCCGAGCTCGACGGCAGATGTCTCGAGATCGCCGTCGATGATCTCGATGCCGGAGAACGTCAAGCTGTCGTGAAGCAGCCACGTCCCCGATGGGGTTGCCGCAAGATCGAGTGGACGAACCCAGGATTCCCGTGGGCCGACCTCGAAGTATGTTTCCGAATCACCGGACTCGGCGGTGTACCGAGTCAGATAGGTGACGTCGTCGGCGCTGGCGAACTCGCCCGAATCAATGCTCGAGAATTCGAACACCTCAGCATCGTCGTCCACCACAAGGTGCTGAATCGGAAGCTCGTGCTGGAAGAGGAAGGTCACCGCCTGGCTGTCGAGATCAACCCGGTTGACCAGCGATGAATCGTCGGGCCCGGGCGACACGAAGAAGATCGCATCACACCCACTCGACCACACAGGCGCTCGAGGCTCGGACGGCCCGTTGGGAAGAACATCGACCAAGGCCGCTGATTCGAGGTCGAAGAGGTACAGGGAATCGGCCTCACCGAACTGCCCGGTCAACGCGAGGGTCGAGCCATCACACGGCGATGCGGGCGGGGCCTCGGTCGTGGTCGTGGGTGGCTGCGTCGTCGACGACGGTGCGGTGGTGGTAGTGGTGGTCGTTTCCGCCGTCACCTCTGTTTCGCCCGTGTCGGACTCCTCGGCGGTTTCAACCTCCGTTTCGGGGGCGTCCGAGCTCGGCGACTCGTCGCTGCCACAGGCAGTGAGTAATGCGGCTCCGAGCACGCACACGCCAAGGATCTTCATGGCGGATGTCGTCAGGATGTCGTTCACCGTGTTCTCCTTCTCGAGGGTTGTGCGTGTCCTGATGGCAGACCCGACGGATGTGGACACAAAACCTAGACCACTCCCGAGACCGCTTCAGTCGACGGGCGACCAGAGCGGCTCGTCGATCACGAAGCCGATGTCCTCGCCCCACGTATTGCGATACGCCACCTCGTGAACGGGATCACGCTTGGCCACGCCCCAGGTGCCGGTCGGATACCCCATCGGGATGCAGGCGGCCATCTTCCACCCCTTGTCCTCGGGCACACCGAGGATCTCGAACGTCTCGCTGTTCTTGAACGCCAGCACGCTGGTGAGCGACGAGCCGACATCCTCGGCGCGGGCCGCGAGCATCGCCGACCAGATCGCCGGGAAGATCGAACCACCGCTGGAGTCGTTGCGGTCGAAGGCGAACAACAGCAGCGGATACGACGCAAAGTTGTCCTGAGCCCAACCCACCGACTTGATGATCTTGCGCATCTGGACGGTCTCGGGATCGGTGGAATCCGACTCTGCGTCGTCCATCTTGTCCTTGTAGATGGTCGCCCAGAGCAGATCGATGCACACCCTGTAGAGCTCACCCAACTGCTCCCGTTTGGCCGGGTCATCGACCAACATGAAGCGCCAGTTCTGATTGTTTCCGCCGCTGGGAGCCCGGATGGCGGCATCGAGGATCCGCATCTGCACGTCCTCGGGGATCGGGTCGGGCTTGACCCGTCGCATCGCTCGGGTGGTGTACAGCGCTTCACGGATATCCATGCCGCTGAGTCGACCACGGCTCGCCCCGACGAGCAAAAATCGGGCCGCTCGGCAGAGCGGAGCGCAGTCCCGTAGCCTTCAGTCATGGCGAGCGCCCCCCGCCCCCCGCTTGAAGCCGTCCGCGACCGTCTTGGTCGCGGCATTCGCGAGATGCTCGCTGGCACACCCGACCAGGTGCACGAGTGGGATCCCGCCGCCGAACGCCGCTTCGCCCCCGACTCAGCGATGTGGGCCGTGCACACCGACGTCGCCATGCTCGTCGGTGGGCTGCGGGCCTTGCTGCTGCAGACGCTGCACCCCCTCGCCCTCGCCGGAGTCGTCCAACACTCGACCTACAAGACCGATCCACTCGGCCGGCTCCACCGCACCGGCGCCTTCGTCGGCACCACGACCTTCGGCACGGTCGAGGAATCCGACCAGATCATCGCCCAGGTCAAAGCGATCCACGCCCGGGTCAACGGCACCGCTCGCGACGGCCGCGAGTACTCCGCCCTCGACCCCCACCTCCTCATGTGGGTCCACTGCACCGAGGCCGACAGCTTCCTTCGGGCCCGGCAGCGCTACGGCGCAACACCGCTACCGGAGAGAGTCGCCGACACCTATGTCGCCGAGATCGGCGAGATCGGCGCGGCACTCGGCGTGATCGACCCCCCGCAGAATCAGGCCGAACTCCGCGAGCGGCTGATCTCCTACCGGCCCGAACTGCAGGCCACCCGCGACACGCGCGAGACCGTCCGATTCCTTGTCGTGCCGCCGCTTCCCCTTGCCGCCCGACCGCCCTACGGCATCTTGTTCGGTGCGGCCACAGCGATGCTTCCCCGCTTCGCTCGCCGGATGCTCCTGCTGCCGGTCGCCCCCGGTGCCGAGTCGCTGGCCATCCGGCCCGCCGCAACCGCTTTGCTGCGCACGATGGGATGGGCACTCGGCGACCATCCGGCAGTCGAGGCCGCACGGGCCGCCGAAGCCGACTGACCGCCTAGCATCGAGGCCATGGAACTGGCCGAGGTGCAGCGGTTGATGGACGAGCTCTATGGCGAGGCCGACCGCGCCCGCGGTGTGCCGTCGACGGTGGCCTGGCTCGCCGAGGAGCTGGGCGAACTCGCGCAGGCCGTGCGCAAGGGAACTCGTGAGCAACAAGTGCACGAGTTCGGCGACGTGCTCGCCTGGCTCGCATCACTCGCCAACCAGATGGACATCGACCTCGACGACGCCATGCAGCGCTATGTCGAGAACCCGCCCTGAGCGACATTCGCGGATGTGAGCGGTTCGATTGCGCCAGGAGTCGGCTGTGCGACCTCGCCGCTCGACTCAGCCGGCGCTGACGATGCCCTGCTCGATGAGGCTTTCCGCGATCTGGATCGTGTTGAGCGCCGCACCCTTGCGAAGGTTGTCACCCGACAAGAACAGGCTTAGACCGTGCTCGACTGTGTCGTCGACCCGAATACGACCGACATAGGTCGCATCGACACCGGCCGAGTCGAGCGGCGTCGGGATGTCCATCAGTACGACACCATCGGCATCGGCGAGGAGTTCGCGTGCACGATCGGGGGTGATCGCCGAGGAGAACCGGGCATTGATCGCCAGCGAGTGGCCGGTGTAGACCGGCACGCGCACACACGTGCCCGAGACCTTGAGGTCGGGCAAACCCATGATCTTGCGGCTCTCAAAGCGAAGCTTCTGCTCCTCGTTGGTCTCATCGAGGCCATCGTCGACCAGCGCACCCGCGAACGGGAGCACGTTGAACGCAATCGGCTTCACGAAGTTCGGGCCCTCGTCGATCGACACCGCCCGCCCGTCATAGGTGAGCTCCGGACCGTCGGCGCCGACCTTCTGGGCCTGCTCATCAAGCTCGCGGACACCCGAGAGCCCGGCACCCGACACGGCCTGGTAGGTCGAGATGATCATCGCCTCGAGCCCGGCCTCGTCGGCAAGCGGCTTCATGACCGGCATGGCGACCATCGTGGTGCAGTTGGGGTTGGCGACGATGCCCTTGGGGATCGAGTGGAGGTCGGCGGCGTTGACCTCGGGCACGACCAGCGGGACGTCGTCATCCATGCGCCAGGCACTGGAGTTGTCGATCACGATCGCACCAGCGGCTGCGACCCTCGGCGCGAGTTCTTTCGACGTGGAACCTCCGGCGGAGAAGAGCGCAATGTTGAGGCCGCTGTAGTCGGCCGTCTCTGCGTCTTCCACCGTGATGTCCTGACCATTCCATTCGATGGTCTTGCCCGCCGAACGGGCGGATGCGAACAGTCGAAGCGAGGTCACGGGGAAGGAGCGCTCCGCCAAGAGCGCCCGCATCACACCGCCGACCTGGCCGGTGGCACCAACGATTCCTACGTGCATGGCGGTCAGGCTATCGGCCAGCGGCACCGGCTCAGCCGACGAGTTCAGCGTGGTACGCCTCGAGACGAGCGAAAAGTTCAGCCTCGGGAAGCTCACCCTCGCTGCGCTTGAGTTCGAGCAGCCAACGCATGATCTGCCCGATCTCCCTGCCCGGACCGATGCCGAGGTGGGCCATCACGGCATCGCCGTCGATCTGGGGCCGCTCGGCATTTCGGCGATCCTCTTCCGCAAGCTCGGCGATGCGGCGCTCGAGGTCGTCGATTGACTCTCGGAGCGCCTCGGCCTTCGCCCGGTTTCGGGTCGTGCAGTCGGACCGCACGAGCGCATTCAGGCGGCCGAGCAGCGGACCGGCATCACGGGCGTAGCGCCGTACGGCGGCGTCGGACCAGCCGTCGGCGTAACCCTTGAACCGGCCGCTGAGACGGACCAGCTCGGCAACCTGGTCGGTCACCGACTCGTCGTAGCCGAGCGCCGCCATGCGCTTGCTCGTCATCCGACCACCGACGACCTCGTGATGACGAAAGGTCACGCCACCGTGCTCGAAACTTCGGGTCTTGGGCTTGGCGATGTCGTGAAACAACGCGGCTAGGCGAACGATGAGGTCGGCCGGGGTCTTGGCGACGACGGCGACCGTGTGGGACAGGACGTCCTTGTGACGATGGATCGGATCCTGCTCCATCCGCAGCGCCGGCAATTCGGGTACGAGCGTGTCGATGCGGCCGCTGTCGATCGCCGCCCACAGGGAGGCGGAAACGTCGTCGGCCATCAGAATCTCGTTGAGTCGTTCGGCTGGCGCCAGCTCGGTCGCAGACATCGCTCGCAGAGTCTACGGTTCAGCCCATGATGCTCGACCGCTTTCGTCTCGATGATCGTGTTGCCATCGTCACCGGCGCCGGCCGAGGAATCGGCGCCGCCGTCGCAGCCGGTCTGGCCGAGGCCGGTGCCGACGTCGTCGCCGGTGCCCGTTCCGCCGACCAGCTCGCCGAAACCGCAGCGGCGGTCGAGGCGCACGGACGACGAGCGGCGACGGTCGACGGCGACCTCTCTACCCGCGACGGCATGCAGTCACTCGTCGACACCGCCATCGCCGAGTTCGGGCGGATCGACATTGTCGTCAACAACGTCGGTGGCGCAATGCCCTCGGCCTTCCTCGACACGAGCGAGCGGTCATTCGACACCGCGATGCGCTTCAACGTCACGAGCGCCTTCAATCTGACCCAACTCGCCGCGCCTTATCTGCTCGAATCTGACGGTGCGTCCGTGGTGAACATCGCATCGAGCGCAGGCCAGTTCGCGATCCGAGGGATGAGCGCCTACGGCACCGCCAAGGCGGCCCTGATCCATCTCACTCGCGAACTTGCGCAGGATCTCTCGCCGAAGGTACGGGTCAACGCTGTGAGCCCAGGTGCGATCGCGACCTCGGCGCTCGACATCGTGCTCCAGACCCCGGAGCTTCACGACGCCATGCTCGACGGCACACCGATGCGTCGTCTGGGCGACCCTGACGACATCGCCGCGGCCGTGCTCTTCCTTGCCTCGCCTGCTGCGAGCTATGTCACCGGCGAGGTGCTAGCGGTCAACGGCGGCATCCAGGGCTCGAATCTCGAACTCGGGCTCCCCGATCTGTGAGCTGAGCCACAACGGCGGTCGGCTGGGCCATCCGCCCCACCCGATCTACGCTCGGGCCGTGGGAGACGTGCAGGAACGCAACAAGGCCATCGCCGCTCAATATTGGGAGGCGCTGTACTCCCACGACTGGGACGCCGTGGCCGGCTTCTTCTCCCCCACCGCCAACTATGTCGACAAGGGGTTGGGCGAATCCCTCGGCGGCGCTCACGGACCTGACGAGATCGTCGCCCGGCTCCGACTCGGGCTCGACCCGGTCGAGGCCCACAATCACGTCGAAGGGATGATGATCGCCGAGGGCGACGTCGTCGTCACCGAGCACGAGGAGGAGTGGGTCTTCCACACCGGTGAACGCGTCCTTCATCCGTTCGCCTCGGTGATGGTGTTCGCCCCCGACGGGAAAATCGAGCGCTGGTGGGACTACTCGAATCTCGGCAACCTGCTCGACAACGCGCCCGCCTGGTGGCTCGAGCACATCGCTCAGGGGTACCGCTCCGCAGAGAAGTAGCGAGCCTCGATCCCGTCGAGCACGGTTTCGAGGCCTTCGGCGAAGCGTTCTTCGCGGCTCAGGTTCACCAACAGCTCCCGCCGGAACGTCGCGACTCGGGCGAATTCCCCGTCAGGAGCGAGATCCGGCAATTCGCTTGCCGAACTTGCCTGCTGCACGAGCGTGCCGACCACCCAGTTCGCCACGACACTGAAGGCGAGGGCGGCGACGCGGAGGTCGTCGGTGGTCCCGTCGAAGATGGCGACGACCCGGTCGAGAAAACGTTGTTCACCACGAGAGACAGGTGGACGACCGACCAGCAGCGGGAACGCATTGGGGTGCACTGCCGCAACCGAGACATAGCTGAGGGCCATCTCGGCGGCCCGAACCCGCCAGGGCCCATCAGGTTCGGTGTAGGCATCGAGGATGTGCTCGTACAGGCGGTCGGCGACCGCATCGAGCAGGTCGTCCTTGTTATCGACATGGTTGTAGAGCGACATCGCCTCAACCCCGAGCTCCGCACCCAGCTTGCGCATGCTCAGCTGATCGAGGCCGCGCTCGTCGATCAGTGAGAGTGCCGTCTCGGCGATCAGGGCCCGATTGAGGGGCGCACGCTCGGTGACCGTCATTCCGAGAGTGTAGGGCGGGTGGGGGTCCCGTCTGCGAGCTGCAGCTCCTGGCTCGGCCAGCTGACGACGAGAAACGACCCCATCCCGGCAGGATCGAGCAGGGCACCCGCTTCGGTGAGTCGGCTCCGTGCCCGGAGCGCAGCGAGGTCACCGACGTGGGCCGATGCCTCCCATGCACGACGACCTTCCTCGACGAGCGCGTCGATGCCGTGCCGGCGCAGGAACGCTGCCTGCGTCTCGATGATCGGTGATCCGATCGCCGCAAGCTGCTCGGCCGGCAGGTCGATCGTGATGTCGCACCGACCGGGATCGGCGAGCCAATCGACCACTCGGTCATGACTCCGGTAGGCCCGCAGCCACTCGCCGTCGCGTTCGAGCAGGGCACTCGTCGCTGCGGCGTAATCGAGCACGACAACGAGGGCTTCGGGGAAACAGCGACGCCGCTCACGCACCCAGTCGGTCGCCGGTCCGATGACGGGCAGCACGCTTCCTGCGGGAGCGTCGTCAACGCCGGCCGGCGTCGCCGTCGGCGAGCCACCGACCAGCACGAAGCCAGTGTCGTCGGTGCCGACCCGCAGCTCGAACCAACCCGAGTCGCCGCACTGAACAATGTCGAAGGCCAGATTGTCGAGCAGCTCATTGGCGAACACGACATCGACCCGATCGAGCGAAGCGTCGTCGGCCATCGACCGTAGATGATCCCCCTCGGGATGCTGGAGCCGTTGGCTGTCGGACCGCTCGACCATCACCCACTCAAGCGCGCCCGCCCCGAGGCATGCGCCGCCGGCTGCGGTGACGGTGCGGGCAAGGGTGCCCGGACCGGCACCGTGCTCGGCGACAACAAAGCGATCGGGCTCCCCTGCCTCTCGCCACCATGCATCGACGGCGTTGCTCACAACTGCGCCGAAGAGCGGCCCGACTTCCGGCGCAGTGATGAAATCGCCGCGCCGGCCCGCCTGACCACCGGTGGCGTAGAACCCCTCCGCCTTGTCGTACAGGGCCGCGTCAACAAAATCGGACACGGCGATGGGCCCATCGGCCGCGATGCGCGCTCGGAGTCGATCGGCCAGCGATGTGGCCGCCATGAGATCAGCCGCCGAGGCCGCCGGCCAACAGCGTGACGTCGAACTCGCTCACCAGCGGCGGGTAGACGCCGAAGGCGATGGTGAGGGCGACCGTGATAGCCAACGCCGACACCAGCGACGCCGGGACACGAATCGGTGTCGTGTCGCCGTCGGGGGCATCCTCCGCCCACATGCCGAGGCCGATGCGGGCGTAGTAGTAGAGCGCGATCACCGAGTTGACGGCGACGAAGACACCGAGCACCACACCGGATGCACTCTCGGCATCGATCACGGCCTCCATGACCCGGAACTTCGCCCACCAACCACCGAGCGGCGGGATGCCGGCGAGCGAGAACAGGAAGACGGTCATCGCAATGGTCAGGCCCGGGGCGTAACCGAACAGGCCCTTGAACGAGTCGATCTCGGCGGAGCGGGTCTTGCGGGCCACCGCCAGCACGATGGCGAAGGCACCGAGGTTCATCGCGGCGTACACCAACAGATACGTGACCGTGGCGGTGAGGGCGGCGTCGCCGACATCGCTGGCGACCGCCAGCGGCGCCAGCATGTAGCCCGCCTGAGCGACGCCGGAGTAGGCAAGCATCCGGACCAGGTTGGTCTGACGCAGGGCGATCAGGTTGCCGACGGTCATCGAGGCCGCAGCGAGAATCCAGATCAACGGTTCGTAGACGTCGTCACGGCCGAAGAAGCCGACGAAAAGGAGATTCAGCAACGCCACGAAGCCAGCCGCCTTCGACGCGACCGAAAGGAACGCCGTGACCGGCGTCGGGGCACCCTCGTAGGTGTCGGGTGCCCAGGTGTGGAACGGGAACGCCGAGACCTTGAAGGCGAAACCGATGATCACGAAGATCACGCCCATCACGACAATGGCGGACGGCGAACCATCGACGCTGACGGCGTCGTTGATGTCGGTCAGGAGGGTCGAGCCGGCGCCGCCGTAGAGCAGCGACATGCCGTAGAGCATGATCGCGGAAGCGAACACACCCATCAGATAATACTTCAGGCCCGCCTCGTTGCTCTTGAGGTCACGCTTGCGCCAGGTGGCGAGCATGTACGCGGGGATCGAGAGCAGTTCGAGCGCAACGAAGACCGTGATGAGGTCGCGGGCGGACGCCATCAGGACCATGCCGAGGATCGAACTCAGCAACAGGCCGTAATACTCGTTCTCCCAGTAGTCACCCTCGGCGACATAGTTGGTCGACAACAGCACGACCACATATCCGGCGAGCAGGAACATCGCCTTCATCACCAGGGCGTAGTTGTCGACCACGAAGGCCCCGCCGAACATCACGCGATCCTCGCCGTCGAGGGCGAGGGTGATGATCGGGATCATGGTGACCAGCAAGGCGATGGAGGCGACCGACGAGGTCAGACGGCGGCCCCGCTCAAGCCAGACAATGTCCATCACGGTGACGAGCGCGCCGAACGCAAGGAGCGTGAGCTCCGGCGCGACGGCATGCCAGTCGATGGCGGGTCGAACGAAATCGACCTCTTGGGCGAGCTGGGCGAGCATCAGGTTCAGCCTCCGAGGGCGGCCGTGGTGGCGGCGGCGACACCGTCACAGCCGTTCTCCAACTGCAGACAGTTGTTGAGCGACTCGACGACGGCCGGGTCGGTGACTTCGAAGATCAGGCCGGGGGCCACGCCGAAGAGCACGATGAGGAAGAGGAAGGGTGTCCACGACGCCCATTCGAGCGGCGTGACATCGACGATCTCGGGGTCGTTGGCGAACTCCTCCGAGGGCTCGCCCATCGCGGTCCGCTGGAGCAGCCACAGGAGGTAGCCGGCAGCGAGCACCGTACCGACGGCAGCGACGACCATGTAGCCGCGGAACGTCTCGACGGGGAGACCGTTGGCGGGCTGATAGGCCGACAGGATCGCCGGGAACTCACCCCAGAAGCCAGCGAGACCGGGCAGGCCGAGCGACGCCATCGACGTGAAGCCGAGAATCCAACCGAGGCGCGGCGCCTGGATGAGCATGCCACCGAGACGGCTGATCTCGAGGGTGTGATAGCGGTCCTTCACCGAACCGGCGATGAAGAAGAGCATGCCGGTGATGAGACCGTGGGCGACCATGCCGAAGATGGCGGCGTTGATGCCGAAGTCGGTGAGGGTCGAGATGCCGAGCATCACGAACCCCATATGGGCCACCGACGAGAACGCGATCAGGCGCTTCATGTCGGTCTGGGCAAGACAGCCGAGGGCGCCGTAGATGATGCCGATGACGGCAAGCAGGCCGATCACCGGGGCCCAGGCCTCGGCGGCTTCGGGAAGCATCGGGATCGAGATGCGGATGAAGCCGTACGTGCCGAGCTTGAGCAGCACGGCGGCCAGGATCACCGAACCCTGTGTGGGCGCCTGCGTGTGGGCATCGGGCAGCCAGGTGTGGAACGGGAACATCGGCACCTTGACGCCGAAGCCGATGAACATGCCGCCGAAGATCAGCAACTGGCTGCTGCGGGCGATGCCGGCACCGGCGGTGTCGGTGAGCTCACGCATGTCGAACGTGCGCAGGAGCTCACCGGTGACGGGATCCTTGGCGAGGAAGAACAGCGCCAAGAAGCCGAGCAGCATCAGGGCCGAACCGAACAGGGTGTAGAGGAAGAACTTCAGCGACGCGTACCGACGATCGTCGCCACCCCACACCGCGATCATGAAGAACATCGGGAGCAGGACGACCTCGAAGAAGACGAAGAAGAGGATGAGGTCCTGCGCCACGAAGGTGCCGATCATGCCGGTCTCGAGGATCAGCATGAGGATCAGGAACGACTTCGTGTTGCCCGGCGACGGGATGTGGTTCCACGAGTACAGGAAGACCAGCGGCATCACCAGCACGGTGAGGGCGATGAGCGGCAGCGACATGCCGTCGACACCGAGCGTGTACCCGGCGCCGATGACGTCGATCCACGGCTCATCGACCACCCACTGGAGTTGACCAGCCTGGTCATAGTTGAAGTCGAACAGCATCGCGATGCCGAGGGCGAGGGCGACGAGGCTGACCGCAAGCGCCCAGCGCTTGTGCAGTTCGTCATCGTCGTTCGGCATCGCCATGGCGATGACGGCACCGAGGAGCGGGACGAACGTGACGGCGGTGAGAATCCAAGAGTCCATTGCAGTGTGTTTCCGTTACTGAGGTGAGAGCTAGAGGGCCAGAAGGAGGACGAAGGCGCCGGCCAGGATGGCCGCACCGGCGAACATGATCGCCGCGTAGTTCTGCACGCGGCCGGTGTTGATGTGTCGGAGTTCTTCGCCGATCGCGTCGGACGTGCGACCGGCGGCGTTGATGGCGCCGTCGACGACGCCCTGATCGATCTTTTCGTAGACGAGCTTGCCGCTCTGCACGGCGGTGCGACCGGCGCCGTCGACCGTACCGTCGAGCACGTTTTGGTTCACCCAGTACGCCGCCTTGGCGATCGGGCCCTTCGTGCCACCAGCGATGATGCCGGTGTAGAGGTGATCGAGGTAGTACTTGTTCACCAGCAGCTTGTGACCGGCTCGGGCGAATGCATTCGTGGTGGTGACCCCGTTGGGGAGCCCCACGAGGTGCTCGCCGGTGCGTTTCGCCAGACGTTCGACCTTCACGAAGTAGTACGTGAACGCAGCGCCGGCGCCGGCGACGGCGACCAGCGAGGCCACGATCGCAAGCCACCAGCTCGGAGTGGCGTGGCCGACAGCCGGGAAATACGACGAGCCCGCTGGCTCGATGAAGTGCAGGAAGCGTTCCTGCCATCCCGCAGGATCCTTCTTCGAGCCGGCGAGGAACCCGGGTGGGAAGTTGACGAAGCCGACGAGGATCGAGAACGCCGACAGGATGTAGAGCGGGTACAGAATTCGCGGGCCCGACTCGTGGGGCTCGCCATGATGACCGTGATCGTCGGCATGGTCGTCGGCGTGTTCGTCGTGGTGGCCGCCGCGGTACTCGCCGTGGAAGGTCAGGTAGACGCAACGGGTCATGTAGGCGGCGGTGAGGGCTGCGCCGATCATGCCCATGACGAAGTGGAACGTGTAACTGCCCGGCGCCGAGCCGCTGCCGCCGAGGATGCCCCAGCCGCCGGTGTTGACCAAGATCTCGTCCTTGGACCAGAAGCCTGCGAGCGGGAAGAGGCCGGCGAGCGCGAGCGAGCCGATGACGAACGTGACGTAGGTCTTCGGCATGAATTTGCGCATGCCGCCCATGTCCTTCTTCATGTCGAAGCTGTGGACCGCGTGGGCCACGGAGCCCGAACCGAGGAACAGGTTGGCCTTGAAGAAGGCGTGGGTAAAGAGGTGGAAGACCGCCGCCGTCCAGGCGCCGACGCCCAGGGCCATCGCCATGTACCCGAGCTGGGAGACGGTCGAGTAGGCGAGCACCTTCTTGATGTCGTCTTGAACGAAGGCGAGGAGGCCCGCACCGACGAGGGTCACGGCACCGACCGTGGCGAGGAAGTTGATGCTCGAGCCCTCGATCTGCATGCCCTCCCAGAAGACCGGGAAGAGGCGGGCGACCATATAGATGCCGGCGACGACCATCGTGGCGGCGTGGATGAGCGCCGAGACCGGCGTGGGTCCGGCCATGGCGTCGGGCAGCCAGGTGTGCAGCACGAACTGGCCCGACTTCGACATCACGGCGATCGTGAGACAGGCCGCAGCCACCACGAGTGCGGTGTGGCTCACACCGCCCTGGAGGATGTTCTCGTTGATCGTGATCGTGTCGAAGGTCATGCCCTTGCCGGCGGCAAAGAACAGCGTGATCATGCCGACGAGAAGGCCGACATCGCCGACACGGTTCGTGATGAAGGCCTTCAGCGCGGCGTCGCTGTTGGGCTTCTCTTCCCACCAGTGACCGATCAAGGCGAACGAACACACGCCGACGAGTTCCCAGCCAACGATCATCTGGAGAATGTTGTCGCTGAGGACGAAGAACAGCATCGAGGCGGTAAACAGCGACAAGAACGCGAAGAAGTGCGTGTAGCGGCGATCGCCGCCGACATAATCCGTCGAGTAGATGTGCACCAGCAGCGAGATCAGCGTGACGACGAACAGCATCATCACGCTGAGGCCGTCGACCATGATGCCGGCGTTGAACTCCACACCGCCGGACTGCAGCCACTGGGTGGTCTTCTGCACGGCCACATAGGCGTGACCGTCGCCTTCAGCCGCCTCCGCCGCGGTGCCCACCGCAAGGGTGACGTTGTCAACGGCAGAACCTGCGCCATCGTCGACCAGGACTGCGGCCTTCTCGCCATAGGTGTCGAGCGTGAAGTTGTCGCGATGGTCCATCCAGGCAGCGCCAGTGAGGATCGCAAGGATGAAGCTGATCGAGACGGCCGTGATGCCGAACTCGGCGCCCTTGAACGGCATCTTCTTGCCGAAGAAGAGGATGAGGACGAACGAGATCGCCGGCAACAGGGCGATCAACCACGCGTTCTCGAGGAGCCAGTTGGCCTCGTTGGTGACGGTGGAGACTTCGGAAACCGCGCCAGCGGCGAGATGAGGAAACACGACCTACTCAGCCCTTCAGCAGGTCGGCCTGGGTGAGGTCGATACTGCGGCGGTTGCGATACATGAGGAGCACGATGGCGAGACCGATGCCGACTTCGGCAGCGGCCACCGCGATCGTGAACAGGGCGAACACCGAACCACCGACGTCGGTGCGGAACGCACCGAACGCCACGAGGTTGATGTTGACGGCGTTGAGGATCAGCTCGACCGACATGAGCACGAGCATGCCGTTCTTGCGGGCGAGCACGCCGTACACGCCGAGGCAGAACAAGACGGCGCTGAGGAGCAGAAACTGGTTGAGCAGCATGGTGATCCTCAGTCTTTCCGGGCCACGACGATGGCCCCGATGAGGGCAGCGAGCAGAAGGACCGACACCGCCTCGAAGGGGACGATGTACTGGCTGAAGATGGCGTCGGATACCTCGGTGACGCCCTGAGGCTGGTCGATGTCGACCCGGGTGTCCTCGAAAGAGTCGAGCAAGGCCATCGCCATCACAGCGAACAACAACACGCCGACGATGGCGGCCATGGCCCGCTTCTCGCCGGCAACGGTCTCGTCGTCGCCCATCGACGCACGCGTGAGCATGACGCCGAACAGGAACAACACGATCACGGCACCGATGTAGACGAGCACTTGCGTGACCGCCACGAACTCGGCCCCGAGGAAAAGGAACTGCACCGCAACACCGGCCAGCACGACGACCAGCCAGAGGGCGGCGTGCACGACGTTGGCGGTCGTGACCACACGGAACGCCGCATAGATCATCGTCAACGCGATCACCGCGAAGAAGATGTTCTGTGCCACATAGAGATCGGTCTCCGAGGAGACCTGGGCCAACAACTGCATCACGTCGAGGGAACCTTCTTGACCTTGGCTTCCGAGCCCGCCTCGTAGGGTTCGAACTCCGGCACTGTCTCCATCCACTCCGCGAGGCGCGACTTGTCGTGGAGGAGATCAGCGATTCGAGGCTCGGAGAACTCGTACTCCGGGCTCCAGAACAGCGCTTCGAACGGGCAGACCTCGACACAGATGCCGCAGTACATGCACAGCGCGAAGTCGATGTCGAAGCGATCGAGGGCGTTGACCTGGCGGGGCTTGCCACCGGCACGGCGCGGCGGCGCCTTCTCCTTGTGACCCTCGATATAGATGCACCAGTCGGGGCACTCGCGGGCGCAGAGCATGCACGCCGTGCAGTTCTCCTCGTGCAAGGCGATCACACCGCGGGCTCGGGTGGGCGGCGCTTCCTTCTCGTGCGGGTACTGCACGGTGTCGGCACCCTTGACCGGGTTGGGGATCGGCTTCTTGGGATCCGGGAAGATCGTGCGGAGCATGGTGCCGCCGGTGACACCGAGGCCCTTGACGATTCCGGTCGGTAGGTAACGTCCCATGACTGGCTCCTAGAAGACGATCTTGAGAACGGCGGTGACCACGATGTTGGCCAGCGACAGCGGAATGAGGACCTTCCAGGCCAGCTGCTGGAGCTGATCCTCTCGGAAGCGGGGCAGCGAGAATCGGGCCCAGAAGATGATGAAGGTGAGAACGACCACCTTGGTGACCATCACGATCGGACCCAGCAGATTCCAGACATTGTCGTCGAACTCGAGGCCCGGGATCGGCGCCCACCAACCACCGAGGAACAGCACCGACGCAATGGCGCTGAAGACACCGGCGGTGGCGAACTCACCGATGAAGAAGAGCAGGAAGCGCATGCCGGAGTACTCGGTCATGTAGCCGGTGACCAGCTCGGACTCCGCAATCGGCATGTCGAACGGGGTCTGGGTGAGTTCGGCCTGCATTGCGATCATGAAGATCACGAAGGCGACGAACTGGGTGAGGATGTACGGGTTGCCGATGCCGCCCCAGCCGAAGATCTCGCCATCGGCCTGGGCCTGCACGATGCCCTGCATGTTCATCGTCTCGGCCTGGATGACCACGCCCATGACGGCGAGGATCAGGGGAAGTTCGTAGGCGATGAGCTGGCCCGTGGCGCGCAGGCCACCGAGCAGCGAGTACTTCGAGGCTGAGCCCCAGCCGGCCATGAGGATGCCGATGACCGACACCGACGACACCGCCATGGCGAGGTAGATGCCGAGCTCGGAGTTGATGAACCAGGCATCGGGACCGCCGGGCACGACGACGACCAACAAGAACGTCGACATGAGCACGACGAACGGGGCGGCAGCGAAGACGAACCGGTCGGCCTTGCGCGGGAAGATGTCTTCCTTCTGGAGGAACTTGCCGACTTCGGCCAGCAACTGCAGCGAGCCGAACGGACCGGCCTCCATCGGGCCGAGGCGGCTCTGCATGAACGACACCAGCTTGAACAGGTGCAGGTACACCAGGGTGCCCGCGACGAGCAGCACGGCGGCGAGGCCGGCGCCGACACGGATACCGGTCTGTTGCCAGTACGCGAGCTCCCCCAGGATCGCGACGTCGGTCATCTGTCGATGTCCCCCAGGATGAAGTAGAGCGAGCCCAGGATCGTGACGATGTCGGGCACGTAGACGCCCTTGAGCAGCCAGGGCGTGATCGAGATGTTGTTGAACGACGCCGAACGGATCTTCACCCGGTACGGCGTGAGATCGCCCTTCGAGACGACGTAGTACCCCATGACACCCAGCGGGTTCTCGGTCTCCACATAGGCCTCGCCGGCGGGCACCTTGATGATGCGCGGGACCTTGGCCATGACCGGACCACTCGGCAGCCCGTCACAGAGCTGGTCGACCATCTTGGTGCTCTCGCGCACCTCCTGGAGGCGCACCCAGAACCGGGCGAAGGAGTCACCGTCGGGGTGGGTCCAGACCTTCCAGTCGAGCTCGTTGTGCACGAGTCCGCAGGGATTGTCGCGGCGAGTATCCCAGTCGACGCCCGAGGCACGGATGTTGGCGCCCGAAAGGCCGTAGCTCAGACCGACGTCGGCAGGGATCACTCCGATACCGCGGCAACGAGCCTCGAAGATCTCATTGCCCTGGAGCAGGCCTTCGATCTCGTCGCAGAAGTTGCGGATCTTCTTCATCGCCCGCTTGGTCTCGGCGATCCAGCCTGCGGGCAGGTCGTCCTTGAGACCGCCGATGCGGTCGAAGTTGGGGTGAAAGCGGCCACCGGTGGCGGCCTCGATCTGGTTGAGCACGTGCTCGCGGTCGCGGAAGGCGAAGAAGGCCGGCGTGACCGCACCGACCTGCAGGCCCATATCGCCAAGGAACAGCGAAATGTTGGCGATCCGGCTCATCTCGAAGAGGATCGTGCGAATCCAGGCGGCGCGCGGCGGCGCCTCGACATCCATCAACTTCTCCGCCGCAAGGATGAAGGGCACCTCATTGGCGAAGCTGCCCACCCAGTCGATGCGGTTGATCAGCGTGGTGACCTGCGGGTACGTGCGGACCTCGGCGAGCTTCTCGTAGCCGCGGTGCATGTAGCCCATGATCGGATCAGCCGCAATGACCTGCTCACCGTCGAGCTTCGCCACGATGCGCAGCGTGCCGTGGGTGGCGGGATGCTGGGGACCGATGTTGAGGGTCATGCCCTCGGTTTCGATCTCCACGTTGACACGCGCGTCAGCGGCCTGGGCGGCGATGTAGCTCAGCTGCTCGCGATCGGAGATGGCGGTCATTCGGCTGCCTCCGTGGTCTCAGCGGCATCTGCCGGGTCGTCGTCGCCGGGCATCTGCTCGACGTCGACGATGCCGGGCCATGGCTTCAGCCGTCGGGCCAGCAGTGGGTAGTCCTTGCGCAGCGGATTGCCTTCGAATCCGGCCGGCAGGTAGATGTGGCGGAGGCCGGGGTGACCCTCGAAGGAGATGCCGTACATCTCCCAGCACTCACGCTCGTGCCAGTTGGCGCCGGCGTACACCGTGACCCAACTGTCGATCGACAGATCATCGTCGGGAACGTCGGCCTTCAGCGTGACGCCGAGACCGTTGACGATGTCGTTGACCCGGGCGAACACCTGGAACCGGGTGTCGCCGCCGGCAACGCCCTGCTCGATGGCCATGTCGATTTCGGAGGCCTCGTCGTGACCGAGGCTGAGATCGACCTGGGCGTCCATGTCGCGGCCGAACGGCGAAGGCTTCCAGTCGATGGCCGAAAGGAAGTTGAAGTACTCGAAGCCGAGACCGGTCTTGAGGTAGGCGCCGGCGGCGGCCCAGGCGCTGCGGTCGACGCGGACCCACAGGTCGTCGCCAGCCGAGAGGTGGGAACCGACGACGGCATCGCCGAGCTCGGTCTGGATCTTGGCGAGCAGCGCTTCGCGCGCCTCGTCGGACTCGACGACCTCGGCCTCTTCTTCGACGGGCGTATCAGTCGACGACAATCGGCTCACCCTTCCAACGCTCGGCCATGTCCTCGTTCTGGATGCGCTCCTGCAGCAAAACGATGCCCTCGAGCAGGGCTTCGGGGCGGGGAGGGCAGCCAGGGACGTAGACATCGACCGGGATGATCTGATCGACGCCCTTCGTCACGGAGTAGGAGTCCCAGTACGGGCCGCCACAGTTGGCGCACGAGCCCATCGAGATCACATATTTGGGCTCGGGCATCTGTTCGTACAGACGCTTGACCGACGGCACCATCTTGTCGGTGACGGTGCCGGAGATGACCACGAGGTCGGCCTGGCGAGGCGAGGCCGGCAGCGGGATGACACCGAGACGCATCACGTCGTAGCGAGGCGACGCAAACGCCGCGCCCATCTCAATCGCGCAGCAGGCGAGGCCCCACTGGTACACCCACATCGAGTACTTGCGGCTCATGTTGAGCAGCGACGTGATCGGCTTGGGGATCTTCCCCGATTCGACTAGGCCCACTTGAGTACTCCCTTGCGCCAGGCGTAAAAAAGGCCCAGCAAGAGGATGAAGATGAAGATCGCCATCTCGATCAGGCCGAAGGTTCCGTAGGCCTCAAGGCGGGTCGCCCACGGGAAGATGAAGACGGCCTCGACATCGAACATGACGAAAAGCAGCGCAAACACGTAGTACCGGATGTTGGCCTGGGACCACATGTCGCCCGTCGGCTCGACACCGGACTCGTAGGCCTCGGTCTTGGCCAGCGTGGGCTTGTTGGGGCGCAAGATCTTGCCCAGCCCGAGAAACACACCGACGAGCGCAACGCCAACGAGGCCAAAGATGCCAACCGTCAGGTAGCTACGAAGAAAATCCGACACGAGGGATGACCCTACTGTTGGGGTTTCGGGCAGAACAAAGCCGGGAAGTGCACGTTCCCAGCCCGGGCGAGGCTACCTGCGAACCGCCCGATTCGAAGGGATCGAGGACGATTTCCCCAGCCAGATTCCGACGTTTCTTCGCGCTGCGGTGGGCAGCACCAGCCACCGTCGACATCAATCGTCGAACGGGACGACCCTCGACGCCAGCCAACGACCGGTGCCGGCCAACAACAGGGCCGGGAGCGAGCGACCGAAGATCGGCTCGAGGCGTCCAAGCACCCCCGTACCCGAGACGCGCCAGAGGTCGAGCAGGATCGCAGCACCTGCCTGCAAGGTGACGACCCACGCGATCACGACCGTCGCCGTTCGCAACGACGGCACCAGATCGACCTGCGGTGTCGTGGCGACGAGCACGGCCGCCCCGATCACCATGAGTCCGGTGGTGGGCGATGCGTTGCGGGTGAGTTCGGCAAGATCATCGCTGAACACCCCCCAGCGTTCGTCGATGAAACCCGACAGCGGGCCGAGCATTCGCAGCACCGCGCAGATGAGGAGAACGACGATGAGGGCCTCTCGCGCCTCGTCCCAGCTGACCGGGAGCGCCGAGGACTCGGTGTCGTCGCTCATCGGGAGCCGGTCAGCCTGCGGCGATCAGAACAGGGACGGCGTCTCGGGTGATGTCATCGAGTTCGCCTGGAACGAGGCCGAAGCCGACCGTGATCACCAGAGCCACGATGATCGCCAGACCAGCAGCACGCGGCACATGGATCGTCGGAGCATCGTCCTCGGCCTGACCGAGGTACATCGACAAGATGATGCGCAAGTAGAGGAACGCCGACACGACCGCCGTGACCATGGCAGCAATGGCGAGCCAGTACGAGCGAGCCTCGACCGCTGCACCGATCACCGCGAACTTGGCGACGAAGCCCGATGTCAGCGGCACTCCGGCCTGAGCAAGCAGAAAGACGGTCAGGGCGAGCGCCAGGGCCGGGCGACGAGTGCTGAGGCCGTCGAGGTGATCGAGGCTCGTGCCGCGGTCACCCTCGCCCGACACAATGCTCAACACGCCGAAGCTGCCGATCACGAGGAAGGTGTAGGCGACGGCATAGAACAGCACCGACGAGATGCCTTCGTCCGAGGCGGCTTGGACGCCGACCAGGATGAAGCCTGCGTGGCTGATCGAGGAGTAGGCGAGCATGCGCTTCGCGTCGCGCTGCACGATCGCCATGAACGAGCCGACCACGAGGGTGAGGATCGCCAGGCCGTAGACCGCAGGCTGCCAATCGTCAGCGTGGTCGGCGAACGTCGTCACGAAGACCCGGACCAGCGCCGCAAAGCCGGCCGCCTTGACCGCCGAGGCCATGAAGGCCACCACCGGGGTGGGCGCACCCTGGTAGACGTCGGGCGTCCAGGCGTGGAACGGGGCCGCCGCGACCTTGAAACCGAGTCCGACAAGCAGCATCGCCATGCCCGCCATCAGCAGACCGTTCTCGACAAGACGGTTCTGCTCGAGGAAGTCAGCGATCACGATCAGGTTCGTGGAGCCCACGGCGCCGTAGGTCAAGGCGATGCCGTACAGCAGGAACGCCGAGGAGAACGCGCCGAGCACGAAGTACTTGAGCCCGGCCTCCTGGCTCTCGGAGCGACGCATGTGCATCGCCGCCATCACGTACACCGCGATGCTCAGCGTCTCGAGGGCGAGGAACAACACAATGAGGTCGTTCGCGCTCGCCATGACGGCACCACCAGCGCCCGAGAACAGCATCAGGACGTACATCTCGACGCCGGCCATGCCCTCACGTTCGAGGTAGTCGTCGAGCAGCAGGGCGACGAGCACGATGGCGCCGGCAATGACGCCCGTGATCACCAGCGAGAAGCCATCGGCACCGAGCTGATCGCCGACGAGGCCGAAGGCACCGTCGACCTCGTACCGGTCGGTCCACACGCCCCAGGTGGCGGCGAGGCTGGTAAGCCCGATCATGACCGTCAGCGCAGCGTCGACGCTGAGCCGCAGGTACTGGGCGAACCAGCCGGCGAGGCCGATGACGATCAGGAGGCCGAGGAAGAAGAGCGGGTCGCCAAGGTCGTCGCGAAGACCGGCAAGCGGCACGTCGGTGCCGGCGAAACCACCGACGACCCACATAGCGATCACGGTGAGGCCACCGATGACGGGCACGGCCTGGTCGGCAGCCGCCTTCGGCAGTTGCTTCATCAGCGACCGGAACAGCACCAGCAGCAGCGCACCGACGCCGAGGGTCAGGATCGGCAGCAGGCCGTCCCAGGCGATCTCGGGACGGGCGACCGTGGCATCGAGCTGTGCGATCATCCTGCGCCCCCTTCGACCGAGGCCGACTCATCGGTGGCCTTCGAGTCCTTCTTCTTGCCGAGACCCTTCAGGTCGTCGACGTCGAGGTCCTCTCCCTGGTCGGCGTCGGCCTCGTCGAAGTCCTCCACATTGCCCTCGATGTGTTCGATCAGGGCGTCGACCGCAGGCTCCATGCGTTCGAGCACGGGCGCCGGGTACAGGCCCATGACGAAAATGGCGGCCAGGAACGGCACCATGATGGCCCCTTCGGACCAGGTGAGATCCTTCATCTCGGCGTTGTCGCCCTCGGCGGGACCGTGGAAGACCCGCTGGTAGGCCCACAGCAGGTACAGCGCGGCGATGATGACACCGGTGGCGGCGACGATCGCCCACCAGCGATGCGCCGCGAAGGCACCGAGCAGTGCGAGGAACTCTCCGACGAAGCCGTTGAGGCCGGGCAGACCGATCGAGCTCAACATCACGACCATGAAGACGGCGGCGAAGACCGGCGCCGGCTTCTGGAGGCCACCGAGCTCGGCGATCAGACGGGTGTGGCGACGGTCGAAGATCCAACCGACGAGCAAGAACAGCGCGCCAGTCGAGATGCCGTGGTTGACCATCTGCAACAGGCCGCCGGACAGGCCCTCGGTGTTGAGGGCGAAGGTGCCGATCACGATGAAGCCGAGGTGGGCGACCGAGGAGTAGGCGACGAGACGCTTGAGGTCCTTTTGCATCGTCGCCGCAATCGCGCCGTAGATGATGCCGATCGTGCCGAGGGCGACGAGCGCCGGTGCGAAGTACACCGACGCCTCGGGGAAGAGATAGATACCGAAGCGCAAGAAGCCGTAGGTGCCGAGCTTGAGCATGACGCCCGCCAGGATCACCGAGCCCGCCGTGGGGGCGTTGGTGTGGGCGTCGGGCAGCCAGGTGTGCACCGGGAACAGCGGAACCTTCACGGCGAACGCAACGGCAAAGCTCAGGAAGATCCAGCGGGCCGTCGTGGTGGCGAGTGCCTGTTCCTCGGCGAGGTAGACGAGGTCGAACGACACGGCGTTGCCGGTCTCGGCTGCAGTGAGGAACGCCGTGGCGAGGATGCCGACGAGCATGAACGCCGACCCGAACATCGTGTACACGAAGAACTTGGTCGCGGCATAGGCCCGAGCCCCGTGACCCCACTGGCCGATGAGGAAGTACATCGGCACCAGCACGATCTCGAAGAACACGAAGAAGGCGAACAGGTCGAGGGCGAGGAACACGCCCATGACCCCTGCCTCCAGCACGAGCAACCAGGCGTAGTACGCCTTCGGCGTGTGCTCAGCCTCGATCGCAAGGATGGCGAGCGGGAACAAGGCGGCCGTAAGCACCACCAACCAGAGCGAGATGCCGTCGAGACCCAGTGTCCACGAGATGCCGAGACCGGCGATCCATTCGGCGGAGTCGACGAACTGGAACTCGTCGGCGGTGTGCTTGTCGAACTCGACCATGACCCAGGCGGTCATGCCGGCAACGGCGCCACTGACAAGGAAGGCCACCTGCTTGAAGTACTCGGGCCGACCGTTGGGCAGCACGAGCATCAGCAGCGCCCCGAGGAACGGGGTCACCACCAGGGCGCTGAGAATCGGGAACGGCACGTCGGCCGACGAAGCTGCGAACAGAGAAGACATCAGAAGGTCGTCCTCACGAGGAACCACGCGATGAGACCCACCGCACCGACCGCAACGAGTGCGGCGTAACTACGAACCAGACCGGTCTGCAGGGTTCGGAGTCCCCCGCCGGCCGTGCGCACCAGGCGACCGGTGCCGTTGACGATCCCGTCGACGATCGTGGCGTCGAACCAGGCCACCAGGTCGAAACCCTTGCGGCCGGGTCCGCCCATGAAATCGCTGACCGCTTCGTCGTAGCGCCAGCCCCGAGCCAGGATGGGCAACTCGACCCTCTCGGCCGGGATGCGCTTCTGGAGATAGATCGCGACCGCTGCGGCGATGCCGACCGCTCCGATGACGACGGCGACGATCGCCAGGATCCACAGCTCACCGCCGGAGAGGCCGAGCTTGTGCTTGTTTCCGTACAGCGTGGGTTCCAACCATTTCTCGAGGAAGTGGAGGTCCTTGCTGAACGGAAGGTTCATCACACCGGCGATGACCGCCGCGCCCGAGAGCAGGATGAGCGGAACCGTCATCTGCCACGGCGACTCGTGGGGATGGAATTCACGACGTTCCTTGACCGCTGCGGGCAGATCGTCGTCGCTGATCCCCTCGAGGTCGTCGCCTGCGCTTGCCGCAGCAGCGAGCACCGTCTCGACATGTGCACGGGCCGTGTCGACCTCGGCGCGGGCGGCGTCGACCGACACGGTGACCTCATCGACGGCCTCCTGGGCCTTGACGACGCCGTCCTTGGCCTTCTCGAGGTTCTTGGTGGCCTTGTCGACAGCCTTGTCGTCGGACTCGTCGACCTCGGCCAGTTCGGCTTCGCGCTGTTCGAGCTTCTCGGCGGCCTTGTCGAGCTTCTCCTGGGCCTTCACGACACCCTCTTCGGCGGCGCCGATGCCGGCCTTGGCCTCGGCCACAGCAGCCTCCGCAGTGGCGACCCGGTTGTCCCAGATCTCGGAGATCTCCTCGGGGCGGACGTCGGCGTAGCGGTACTCGCCGAAGAAGGTCATGAAGACCTGCCGGCTCATGTAGAACGCCGTGAGCAACGCCGTGAGCAGACCGATGACCCACAACACCGGGTTGATGTCGTAGGCGTAGGCCAGGATTTCGTCTTTCGACCAGAAGCCCGAGAACGGCGGCACGCCGGCGATTGCGAGCCAGCCGACGATGAAGGTGGCCGAGGTGATCGGCATCAGCTTCTGCAGGCCGCCGTAGTGACGCATGTCCTGGTCGTGATGCATGCCGTGGATGACAGATCCCGAACCGAGGAACAGCAGCGCCTTGAAGAAGGCGTGGGTGATCATGTGGAAGATGGCGGCGATGTAGGCGCCGATCCCGACAGCCAGGAACATGTAGCCGAGCTGGCTGACCGTCGAGTACGCCAACACCTTCTTGATGTCGTTCTGGGCGACGGCGATGGTGGCGGCGAACAATGCCGTGAGCGCACCCACCCACGCGATCAGGTCGGTGGACCACGAGGCGGCCTCGGCCAACACCGGGTTGACACGAGTGAGCAGGTAGATGCCCGACGTCACCATGGTGGCGGCGTGGATGAGCGCGGAGACCGGGGTCGGGCCGGCCATCGCGTCGGGCAGCCACAGGTAGAGCGGGAACTGGGCTGACTTGCCGGCGGCGCCGATCAGCAACAGGACGGTGATCCAGGTGGCGGTGCTCTCGCTGATGAGGCCACCCTCGGCGTTCCCGATGATGTCGACGTACTCGATCGAACCGATCGTCACGAAGATCAGGAAGGTGGCGACCATGAAACCCCAGTCGCCGATGCGGTTGGTCACGAAGGCCTTCTTGCCCGCCGTGGCGTTGGCCTCCTCGGTGAACCAGAACGAGATGAGGAAGTACGAACAGGCGCCCACGCCCTCCCAGCCGAGGAAGGTGAGGAGCAGGTTGTCGCCGAGCACGAGCATCAGCATCGAGAAGGCGAACAGGTTCAGGTAGAGGAAGAACTTCGAGAAGTTCTCATCACCGTGCATGTACCCGATCGAGTAGAGGTGGATCAGCGCACCGACGCCGGTAATGAACAGGGTCATCGTGATCGACAGCGGATCGACGAGGAAGCCGATGTCGACGGAGAAGTCGCCGACCGGCACCCACTCCCACAGGGTCTGGACGTGACGCCGTTCGTCGGCGTCCTCGCCGAGGAGACCGAGGAACACGGCAGCGGCGGCCGCGAACGATCCACCCATCGCCATCGTGGCGACCCAGCCAGCACCGGGCTCACCGAGCCGACGGCCGGCCACGAGGATCACGAGGAACCCGAGCAGCGGGAGCGCCGGAATCAGAAATGCAAGATCAAGCAACACAGGTCAGCTCATCCCCTCAAGAGCGACACGTCGTCGGCGGTGGCGTCGGCGCGACGACGGTTGATCGCGACCACCAGGGCGAGGCCGACGACAACCTCCACCGCAGCGACCACGAGAACGAAGAACACGGAGATCTGGCCACCCACATCGTTGAGATCGGCTCCGAACGCGACGAAGGAGATGTTCACGCCGTTGAGCATCAACTCGACACACATGAACATCACCAGCGGGTTGCGGCGGATCAACAGGCCCGTCGCACCGATGGCAAACATCAGGGCCGACAGCACGAGGTAGTAGGGCGGGGTGAGCGCAAGCTCGGCGAGGATCACGATGCATCCTCCTCGACCGTGTCGACATGGTGTTCGTCGTTGGCCCCCTCGGGCGCAAGCGACGGGAGGTCCATCGACGCCGGCTCGAGATCATCGAGCTGGTCGGCCGTCGACCGTGACCGGGTGAGCACGACGGCACCGATCACGCCGATGGTGAGGAGGGCGGCAGTGAGCTGGAACGCCACCGCGTACTCGGTGAACAGGACCCGGCCGATGCGCTCGATATCCGTGATGCCGGAGTCGAGCTGACGTTCGGGGTCGCCGGAGCCGACGCCGGTGGCGCCGTCGGTGGCGACGAGCACGAACGTGATCGCCGTGGCGAGCAGTGAGGCGCCGAGGACCACGGCGAGCGGCTTTTGGCCGGCGATGGGTTCGACACCGAGATCCTCGGCTTTGTCGACACCGAGCAACATGATCACGAAGAGGAACAGGATGACGATGGCACCGGCGTACACGACGATCTGTACCGCTGCGAGGAAGTGCGCTTCCTGTACGACGAAGATCACGGCGACACCGAGCAGGGTCTGGATCAAGAAGAGTGCCGAGTGCACGGCGTTACGAGCGACGACGACACCGATCGCCCCGGCGAGGATGACCGCCGCCCCGAAGAAGAACGTGATGAATTCAGCCATGCTCGACGCTCGACGCTGCCGGTCGAGCTCCCCCGTCGTCGTCCGCCTCTGCGCTCTGCCCCGTTTCGGGGTCGCGCACGCCGTAACCCAGCTCGCCCGCCCAGTGGACGATGCCTTCATACCGGTGGTCACCGGCCGGCGAGGTGGCCCGCATCCAGCCCGAGGTCATGGTGTCCTCGCCGTCGCGCCAGTCTTCCCAGGGCAACTGCTGAGGCTTGCCGTCGTCGCCGACGAGCAGTTCGTTCTTGGTGTAGATCGCATCGCTGCGGTTGGTGAATGAGAACTCGAACAGCTTCGACTCGGTGATGGCCTGCGTGGGGCATGCCTCAACGCACAGATCGCAGTGGATGCAGCGCAGGTAGTTGATCTCGTAGACGTAGCCGAAGCGCTCCCCCGGCGAGGTCGGTGCGTCGGGGTTGTTGTCGGCGCCGCGCACATAGATGCACTTCGCAGGACACACACCGGCACACAGCTCACAGCCGATGCACTTCTCCATACCGTCCTCGTACCGGTTGAGGACATGGCGGCCGTGGAGTCGATCGGCCTTGGGGCGCTTCTCGTCGGGTTTGCCCTTCTCGAGGCCCTTGCCACCGCGGTAATCGCCGGTCACACGGTCTTCGAAGAGCTTCTTGAACGTGACGCCGAAGCCCTTGAGGTAGGAACCGTCAGCCATGGGCATCCTCCATCTCTTCGATGCGCTCGTTGCGGGCGTTGCGGATCGCAAGGGTCAACATGCCGGCGAGGGCCACGAAGGCGGCCGCAAGACCCACACCGAGCCCGACGAACTGGGCGGTGCTCCAGTCCCCGTCACGGCCGATCTGAATGAACGCCAGCAGGATGAACCAACCGAGCGACAGCGGGATCAACAGCTTCCAGCCGAAGTCCATGAGCTGGTCGTAGCGGAAGCGGGGCAAGGTGGCTCGCACCCAGACGAGCAGGAACAAGAAGCCCATCAGCTTCACGAAGAACCAGAAGACACCGATCCACCAGCCTTCAGGGAAGAAGAGCGCCGGGCCGTTGGGGCCGCCGAGGAAGAGCGTGACGAGCAGGGCGCCCATCGTGATCTGGTTCATGAACTCGGCAAGGAAGAAGAGTGCGAACCGGATCGAGGAGTACTCGGTGTGGAAGCCGCCGACGATCTCCTGTTCGGCTTCGACGAGGTCGAACGGCGGATGGTTGAGCTCGGCCGTGCCGGCGATGATGAAGACGACGAAGGGCACGATGCCGACCGGCAGGAGGTACCAGGCCGGGAGGATGTTCTCGATCCCGAAGAACGCAGGGCCCTCACCCGACTGGTCGATGACCATCGCATGGGTGGACAAGGTTCCCGACACGAGCAGCACCGACGCAAGGGCGAGGCCGAGGGCCGCTTCGTAGGACACCATCTGGGCCGACGCCCGCACGGAGCCGATGAGCGGGTACTTCGAGCCCGAACTCCAGCCGGCGAGCATCACGCCATAGATCGCAAGCGACGACATGGCGAGGAACCACAGGACACCGACGGGCGGGTCGGCGACCTGAAGGAGTGTGTCGTGACCGAAGATGCTGACGACACCGTCACCATCGTCGCCGTTGAAGTCGCCACCGATCGGGATGATCGCGAAGACGAGAAAGGCCGGGACGAGCGACAGGTACGGCGCCAGCTTGAAAGCGAAGCGATCCGAATTGTCGGGGATCAGATCTTCCTTGAAGAACAGCTTGATGCCGTCGGCCAGGCTCTGGAGAATGCCCCACCGGCCAGCCGTGTTCGGGCCGATGCGGTTCTGGAAGTCGGAGATGACCTTGCGCAGGAACCAGATGTTGAGCATCACTGCGACGAGCAAGAACGCAAACGCGACCAGCACCTTGAGGCCGGTGATCAGCGCATCACCGAGCCAGTCGCCGGCGTAGAGCGGGTCTTGAGCAAGCATCATGCGCGTTCCACCCGAACGTCGGTGACCGACGCCGACGCATCGATCAGGGTGTTGGCGTTGGACCCCGGCGCGTTCGCCGGGATCATGGCCGATCCAGCGGGGACACCGAAGTCGGCGGCGAGTGGCGCCATCAGCTCACCTCGACCCGAGATCACCTTGACGACGGTGCCGGCGTCGAGGCCGAGCTTTTCGAAATCGGCGGGGTTGAGCGTGACCTTCACCGAGGCGGCGAGGCCGGCGCTGGAGGCGCTGGCCTGCAGCATCGTGCCGTTGTCGTACATGCGGCGAGCGGCGACGAGGCGCAGGGAGTAGGCGTCGTTGGCCGGGGTGGTCGAGGCCGAAACGGTGGGCGCTTCGATCGACGAGCCACTGATCAGGACGCCCTCGACACGGCCATCGGCCAGCGCAGCCTCGGTGAGCTCGGCGTGCACCGGCGACACAGCAGCGATCTCGGCCCGGATCGATTCGGGAGACTCGACGCCGAGGTCGGCGCCCAGGCGCAGGGCGAGTTCGGCAGCGATCATCCAGTCGGCACGGGCGGTGCCCGGCGGGGTGACCTTCTGCTCGGCGACACTCACGCGACCCTCGAGGTTCGTAAAGGTGCCGTCGACCTCGGTCGGTGCCGCAGCGGGCAGGACGAGGTCGGCGTGGGCAAGGGTCGAGGCGTTGGGCAACATCTCGACGGCGATCACGGTGCGGGCTCCGGCGAGCCCACGCTCGGCTAGGTCGGCATCGGGCACATCGCTCAGCGGGTCGCTGCCAAGCAGGACGAGCACGTCGAGATCACCAGAGGCAGCCGCCTCCAGCATGGCGATGGTGTCCATGCCCACCTCGGCGGGCACCTGATCGAAGGCGTCGCAACCGGCACTCAGCGGCACTCGACCGGGGAGCAGGCCCGGGGCCATGCCCATATCAAGGGCGCCGTGCACATTGCCGCGACGCAGCGCCGACAAGAACCCGACACCTTGGAGTCGGCTGAGGGCGATGGCTGCATCAACGGTGACGGCGGCAGACTCGGCGACCGAAGCCCGTCCGAGGACCACCGTGACCGGACCCGAGATCGCAGCAGCCGCAGCGGCGATGGCGTCGGCCGGCACGCCCGCAGCATCGCGGGCATCGCCCGATACGGCGTCGACGAGCGCAGCAGCCAGGAGGTCAACCTCGCCTGGCTTCGGGTGCAACGAGTGAGCGGCGATCGTGCTGAGACCGGTGCGGGTCGGGGTCAACTCGATCAGCGTGGCGCCGTCGTTGACGACGGCGTGACGCAGGCGAAGGAACAGCGCCCCGAGGTCTTCCTTCGGGTCGGGGCCGACGAGGATGACGGTACCGCCCGGGGTGCAGGCCTGGTTGATCGTGGCGCGAGGCAGACCCAACACCGCCTCGGCCGGAAGGCCATCGCCGAGCTGCGCATCGACATGGTCGGTGCCGAGCACGCCCTTGGCGAGCTTGGTCCAGGCGTACTGCGACTCATTGGTGAGGCGGGCGCCACCGATCACGCCGATGCGGGCCGGGTCGGCATCACGCAAGGCATCGGTGGCCGCAGCGAGGGCTGGGGCCCATCCGGTGGCCTCAAGGCGACCGTCGACACGGACCATCGGGGCAGTGAGACGGTCCTCGCTGTTGAGGGCCTCGAAGCCGAAGCGCTCCTTGTCGGAGAGCCAACCCCAGTTGACGCTGTCGGCGTCGACACCGAGCAGGCGCAGGACCTGGTTGCGGCTCGACTGGACGGTGACACGAGAACCGACCGAGTCGATCCACGCCGTGGAGATCGTCTCTTCGAGATCCCACGGACGGGCCTTGAATCGATACGGCTTGGCGGTGAGTGCACCGACCGGACAGATCTGCACCGTATTGCCCGAAAAGTACGAGGCGAACGGTTCATCGGGGAACGTATTGACTTGGGTGCTGTTGCCCCGGTCCATGAAGTGGATCAGCGTGTCGCCGGCGACATCGTCGGCAAAGCGGGTGCAGCGATCACAGAGAATGCAGCGCTCACGGTCGAGGTAGACGGTGTCGCTGATCGGGATCGGCTTCTCGTAGTGCCGCTTCTCCTCGACGAAACGAGACTCGCCAGGGCCGAAGGCCACGGTCTGATCCTGCAACGGGCATTCGCCGCCCTTGTCGCACACCGGGCAGTCGAGCGGGTGGTTGATGAGCAGGAACTCGAGCACCCCATCCTGGGCCTTCTTGGTGGCCTCGGACTCGGTGTCGATGGTCATGCCCTCGCCCACCGGGATCATGCAGCTCGGCTGCAGGGCCGGACCACGGCCCGTGTCGACCTCGACCAGGCACATCCGGCACATGCCGACCGGCTTCATGCGCGAGTGGTAGCAGAACCGTGGGATGTAGGTGCCGTGACGCTCGGCGGCATCGATGAGCAGTTCGCCCGGGTTGGCCTCAATCTCGACACCGTTGAGGGTGACGGTGACCGTGGACTTCTCGTTCTCGACGGCGGTCATCAGCCAACCTCGACGGGATCAGACGACATCGGGGCGGCCATCACCGGGATGGAATCCCGCTTGGTGATCTTGGCCTCGTACTCGTGACGGAAGCGACGAATCGTCGACGTGATCGGGGCGACCGATGACGGGCCCAGCGGGCAGATGGTGGTCTGCTTCGGCGGGAACGGCACGGCGTCGAGGCCCTGGGACGGGTCGGCGGCGACCGGGTAGGGGCCGGGCGAGATGTTGTCGGCGATGTCGAGCAGCTTGTCGATGTCGCTGGGACGACCTTCGCCGTCGAGAATGCGCTGCAGGATGCGCTCCTCCCAGGTGGTGCCCTCCCGGCACGGGGTGCACTTGCCGCACGACTCGCGGGCGTAGAACCGCACAAGCCGCAGCGCCGCCTTCACGGCATCGGTGGTCTCGTCCATCACCATGATGGCTCCCGAGCCGAGCATCGAACCTTCCGCACCGACGGTGCGCCCCTCAAGGGGAAGGTCGAGTTGCTCCGGGAAGAACCAAGGGGCCGAACCGCCGCCGGGCACGAACATCTTGAGTTCGTTGTCGTTGCGGATCCCGCGGCAGAAGTTGTCACCGTAGAAGAGGTCACGGAAGGTCGTGACGCCCTGCTCGATCTCGTACACGCCGGGACGGTTCACGTGGCCCGACACGGCGACCATGCGCGAACCGGGCGAAGCCTCCGAGCCGAACGCCTTGTACTGCTCGGCACCGTTGACGAGCAGCCAGGGAAGGTTGCTCAGCGTCTCGACATTGTTGACGATCGTGGGCTGGCCATAGAGGCCGATGGCGGCCGGGAAGAACGGCGGCTTGAGGCGCGGCATCCCGCGGTTGCCCTCGAGCGACTCGATCAGTGCCGTCTCCTCACCGACGATGTAGGCACCGGCACCCCAGGTCAACGTGATGTCGACACTGAACTCCGTCCCCATGATGTTCTTGCCGACGTACCCCTTGGCGTAGGCCTCGTTGAGCGCCTGGGCGAGATTCTCCTGAGCGGCGGGCATCTCGCCTCGCACATACAGGAAGCACTGGCTGAGACCGAGCGCGTAGCAGGTGATGAGGCAGCCCTCGATCAACTGGTGAGGGTCACGCTCCATGAGGAGGCGATCCTTGTAGGTGCCGGGCTCAGACTCGTCGCCGTTGACCACGAGGTAGTACGGGAACTTGCCGGGAGGCATGAAGCCCCACTTGACGCCCGCCGGGAAGCCGGCGCCACCACGGCCGAGCACGACAGCGTCGCGGACCTCTTCGTGAACATCGGCCGGCGTGCGGTCGAGGGCGCGGCGCAGGCCGTCGTAGCCATTGGTGGCCTCGTAGCGCTCGAGGGTGTGGGAGTCCTCGTGGACGAAGCGGCTGGTGACGATCTTGGGTCCGTCGTTGTCGACATAGCCGGGGGCATGGGGGACATAGTCGTGCGTCGGCATCAGGCTTCTCCTCCTTCGTCGGCAGTGTCGTTTCTGGCGAGCCAGACCGGACGTTCGGTGGCCTGCTCCGGCGCCACGATGCCCGCACCGGCACCGGCCGGGATGTGCTGACGGACCAGGCCGAGCGTGCCGTGCTCGGGGATGTCGGTCGCCCGGCCGTTGCGGATGTCGTCGATGAGCTGATCGAGATCGTCGGTGGTGAGCCGCAGCTTGTAGCGATAGTTGACCTGCAAGCACGGGGCCTCGGTGCACGCTGCAATGCACTCGACGTCTTCGATGGTGAACATGCCGTCGGCCGTGGTGCCGCCGGCCTTGATTCCCAGCGCCTCCTCGGCATGGGCGAGGAGTTCCTCACCGCCGAGCAATTGGCAGGCGAGGTTGGTGCACACATTGATCATGTAGGTGCCCACCGGGTGGAACTTGAACATCTCGTAGAACGAGCCGGTGCCCTTCACCTCGGCGGGTGTGGTGTCGGTGAGTTCGGCGATCTGACGCATGGCGTCGTCGGTGACCCAGCCCTCTTGCTCCTGCGCGAGATGTAGCAGCGGGATGAGCGCCGACTTCTTGCGCGGGTAGCGCGAGATGATCTCGTGCGCCGTCTCGAGGTTGTCAGCGGTGAAGTAGCTCATCGATCGACCTCGCCCATGATCGGGTCGACGCTGGAGATGATCGCCACGGCGTCGGCGATGAGGCTGTCGCGCATGAGGTGCGGCATGGTCTGGACATTGATGAACGACGGGCCCCGCACATGCATGCGGTAGGGCGTCGAGCTGCCGTCGGAAACCATGTAAATGCCGAGCTCGCCGCGGGGTGACTCGACACACGCATAGGCCTCCCCCTCGGGAACCTTGAAGCCCTCGGTGAAGATCTTGAAGTGGTGGATGAGCGCCTCCATCGATTGATCGATGCGGATGCGAGGCGGCGGGGTGACCTTCTTGTCCTGCACCCGGTAATCGCCCGACGGCATCTTGTCGAGAATCTGTTCGACGATGCGCATCGACTCGCGAATCTCGTTGAGGCGGATCGCGTAGCGGTCGTAGCAGTCGCCGTAGGTGCCAACGATGACGTCGAAATCGACTTCGTCGTAGGCGAGGTAGGGCTGATCGCGGCGAAGGTCCCAGGCGTAGCCGGTGGAACGAAGGATCGGACCGGTGGCCGACAAGGCGAGCGCCTCATCGGTGTTCAGCGTGCCGACGCCCTGCAGGCGTTCACGCCAGATCGGCTGCCCGGTCATGAGAACGTCGTACTCCTCGAGGCGAGGCGGCAGCAGTTCGAGCAATGCCTCGATCTCACCCTTCCAGCCGTCGGGAAGATCAGCGGCGACACCACCGGGGCGGATGTAGTTGTGGTTCATCCGCAGACCCGTGACCTTTTCGAAGAAGCGGAGAACTTCTTCGCGTTCACGCCAGCCGTAGATCATCATCGACACGGCACCGAGATCCATGCCGTTCGTGGCCATGAACAACAGGTGGGAGCTGATGCGGTTGAGCTCGCTCATCAGCATGCGGATCCAGACCGCACGCTCCGGGACCTCGATGTCGAGGAGCTTCTCGGTGGCGAGGCTGAACGCCAGTTCGGTGAAGAACGGCGAGGCGTAGTCCATACGGGTGACGTTGGTGCACCCCTGCAGGAAGGTCAGCTGCTCTGCCTGCTTCTCCATGCCGGTGTGCAGGTAGCCCACGACCGGCTTGGAACGGATGACGGTCTCGCCCTCCATCTCCAACATGAGGCGCAGCACGCCGTGGGTTGACGGATGCGACGGACCCATGTTGAGCAGAACCCGCTCGTCGTCGTCAGGGGTGGTGGCGTCGGTGCCGATCGCTGCGGCCTCGGCTTCGCTGAGGCGCAGGACCGCAGCATTGTCGCCACGCCGGCGGACGCGTGCGGCGCCGTCGATCGTCTCGGGAGTTTCGTCGGTGATCGTCATCGTTCGTTGCTCGCTGCCTTGAACTGGACGGGGATGGCGCCGACGGCGTAGTCCTTGCGGAGAGGATGCCCGACCCAGTCCTCGGGCATGAGGACCCGGCTCATGTCGGGGTGGTCGGCGAAGGTGATGCCGAACATGTCGAACGCCTCACGCTCGAGGTACTCGCTGCCGGGCCACAGGTCGAAGAGGCTCGGAATGGTCGGCTCGTCGGCGCTCACCTGGGTGCGGATACGGATCCGTTCGCGGCGCACATGGTTGATCAGCGACGTGACCACCTCGAAGCGTTCAGGGGTGAGCCCACCCGGGAGCGTGCGCTCGCCGGCGTAGGTGAGATAGTCGACGGCGGTGAGGTCGATCAGTTGGTCGAACCCGTCAGCGTGAGCCTCGCTGCAGACGTCGAGGTAGGTCTCGACCGTGGCGTGCAACACGACATCGCCGTGGGACTCGCTCACGGCTGCGCCGTAGCGCAGCTCACCAGCGGCTTCCTCGGCGACGGCCTCGTCCTCCGCCTCTTCGGCGGCTGCGGTCTCGTCACTCATGTCAGCCCCCGATCGTCAGGCCGGCGGTCTGTCCGTCGCGCTGTTCGATGGTGATACCGGCGCCGCCGCCATTCGCCTCGCGGCGTCGGACAAGCTCACCGGATTCGATCTTGGTGTGCAGGGTGAAGATCGCATGCAGGAGAGTTTCCGGGCCGGGCGGGCAGCCCGGGGCGTAGACATCGACCGGCACGATCTGGTCGACGCCCTGCACGATCGCGTAGTTGTTGAACATGCCGCCGCTTGAGGCGCACACGCCCATGGAGATCACCCACTTGGGTTCCATCATCTGGTCGTAGACCTGCCGGAGAACCGGAGCCATCTTCTGACTCACTCGGCCAGCGACGATCATGAGGTCGGCCTGACGAGGCGACGCCCGGAAGGTCTCCATGCCGTACCGAGCGAGGTCGTAGTGGGCCGTGCCCGACGCCATCATCTCGATGGCGCAGCACGCGAGACCAAACGTGGCCGGCCAGAGGCTGCGGGACCGCGCCCAGCTGACCAGGTTCTCGATATTGCCGGTGAGGAAGTTGTGATCCATCCCCTCCAGGCCGTTGTTGGCGATCGACTGGGTGTCACCGAGTCCGGGAATCCTCACGCTGCCGTCTCCTCGGCGATCGGTCGGTTCTCGAGACCGACTCGGCGGATGGTGGATTCAGCGGTTCGTTCCGGCGAGACCGAGCCGGATGGGCGGGCCACCTGCTTGAGCGGACCCCATTCGAGTGCGCCGTTGCTGATCAGGTACACGAACGACTCAAAGACGGCGAACGTGAAGACCATGATCATCGCCAGGCCGAACACGCCGAGGCTCCCGTACGCAAGGGCGTAGGGGTAAAAGAAGATGATCTCGATGTCGAAGACGATGAAGATCATGGCGACCAGGAAGAACTTCACCGGGAAGCGTTCCGGTGTCTCCTTGGTGGGCACGATGCCGCACTCGTACGCAGCTCGCTTGGCGTTGGTCGGATTGCGCGGGGCCAGGAGGCCCGATGCGATGAAGCTGCCGGCGGCGAAGAGCACCGCCAGCCCGAACAGCATCAGCAGGGGCAGGTACTGGCCGAGCACGCGTTACGCCGCCTTTTCAAACTCAGCTCGCCGGGCCATGACGAGCTTGTCGCGTTCGTGGAGCATGTAACACAGCGACAAGAAGATGAGCAGCGAACCGATGGTGAAGAACGCCGGCACCTGCCGCAGGTTGCCAAGGTTGCGGACCATCACAACCGAGACGATCGGCTCGTCCTCGTCGACCACCGGGATCTGCGGAGCGGTGCCCGGCAGGTTGGTCAACGACTCCTCCGTGACCTGTTGCACCTGGATGACGCCATAGCGGGTCGGGTGGGTGATCTGCGCGGTCTGGCGGATCCTGGTCCAAACCCGGTCGAGGACATTCGGGTCGTCAGGCAGACCTTCCTTGCCGCCGATGGTGTAGGCGTCGAGGAGCTTGAACTGGCTCTGGTCCGCAAAGGAGAAGTCGTCGGACTCGAGCAGCATGGCGATGGCCGAGGCCTGTGCCTCGCCTGCTTCGGCGGTGGACAGGAGTGTCCAGCCTCCGAGGTTCGCATTGTCCTGATCGATCAGGCCGGGAGCGACCGCCGCGAGTTCGGACCAGGTGGTCGCCTCGTTGCGGCGCTGCTCGGCGGCGACGAGTGCGTCGACCTCGGCGAGTGACAGGCCCTCGACCTGGTCGGGGGTGAGGCGCTCGGCGACGACGACGCCGAACTCTGCGTCGGCAATCTGGATCTCGACGAGACGGTCGACGGCATCGTTACTAAGGCCGGCCGAACCCATGGTCCGCCAGTCGGCGCCGAACTCGGCCTCGGCCGCCTCGGCGGCCGCAACGACGGCCTCATGCGCCGACGGGAGGGATTCGGTGCGAAGCAAGTTGGCCTCATCGAGCGCGGCGAAGGTCAGGTGCCCTTCTGCGTCGGTTCCCTCGACGATCTCGACTTCCTCCCAGATCGGCGCATCGCCGGCCCAACCGATGCCGTAGAGCCACCAGATCGAGCCCATGATGGTCAACCAGGCGAAGAGGCCCGCCAGGGACAGCAGGGTGCCGAGGCGGACGCCGCTGTTGCTGGACACGATGATCCAGATGGAGCCCATCCAGACACAGAAGCCCGCAAAGACCGCAAGGAAGCCCCGGACATGAGGATCCCACTCGAGCCCGCCGATCCAGTCGAGGACGCCGATCAGTTCGACCATTTCCATCAGAGAGTCCTCTCAAACGCCACGATGGCATCGATCTGCTCGTCGGTGAGCAGGGCCGGATACTCGAAGACGATGCCGGAGCCGGGGCCCATACCCGGACCCACCGGATTGGCTTCCGTCAGTGCGCCGAAACCGGGCATCTGGCCGTTGCCGCCCGAACCACCTCGGCCGTAGGTCTGACCGATGGCCTGACCACGGGTGATGAAGGCCGACTGGCCGATGGCGGTCTCGAACTGCGAGAGGGTCGAGCCGCCGGTCAGGTTGGGGCCGAAGAAGCCACCGGCGGTTACGTACCCGTCGGCGAGCTCGGGGATCGGACCGTCGCGGCCGTTTTCCTCGAGCACATAGTCGGACGCACCGTCGAAACTCCAGCCATAGGTGTGGCAGCGAGCGCAGCTGTAGGTGCCGGCGGCCGCCGTGTTGCTGAAGAGGATCTCGCCCCACTGGAGGTACGCCTGCTGACCGTCGAACGCATCGGGGGTCGAGAGGATTTCGAGTGCCGCAGCACGGAGATCATCCTCATTGCCCTCATCGGCGAGCGACGGATCGGCCTCGATCGCAAGGGCGTCGGCGGTGGCCTTCGCCGCCGAGACCTGATCGAACCAGGACGCCACGGCTGCATCGAGCGGCTCGACCGCCGCCTCGTTCGCCGCCGTGAGGCGAGCGTTGGCGTCGTCGAGGGTGAGGCACTCGCCGATGTCGTCGGAGCATTCGAAGTCGAAGTCGGCTCGACCGAGCAGGCGAACGGCCATGGCGGCCTCGGCCTGGGCGGCTTCCGCAGCCCGCACCTCGACCGCCCATGCCTCATCGCTGGTCTCGAGGATCAGCGCCTTGGCACCGGCCTCGACACCGCTGTCGACCTGCGAGCGGATCTCGTCTTCGGAGATCTGCACGCTGCGGAGATAGAAGATGATCTCTTCGAGTTGCTGATCGGTGAGCGGACCGCCGCCGCCACCACCCCAGGCCGGCATGACACCGTTTCGGCCATAGTTGAGCACGTGGAGAATCTCGTCCTCGGTGTGGCGGGACATCAGCGTGTTGAGGGCCGGAGCCTTCCAGTTCACCTGGGCCACGAACTCGCCCGACGACGAGGTGATGGCGGTGTTGACGACACCACCGGCGCCCTCAGGGCCATGACAGTTCACGCACTGGGCACCCTCGAGATAGATCTCCTCGCCACGATTGGTGGCGATGCGCCACGTGTCGAGATCCCGGCCTTCATGACGCCCCGGCTCACCGAGCCAGTAGAGCGGCAAGGTGATGGCCACGATCGTCAGCAGGACCAGGCTTGAGCCGAGCGCAAGATCGAGCTTCTTGCCCTCGAGATCCTCGTCGGAGAGATACGGCTTGCGGTTCGACGCGAGCTCGATCTCCGAGCCGACTTCGTCGCGAGCCGAACGGATGTTGAAGTAGATGTAGACGATCCCACCGAGGAAAACGATCGCCAAGATGACGAGTCCGATGGTTCGTTGTGTGGAGGCGGCGAGCAACATGCGAGTGTCGGGTGATCGAGAACTCTCTGGGATGGGAACGGACGGAGGCTACCGGGCCTAGTGCGACGACTGACCGATGCAGTTGGGGCCTTCAGCCTCCTGCCCGGTGGTGTTCGTGCCGATCGGCGGGCCCTGGATGATCGTGCCGGTGTCGACGGTGAGAACACCGTCGGCCGAGACGCTCGTGGCGAAACGGTCCATGCCGCGTGGGGCGGGGCCGCCACGCTTTTCACCGACACGGTTGTACTGCGAACCGTGGCAGGGGCACTCGAACCACTGAGAGGTGACGCACTCGGGCACGCGGCAGCCGAGGTGCGGGCACTTCTGGTAGAGCGCAACGACGCCACCGTCGAGTCCCAGTGCGAGACCGGCTTCCATACCGGTGAGTTCGTTTGCCGAGTAGGCGGCACGAGCCTTCTCAACCGCACCGTTCGGGTATTCGGTGATCCACATACGGCCTTCCGCCCGATACAGGAAGCCGTTGGCGCCCCGGATTTCGCTGAGCACGTCGCTCACGAGACCGACTCGAATGGCCGAGCCGAAGCCGCCGCCGAGCTGGGGCCACAGGAAGGCGATCGATGCGAGGCCGAAGCCACCGAGACCGATCTGCATCATGAGGATGATGGTGCGGTTGAAGAACTGGCGACGCGAAACGCCGATGACCTCGGGATCCGGCGGCACATAGGGTGCCGGCGGCGCGCTCTCGCGGGCAGCGAGGACAAGTTCCTTGCTGGCGGCCTTGCGCTCGAGGACCTGAGCACGCTCGACCTGCTTGCCCGTGAGGGCCTCTTGGTCGCCGAGGACGGTCGATGCACGGTCGCGTGACTTGGTCTCTCGAGAGAGGATGCCGACGGCGTCGTCGGCATCGCGACTCTTGAGCGCAGAGAAGACGGCGACGGCGGCGAGCAGGGCGATGACGACGATGGCTGCAATGAGCATTGGTGTTTCCTCCTTGCCTTACAGCTCAAAGAACAAGCCGGCTTCCCAGGGGAAGACGAAGTTGAATCCGGGACCTCGGAAGAACGAGCCGATCATGGTCAGCACGGCCCAGAACATGAGGTGGACGGTCATCAACGAGACCGCGAACTTGCGATCCTCGGGCTTCGCCGACGGGTTCCGGTCGATGTAGGGAACGAACATCAAGAAGAACAGGCCGATACCCGGGATAGTCACACCGGCGACCATCGGGTGGAACACCGTGAGGAGTTCCTGCAGGCCGAGGAAGTACCACGGGGCCTTCGACGGGTTCGGCGTCTCGTTGAAGTTGGCGAGCTCCAGCAGCGGAGCGTTCACGAAGATCGAGAAGATCAACGTGAACGCAAGCGCGAAGAGCGCAGCGCCGAACTCGACCACAAGCAGGTGAGGCCAGGTGTGGACCTTGTCCTGCGGGACGGCCTTGACGTCTTGGATCGAGCCCGACTTCACGACGGTGAGTAGGCGCTGGGTGTGCCCACCGGGCCCGGTCGGCACCGGGGCACCCGACGCAGCCGCAGGAGCGGCAGCGGTGGGAGCCGTGGCGACGGCGGTTCCGGTGGCGGCACCACCGCCATCGCCGCCGGCGGCCTTGGCCTTGGCGGCCTTGGAGCGCTCAAGCAGGTGCGCCGGAATCTTTGACGCCGCCTCTTGCTGTTCGGCGCTGAGTTCCTCGGCGGGGGCCTCGGCTGGGGCATCGGCGGCAGCCTTGGCCGCAGCGGCCTTGGCTCGGGCCTCTTCGGCCCGCTTGCGGAGGTGTTCGGGGACTTCGGTCATGTCCTTCTTCTCCTTCTTGCCTTAGAGCGGACCCGAGATGCCGCCGTCCTTGCGCACTCGCCAGAAGTGGATCGCCATGAAGATGACGAGCACGAACGGCAGGAGCAAGACGTGCAACACATACCATCGGAGCAGCGTGTCGGTGCCGATCTCCACGCCGCCGAGCAGCACGAAGCGGACTTGTTCACCGAACACCGGCGTGTACCCCATCATGTTGGTACCCACCGTCACCGCCCAGAGGGCCAACTGGTCCCAAGGCAGGAGGTAGCCGGTGAACGAGAGCAGCAGGGTGAACTGCAAGAGGTTGACGCCGATCACCCAGTTGAACTCACGGGGCGGCTTGTACGCACCGTGGTAGAACACGCGTGCCATGTGGAGGAACACCGAGAGCACCATCAAGTGGGCCGCCCATCGGTGCATGTTCCTGACCAGCAGGCCGAAGGTCACGCTGTTCTGCAGCGTGTAGATGTCGTCCCAGGCGGCTGCAGCGGTCGGCCGGTAGAAGAACATCAAGAAGATGCCGGTGACCGTCAGCAAGATGAACAGGAAGAAGGACAGGCCGCCGAGGCACAGCGTGTAGCTGACCTTCACGGCGTGACGTTTCACCTTCACCGGGTGCAGGTGGTACAGCACCGAGTTCATGATCACGTAGGACCGGTTTCGAGGGCTGTCGGTGTAGCCCTTCCGGAAGATTGAGCCCGGTCGGAAGATCGAGTTCCAGGCCTGAGAGGACTGGGTCGCGTCGACAAGCTGGGTTGCTTGGTCCTGCAGTCGTTGCGGCAGGGGCTTCTTCACGTCTTCGTCAGTGTTCGCCATAGATCTGTGTTTCGTGTCAGGGCACTCCGGCGTCAGCCGAGGCGCATGCCGTATCCGTAACCGTGGGTATTCGTTCGCTGGTGGGCATCACCGTCGGCCGGCGGGTCACCGATCTTGCCGAGGATGATCACACCAGTGGGGCACCGGTCGACGCAGAGCGCACACCGGGTGCACACGTCGTCGTCGATGGTGAAGATCACATTGTCGTTGGGGTCGCTGCCCGGGAGTTCCGTGCCGATCGCTTCGTCGATCGCGTCGGGACGCACCATGTGGATGCACTTCCACGGGCAGATGTCGACGCAGCCCTCGCACATGATGCACTCGGACTGGTCGATGTGGATGAACTGCTTCGGCTTCACCTGGGCGGTAAGCCAGGCGGCGTCGACCTGCTGAAGGATGTAGTCGTCGCGGAACTCAGGAAGCGGCGGATTCGCGTCGGTGGTCGCCATGAAGTCAGGCACCTTCCTTCACGAGCGGACGGCCGAAGGTTGAGCGTTCGGGAGTCTTCTCGGCGTTCTGCTTCTCGCCGCGCTTTTGCCACGCAGCCCACATCCAGATGTTGCCAGCGAGCGCAACGACGTAGATGCCGACGGCGATGAGGTCGCGCAAGACGACATAGTTGACGCGAATCGGCGACCAGCCACCGTCTTGCTGCGACTTGAGCAGGTCGAACGGGCCGAAAAGGATCTTGTCGGAACGCCAGTTGAGCTCGTTGTCGGCCCAGGTCAGGAACTGGTGCGGCACGACGCCGTAGACCCAGAACATCAAGAAGAAGACGATCATCGAGCCGAGCATCGCCTCGCCCCAGGTCACGACCTGATCGGCGGGACGGCGCTTCTGATAGGTGAGGATTCCGCCAACGATCAAGGCGGTGACGATGATCGACGACACGAAAGCGACCACGCTACGACTCCTGGAGAACGGACGCGTTTCACGAACCTCGTGAAACCATGCACAAGTCTAAACCGGAAGAGCGGCGTCCCCCGGATTGGTCTTCCGGTTTATCACGGTGCCTTTCGATTCCCCCCATCCGGGGCTGGGGAAAATCGGGTGTCACTCGATTGGCAGAAATTCGGGGGAAGGATTCTGCTTCAGCTTGTTCGGACGTGCGACACTGCCCCTATCCTCACGGGGCGTGGTTGGCGCAACCCTGCGTCCGCCGTTCCACTCGCCATTCCGCTGTCCGATCGATCCGCCGGAGACCAACGGTGACCGAAGTACCCGAGCACCTCCTGAAGAAGGCCGCCGAGGCCCGGGCCCGCCTCAGCGGGCAGGCCCCACCCGACGCTGGCGAGAGCGCCGCGCCGAGCAGCGAGCCGGCGGCCGACGCCGCTCCGGTTCCGGCCACGACAGCTGCTCCGGCCCCGGCCGTCCCCGAGGAGCCTGCTGCCCCCGAGCCCGTCGCCCCGTATGTTCAGGCCGCCGAGACCCGCACGAAGGTCCCGGTCTGGGTCATTCCGGTCCTGATCTTCCTTCCCTTCTGGGCGATCTTCTACGTGGGTTACCTTGAGAACCCGCCCGCCGCTCCCGAAGGTCTCGCCTACGAAGGGGCCGAGATCTACAGCGGCCAGTGCGCCGGCTGCCATGGTGGCGGTGGCGGAGGCGGCTCCGGACGCCAGCTCAACGGCGGCGAAGTCCTGCTCACCTTCCCCTCGCTCGCTTCCGGCGCCGCATACGACGGCCTGGCCGGCCACCTGCACTGGGTGGCCAACGGCACCGCCGGCTCCCAGGCCGAGGGCCTCCTCGTCTACGGCGACCCCGATCGTCCCGGTGGCGCCCACGCACCCGGCTCGTACGGCCAGATGGCCGGTTTCGGCAACCTCTCGCCCGAGCAGTTGGTGGCGGTCGTCTACCACGTCCGTCACGCGTTCGGCGCCGACCAGATCACGCCGGAAGGCGACGAGCGGGAGCTCCACGTGCTCGACGAGCTCTACCACCTGATGGAAGAAGAGGGCGTCATGACCTTCGAAGGCGCCACGCTGCCGGAGATCCAGGGCTGGGTCGACGCCGCCCGCCTCAAGGTCAACGAAGAGTACGGCGAACTCGCTTCGGAGTAACCCACTCCCCCACCTGCGACAGAACCTCGAAACAGCCGGGCCCGCAGGGTCCGGCTGTTTCGCGTCCGAACCGGCGAACATGGGACCGTGGATCCCTCGCTCACCGATTCCTGGCTCGCCCTCCAGGGCCACGCCGCATCCTTCGACGATCTCGACCTCCGCAGGCTCTTCGACGACGACCCCGGTCGAGTCGATCGCATGACGCTCTCAGTTGCCGACCTCACGGTCGATCTGTCCAAGCACCGCGTGTCGGCTGCGGTTCTCGACGACCTCATCGCCCTCGCAAACGAGGTCGGTCTTGCCGACCGCTTCGCCGCGATGATCGCTGGCGAGCGGATCAACTCGACCGAGGATCGCGCCGTGCTCCATACCGCCCTGCGGGCACCGGTCGGGTCCGAGGTGCTGGAGGACGGCGAGAATGTCGTGCCCGCCGTTCACGAGGTACTCGGCCGAATGCGCGCGTTTGCCAACCGAGTCCGGTCCGGCGACTGGGTCGGCGTCACCGGGGCACCGATCGAGACGGTGATCAACATCGGGATCGGTGGCTCCGACCTCGGTCCGGTCATGGCGTACGAAGCGCTCGCTGCGTTTCGTCACGACCGGATTCGCTGCCGCTTCGTCAGCAATGTCGACGGCAGCGATCTGATCGCTGCCGTCGGCGACCTCGACCCGACCACGACCCTGTTCGTGATCTCGTCGAAGACGTTCACCACGCAGGAGACGCTCACCAACGCCCGGTCGGCGCGAGCATGGCTCACCGCCTCGCTCGGCGCCGACGCCGTGGCGACACACTTCGTCGCCGTGTCGACCAACGCTGACGAGGTCGCGGCGTTCGGGATCGACACCGACAACATGTTCGGCTTCTGGGATTGGGTCGGCGGGCGCTACTCGATGGACTCCGCCATCGGGCTGTCCCTCATGATCGCGATCGGTCCCGACGCGTTTGGCGAGATGCTCGCCGGATTCCGGGCGGTCGACGAGCACATGGCAGCAACCCCGATCGCCGAAAACGTTCCGGCTCTACTCGGCCTGATCGAGGTCTGGTATCGCACCTTCTGCGATCTGCCGAGTCGAGCCGTGCTCCCCTACTCACGGGCACTCCATCGCTTCCCCGCCTATCTCCAGCAGCTCGACATGGAGTCGAACGGAAAGCGTGTCCGCATCGATGGCGAGCCCGTGACCTACGAGACCGGACCGGTCATTTGGGGTGAACCCGGCACCAACGGGCAACACTCGTTCCACCAACTCCTCCACCAGGGCAGCACGGTGATCCCCGCCGACTTCATCGTGTTCGGTGCGCCCGACCACGCCGAGTTCGAGGGGGCCGACACCCATCACGATCTCCTCGTGGCCAATTGTTTCGCTCAGAGTCAGGCCCTCGCGTTCGGCAGGACCGCCAAGGAGGTCGCCGAAACCGAGACGGACCCGCTGCTGGTCTCACACCGGACCTTCCCGGGCAACCGGCCCTCGACCACGATCATGGCGCCCGCCCTCACCCCATCGGTGCTCGGACAGCTTGTGGCCCTCTACGAACATCAGGTGTTCACGCAGGGCGTCGTGTGGGGGCTCAACAGCTTCGATCAGTGGGGGGTGGAGCTCGGCAAGGTGCTCGCCTCGGCGATCGTCGGCGAACTGGCGAACGTCGACACGCCCGACCTCCGCCACGACGCGTCGACGAATGCGCTGATCGAGCGCTACCGCTCGATGCGCGGCCGGTGACTCGACAGCGGTTCCGACCAGGCCGGGCAGCATCCGTGCGGCTCGAACTCGACCCGGCGGACCCGATGGCTCTGTCGCCCGACCCACACCGTCGGCGGCGCTGACTGCGGGAAGGACGCCTGCGTGCCCTCGATGTCGTGGAGTGCCACGCGATCGGCCGTGAGACCTGCACCGATCACCATCGCGCGCCCGTCGTCGTCCGGCACGAGAACGACCACGCGGTACGCAGCCTCCGGCACGGATGCGAGCTTTCGATCGAGATTGCGGGCATCGAGTACGACGAAGAGCGGAACCGCGACCGCGGCGACGACGATCGCAACCGTCGGCTCGAACCCGCCGGTGAGAACGAGCACGAGGTAGAGGGCGGCAACCACGCCGAAGACGACCGTCTCACCTCGGTTCGGCCGTCGAAGCCCGACGATGGCGGAAAACGCACCGCTGCGCTCAAGGTCTTCGACCGTCACCTCGGTCACGAACTCAGCGCATCTCCGGGGAGAGGTCGTGGACACCGATGAGCTCCCATGCCTCGTGTTCGACGTAGGCGTCGAGGGTGCGGGTGATGATGCGTTCGAAAAGCTCTTCGCCCCGCTGGGTGGTCTCCCCCTTCGTCACCGAGTTGTGGAGCCAGGCACTCAGCCAGAAGTTGAGCGTCAGCTTGTAGGCGTTCATCAGGTCGTCGAGATGGACATAGCCGGCGTCCATCGTCTCAAGGGTGTCTCGGTAGAGACCGATGAGGTCGGACTCGTGCGCCCGCCGGAGCGCCGGGTCGAGGTTGCACGTCAAGAACGGCACGACATCACCCATGCCGTCGCCACGCCCGAGGAGTTGCCAGTCGATCAGGACGAGGTCGTCGCCGTCGAAGAACATGTTGTCGAGCCGGAAGTCGTTGTGGGTCAGGGTCCGGCTTGACGCGCCGAACGAGGCAAACATGTCGCTGACCGTCGGAAGGTAGGACTCGAGCCGGGCAATGACCTCGGCGCCGAGTTGTTCGCCGTACTGGTCGACCACCATCGACCAGCTCGACTCGAACATTCCCTGTAAGCCCATGTTGAGCGGGCTGTCGATCGGCGGCACCCAGTCGAATTGGTCGACTTGGTTCCACCAGCGGCCGTGCACCCCGGCGGCCGCGACCACAGCGGCACGCGCCTGTTCGAGCGTCGCCCCCGCATGATGATCACCGGACGCGTAGCCGCCGACATCTTCCAACACGAGGCAGTACGCCAGCGACTCGTCGTCGCCCACATTGAGGTAGGCCTGCGGCGTGCGGACCTTCATCTGCGGGAGGAGATTCGCATAGGCCCGGTGCTCACGTCCGTAGACGTCGAGCAGGTCGCCGATCGGCTTGAGTCCCGAGTCGGTGGTCGGGATCTTTGCGATCGCCGTCGCTGGCCCGCTGCCAGCCGAGTAGTCGAGCGTCAAACGAGCGAGCTCGCCGAGGAAGCCCTCGCCGATCGCGATGCGCTCCGCCGACACTGAGGCCACCGTGACCTCGTCGAATCCGCTCGACCGGAGCGCATCGGTCATCACCTCGGCGGTGATCTGATCGAGTGACGTCGGAACGTGAGGCTGGGCCATCAGCCGAGGGTAGAGCTCTGCGGCAAGCCGTGTCGACGGGGCCTTAGCCCTTGGCGACGATGAGCTGGAACTCAACGATGCCGCTTTCGTCGATCGAGACGACGATCGGTGCGCTCGGTGGGGTCACACCGAAGTCCTCCCACGTGATCGTGGTCGAACCCGTGATGACACCGAAACCGTCGTCACGGACGAGGGCGTCGATCGTGAACGTCGCCTCGTTGGTCGTGCCCGCAACGGTGAGCTCGCCCGTGGCTTCGATCGTGACCGTCTCGCTATCGGCAAGGCCGACCGGTAGGTCGACCGGTGTCGTCAGCACAAAGGTGGCGGTCGGAAACTCGTCGGCCATGACGGCCCTGCGGATCGGGAACTCCCGACGGGCGTCGTTTGAGGTGATCGACCCCATGTCGACGGTGATGTCGGTGCCGATCAGTCGGCCCTCCTCGATGGTGACCGTGCCACTCACGCCGCCGGTTCGGCCGACGGCGACGACCTCACCAATCGTGAGTTCTTCGTCGACTCGGAAGCCGGCGAAGCTGCCGCTGGCGGTCTCGAAATCAAACTCGCCGATCTCGTCGTCGACCACCCACGTGGCGTTGATGTCGCCGTCGAACGGGTCGGGGGCGGTGGCCGGAGTGTCGTCGGTGGCCACCGCCAGGTCGACGTCAAGTTGGGTGTTGGCGGCCTCGACATCGACGGCCTCGGGCGTGTCACCCCAGAAGAACAGCCACCACACGGCGGCGATCAACACGGCGAGGGCGATTCCGACCCCGATAGCCAACTTCTTGATGGTCATTGCAGCTCCACGATCTCACGAGCACTACCGGATGATGTACGGACGAAACCCGGTGTGTGGTTCCAAAATGCGCTGAAAAAGTCGGGTCAGAGGGTTGCGGCGACCTCGGCGCAGGCAGCGATGGTGGCTTCGATCTCTTCGTCGCCGTGGGCGAGCGAGGGGAAAATCGCCTCGTAGGCGCCTGGTGCGAGGGCGATGCCACGGTCGAGCATCCCATGGAAGAACCGGGGGTAGACGCCGTTGTCGGCAGCGGCCTTGGCCGAATCGAAATCGTGCGGCGCCGTGTCGGTGAAGAAGATGCCCAGCAGCGGGCCGACCCTCGGGAGCACAGCGGCGACACCGGCGGCATCGAACGCCGCCTGCATGCCCTCTTGGAGGCGTGTGGCCCGCTCGGTCAGTGCGGCGTACGCCTCGACCGTGAGGTGCTCGAGGGCCGCCAGGCCTGCAGCCGTTGCGAGCGGATTCCCCGAAAGCGTGCCGGCCTGATAGACGCCTCCGAGCGGCGCCACATTGCTCATGATCTTGCGGCTTGCGCCGTAGGCACCCATGGGCAGGCCACCGCCGATGACCTTGCCGAAGCACCACACATCGGGCTGCACACCGAACCACTCGGCTGCGCCGCCGCGACACAGGCGAAACCCGGTGATGACTTCGTCGAAGAGCAGCATCGCCCCGGCGGCGTCGCAGGCTTCGCGAAGGCCCTCGAGGAAGCCCGGCGCAGGGGGCACCAGCCCCATGTTCGCCGCGATCGGTTCGACACAGACCACGGCGATCGCCTCGTCGATCTCGGGGACGACGTTGTACGGCGCCACGATCGTGTCCTCGATCGCTCCCGCCGTCACACCCTCGGAACCCTTGAGGCCCTGTTGGGCGATTCCCGACCCGCCAGCGACGAGCAGGGAGTCGGTGTGGCCGTGGTAGTTGCCGGCGAACTTCAGGATCTTGCTGCGGCCGGTTGCGCCGCGTGCGAGCCGGATCGCCGACATCGCCGCTTCGGTGCCGGACGAGACGAGGCGCATCATCTCGAGCCCCTCGACCCGGCTGGTCATCTCCTCGGCGATCCGCACCTCGTTCTCCGTGGGAGCGCCATAGCTCGTACCGCGAGTTGCGGCATCCCGGATCGCCGCAATGACGTCGGGATGGGCATGGCCGAGGATCGACGGGCCGTAGCTCTGGACATAGTCGATGTAACGGCGACCCTCGACGTCGTAAACGAATGGGCCATCCGCTCGTTCGACGAAGTACGGCGTCCCGCCGACCGAGCCGAAGGCCCGCACCGGCGAGTTCACACCGCCGGGGATGACGGCCTGACCGCGTTCGAACAGGGATGCGTTCGTGTTGCTCACACGGCGAGGCTACCCACCGCGATGGGTCAGAACCCGAAGTAAGCGAAGGGGAAGTCGACGAGTGATTGGAGCACGATCTCGGCGTCGGGGTGGATGTCGTGTGCCGTGATTGCGTTGGGGACGACCACACAGCGCATCCCCGCCGCTCGGGCTGCCGCATAGCCGTGTCGCGAGTCCTCGATGACGAGGATGTCGGCTGGGTCGAGACCCAGTCGGGCCGCGGCGAGGAGGAACAGGTCAGGGGCGGGTTTACCTCGGTCGACCTGATCACGCGTACTGAGGTAATCGAAGTGGTCGACGAGTCCGAGCCGGGTGAGGTGCGGCTCGACCCAGTCGATCGGCGAGCTGCTTGCGATCGCAAGCCGGCGGTCGTGCGACTTGGCGACCGTGATCAGGTCCTCCACGCCCGGCAGCACCGGGACGTTCTCGCGGGCGTGGCGGTGACGTTCCTCGGCCCGGGCCATCACGTCGGCATCCGGTGGGCGACCGAGTTCGTCTCTTAGTCGCTCAGCCAGCGGCTTGTTGTCGGCGGTGCCGACGACCTGGATCCATGTCGTCATGGGGAGTTCGAGACCATGCTCCTCGTGCGCGATCCGAGCGGCCTCGTACACCGGGGTCTCGGTATCGGCGACGGTGCCGTCGAAGTCGAAGATGACGGCGGCAGGTGGACTCACGATGTGGGCCTCCGACCGCGACGCTGTCGGGTCAATCGAGTGCTCGTTCGAAGAAGTGGGTGGCGTGCGGGTCGTCGTTGAATCGCTCGACGGCAACGAAACCGGACGACTCGTAGAGCGCGATCGCCTCGACGAGCGTCTCGTTGGTATCGAGCCGAACCCGGTCGAAACCCAGCGCCCGGGCCTCGTCCATGAGATAGCCAAGCAGCGCGCGGCCGAGTCCTCGACCGCGTACGTCGGAACGTAGCCACATCCGCTTGATGTCAATCACCGCAGGGTCGGAACATTTGAGCGCGCCGCACCCCACCGGGTGACCGTCGAGACGGACAACGACGAAGAGTCCGTTCGGTGGCGAGATCTCGTCGACGTCGGTGGACTGCACCGTGCCTCGATCGAGGCCGTGGAAGAAACGGGCGTCGAGTTCGGCGTAGTACTGCTCGAGACACCACTGGGCGTCGGCGCTCCCGGCGGGCTCGCGGTGCAGCACGGGACGGTCGGCGACGTGGGCGACGAGGGCGTCGACGAGGCCAGGGATCGTGTGCGGATCGGCTTCGACGTCGACATCGACTCCCTGCTCGGCAGCGACGGCGGAGGTTGCCGGACCGATCGAGGCGACGATCTTCGGGAGTCCGTCGACCCCGACGGCGTCGACGAGCGAATCGACCGTCGAACCGGAGGTGAAGACGACGGCATCCGCCTCAGCGCAGGCGAGACGACCGCTGTCGTCGATGGCGGCAGAGACCGTGCGGTAGGCGACGACCTCGTCGACGTTCCAGCCCATCATCCGCAGATGGATCGGCAGGGTCTCGCGGGCGACCTCGGCTCGGGCGAGCACGACCCGACCGCCCGCAATCGGCGGTGCGGGGAACGCGGCAGCGAGACCCTCGGCGATCGCATCGGCAGGCACGAGATCGACGGGGAGACCGAGCGACTCGGCCCGGGCGCGGGTTCCGGGACCGACTACCGCGACCCGAACGCCATCGGCGAGTGGGCGCTCACCGAGCGCCTCGGCCACCGTGGCGGCACCGTTTGGCGAGGTGACCGCAACCCAGTCGCCATCGCGCAGAACCCGCAACGCCGTGCGAAGCCCGACACCGCCATCGAGCGGACCGGTGATCTCGATAACCGGAACCGATACCGCTTCGGCACCTTGCGCCTCCAGCGCCTCGACAAGCGATGCCGCCTGGTCGCGAGGTCGGGTGACCACGATGCGGAGCCCGCCGAGCGGGCCGGCGACGACGGGTTCGGGCGGCGGAGTCATCGCCGTCATCGTGCCGCGCTCAGCGGAGATCGGCCAGCAGGTCGCGGCCACCGCGCTCGTCGAGCAGGAAGCGGGCGACCGCCCGACCGAGCTGATCGGGATCGGTCCCGACCCGACGTTCACGGATCAGGACCCGGCCATCAAGCGACGCCAGCATGCCGGTGATCTCGATGCCGTCGTCCCCAAGGGTCGCGTGTGCACCGGCGGGGAGATCGCAGTCGCCGCCGAGTTCGTGGAGAAAGGCCCGCTCGGTGTCGACGACACGGCGAGTGTCAGCATGTTGGATCGCACGCAGCACGGCGATCGTCTCGGTGTCGTCCGCACGGCACTCGATGGCGAGGGCGCCCTGGGCGACCTGCGGGAGCATGATCGCCGGGTCGAGCCGGTCGACCGGGATCGACAGGTCGAGCGCAAGACGGTCGATCGCCGCAGCCGCCATCACGATCCCGTCGAAGCCCCCAGACTCGAGCTTCTCCAGCCGAGTCTGAATATTGCCGCGCAGTTCGGAGAAGACGAGATCGGGTCGATGCCAGGCCAGCTGGGCTCGGCGGCGAACCGAGCCGGTGGCGATGTGCGCGCCGGGAGGCAGCGACGTCCAGGATGCGCCGACGAGCGCGTCGCGTGCGTCGGCTCGGGCCGGAACGCAGACGAGCACGAGACCATCGGGCGTGACCGCCGGGAGGTCCTTCCCGGAGTGCACGGCAAAGTCGGCCCGACCGTCGAGCACGGCGGCCTGAACCTCCTTGACGAACACACCCTTGCCACCCATCGAGTGGATCGGCACGTCGGTGTTGCGGTCACCGACAGTCGAGACGACGACCTCGTCGATCTCGCACTCGAGCTGCGACGCCACGTGACGCGTCTGCCACAACGCCAACGCACTCCCGCGCGTGGCTGCTCGCAACTGCATCCCCACGAGCGCCGACTCAGTCGAGGTCGAACAGATCGCGCAGCGAGTCGGCGAGGCGATCGCCACGAGCGTGACCGGCGGCGTCCTTGAGCCGGATGGTGGGCTCGTGCAGCAACTTGTTCACGATGCCCCGAGCCATCGCCTCGACGGCCTCGCGCTGGGACGCATCGAGCTCCGAGAGCTTGCCGTTGAACCGGGCGAGCTCAATGTCGGCGATGTCGTTACCCCGGGTGCGGAGCTGGGCGATGAGCGGCGCCACCTCGCGGGCGGAGGTGACGGTGCAATAGCGATCGACCTCTTCCCCAACGATCGTCTCGACGTTGCCGACGACACGGGTGCGCGAGGCCATTTGCTGCTCGACGAAAACACCGATGTCGTCCATGTCGAGGAGCGTGACGCCGGGCAGTTCGCCGGCGCGGGGGTCGACGTCGCGCGGGACGGCAACATCGACGATCACGAGTTCGCGACCATGACGACGCGAGAGGAAGCCGGCGATCTCACCGCTCTCGAGGATGAGCTGCTGCGCACCCGTGGTCGTGACGAGCATGTCGACGGCGACGAGAGCGTCGCCCACGGCGTCGAGACTCACGGCGGTGCCACCACACGCCTCGGCGAGCGCCACGGCGTTGTCCCAAGTGCGGTTGGCGACGAAGATGTCGGAGGTGCCGGCAGCAGCGAGCGACTTGACGGTTCCCTCGGCCATCTCGCCGGCACCGAGTACGAGCACGGTGCGACCGTCGAGGCCGCCGAGTTGCTCGGTTGCGAGGGCGACGGCAGCCTGACTGACCGACGCGATGCCACGTCCGATCGCGGTATCGGTGCGGGCCCGCTTCCCCGTCTCGACCGCGTGACGGAAGAGCGGGCCGAGCGTGGAGCCGACCGTGCCGTGTTCGGCCGAGCACTCCCAGGCGGTGCGAACCTGCCCGAGGATCTCGTGCTCGCCGATCACGGCGGAGTCGAGACCGGCGGTCACCGAGAACAGATGGCGGATCGCTTCGGTGTCGTGGAGTGCGTAGAGGTGGTCGTTGACGTCTTCGGGGGCGAGCCCGGCATGTCGGCCGAAGAACTCGCGAATGTCTTGGTAGCCGCCGTGGAACTTCTCGGCGTAGGCGTAGATCTCGACCCGGTTGCAGGTCGACAACACGACGACCTCACTCAGGTGATCGGCGGAGCCGAGATCGGCAAGGGCCTTGGGGATGTCGTCGGGCGCGATCGTCATCCGCTCGAGAATCGAGAGCGGGGTCGACCGGTGGTTACAACCGATGGCGACGATCGACACGGGACACGTACTCCAGGGGCAAAGCCGACGGCCCAAGGCGGCAGGGCCAACGCCTGAACGCTATCGGACATCCGCCCGAGAAACCGGATCGGGCGACGAGTGTCACGGCGGACATGCTCGCTCGCTTCGCCGCGGCGAGGACGGAGGAACCCGACCGCTGGGGTCAGGCGTCTCCGGCGATCCGATTGCGATGCAGATGGAAACCGAGGATCTGGAGTTCGGTGGCGAGATCGACCGACCTGATCTCGACCTCGTCGGGGGCGGAGAGCACGGTCGGGGCGAAGCTCATGATCGACGTGACACCTGCGGCCACCAGGGCATCAGCGGTGCCCTGGGCGGCTTCGGCCGGGGTCGAGATCACGCCGATGGCGACGTCCAGGCGGCGCACGATGTCGCCGAGTTCGCCGGGCGCGTGCACCGGGACACCGTCAACGATCGTGCCGATCTTGTTCGGGTCGGAATCGGTGGCCGCCACCACGGGGAAGCCGCGGTCTGTGAAGCCGGTGTGGTTGGCAAGCGCCCGTCCGAGGTTGCCCATACCGCACACGACCACGGGCCAGACGTTGGCGACGCCGAGCGCCTGACTGATCTGGAACCGCAGGAACGTGGCGTCGTAGCCGACGCCCCGGGTGCCGTAGGTGCCGAGGTGCGATAGGTCCTTGCGGACCTTGGCGGCGTTGACGCCGGCGAGATCGGCGAGTTCGTCGGACGACACCGTTGCCGTCACCCCGACGGGGAACGCGTCGAGGCCCCGGAGGTAGAGCGGGAGTCGAGCCACGGTGGCTTCGGGGATCCGACCAAGGGGTGCCATCGCCCCACGCTAGACACCTTGTGCATCAGTTCACAAGAGGCTTCACGAGTTCACAAGCGGGCGACGGCGATCCCCGATTCGCCCGCCACCGCGTAGAACAGCCACCAGGTACCGTCACCGGGGTCACAGAACAGGCACGGATCGCGCAGCTGATTGACCGGCTCGTCGACGGCGCCGCGGATCGATGGCACACACGGCTCGCCGGCTCCTTCGTAGGCATGTTCGGGGCGCAGCACCTCGACCGGCTCGTCGATCTCGCACCAGCGCTCCCACGGCCCGGCGATCGACACGCGTGAGCGCAGGATGCGTTCGGGGGCGTCGCCGACCCGAGTCCAGAACACCTCGAGTTCGGCGCCGCTGGCTCCCTCGACGACCCGCACCGCACTGTGGCGCATGTCGGGCCCGAACAGTGTGGGCCCTTCCTCGAACCCGGTGCGGCCATCACGGGACCGAAAGAACCGGCCCGGCATGGCGAGGGCGTACCACCAGCCGTCGTGACGAAAGCAACGGAAGTACGACGGGCCGTGGGTCTCGGGAGTCGCCCGGAAGTGGATCCCGTCGGTCGACACCGCCACTCGTGTTCGCTGATCACCGAGCGCCTCCAGGCCGTGCAGGTACATCACGATCTCGCGTCGGTCATCGTCGACGTGCACGTCAGGCGAGGCGATGTGGGCGGTAACGAGGTCATCGTGCAGCGAGGCCGGCACCTGGTCACCGAGCACCGCTCGATAGCGGGTGGTGATCCGCTCAAGCGTCTCGGCATCGATCACGAGATCCTCCACAAGGAAGCCGGAGTCCGCCAGCCGCAGTGAGCCCGGCTCGTGGATCGTCCACGGCCCCTCAATTGCCTCGGCGTAGGCGAGCCGGATGAACGAGCCCTTGTGGTCGGCGAAGTAACAGAGGTACCGACCGAGCGGATCCGCCAGCCACGCAGGCGCACGAATGACCGACGGGCCCTGAATATTGGTGCCGATGCTGGGATGACTGGTCGGCGTGATGATCGGGCCGCCGCCGACGCGCTCGACCCGGACACCGCCGTCGGTCACGCGCCGAGTTCTCGCCGGATGATCTTGCCGCCGAGCCCCCGAGGGATCTCGTCGACGAGGTCGATCTTGGTCGGGCACTTGTAACGGGCGAGTTCGGTGGCGCACCACTCGATCAGGTCGTCCTCTTCGAGAACTCGGCCCGGCTCGGCCACAATGAACGCCTTGACCGACTCGCCGGTGTGCGGGTGGGGCACACCGACAACACCCGATTCAACGACGCCTGGATGGGCGTTGAGCACCCGCTCGACCTCCGCAGGGAAGACGTTGAAGCCCGACACGATGATGAGGTCCTTGGCCCGGTCAACGATGTAGACGAACCCGTCGTCGTCGACCACGGCGATGTCGCCGGTGTGTAACCAACCCTGTGGATCGATCGCCCGAGCGGTCGCCTCGGGGTCGTCGAGGTAGCCGACGAAGACATTGTCACCACGAACGAGGATCTCGCCTTCGTCGCCGATGTAGACGTCGTCGCCTGCGGCATCAACGATCCGGACTTCCATGCCCGCCATGGGGCGGCCGATCGACCCGATCGGGGTGTCGTCGTCGGTGGCGCGGGTGACACCCGGAGCAGCCTCGGTCAGGCCGTAGCCCTCAAGGATCCGCACGCCGAAACGGCCGGCAACTTCCTCGACGACCCGATTGGGCAGCGTGGCCGCACCCGAGACGGCGATGCGGATGGTCTTCAGCGCATCGTCGGCGACGAGGTCGACCTGACTCAGCGCAGCCCACATCGTGGGCGGACCGACCAGCACCGAGATCTGCTCGTCGACGATCGTCTCGAAGACGGTCATCGGGTCGAAACGCTCCTGCAGCACCAGGGTGGCCCCGGCGTAGAGGCTCAGGTTCAGGATCGAGTTGAGCCCCATGATGTGGAAGAGCGGAAGGACACACAGACCGATGTCGTCGGGGCGGACAACCTTGCCGCTGGTCGCCATGTTCTGACGGAGATTGGCGGCCAGGTTGCCGTGGGTGAGCATCGCGGCCTTTGGTGCACCGGCGGTGCCACTGGTGAACATGAGGCAGGCAAGATCGCTATCGGCGCGCTCGACCATCGGGGCGGGCTCGACGGTCTCTCGCAGCACGTCCAGGTCGACGGAGTCGGGCAGACCAACCCCCGACGGGCGCAACACGTGCTTGAGGGTCGGCACGACCGACCGATCGACCTGCTCGAGGACCCCGATACCCGCCGGCCCGGCGATCACGGCCTTGGCCCCGACCTGCGCGAGTTCACGCTCAATCTCGGGAGCCGGGCTCTGCGGGTTGAGCGGCACGGCGACCATCCCCGCACCGAGGATGCCGAACCAGGCGCGAACGAAACGAAAGTTCGTCGCGCACAAGATCGCGACCCGGTCACCCGGTTCGAGTCCGAGCGAGACGAGAACCCCGCGCGTCTTTTCGACCTCGGCAGACAATTGCCCGTAGGTGATGCGGTCACCGCCGGTGACGATGGCAGTGCGTTCTGCGGGATGATCAGCGAAGAGGGTCGCGAGGTTCACAGCGGACCATCTTGGCAGGTTCGCGGCCCGATCCCCCTGACGATTCAGACCATTTTCGGTGCGGGCGGCAAACCCGACAACCGTCCCGTCGGGCCAGAGGTCGGTCTCCGTCTCAGTCGACCAACAAGACGAACTGCAGCGCCGCTGCGCCAAGGATGACGAGCAGCAGGATGCCGATCACCAGCGTGGTACTTGCACGCATCAGAATCCTCCAGAAGGGCGGGGACCGAGCTGCACCGGCGTGCTGACGCCGGGACCGCGGTCGGACGGATCGAGATCACGGATCCGCAGCTCGATGCCTTCGCCGAGCTCGAGTTCGCGAGCCGCCGAGCCGCGGGCGACCGCGATCGACAGCAAACCGCTGGAATCCACGACGAGACCGATGCGGCCCGCCGGGATCTGGTCGTAGGCGTCGACCCGAACACCGACACGCTCATCGGGCGTTGCCGAGCCCGCGCCGACCGTGACCATCACCTCGCCGCCGGGCGAGTCAGTGATCGACAGCAGCTCGAGCGGATCGACGTTGAGTTGGCAGTTGCCGTAGTGATCGACCCACAAGACCTCGCACACGAGCTCCTGGCCGTGTTCGCCCGACTCGAAGCGCGAGATCGGCAACACGCCCGGCAGCAGCGTGGCGGGATCGATCTCCGGGCCGAGCTCGGTGATGGGCACGCCGTTGGCGAGATGCGCAGCAGCCGGGGCGAAGATGTCGCGCCCATCGAAGGTCGCTCCTCCAGGGCGTGGCAGTTGGTAGTCCTCGTTGGTGAGGTGAACGGCGCGGGTGGCGCCACCCACCAAGCCGACCGCAGGGGCGAGCAGGCCATTGTCAGGCCCGATCAGCACTGACATGCCGTCGCCGACCTCGAGGGCAACCGGACGCCGGTCGGTGCCGACGCCGGGGTCGACCACCGCGACGACGATGCCGGGGTTGAGGTAATTCGCCGCCCGAGCAAGCGCGAGACCGCCGGCGCGGGTGTCGAACTTGGCGATGCCGTGAGTGACGTCGACGACACCGACCTGCGGCGCGATCGAACGGATCACGGAGTGGACCACGCCGACGAACTCGTCGGCGTGGCCGAAGTCGGAAAGGAAAGAGATCGTGTCGTACTGACGACCGGGGGCATCCACGACGCTGACGCTATCCGCCGCGCTCCTTAGCTCCCGAGTTCGGCAGACCTCGCGGTGGCCGCCGCCACGACCGCGTCGATCACCTCGGCGAAGCCGCGCTCGTACATGACCTCGAGGCCGGCCTGCGTCGTACCGTTGGGCGAAGTGACATTGATGCGCAGCTGGGCCGGATCCTCGCCGGAGTCGCTCAGCAGCGTCGCTGCGCCGAGCAGGGTCTGGCGGGTGAGCGTGTCGGCGACCTCGGGACTGAGACCCTGCGCGATCCCGGCCGCGGTCAGCGCCTCGGCCAGATGAAAGACGTAGGCAGGACCGGAGCCCGACACGCCGGTGACCGCATCGAGATCTGACTCGGCCACGGTGACGACCCTGCCGACGGCGGAAAGAATCGAGGTGGCCCACACGAGGTCGTCGTCGCCTGCATGGGCGCCGGGGGCGATCGCCGCCATGCCCTGCCCCACGAGCGCTGGCGTGTTCGGCATCGAGCGCACGACGACCGTGCCCGCCGGCAGCACCGCTTCCATCGCCGCGGTGGTGATGCCGGCGGCAATCGACAACAGACGCGGCACGGAGGCAGCGGCCAGACCGGGGAACACCTCGGGCGCAATCTGGGGCTTCACCGCCAGCACGGCATCGACACCGGCGACCGGCGCATCGCCAATCGACATTGCGGGATGCGCATCGCTGAGGATCGCTTGGCGCTCGGCCGACGGTTCGACCACATGGATTTCTTCTGCGGCCGCCCAACCCGTGGCGATCATGCCGCCGAGCAGGGCTTCGGCCATCTTGCCGCCGCCGATGAACTGGAGCTTCGGACTCGTCATGAGGCGCACCGTACCGGGCTGGTGCCGGCGGCGGAGAAGACCACACTTCCCCGAGCGGTGACTCCGCCGCCAGCGGGCGTCACACTACATGAAAGGATACGAAAAGCAACTAGCTGCCAAACCGGCTGGCGAAACCGATACGAAGGGCAGGACGGAACACCTTCTCGACATAGGCCCACATTGAGCCAAGAACCCGATCGAGTTCCGCATCGTTGACCGCAGCGATCGGCAGCGAACCGGCGAGAAAAATCGCATGCTCGTCCCCGATCTCGAGATTCATGCCGGTGAGTTCACGGTTGCGCATCAGCAAGTGCTCATAGAACGCCTCCTCGTTCTCCTCCGGCGCCGGCATCACAAACGTTTCGAACCGGAACATGCGCTGGTTGATCGTCCAGTACGCCGTCCAGACATCCTTCTCCTCGCCGAGCAGACGCACGTACCAGAGACGCTGCTGATGGCCGACCTCCCGCTGGCCCTTCTCGACCGCATCGATCATCGGATTGACGGCCTGCTCTGCTGCGAGCCAGGCATCGATCTGCGCCTCGAGCGCGTCGAGTTGCTCGGGGGTTGCTGCCGGTGCGAGATCCATCCCCCCGAGTCTTGCAGCCAGGCGTCACCTTCGACACGCCCGGCTGACACTCCCCGACCGCAGCCGGTCAGGCCATGCAATCGACGGGGACGCGTTCGCTCAGGTCGGCGTACACCCGCCGCAGGCGAGCCGCCATCGAGGTCCAGGTATAGGCCGTCGCCGCCTCGGCAGCCCGCTCGGACAGTCGCCCGGCGAAGATCGGATCGCCGATGATGCGCTCGACCGCCTCGGCGAAGTCATCCGGATCGCGCCCCGGCACCCGAAGGCCGGTGCGGCCGTGATCGACCAGCGTGCGCAAGCCGCCCACGTCAGAAGCGACGACCGGCGTGCCGCACGCTGCGGACTCCAGCGCAACGAGACCGAACGACTCCGAGCGGCTCGGCACGATCGTGACGTCGGCCGCCCGGTAATAGGTGGAGAGCACATGGTGGGGCTGAGGCGGCACCATCGTGATGCGATCGTCGAGACCTCGATCGGTGATGAGATCGTGAACCTCGGCGGCATGATCATCGCCCTCCATCCCGCTCGAGCCCCCGACGATCAGCATGCGGGCCCGGGGATCACGCAGCCGCGACAACGCCTCTACGGCGACATCGACACCCTTCAACGGCTGGATGCGGCCGACGAAGAGCAGCACAGGCTCATCGCCAAGGCCGAGGGCCTGACGAGCACCGCGGCGGGAACCAGGCGAGAAGAAGGCGTGGTCAACGCCAGGCGGCACGATCTCGATGCGGCTCGGATCAGCACCGTAATGACGCACGAGTTCGTGCAACTCGACCACGGAGTTCGCCGTGATGATGTCGCTGCACGCAATGACGTCGGACTCGGCATCGATGCGGTTCTGCGGCTCGACGTCACCCGTCTCGGCCTTCACGCGGGCGAGGGTGTGGAAGGTCGACACCATCGGCAGATCGAGCTCGTGCTTGAGCCGATGACCAGCCAACCCGCTCAACCAGTAGTTGGCGTGCAACACATCGGCCGGATCGATCGCGAGATGGGCGCGCACCCCGTCAGCGAACTCGTCGACGATGCCGGGCAGCTGCTCCTTCGAGAGGTTGGGGTCGCCGGCGTCGATGTGCACGACCTCGAAGCCCGGCTCGACCGCCAGACGTTTCGGCAGATCATCTCGCCACCGACGGACATAGACCGTGGTGTCGGCTCCGCCATGGGCGAGCGCGGCCACGAGCTCGCGCACATAGACGTTCATGCCACCGGCGTCACCGCCGCCCGGCTGGACGAGCGGTGACGTGTGCAACGAGAGCATTGCGAGACGGGTCACCGCATGCTCCAACTGACCACGACGCTCATGCATTCCTTCACGATCGGTTCCTACGAAACGAACTCAGCTCGGGGACGCAGACGACTCGCCCAATGCGATGCGACGGGCGAGTTCGGCATTGAGCACATCGATTGCACGATGAAGGCTGCGGCGAGTACTGGAGAGTTCTTCCTCGAAATCCTGGAGCGCCTGCCGCGCCGCCGAGAGTTCATCGTCGTCCAACTCCGCTACTGCCATGATCACCGACGGGCCAACCCTGGCGTCGAGAACTGCGGTGAGCGGGCCGACGACGGCCTCCGGGGGATCGAGTTCCTGATCGAGGCGGCCCGAGCCGGCTGCGCGCACGCTCTCACTCATCAGGTCGGCGAGCCCGCTGACGAGTTCTCCGAGGTTGCCGCCGGCGCCGTCGGCCCGTCGCCTTGCTTCCTCGCCGAGCAGGTCGAGGCGGCCCTGAGCGAGCCGCCGAACGAAGGACGCGCCGTTCTCGAGTTCGGTGCACTCGGCACGCATCGCCCGAATCTGCTCGATCGGGGCGTCGGCGAGACCACCCACATAGGACGGCTCAAGGACGCGCTGCAGGTCGCGAATCACGGCGACGATCCTACCGGTCGAAACTCAACCGCCCGAGACCGGGGGGAGGACGGCGACCTCGTCGCCCTCACCCACGGCGTCATCCCGGTCGGCCTGATCACCGTTGACCCACACGTTGCAGGTACCGAGTACGCCGGCGAATTCCTCGCCGAACTCCGCCATCGCAGCATCAAGCACCTCGCCGACGGTGGCGCCGGCGAAGTCGGCCTTGGCCGTGCCGGCAGCTTCACGGGCGGAGGCGAACAAGCGGAGTCGAGCCATGCCTTCAGCATGCCCGGATTTCCACAGGGGGGCATCCCCCCACACCGTCAGAGGGCCTGGTTACGGTCAGCGCCACATGCTGAATCTCCTCCTCGCCCGGCATGGCCAATCGGAGTGGAATGCGGTCGGGCGCTGGCAGGGCCAGGCCGACCCACCGCTCTCCGAGCTCGGCCGTGCCCAAGCCCGCGGCGCTGCGAACCAGGCGGGCGCCTTCGATGCCATCTTCGCGAGCGACCTCGAGCGGGCGCTCCACACCGCCACGATCATCTCCACGACACTCGGTGTCGGTCCCGTGATCGTCGATCCTCGCTTGAAAGAACGCGACGCCGGTGAGTTTTCCGGTCTCACGAGGGCGGAGATCGATACACAGTTCCCCGGCATGCTCGACCGAGGCGAATGGCCGCCCGGCTGGGAGGACGACGAAGCCGTGCTCACGCGAGTCCTGGCGGCGCTCGACGACATCCTCACCACCACCGGCGGCCACGGCGACGTCCTCGCCGTGAGCCACGGCGGCATCATCTACACCCTCGAAGGTCATTTCGGCCTTGCCCACGAACGCATCGCCAACCTCGGGGCTCGCTGGCTTCACCACGACGGATCAGCGTGGCGACTCGGCGAGCGCCTGCTGCTCGCCCCTGACGACATCACCATCGACAACCAGGACATCGTCTGATGAGCAGCGCCGACGCTCACCGCCACGACCCAACCCACCCGGTGCACGCCCGGCGGCGTTCGTCATCGCGCTACCCCGTTGAGGTCATCCGGTCCGACAAGCGCAACAAAACCGTCTCGGCCCGCATCGTCGACGGCGTGATTCGCGTCCGCATCCCGGCCTGGATGACCGCCGAGGACGAGGCCCGCTTCGTCGACAATGTCGTCGAACGCATTGAGCGCGAACGGCGTTCGAACGCCATCGATCTCGACGCTCGCAGCCGGACGCTCGCCGACGACTACGGCCTGCCGTACGCCGCGTCGATCACGTGGTCGAAGGTGCAGCGACAGCGCTGGGGGTCATGCACGGTGGGCAGCGGCGACATCCGCATCTCCGACCGTCTTGTCGACGTGCCTCCATGGGTGCTCGACTCGGTGATCATCCACGAGCTCGCTCACTTGGTCGTACCCCATCACGGGCCCGAGTTCGACCGCATCGTGCAGCGATACCCACTGCACGAGCGGGCCACCGGCTACCTGATGGCAGTGAGCGACCGGCTCAACGCCCTACCCCCGAGCGAACTGGCCGACTAGCTCGCCTCGACCGTCCACGCCGCAAGGCGAGCGTGGGTCTCGGCCGCATTACTCACGCCGCTTGCGACCCAGGCCGCTTCGGCCTCGCCCATCGGCGTCGACGGTTCGCCGTCGGTCCAGACCCACAACTCTTCGCTGATGCGGCGCCAGTTGGCGGTCGGTTCGAGCTTGCCCATCAGCGAAAACAGTCCGAGGTTGATGCGCTGGATGAGTGCAAAGGTGGGCGGCACGTTGGCGTGCTTGAGGATCTCGTTCGTGCGGGCGTCGAAGGTCTTGTAGAGCAGCTTGCCGCTGTACTCGGAGGTGACGGTGATCGGCTCGTCGGTCAGGATCAGCTCGTAGTACGCCGTGAACCACTCGTAGATCTCGTCGTCGGTGAACGGCGCGTTCGGGCGCAGCACGTCGACCTCTTCGGCGACACGACGAAACTCGCTGGCTTCACGTTCGAGCATGGCCCGGATCAAGCGGGCGAACTGCTCGACCTCGTCGGCCTTGAAGTGCTTTACCAAGCCGAAGTCGATGAAAGCGACACGCCCGTCGTCGGCGAGCAGGTAGTTGCCGGGGTGAGGGTCGCCGTTGAACGCATACTGCCGGTTGAGGCTGCGGAAAACGAAGCGATAGAGCGTCTCGGCGACCCGGTCGCGTTCTTCCTGTGACCGCTCGTAGATCTTCTCGAAGCGTTCGCCGTGCACGAACTCGGTGGTGAGCACGTTGCCGCACGAGAGTTCGTCGACCACGTCGGGGATCCAGATCGTCGGGTGGCCCCGGTAGTAGTCGGCGAAGAGTCGGACGTTGGCCGCTTCGTTCTCGTAGTCGAGTTCCTCGTTGATGCGGGCGCGGAGTTCCTCGACCAGTTCGACCGGGTCGAGGCCCGGAAAGATCATGCTGAGCAGCGTCGCAAGCGTCTCGGAGTTGTCCATGTCGGCTGCGATGGCGTCGGCGATGCCGGGGTACTGGACCTTCACGGCGACATCGCGACCGTCGAGGGTGCGGGCCTTGTGGACTTGGCCAATCGATGCGGCCGCGATCGGCTCTGCGTCAATGTGTTCGAACAGTTCGTGCAGCGGCTGCCCGAGACCGGCTTCGATTTCGCTCAGCGCAAGATCGCCGGTCATCGGTGGGGCGTCGCTGCGGAGTCCCGCCAGCGCTTCGCGCATCGGTTCGGGCATGCCCTCGTCGAGGTAGCTCGCCATCTGGCCGAGCTTCATCATCCCACCCTTCATGTACCCGAGGGCGTCAACGACGTCTTGGGCCTCGCGGCGTTCGAGTTCTGCCTGCATCCGACGCCGGCCCTCGTCGTCGGCGAGCCGCTGACGGGCCTTGGTCCATGTGCGGTCCGCAGCCCGGCGGGCGGCGAGGCGGGCCATCACTGCGCTGCGAGCTCCGCGCCCGGTCGAGGCGATCGGCGCCTCGTCGAGCGCAGGCGTAGTGCGGCGCCGGCGCACGGCGGCGACCGCTGCGAGCAGACCGCCCACGATCAGGATTCGGAAAAGTGCGCGCATCGGGCGCCGCATGTCAGGCCTCGCTGGATGACTCGGGTTTGGCGTCGTCGATGGTTACGGCGCTCGGTTCCCCCAGCGATGCAGCGAGCGCTTCGGCCTGATCGAGTTCGTCCGAATCCAGCGCCTTGAGCGCAGCGTCGACGGTGTCGAAGGCGTCGTTCAACTCGTCGAGTTCGGCCTCAGCGGCACGCGCCGCCGGATCGGTTTCGGGTTCGGCGGACTCGGCGTCGGCGACGTCGTCGTCGACCGGCGTGGTGTCGAGGTCGTCGGTTTCCCCGGCCGGCTGATCGCTCTCGTGCATCGGTGGTGAGGGTAGCGGGCAGACCGGCGAGGTCGGTCAGCTTGCGGCCTCGGTGCGAAGCCAGGCGACGAGGGCGTCGGTCTCGACCGATCGCTGATCCTTCGGCCAGACGACGTAGTACCCGCTCTCCGACGCGACCTCGGGGCCGACGACGGTGAGGGCGCCGCCGTCGACCAGGTCGTCGATGAGCCCACGCCATCCGAGTGCAACGCCACGACCGATCAGCGCCTGCTGGACGACCATCGGATAGTTCTGGAACAGAACCCGCCCGGGCTGGCGATGCAGCTCGACGCCTCCCGTCGCAAGCCAGTCGGCCCACGCCATCCACGGCGCATCGCCGTCGTCCATCGTGATCATCGGCACCTCATGGACCTCTGCCGGCGTGCTCTCGGCATGGAGTCCGTGCTCAGCGGCAAACGCCGGCGAGCACACCGGCACGACCCGTTCACGAAAGAGCAGTTCAGCGTGGTGGCCAGGAAAGTTGCCATCGCCGACGCGAATGGCCGCATCGAATCCGCCTGCCTCGATGTCGGCATTGCGCTCGAAGAACCACAGCCGCACGTCGAGCGGATGCAGGGCTGCGCTCAACGACTCGAGTCGGGGAACAAGCCAGAGCTGGGCGACACCGGGATGCGTGGCGAGCACGAACGCACCGCTGTCGTCGGTGAACTCACGAATGCCGGCGTCGATCCGGTCGAGTCCGGCGGCGACATGGCTGTGGAGGGACTGACCGGCATCGGTGAGCTCACTGCGATTCGCGGTACGGGTGAAAAGGTCCCGACCCAGACTGCGCTCGAGGGCTCGGATCTGTCGGGTGACCGCTGGTTGGGTCATGCCGAGCTCGCGGGCGGCCGCCGAGAAGCCGCCGAGGCGGGCGGCGGCATCGAACACGGCAAGGCGGTGGAGTCGGCCGACCTTCTGCGTCACCAAACGTGCCATGCCGTGAGGTTATGGCAGACTGACAGAAAAGGGGCTGTGGAAGGAGACGCGCCCACGTCAGAGTTATGGCATGACGCTGCTTGATTCCTCCTCGTCGGCTTCCGTAGCGGCCGACGGCCACGTCGAGGCCCGCTTCGGCGACCGAGCGACCCGCCTCCACCCCCAGTGGCTTCGGGAACAATCGACCGAGCCGGGCCAGATCGAGGCGACCAACCGCCAGCGGCTGTTCACCCCGCTCGACGTCGAGCCCGGGTTGGTGGCCGTCGACGCCGGACTCGACGGCGACACGCTCACGGTGGCGTTTTCCGACGGCCACCGCTGCCAGCTGTCGGTCGCCACGATCATGCAACGGCTCGGCTGGGTCGCCGACCCGGAGGCGCCGCCCGCGCCCATCGCCTGGGAACCCGGCGCCGCTCCATTTCCCACCGCCTCCTGGCCGGCGATCGCCGGAGGACTCGACGAACCCGGCGTCGCCGAGGCCACCGTCACCTTCCTTGGTGACTTCGCCCGGCACGGCTTCGCCATCATCCGCGACACGCCGACGACCGAAGGCACGGTCGCCGAGGTTGCGAACCACCTCGGCTACATCGCTGGCAACAATTTCGGCTGGGTGTTCGACGTCCGCAACGAACCAAAGCCGACCGATCTCGCGTACACCGCGATCGAGCTGAAGCCCCACACCGACCAGCCCTATCGCAAGGTCCAGCCGGGCATCCAGCTCCTCCATTGCCTTGCGAACGAGGCGGAGGGTGGCGAGTCGGTGCTCGTCGATGGTCTTGCAGCCACCGAGGCAATGCGCCGCGAACAGCCCGACCTCTACGACGCGCTCGCCACCATCGAGGTCGACTTCCGCTACGACATGGGCACCGACGTGGTGATCGATCGCCGCCCAGTGGTCCAACTCGACTCGGCTGGCCGGTTCCGTCAGCTTCGCTTCAACACCAAGCTCGACTTCCCGGTACCGGCCGACGGCGCCGATCTCGATGCCTGGTACGCCGGTCGCCGGTGGTTGGCCGCGTGGATGGACGATCCTGCCCACCAGGCTGCCTTCCGTCTTGGTCGAGGCGATCTGATGTTCATGGACAACCATCGGGTGCTGCACGCCCGTACGGCATTCGACCCGACTTCGGGTCACCGGCACCTGCAGGGCTGCTACATCGAGCACGACGGGCCCGATACTCGCTACCGCCTCGCGGTGCGTCGCGTCGCAGGCGCGCACTGACCGCGGCATCACGCTCGGCCACGAGCGAGTTGGTGACCCGCCAGCAGCGACGCGAGCATCGTCGTCGTGAGTACACCCGACCTGTACGGCCGCACACCGATCACCGACGACGACGAGACCATCGCCCGACTCCTCGATGACGTGAGCGTGCCGACGCTGCTGTGCGCCATGGTGCACATCACCGGCGACCCGTCATGGATCCGCGACGAGGAAATCAAGCCGCAGGGCCTGTTCCTCAACATCTACGACGGCTTCATGTCGCCGGAGGCCCAGGCCAAGGCCAGAGCTCGAGCCCTCCCCCACATCCTGGCCTTCCGCGATTCTGGTGGCGAGCTGCCACCCGCACCCTCAGCCGAACTGGTGCAGGAGATGATGGCCTTCATCGGCTGCGCCGAGATCCCCGACGACACCGTGCCGATGATGCTCAGCGAGTTGAACCTCGCCGCTGAGGGAGTGCCGTCGCCTGAGGCACCACCGGTCGCCCACAGCGAGTTCCCGGTCGTGGTCATCGGATGCGGACAATCCGGCCTGCTCGCTGGCATTCGCCTCCGCGAAGCCGGGATCCCCTTCACGATCATCGACAAGAACGCCGGCCCCGGCGGCACCTGGTGGGAGAACTCGTACCCCGGCGCCCGCGTCGACGTGGGCAGTCACTTCTACTGCTACTCATTCGAACCGGCCGACCATTGGACCGAGTACTTCTCCCAGCACGCCGAGCTGCGCAACTACTTCGTCGGCGTGATGCACAAGTACGGCATCGACGAACACTGTCGGTTCGAGACCGAGGTCGAGGCAGCGACCTACGACGAGGCGGCAGGCGCCTGGACAGTTCGCGTCCGAGCGGCCGACGGAACGGTCGACGAACTCCCGGCCCGTGCCGTCATCTCTGCGGTCGGCTCACTCAACCGACCGAAGCTTCCCGACATCCCCGGCATCGACGACTTCGACGGCCCGTCGTTCCATTCGATCCGGTGGGACCAC
>Ga0181594_10000026_pt1 | contig 104299 bp, 106 predicted proteins | sample 071ome_18_FD_145603 | JGI IMG/M metagenome (GOLD analysis project Ga0181594, IMG submission 145603) | Coastal salt marsh microbial communities from the Groves Creek Marsh, Skidaway Island, Georgia - 071413BT metaG (spades assembly) | ecosystem: Environmental > Aquatic > Marine > Intertidal...
ACCACGAACACAGCACATAAGGACCGAAACACTCGGAGCGAAAGCACCATCCCAACACTGTACGTTTCGCCACCACCACGAAGCGGGATGGGCCCTCACCGGGTAACCATCGGCTCGGATTGAGGCCTTCGCTGCGGGACCGGCAGAAACCGGGCCGATTTCTACTAGAGAAACCGCCGAATTCTGCTAATCCCCCGCCTTGGGGGACTCGTCGAAATGCTTTTCGTCAGTCGTGGCGCGGGAGCTGGCGCATGCGACGTGCGTGTGTTCACACGGATTCGCTGGATTGTTCACGCAGCGGAACAAAGTCTGTGCTGTCGGGGCGAGCTGTAGGGAGATGCTCAAGCCTGGAAAGCGTGGTATCCACTACGAAGGGCGACGCCTTCGGCGTCTCGGACAGCTCCGCAGCTTTCGGCGGACGCAGATCAACGTTACCTAGGGGTCCTCATGCACATTTTGGTCATCAACTTCACAGCGGATACGACACCAGAACAGTTCGATGAACTTGTGCAGGCAGATGCGCCTGTCTTCGCAGGTATTGAGGGGCTCCTCCACAAGAACTTCATCTTCAATCACGAAGAGAAGACCTACGGGGGTATCTACATGTTCGAAAGCAAGGCAGCCCTTGAGAACTACCTTGCCGGAGACATCTACGCGTCCGTCAGGGGCAACCCGAACTGGTCTGACTTCGTGGTCCGACAGTTCGAGGTCCATGCCGAAGCATCAGCGATTCAGAGAAATCTGAAAGAGGGTTCCGCGTAGGGCCGAAAGCACAACCACCCACTGGGGTCTGTGCCAACCGCCTCGCTCCCTTCGCAGCCACCTGCGGTGTCGACTCCAGGAACTTCGGAGGCAACGCTCCTGGGCTTTGCGGGTGAAACATTAGGACAGTGTTGGCCCAACGGGGGAACACATCTTCGCGCCGGAGAGAACGACATCGGAGACCCGCAGAACCCGGTCGATTTCTACGAGAGAAACCGCCGAATTCTACGAGTCCCCCAGAGTGGAGCTGGAGGGAATCGAACCCTCGTCCGTCAGGTGGTCACGTGACGCGCTACGACCATTCCCGTGGTTCCCACTTGCGGCTGTGGGTTCGCCGGGTCGATTGAGCAAGCTCAGCCGCCGAGTCTTTCCTCGGAGTCAGCGGTCTTTCCCTGCGGTCAGTGGTCTCTCCCACCGTCCACCACTGCTTCTGGTGACAGGCTGCAGTGATCAGGCCCCGTGACGCATTGCTGCGCCACAATGACTCTCTGTTACCTGAAAAAATCAGGCAGCGAGAGTGAGATCGTCCGTATCGGCGTCTCTGTTTGTGCCCCGTTTTGGGAGTCTGAGCAACTCCGGTCGCACGCCCCCGCATCCTGGTCCCAACGTCGAAACCGATCAGCCCCGGGGTGTGCCGTTCTCTTGTCAAGCGGCGACCGGTGGCGAGCCACCGGAAACGTAATAGTAGCGGCGAAGTGTGACAGGCCGCCTTCGGGTTTGCCTGGTCCTTACGACGTAAGCAGCTTCGGCTGTTACCGTCCTGCCATGACCGAACAGCGGGACATGCACACCAAGATGAAGTTGGAGACCACACCCGATGTGTGGGCCGACGGCGGTCCGGTCGACGACTGGACGACTGACTACGACATCCGCGACAAGGACTATGTCGAGAATCCGGTGCCGATCTGGGCCGAGATGCGCGACAAATGCCCGGTCGCTCACACCGATCGCCTTGGTGGGTCGTGGAACCCGACCACGTTCGACGATGTGCGTGAAATGGCGAAGATGACCACCGAGTTGTCCTCTCGCCAGATGTTGGTGATGCCGCCCGCACCGGGTGCGCCAGAGATGTCTCGGTACGAGCAGATGATCGTTGCGGCGCCGATTTCGGCCGACCCTCCGATCCATACGTGGACGCGCCGGATGTTGCTGCCAGCGTTTGCGCCGAAGGCGGTGACGGCGTTCGAGCCCTACACCGAAGAACTCGCCCATTCACTGATCGACGGTTTCATCGAGTCAGGTCGCTGCGACGGTGCCGAGCATTACGCCCAGCAGATCCCGCCGCGGGTGATCGCCCACATGATCGGCGTGGACGAAGGGATGGCGAACCAGTTCGTGGAGTGGGTGAAGGGTGTGTTGGGCGACGGCCTGCTCGATCCAGAACTGCGACTCAAGGTCCGCGCCGAGCTGCTCGGGTTCATTGGCGCTGAGGTCGAAAAGCGAATGAAGGACCCGCAAGACGATCTCCTCACCGAACTGCTCTTTATGGAGCTCGATCATCCCGAAGCGAAGATCACGCCTGAGGTCGTGGTTGGCGTCACCAACCTGCTGATCGTGGCTGGGATCGACACCACCTGGAGCTCGATTGGTTCAGCGCTCTGGCATCTGGCAACCAACCCGGCTGACCGTGAGCGGCTGGTGAACGAACCTGAGCTGTTGCCGATCGCAGTGGAGGAGTTCCTGCGGTATTACGCGCCGGTGACGATGGCTCGTATCGCTGAAGTTGACGTCGAGTACAACGACGACGTCCACATCAAGCGGGGCGACAAGATCCTTATGAACTTCCCGGCTGCGTGCCACGACCCCGCCCAGTTTGAGAATCCTGACGAGTTCATCATCGACCGGGCCCGTAACCGCCACATCGCGTTCGGGTCTGGGATTCACCGCTGCGCCGGCTCGAACCTTGCCCGGTTGGAGATGACCGTCGCTTTGCGTGTCTGGCTGGAACGCATTCCCGAGTTCTCGCTGCGTGAGGGCGAAGAGATGGCGTGGGCGGGCGGCCAGGTTCGGGGTCCGCGTGTGATGCCGTTCGAGTTCCCTGCTGGTTCGAAGCGCTAGATCGGCTCAGCTGTATTTGGCGAGCCGGTCTGCCCGGTTCGCTCGAGACATCGCCCGTTGTGCGTCGCGCTGCGCGTCTCGCTTGGCGATGTCTTGGCGCCGGTCGTGCTGCTTTCTGCCTCGGGCGAGCCCCATCGAAATCTTGGCTCGGCCGTCTTTGAAATAGAGGGCGAGCGGGATGATCGCGAGGCCTTCGCGGTCGACTCGGCTCGACCAGTTTTCGAGTTGATGGCGGTGGGCGAGCAGCTTGCGGCGCCGGTCGTTGTCGTGGGCGAACGCGGCGCTGGAATGGGAGTAGGCCGAGATGTTCAGCCCAACTAGCCACAACTCGCGTTGGAAGAAGATGGCGTACGCATCTTGGAGTTGGACTTTGCTCTCTCGCAGCGACTTCGCTTCGCTGCCTTTCAGCACCATGCCGAACTCGATCTCGTCGAGAATGTCGAAGTCGCGACGCGCGACGCGGTTGGTCGCGACGGCGGTTGCGCCCGCTGGGATGTCTCGCTTTTTTTGCGACTTGGCCATCCCCAAACGGTAGCGGGGAGCCCGGCTAAGCCTTACCCCGTTCGCTTATGTGTCAGTTGCGGTGTTGTTGGCGGTTCGGGCCGCCAAGCCGAGCAGTTGCCGGCGAACCATGATGCCGTCGCCGGGGCCAAGGATCAGTCGCTCGATGAGGCGGCCCCCTGGTACTCGCAGGCGGGCACGAAGCCGAGTGACGAGGCGGGTGCCGTCCCCTTCAGGTCGGAGTTCGTAGGCGAGGGTGAACCCGATTCGGGGTCGGAGCACCGCCAGAACGAAGCTGGTGCCGGGCCGGGCGATTGGCGCAGTGAATGTGATGGGCCCGCCCGGGATCTCGCCACCTTCCTCGACCTGCCACTCATCTCGGATCTCGGTGGCGCTGCGGCGGCCGAGGTTGTCGAGCCAGTCGTAGCTGTACCAGCCGGCTTTGCCGAACCCCATCTGTGCGAGCCACGGGTAGACCCGGCCGGGTGGGGCGTCCAGCGAGATCGACCGGGTCGCGAGAAGGGTTGCGTCAGGGACGAGTTCGTCACCAACGAACGGCCCCTCGATTTCTTCGGGGCGAGCACCCCAGTGCTGGAACAGCATGATCTGACGCTAGTGGCGGCGGTAGCGTCGAGCGGTGCCGGAGATTCCCGAAGCGGTCGTCGATGCACTTGTGGAGCACATGCGTGCGGTGTTGCCGAACGAGGGCTGCGGGTACCTGGTTGGGGACCTGTCGAGCGGCCGGATCGACCGGTTCTTATCTGTTGCGAATAGCGCGCCGTCGCCGACGCGGTTCGTGCTTGATCCGCTTGAGCAGCTGGCAGTGGAGCGGGCGATTGAGGCGGCGGGGGAGCAGGTGGTCGGTATTGCGCACTCCCATCCGACTGGGGTGAACGAACCGTCGGCGACCGACATTGCTGATGCTGGCCGTTACGACCCGTTCGGCGTGTTCGTTCATGCCATCGTCGACCCGCAAGAGGGAAGCGTCCGCCGATTCCGGATAACGGACGGCACCGCGGTCGAGATCCCCTAGCCGAGGATCCGAGTGCTCGGCATGAGACATAACCGAACAGCATGAGAGTTCGCTAGGGTTCGGGCATGTCTGATGACTCTGTGACCTGGCTTTCGACTGCAGCAGCGGCGGAACGACTCGGGATCACGCCGCGGACCCTCTATCGCTTCATCGACGAGGGGCAGGTTCCAGCTTTCAAGTTCGGGCGAGTCATCCGGCTCAAACAGTCTGATATCGATGCCTACATCGAGTCGTGTCGCGTCGAACCCGGCTCAATGAGCCACCTGTACCCAGAGACGATGGGCGCAGGCGACTGACCTCAGCGGGGTGAAGCAACGCTGACGTGTGGCTCTGCAGCGGTGTCCGCGGACCTGCGCCATCCCGGCACCAAGTACATCGGCATCGTGAAGTACGGTCCGGCGATGCGAACCGCTGGTCTCATCCTTCTCGCTTCTGTCTTGCTGGCCAGCTGCGGTGGCGACGATCCGATCGAGTCCGTCTTCTCGACGGTTCCGGAGACGACAAGCACCATCGACGAGCCTGTGGACGAAACCACGACGACTGCCTCGTCCAGCGACACGACCGCCGGACCGACCGAGGCCGTCGAACCCGAACCTGCCGAGCCTGAACCTGAACCGGCAGCTCCCACCACCACCGCACCACCAGCCGTTCCTGGCCCAGACCAAGCGGTACTCGACTCGGTCGCGATCGCCGGCGAGAACATTGCGACGGTTGAACAGGCCATCGCCCTGGCGTTTCACCCGACCAGCGGCACGGTGCTGCTCGCCCAGCGCACCGGGCTCATCATCAACTTCTCCAACGCTCGTGCCGGAGAAACCCTGCTCGACCTTCGCAACGATCTGTCGTTGGACGGGGAGAGTGGCCTCCTCGCAATGACGTACGACCCGCCCGCAGAACATCTGTACGTCAGCTTCATCAACGCCGAGAACGACAACCGCGTCGTCGCCTACGAGGTTGACGAAAAAGGCATGCCAGATGCGCAAAGCGCGCAGGTCGTCCTTGCTGTTGACCAACCAGACATCATCCACAACGGCGGGCACATCGCGTTCGGACCCGACGGCCACCTCTACGTCGGGCTTGGTGACGGTGGGCCAGGAGACGACCCCGATGATCGGGGCCAATCGCTCGATTCGCTGCTCGGCAAAATCCTTCGCATCACGCCCGAACTCGGCACCGAGACCGGCTATTCGATACCCGACGACAACCCCTTCCTTGATGTCGAGGGGGCGGTAGGAGAAGTGTGGGCCTACGGGCTGCGAAACCCCTGGCGGTTCTCGTTCGACCGCGCGACCGGAGACTTCTACACGGGCGATGTCGGTCAGTACGTCGTCGAGGAAATCAATCTCGTTCCGGCCGGCGAATCAGGCGCCAACTTCGGCTGGGCACGACTCGAAGGCCCGATTCGACGAGGTCCAATACCCGACGATCACGTCCCGCCACTGACCTTCTACAACCACGACGACGGTCGTTGCGCAATCATTGCGGGCACGGTCTACCGAGGCACCGCAATCCCGGACCTGCGCGGCGCCTTCATCTACGGCGACTACTGCGACGGCCAAGTCCGCGCCCTCACCCAAGTTGATGGCGAGGTGACCGCCCAGAGGCTGCTGGGCGTCGCCACCGGACAGCTCACTGGTTTCGCCGAAGATCTCGGCGGGGAGCTCTACGTCCTGAATCTCGCCGGTGAAATCATCAAGATCACCCCGGGCTGACGCCGTCGACCAGCGCCGGGTCAGACCGGCGATCGTTGGAGCGGGTGAGGAGAATCGAACTCCCATCATCAGCTTGGAAGGCTTCCCGAGAAGCCAAGATGCGCATCACTTCGCGTCTGACGGCTTTCTGACATACTTAATTCGGATAGGTGGGGAGTGCGTCTTCATCTCTGGCGCAAGGAGCTCCAAGTGCAACACTTCATCGAACGCTTCGGTGCCCTATTCGGGGCCACCGCGATCATTGGTGTCTTCGCCACGTTCGCCATCGAAGGCGACCCACCGGACGTGTCCAACGAGTCCGCCGAGCAGGTCGTCGCCCACTGGGTCGAGCTCGGTGATGGGGCCTGGCTCGCCCTGTGGTTAGGTGTGATCGCAGGGATCCTCATGGTTCTTTGGGGGCTGTGGACCAGCAACGCCCTCCGAGAAAGGGGCGTCGCGCTTCTGGCCCCTGCTGCTGCATTGGGCGCCGTCTTCATCGCGGTTGGCGTCGCAGTGGACTCGATGAGTCGAATGGCTCTTCTTGATGCCGCAGAGCACATGCCCGTTGCGGCGGTGGTGGCGGTTAGCGCAATGCTCCAGTACCTCTACGTGCCCTTCCTGTTCGGCATGTTCCTGATCGCCGTCTCCGTGAGCGCCTCCGCGAAGCAGACCGGGCTCGTTCCTTCGTGGCTGGCCTGGCTCGGCTATGCGACTGCGCTCATCCTCGTGATCCCCCACGAGATCTCCTTCGTCGGAGGCTTGGTCTTCGCTATTTGGCTGCTGCTGGCGAGCATCTTCATGTTCCGCAGCGCGGGCTCAGCGGCCTGACCCGAACCGCGTGCTACGGACCTGCGGGCACCACAACCCGCAAGTCCATCCCGTCCAGCCAGAAGCGTGGACGCACCCGCATCGGTGAGCGTGCCCGGGAGCCCGAGCAACTGACGAGGGAGGGGCAGGCTCACCGCTCAGGTGACTCTCAGCGGGTCCTCAGGCCGGTCTGAGCGAACCGGGGCCGAAATTCTGAACCCGTGCAGCACACTGTGAACCCTGAGATTCCAGTGTTTTTTCTTGAGCGGGTGAGGAGAATCGAACTCCCATCATCAGCTTGGAAGGCTGAGGTTCTAGCCGTTGAACTACACCCGCGTGAGCCCTCAGACTAGCGGGGGATCGCCGAACCGCTGCGTCGGCGCTTCTTCGCTTCACGGTCGTCTCTGTCGACGTTGGATGTGGGCGAATGGATCTCGGCGGACTGCCGGCCCAGCGCAACGGAGCGTGGGTCGGGCCCGTTAGGCTTCACCTCCTGATGAAGAGCACTGTGGAGACCCTCGAAGACAACCGTGTGAAGCTCTCGGTTGAGGTCGACGAAGCGGAGTTCGACACCGCCGTCGACGCCGCATTCAAGCGAATCGCAAAGGAAGTGCGCATGCCGGGCTTCCGCCCTGGCAAGGCGCCCCGACGCCTGCTCGAAGCCCAGTTCGGCTCCGGCGTGGGGCGAGAAGAAGCGCTGCGCGAGTCGATGCCGGAGTACTACGCCAAGGCTGTGATCGAACACGACGTTGACGTCGTCGCCCCGCCCGAGATCGAGATCACGGGAGGCCAAGAAGACGGGCCGGTGCAGTTCGAGGCTGTCGTCGAAGTTCGTCCGAGCATCAACGCCGCCGGCTACGACGGCCTGCAGGTCGAGATCCCCAACCCGACCCCGTCAGACGAAGAAATCGGCGAGCAGATCGACAACCTTCGCAAGAACTTCGCCGAACTGGAGACCGTTGAGCGTGCCGCCGAAGACGGCGACCACGTCACCATCGACATCGAAGCCACCCACGAAGGCGAAGCCGTCCCTGGTCTCACCACCACCGACTACGACTACGAAGTCGGGTCGGGTGCCGTTGTTGCCGAGATCGACGAAAACCTCCGAGGCACGTCGGCAGGTGACGATGTCGAGTTCGAGGCCGACCATCCCGACCCGGACGAAGACGAGCCGCTCAAATTCTCGATCTCGGTCAAGGAAGTCAAAGAAGCAGTGCTTCCCGACCTCGACGACGAGTTCGCCAAAGCCAACTCCGAGTTCGAGACCGTTGAAGATCTCCGCTCCGACATGGTCGAGCGCATGGGCATGATGCGCATTCAGCAGGCCAACATGGCGGTGCAGCAACGCACGGCCGAGGCGCTCGCCGAGCTCGTCACCGACGAGATCCCCGAGTCGATGGTCGAGAACGAGGTCAACTCTCGCCTGCAAGAACTCGTCCAGCAGCTGCAGCAGCAGGGCATGGACGTCAACGCCTACCTGCAGGCTGTGGGCCAGACGGCCGACTCGCTCGCCGCAGAGTTCCGTGAGCCAGCGGAGCAGGCGGTCAAGGTCGACCTTGCGCTCCGCTCGGTTGCAGAACTGCAGGGCCTCAACCCTGACGACGATGCGCTCGACGAGTACCTCGCCGAGATGGCCGGCCCTGCGGGCCAGGACCCCGACGAACTCAAGGCCCGCCTCGCCGAGGTCGGCCAGCTCTCAGCGCTGCGAGCCGACATCGGCAAGCAGAAGGCCATGGAGTGGCTCACCGACAATGTCGCACTGGTCGACGACAATGGTGAGCCGATCGATCGCGATGCGCTGGAGTTCCCGGCCCCTGCGGACGAAGAAGAAAGCCCGACGACCGAACCGGTCCCCGACGAGGAAGAGTGATCACCCCCCATGAGCAGCTTTGACATCAACCCCCGCAACTATCTGGTTCCCACCGTCGTCGAACAGACCAACCGTGGTGAACGTGGCTACGACCTCTACTCGAAGCTGCTGAAAGAAAACATCATCTTCATCGGTACGCCGATCGATGATCAGATCGCCAACCTGATCTGCGCACAGCTCCTGCACCTTGAGTCGGAGAACCCCGACAAGGACATCAACCTCTACATCAACAGTCCCGGTGGCGACATCAACGCGCTGTTCGCCATCTACGACACGATGCAGTACATCAAGCCCGACATCACCACGATCTGCTTCGGGCAGGCTGCCTCCGCCGCCGCAGTGCTGCTGGCGTCGGGGCAGAAGGGCAAGCGCCTTGCCCTGCCCCATGCTCGGATCCTGATCCACCAGCCCTACGCCGGTGCACAGGGCCAGGCGAGCGATATCGAGCTGATCGCCGCTGAGATCCAGCGCATGAAGAGCAGCCTCGAAGAGGTGCTCGCCTACCACACCGGACAGCCCGTCGAAAAGATCTCTGCCGATACTGACCGAGATTTTGTGATGACTGCCACCGAAGCAAAGGACTACGGGATCATCGACGAGGTCATCGATTCGCGTAATGTGGTGGACAACAGCGGGCCGATCACGGCCATTAGCTAAACGTCAGGGGAAGACTGCGTGGCGAAGTTCGGTGAGGGTGGGGAACTCCTGAAGTGCTCGTTCTGCGGCAAATCGCAGAAACAAGTCAAGAAGTTGATCGCCGGTCCCGGCGTTTACATCTGTGATGAGTGCATCGATCTCTGCAATGAGATCGTCGAAGAAGAACTGGCTGAAACATCCGACGTCTCCCTCGGCGAGCTGCCTTCGCCCCGCGAGATCTACTCGTTCCTGAACGACTACATCGTCGGTCAGGAACAAGCCAAGCGGATCCTGTCGGTCGCGGTCTACAACCACTACAAGCGGGTCGAGCTGGGCAACAGCCTCGACGGCGAGGTCGAGCTCTCGAAGTCGAACATCTTGCTGATCGGCCCAACCGGCTGTGGCAAGACCCTCATGGCGCAGACGCTCGCTCGCATGCTCAACGTGCCGTTCGCCATCGCTGACGCAACCGCGCTCACCGAGGCCGGCTATGTCGGTGAGGATGTCGAGAACATCCTGCTCAAGCTCATTCAAGCGGCCGATTACGACGTCAAGAAGGCCGAGACCGGCATCATCTACATCGATGAGATCGACAAGGTCGCTCGCAAGAGCGAGAACCCGTCGATCACCCGTGACGTGTCGGGCGAAGGTGTGCAGCAGGCGTTGCTGAAGATCCTTGAAGGCACGACCGCAGCGGTGCCGCCCCAGGGTGGTCGGAAACACCCGCATCAGGAGTTCCTGCAGATCGACACCACCAATGTGTTGTTCATCTGTGGTGGTGCCTTCGCCGGCATCGAGAAAATCGTCGAGAACCGGGTCGGCGCCAAGGGCGTCGGGTTTGGGGCTGACATCCGTCGCCCCGAAGACAAGGATCTTGGCGCCATCTTCAACGATGTGCTGCCCGAAGACCTCACCAAGTTCGGGCTCATTCCCGAGTTCATCGGTCGTATGCCGGTCGTTGGTGCGGTCAACCATCTCGAGCGAGAGGCCCTCGTCGAGATCCTGACCGAGCCCCGCAACGCCCTCGTGAAGCAGTACCGCAAGATCTTCGAGTTCGAGAATGTCGAACTCGAGTTCACAGCCGAAGCGCTCGACGCAATCGCCGACGAAGCGATCAAGCGGAACACCGGGGCACGAGGTCTGCGGGCGATTCTCGAAGAGACCTTGCTCGAAACGATGTACGACATCCCGGGCCGCGACGACGTTGCCAAGGTGGTCGTCACCCGCGAGTCCGTCATCGACGGTGCCGCTCCCGAGATCGTCTCGGTCGGCGCTGACCGACGCGCCAGCTGAACGACCCGTCGTGGAGTTCGACGAGGCGCTCGACCGGCTCGAAGCGCTGACCAACCACGAGGTGCCGCCGCGTGCCGGAGCGGTCGAAGGCTTGTCCCTGCAGCCGATCCAGCGGCTGATGGCGGCCCTCGGCGACCCCCAAAAGGCCTATCCCGTCATTCACGTCACGGGCACCAACGGCAAGGGCTCGTCGGTCCGCATGATCGAAGCGCTGCTGCAGACAATGGGGCTACGGGTCGGGACCTGCACCAGCCCACACCTCGAAACCGTTACCGAGCGGATCCGTCTCGGAGGCGAGCCGATCTCGGAGACTGGTTTCGGGGACGCGCTCGGCGACGTTTTTCGCGCCATCGACGCCTACCAACTGGAGACGCCGACCTGGTTCGAGAGTGTCACCGCCGCCGCACTGCTCGCGTTCGCCAATGAGGCCGTTGATGTGGCCGTCGTCGAGGTCGGGATGCTCGGGCGCTTCGACGCGACCAATGTCGTGCATGCTCGGGTGGCCGTCGTCACCAACGTTGATCGCGATCACACGTCGGGAGAGGGTGACTGGAAGGCAGCGATTGCGTCGGAGAAAGCAGGGATTGTCGAACCCGACTCGACACTTGTCCTCGGCGTCACCGACGACGACCTGATTCCGATCTTCCTGGCCGAAGGTGCCGCACGCACGGTGCTCCGCGGCGCGGATTTTGAGCTGACCGACGATCGTCTTGCGGTCGGTGGCCGGTTGGTCGGGGTGCGGACCCCGCGCGGCCTCTACGACGAGGTGTTTGTTGCGCTCCACGGCAGCCATCAAGCCGAGAACGCAGCGATTGCCCTGACCGCAGCTGAAGAGTTCTTTGACGCGCCGCTTCCCGACGACGTCGTGGACGAGGCGTTCGGCACGGTCACCAACCCGGGCCGACTCGAGGTCGTGTCTCACAACCCGATGGTGGTGATCGACACCGCGCACAACCCGCCGGGAGCTGAGGTGCTGGCCGACGCCATCGCCAACGACTTTCGCCAAGGCGGACGCCGATTTCTTGTGTTCGGGATGCAGGACGGTCGGGATCCGGTAGCGATGGCCAGAGCCCTTCGCGTGGCGGACTATCAGCTCGTGGCGACCTGCACCGCCCCGACCTCACGCGGTGTCGACGCAGAAGAGCTCGCCGGGGCGGTGCGGACCGCCGGGGGAGCGGCTGACGCCATCACCGATGTCGAGGCGGCGTTCGATCACCTCTACAACCAGGCTGGCGAGGACGATCTGATCGTGATCGCCGGATCGAACCAGGTGGTTGGACGGATCCGAGGGCTGGCCGAGGATCTGTAACGGCCTTCGAGGTTGGTGCGGAGTTCGCCTACCCCATGGGGCGAATGGCCCATTCAGATGTGCGTCTTTGATTCCGAAGTGTCGGGCGTGCGTACGTTGCGTCCAGTTCTCGGCCAGGTGGCAGGCAGGAGCCGCGGGGCTTCCGGGGTTGAGTACGCCCTGGTCATTTCGCTGCTGTTGGCCGGCAGCGTCAGCAGCATCGAGTTGATGGAGCCGAGGATCGAGAGCAACTACGAGGACACGGCTCATGACATTGGGCAGATTGATCTCGACTACTTCGAGGTCACGACCACCATGGGTGCGTCGTCCACCACGACCGAAGCTCCCACCACGACGTCCACACCGCCGAGTACATCTGCGCCGCCGCCCTCCTCGACGACGTCGTCTACGAGCACGTCTTCAACAACGACGACTTCCACCACCACGTCAACAACAACGCCGCCACCGACGACGACGTCCGACCCGGCCGTCTCGGTCGCACAAACGACCTATGAGGACCGGACCACCTGGAGCAGTTCGTGCGGCTGCCCGCGAGCGCGGGTGAGGATCACACTCGACGACGAGGCCGGGTTCAACCTCTCCTATGCCTGGGTTGAGGTCGAGTTCATTACCCAGAGCGGGGCGGTGTACACCGGCGGCAAGTACGCCAGTTCGTCGGGTCAGGTCGGCTTTGCCCGCAGGATGGACGCCGACGAGTTCCCGGTCACCGTTCGCATCACCTATCTGGAGGATTGGAACCGCGGTGCCGAGTATGTCCCCAGCAACGCTGAGTTCACTCTGGAGTGGTGATTGAGCGGACGGCGAAGAACGACCGCCCCGATAGCCTCCGGGCCATGAATCGCACGTTCATCATCTGCAAGCCCGACGCTGTTGAACGAGGTCTGGTTGGCCAGATCCTCGCCCGCTTCGAGACCAAGGGGTTCTCGATCGTCGCGGCGGAGCTGCGCACCCTCGATGCCGACACGCTCGCCCGACACTATGCGGAGCACGTTGGCAAGGGCTTCTATAACGACCTTGTCGCCTTCATGAGCCGGGGCCCGGCAGTGGTTGCCGTGCTCGAGGGTCCTGAGGGTACGTGGGAGACCGTCCGGGAAATGATGGGCGCCACCAACCCGATGAAGAGCGCCCCCGGCACCATCCGCGGGGATTTCGGCACCGAGTTCACCGAGAACCTGATTCATGGCTCGGATTCCGCTGAGTCCGCGGCGCGCGAGATCGGCATTTTCTTCCCCGAACTCGCGAACTGAGCGTCGCCGCCACCGCGCAGAAAATACCGCCCTGCGTGGTCGCGTGGGCGCGGCGGGTATGACTGTTGCAATTCGATGACCTTTCGGGCCTAGACTTCCTAGTGAAGTGCCGGAGGCCCGCAGTTCTTCGGCCCCGCGTGTCCGTCGATCCGAGGCAATCCCATGGTGGCTGATTCCCTTCTCACAAGCTTCGGTGCCGTCATCGGTCGCGATATGGCGGTCGATCTGGGCACGGCGAACACGCTTGTCTATGTGCGTGGCGAAGGCATCGTGCTCGACGAACCGTCGGTGGTTGCGATCAACACCAACGACGGGAAACCCCTTGCGGTCGGTCTCGAAGCAAAGCGGATGATCGGGCGGACCCCATCCAACATCCAGGCGATCCGGCCCCTCAAAGACGGCGTCATCGCGGACTTCGAGATCTGCGAGAAGATGCTCCGCTACTTCATTCAGAAGGTGCATCAGCGCAAGTGGGCGAAGCCCCGGATGGTCATTGCCGTCCCCTCGGGCATCACCGGCGTTGAGCAGCGTGCCGTCCAGGAAGCGGCCGAGTTCGCCGGGGCCCGCAAGCCGGCCTACATCATCGAAGAGCCGATGGCGGCCGCCATCGGTGCGGGCCTTCCCGTCCAGCACCCGACCGGCAACATGATCGTCGACATCGGCGGTGGCACCACCGAAGTCGCCGTGATCTCCCTCGGCGGGGTCGTGGCGAGCCAGTCGGCCCGAGTCGGCGGCGACGAACTCGACGACGCCATCATCCAGTACGTCAAGAAAGAGTTCAGCCTCGCCCTCGGTGAGCGCACGGCTGAAGAAATCAAGATGCAGCTCGGCTCGGCGTGCCCGCTCGAGAAGGAACTGCACGCTGAGATTCGCGGCCGAGATCTTGTCAGCGGCCTGCCCCGCACGATCGTGGTGTCGACCGCCGACATTCGCGAAGCGCTCGAGGAGCCGGTTGCGGCGATCTGTGATGCAGTGAAATCCACCCTCGACAAGACCCCGCCCGAACTCGCCGCCGACATCATGGACAGCGGCATCACCCTCGCTGGTGGTGGAGCACTGCTCAAGGGAATCGACGAGCGGCTCAACGATGAGACCGGCATGCCCATCAACATCGCTCCGGACCCGCTGTTCGCCGTGGCCACCGGTTCAGGCCAGGTCCTTGAAGAGTTCGAAGCGCTGCGCGGTGTGGTTCTGAGCTCGGGCGAGCTCTAGTCGGTTCACCATGGCGCTGCCTCAGCGCTCGATTGGCAAGTCGCGGCATCGCATGGTGCTGTTGGCGTTGACCGCGATCACGCTGCTGTCGTTGGATCTCAGCAGCTTCGGCCCGCTGGGCACAGCACAGCGATTCGTGCGTGATGTCCTCGACCCCGTGACCGACGTTGCGGGTGCGATTGCGTCCCCGTTCTCCAATGCCTGGAACGCGATCTTCGACTACGACGACCTCGAAGCCGAGCGGGATGCGCTCCAACTCGAACTTGACGAGCTGCGCGGCGACGCCATGGAAGTCGAATCCGAACGAGAGGCGTTCCGGGCCCTGCTCGCAGCAACCAGCATCGACTACATCGATGATCTCGAAACCGCGACTGCGACCGTCATTCGCGGGGCCGTCGGCAACTTCGATTCGGATGTGATCACGATCGACAAGGGCGCCAATGCAGGTATCCAACCCGGCATGGCGGTGGTCACCGGTGCTGGCCTCGTCGGGCGGGTCGAGCGGGCCGACGGAGCCACGGCCACCGTCCAGCTCCTCAGCGATTCAAGCTTGGTGGTCGGGGTCCGCATTACCTCGACCAACGAGGTTGGGATCGGCAGCACGATCGACGGGGACGCCACCGTGTTCCAGGTCACGCAGGGCCTCGAATGGCCCGACGAGAACGATCCCCGTCCGCTGCCCGAGATCGGCACCGTCGTGGTCACGGCGGCCAGCAGCCGCTACCCAGCCGGTATTCCCCTCGGCCGCATCGATGCGGTCTACCCGAACCCTGATGATCCGCTGTCGATGTTCGTCGACGTTGCGCTCTCGAACGATGTCACCGACCTCGAGTTCGTGACCGTCCTCCTCGCTGAGGGCATTGATCAAATCCCACTGAGCGAGCCGGTGCCGAGCACCACGACACTTCCTGCGACGGAGCCGACCGGCGACGGCGCCACGGGAGAGGGGGGCTGAGCTATGGCAACGTGGATGCGGCTCGGTGCGGTCTTTCTCGGTGCGCTCCTGGTGCAGCTCACCGTGTTCGTTGATGTTCGGATTTTCGGTGTGGCGCCCGAGTTGCTGTCGCTGGTCGCCGTTACCGCCGGGTTCTTCGTCGGGCCTGAGCGCGGGCCGGTGATTGCGTTCGCTGCCGGTCTGATGTGGGACATCTACCTCCCGACGCCGCTCGGGGTCTCGGCGTTTACGTTCGCGGTTGTTGCGTTCGCCGTGGGGTCGCTCAACGAAGGACTCTTCCACGAGACCCGGAGTCAACTCGTCGCCGTCTGCGGCCTCGCGAGCGGCGCAGCCGTTATCGGCTACGCCCTCCTCGGCTCAATCGTCGGTGAAAGCGGCCTGATCGGGACGGACATGGTGGTCGTGGCTCTGCTCGTTGGGGCCATCAACGCCGTCCTCGCCCCGCTTGTTGCACCCCTGATGGTGTGGGCGCTGTCGGCGGAGCCCCAGCGATGACCGATGCCGCCCTGCGAATGCGAGTGTTCGCCTTCGTCGCGATCGTGCTGTTCGGGGGGCTGGTCGCTCGCCTCTGGTACCTGCAGGGTCTCGAAGCACAGCAACAGGAGTTCGAGCGGCGTGCCCAGACCAATGTCTATGAGCAGGTCTTTGAGGAAGCCCCAAGAGGCCGAATCCTCGACCGCAGTGGGCGAGTGCTCGTCGACAACGAGATCGTCGAGGTCGTCACGCTCGACAGCGGCATCATCGACGATCTCAGTGTTGCCGAGCGCGACGATCTCTTTCTGCGACTCGCCATTGCGATCAGCCGCTCGGGTCGCCTCGCCAAGGTCGAGGACATCCGGTCCGAGTACGAGGACCCGTCCTACGGGCCGTTCGAACGCATCCCGGTCGCGGTCGACGTCAACCCCGAACTGTTCGTTTTCCTGGCCGAGCGGCCTGACCAGTTCCCCGGTGTCGAGGTACTTGAACGGACCGTGCGGAGCTACCCATACGGGAGTCTCGCCGCGCACGTGCTCGGCTATGTCGGCCCGATCACGCGAGCTGAGTGGGAACGGGCGAACCAGCAGATCAACCGTCAATGGGAGGACCGAGACATCCCGCTCGCCGGCCAACCCGGAGAACGGCCCAAGACCTACCAACTCAACGACGAGATCGGGAAGACCGGTGTCGAGTTGATCTTCGAAGACGAGCTACGCGGAACGCCGGGCAGTCGGTGGCTCGAGGTCGACGCCAGCGGAACCGTCGTTCGAGAGATCGACAGCCTCGAGCAGCCAGCCGTTCCCGGCAACGATGTCTGGCTCACCATCGACCTTGACCTCCAGGCACTCGCCGAGGATGAGCTGCGATCCGGACTTGATGCGGCCCGCCTCCGCACGCCCTCCCCGGGTGATCCGCCCAACGTTGCATCAGCGGGCAGCGTCGTCGCCCTCGATCCCCGGAACGGCGACCTCCTGGCGATGGCATCGTTCCCGACCTACGAGCCAGCCGACTTCGTCAACGGGATCTCATTCGCCCAGTTCGACGCGCTGACCTCTGAGGCCAACTACTCGCCGATCCTCAACCGAGCGATCCAGGGCACCTATGCGCCCGGGTCGACCTTCAAACTCATCACCGCAATCGCCGCTATGCAGGAAGGCGTGATCAGCGATGAACCAGGCGCCCTGCGTGGCATTGGTGACGAGTACGTCGACACCGGCGAGTACCTCTACCCAAACTGCGCGGTCGAGTCCGATACGTGCCTGTTCGGAAGTCCGTTCGACGGCCGCCGCGGTGTCGACATGGCGAGGTCGATCACCGTATCGAGCGACACGTACTACTACCAGATCGCCGGTGAAGGATTTTGGCCCCGAGAAGGGCTCGGCGAGGATGGCCTCCGACTCGACGAGGGCATCCAGAAGTGGGCTCGACTCATGGGCCTGGGTGTCGACTCGGGGCTCCAAATCCCGTACGAACGGTCCGGTGTCGTCCCCGATCGCGAGTACTACGACACGGTGTTCGGTGCTCCCTGGTTCGCTGGCGCCACGATCAACCTTTCGATCGGGCAGGGCGAGCTGCTCGTCACCCCGCTCCAGTTGGCGAACGCCTACGCCACGTTCGGAAACGGCGGCTCGTTGCATCAACCGAATGTGGCGACACAGATCACCGACCCCGATGGTGACGTGCTGTTGCAGATCGGTCCTCGCGTGCTGCGCGAGCTCGACATCGCCGACGATGCGTACGCCGCTGTCGAGAACGGCCTGCTCGGCGTGACGATGCAGCCAGCGCTCAACGGGCGTGGTTCCGGCGGTACCGCCTACTCCGTGTTCGCCAATGCCGACTTCAACATTTGGAACTGGCCGGTGGCCGGGAAGACCGGCACCGCCCAGGTCATCACCCAGGGAATCGAAAAGGCAGATACGTCGCTGTTCGCGGCGTACGGTCCGGTGTACCGGGAGGGGTCAGGCGTCAGCCCTGATGTGGAAGCTGACCTTGCGGTCGCCGTGGTGATGGAGGAGTCCGGTTTCGGTTCGTCGTCTGCCGCGCCGGTGGCGGCAGAGATCTTCGCCCGCTGGTCAACCGGCACCCTGCCGTCGGTCACGGGAGCCAACGAGGTTGTTCCCGTGGCGGGCGATGGCGGCCTTGGTGATCAATCGGCTCAGGGGGCTGACCGGTGACGTTCGAGTTCGAGCCCGGCCGCCTTCGCGGCGGTGAAGAACGCGACCCCTGGTGGTTCGTCGTTGACCCGATCCTGATTCTTTCCGTTGCAGCGATCACCGCCATGGGCACCCTGCTGGTCTTCTCGGCGACCCGAGGCCCAGCGACCGAACTCATCCCGGCCGACACGTCGTTCTTGGAGCGGCAGGTGTTCTTCGCGATCGCGGGCGCGGCCATGGGTGGGGTCGCTGCGATCGTGAACATCGAGCGGATCCGCAGCCTGGTGAGCGCCGGGTATCTCGGGTTCATCGCGCTGCTCGTCGGCATCTTGCTCTTCGGTGCCGAAATCAACGGCGCCCAGGCCTGGTTCCGGTTCGGTGGCTTCACCTTCCAGCCGTCCGAGCCCGGCAAGCTCGTGCTGATCCTCACGCTCGCAACGGTCTTCTCCGGTGGACGGGTCGGGTTCAGCCGTATGGTCGCCGGCCTCGTGCTCGCTGCGGTTCCGGTCATGTTGATCCTGTTCCAGCCCGACCTCGGAACCGTGCTCGTGTACATCGTGATCACTGCGGTCATGATCATGATGAGCAGTATTTCGATGCGTTTGATCCTGCTGCTGGTGCTCGTCGCCATCACCGCCGTCACGATGATCTTCACGTCCGACTTGCTGCAGGACTACCAAAAGAGCCGTCTGACCGTGTTCGTGCTCGACGAAGAGGCCGTCTCCCAGCTCGGGCCCGACGCCATCCGAGTGGCCTACAACGCCGAGCAATCACAGATTGCGATCGGCAACGGCGGCCTGACCGGAACCGGCCTGTTCCAGGGAACCCAGACGAGCTCAAACCTCGTGCCGGAACAGCAGACCGACTTCATCTTCTCGGTAGCCGGTGAGGAATTGGGGTTCCGGGGCGCCGCAATCCTGCTCGGCCTTTTCGCGCTCGTTGTGGTGCGGATCTGGCGAGTTGCCGTGCGATCAACCGATGAGTTCGATCGACTGCTCGCGATCGGGATCATGGCCATGTTCGTGTTCCAGGTGTTCCAGTCCGCCGGCATGACGATGGGGATGACCCCGGTGACGGGCATCCCGATGCCGTTTGTCTCCTACGGCGGTTCTTCGATGCTGACCTCGATGATCGCGATCGGCCTTGTTCTTGGCGTTCACCGGCGTCGCTTCGACTACACCCGTGAGTAGGTGCTGCGCCCACCCGCTCGCATTCACCGGAGCGTTGGGGCGCACCGGTAGCCTGGGATGATGCCAACCGGGACCCCCACCACTGATTTGTGGCCCCGCCTTGAGCCCCTGCTGCCCCAGGTCCAAAAGCCGGCGCGGTACATCGGGTGTGAGGACGGGATGCAGGTTCCCGAGCACGGCCCTGGCACGACCTCGTGGCTGTTCACCTATCCCGACACCTACGAGATCGGGCTGCCCAACGCCGGGCTGCAGATCCTCTACGAGATCATCAATGAGCGCCCCGACGCCGCGGCCGAGCGTTCGTACGCGCCGTGGGTCGACCTCGAAGCGCTCATGCGACGCGACGGCATCCCGCTGTTCTCTGTCGATACACACAAGCCGGCCGGCGAATTCGACATCATCGCCTTCAACCTCTCTGCCGAGCTGACGTACACCAACCTCGTCAACTGTGTCGATCTTGCTGGCGTGCCGATCCACTCGGCTCGCCGAGCCGATGCCGACCCGCTCATTGCGGTGGGCGGCCACTGCACCTACAACCCCGAGCCAATCGCCGACTTCGTTGATCTCGTCGTGCTCGGTGACGGCGAAGAAGTGATCGGTGACATCACGGATCTGGTGGGGGAGTGGAAGCGCAACGGCAAGAACGCAGGCACCCGTGAAGGCCTGCTGCGGGAACTCTCGAAGATCGAGGGTGTCTACGTGCCGTCGATGTACGAGGTTGAGTACGACGGCGAGTTCCTGGCCGCCGTCACGCCCCGCTACCCGGACGTGCCCGAAAAGGTCGAGAAGCGCACCGTTGCCGACCTCGGCGACTGGCCCTACCCCAAGCAGCAACTCGTTCCGATGACCGAGGTAGTGCACGATCGTCTTGCGGTCGAGGTCTTCCGGGGTTGCACTCGTGGCTGTCGTTTCTGTCAGGCGGGCATGATCACCCGCCCGGTTCGGGAACGCCCGGCCGAGCAGGTCAGCCGAATGATCTCCGAAGGTCTTCAGCGCACCGGCTACGACGAGGTGTCGCTCACGTCGCTCTCCACCGCCGACTTCTCCGGAATCGAGCGGGTCGTCGCCGACACCGTCTCGGACCAAGGCGTCGGGCAGGTCTCCGTCGCCCTTCCGTCACTGCGGGTCGATGCCTTCACCGTCGGGATCGCCGCTGAACTTCAGCGCGCCCGACGCACCGGCCTCACCTTCGCTCCAGAGGCCGGCACCTGGCGGATGCGCCAGGTCATCAACAAGCTCATTCGGGAGGAAGACCTCTACGGTGCCGTCGAGTCGGCGTACAGCCAGGGCTGGCGCCGGATGAAGCTGTACTTCCTGACCGGTCTTCCCACCGAAACCGACGAAGACACCCTCGGCATTGCCGAATTGGGTCGTAACTGTGTCGAACTCGGTCGGAAATACCAGAAGTCTCCCTCGGTCACCGTGTCGGTCGGCGGGTTCGTTCCGAAGCCGCAGACCCCGTTCCAGTGGTTCGGGCAGAACACCGAGGAAGAGCTCCGCCGAAAGGTGGAACTGCTCAAGAACGACTTGCGCGGCACCAAAGGTGTGCAGCTCAAGTGGCACGACACCCGGGCATCGCTCGCCGAAGGCATCACCAGCCGCGGCGATCGACGTCTCGGTGCCGTGATCGAGTACGTGTGGCGCCACGGCGGCACATTCCAGGAGTGGTCCGAACACTTCTCCGTCGACCTCTGGCTTGAAGCGCTCGCCGCTAATGGCCTCGATGTCGAGTGGTACGTGTATCGGCACCGCACCGAAGACGAGGTGCTCCCGTGGGATCACCTCTCAGCCGGCCTCCACAAGGATTTCCTGTGGCAGGACTGGCGTGATGCGCTCGAGGAACTCGGCCTCGAAGACTGCCGGTGGACACCCTGCTACGACTGCGGCGCGTGCACCGGCTACGGAATCGAACACGTGGTGGCATCAGCCACCCCGCCTGCGGGCGGGAGCCAGGGGACCGGCGTCGACCTGTCTACCGGCGGTGCGGTTCCGGTCATGTTGCAACCACGAGCTCCGATCGGAGCTGGCTCGTGAGGTTGCGGATCGCGTTCAGCAAACACGGCAAGATTCGGTTCACGTCGCACCGCGACGTCGCCCGGATCTGGGAACGTGCGCTGCGCCGAACCAACCTCCCGGTCGCCTACAGCGAGGGGTTCACGCCCCGCCCAAAGCTGTCGTTTGGTCTCGCTCTCTCCACCGGCCATGAGTCCGAAGGTGAGTACCTTGACGTCGATCTCGACCCCGAACAGGCGGCCGATCTCGACCTCGACGGGCTCGCTTCGCACCTCACGGCACAACTTCCGGCGGGGATGACCGCAACCGGAGTGGTCGTTGTCGACCGCCGGATGCCGTCGCTGCAACAAGCAGTCACCAGTTGTACCTGGCAGATCGACATCCTCGGTGTCGATGAGTCCACCGCCCAAGCTGCCGTCGATGGCGCTCTGGCTGCGGAAGAACTCATCGTCACCCGCGAGCGCAAAGGGAAACAGGTCACCGATGACCTCCGGCCTCTTGTGCTCAGCCTGGACGTCGATCAGCCGATTGAAGACGGTGTCCGGCTGATCGCTGAACTCGGAACCCAGCCCCGTGCGGTGCGGGTTTCGGAGCTGCTGTCAGCCTTTGACCCTCCGCTCGACGAACAGTGTGTTCTCGGGAGCAGAGTCCTCCGGCTTCACCAATGGATCATCACCGACGACGGCCAGCGAATCGACCCGATGAGCGTCGACGCTGCCGCGTCCGCGCCGGTAGGGGTGTCATGACCTCCGCCGCCGTGCTTACGACGAAAGACGAAAACCATGGCCGACGACAAGGCCCAGAACGAACAGCCGCGCCCCCGGGGCGGCGATTCCGACTCGGGAGCCAAGCCCTCCGCTGAGACTGCCAAACCGAAGGTCGGCGACAGCCGTCCTGCCCCCAAGATCGGCGATAGCCGCCCGGCTCCCCAGAGTGCTGACGGCGCGAAAACCGATGGCAACGGGAACCAGAACCGTCAGAGCGGCGGCAACCCGGCCGGCGACGGCCAGCCCCGCAAACGTCGGCGTCGCCGTGGCGGCCGAGGCCGAGGTCGAGGTGGCCAAGGCGGACAGAACCAGAATGCCAACCAGCAGCAGAAGCAAAGTAGCCAGCGCCAGGGTGGCCGCCCGACGCCAGTTGAGGCGATCACGTCTGGCGAAGCGGTCGAACTCGACGAGAAACAACTGAAGCGACGCCGCGGCCGCACCCGAAAAGGCAAGGCGGTTGGCCGCTACCTGATGTGCGTGCACGTCGGGTCAAAAGCGACCCAAATCGCCACCCTGGAAGGCCGCAAGCTGGTCGAACACCAGGTCTCGCGTCCCGCCGACGACATCAGCCAGATCCACGGCAACATCTATCTCGGTCGGGTCCAAAACGTCCTGCCCGGGATGGAAGCGGCGTTCGTCGACATCGCCACACCCAAAAACGCGGTGCTCTACGCCGGTGACGTCCAGTACGACGCCGACGATCTCGACAGCGGGGGTGGCAAGAAGAAGAATCGCCAGCAACCCCGGATCGAAGATGTCCTGAAGGCCAAGCAGTCCATCCTGTGCCAGGTCACCAAAAACCCAATCGCACACAAGGGTGCTCGGCTCACCCAAGAGGTCTCACTCCCGGGCCGGTTTGTGGTGCTCGTCCCCAACAGTTCGACCTACGGGATCTCCAAGCGGCTGCCCGACGGTGAACGCAAGCGGCTTCGCAACATCCTCGACAAGGCGAAGCCGAAGCAGCACGGCGTGATTGTTCGCACCGCCGCGGAGAACGTCACGGCGGAGGAAATCAAGGCCGATGTCGCCCGCCTCCTCGCCCAGTGGGACGAAATCGAGAAGCTCTCGAAGTCGACCAAGGCGCCTGCGCTGCTGTACCGGGAGCCTGAGGCGGCCGTTCGGATCATTCGAGAGGAGTTCACCAAGGACTTCCGCGGCGTGATCATCGACGACCGTGAGCTCTATGAGGAGATCAAGGGCTATGTCGAGGCGATCACCCCTGCGCTGGCTGACCGTATCGAGTACTACGACGCTGAGGCGGAAGGCCTTCCGCTGTTCGAACGGCAACACATCGACGAGCAGCTTCGCAAGGCGCTCGACCGCAAGGTCTGGCTGCCGTCCGGTGGCTCTCTGATCATCGAGGCCACCGAGGCGCTGACGGTGATCGATGTCAACACCGGCAAGAACGTCGGGAAGTCCTCGCTTGAGGAGACGGTCTACCGCAACAACCTCGAAGCAGCCGAGGAGGTCGCAAACCAGCTCCGGCTTCGCGACATCGGCGGCATCATCGTGATCGACTTCGTCGACATGGAGGTTGCGAAGAACCGTGATGAGGTCGTGAAGACCTTCCGTCAGGCGTTGGCGCGGGACAAGACCCGCACCCAGGTCTTCGACATTTCTGAACTCGGCTTGGTCGAGATGACTCGGAAGCGCATCGGTGAAGGGCTGCTTGAGTCGGTCACCGAGCATTGCCCGACCTGCGAAGGCAAGGGCCATCTCATGATCGAGGGCATTCTCGACTGACCGAGGTGGATGGATCTGATTCGGTTGCGTCAGGAGGAAATCCCGACGTTGCTCGGGCTGGATTCCTTTGCCGATCCGATAACCTGGGACCCCTATGTACGCAGTAGTCAAGACCGGTGGTAAGCAGTACCGCGTGGAAGAGGGCCAGACCCTCGAGGTCGACCGTGCCGGCGAGCCCGGCGCCGAGTTGACCCTTCCCGCCGTGCTGGTCGTTGACGGCGACACCGTGCTCGCGACGCCGGACCAGTTGTCCGGAGCGTCCGTCACCGCTCGCATCGTCGATGACGCCAAGGGCCCGAAGATCAACGGGTTCGTTTACAAGAACAAGTCGAACAACCGGAAGCGTTGGGGCCATCGCGCGGCGTTGAGCACCATCGAAATCACCGGGATCACGAAGGGCTGATCAAGCATGTCGAAGACGAAGGGTGGCGGCTCCACCAAGAACGGGCGTGACTCCAACGCCCAGCGCCTCGGCGTCAAGGTCTATGACGGCACTCAGGTGACCGCCGGGGCCATCATTGTCCGCCAGCGGGGAACCAAGTTCCACCCCGGCGAGAACGTGGGCATCGGTGGCGACGACACGCTGTTCGCCAAGGCTGACGGCACCGTCAAGTTCGGCTCCCGCAAGGGCCGCAAGCTGGTGGACGTTCTGCCCAACTAGCTCAGCCTGAGAACGCTGATCGAGTGCCTCCGCTTCGGCGGGGGCACTCGCCGTTTTCAGCCCGGTGCGTCGATCCCGCGGGGGAGATGGTCGGGGTCGAATCCCAGCCACTCCTGCGCCGCGTTGATGGCGTACCGGTCGGTCATCCCCGCAACCCATTCAACAGCTGCGTGCCGAAGCCCGCTCTCGCTGTCGTCGGTGATCAACCGGCTCGGGAGCCGGGTCGGATCCGCGGCGAGATGCTCGACCAGCGCCTGAAGCACGCCGACGACTCGCTGGCCCTGCTCGCGGGACGCCGGACGCAGGTAGATGAACTCATAGTTGAACGAGCGGAACGCAGCGAGGGCCGACGCGCCGGCGGCGGTCATGCCGACGGTTCCGGTCCGTTCGGTCGCCTCAATGACTGCACCGATGAAGCCGGCCAGCTGGGTACGTCGGCTAGTGCCGCAAAACTCGCGCACCTCATCAGGGAGTTGCTCAGGCCGGACCACCCCTGCCGTCACGGCGTCCTCGAAATCGTGACAGACATAGGCGATCCGGTCGGCCCAGCTGACGACTTCGCCCTCGGGGGTCTGCGGGGCGGGCCGAGACCACGAGTGGTTCCGAATGCCGTCCAGTGTTTCGAGGCAGAGATTGAGCGGGCGCAGGGTGACGTCCGCACCCCACACGGCATGGTTGAAACCGCCATCGACATACGGATCGAAGGCGTCTTCGCTGGCATGGCCACCGGGCCCGTGGCCGCAGTCGTGGCCGATAGCGATCGCCTCGGTGAGCGGGACGTTGAGCCCCAACGCCCATGACACGGATCGGGCAACCTGAGCGACCTCGAGCGCATGGGTGAGCCGTGTGCGCTGATGGTCATCGGGGAACACGAAGACCTGGGTCTTGCCTGCGAGTCGGCGGAACGCAGCCGCATGCAGGATGCGGTCACGGTCGCGTTCGAAGCAGGTTCGGGTGCGGTCGGGTGCCTCCTCGACGGCACGGTTTCCGGCCCCCTCGGACCGGGTTGCGCCGGCCCGGAGCGATGCCATCTCAAGGGCCTCGCGTGCTTCGCGTTCGAGCGAAGGCCCAGGAGCAACGCGGGCCTGACTGTCGGCGTGAGCAGTCTCGACGCCGTCGACGTCATGGCCTCGCATCGTGTTGCCCCACTCGATCTGTCGCTCTGTGAGTTCTCGCTCGGCCGGCATCCCACGAATGGTAGGCGTCGCAGCGAGGGCTCCGGTCGACCGATGTTGACGGTGGACATAGCGAGAACTCGACAATCCGCTCAACGATCGCTCCTGGTGTGCCGAAAGAGACACCAGTCGACAGGTAATGGATGGAAACCGATGCGGTCAACGCAGCGCCGCGCTTGCGGTGACAAGGGAGCGACCTTGGTTGAGAGTGCGGTCATTACGCCCGTACTTCTGCTGTTCGTCTTTGGCATTTTTGAGTTCGGGTTTGCCTTTCGGAACTATCTGGGCGTTGCCAACTCCACACGAGATGCTGCCCGTGAGGCCTCCGTGGCCGGCAACGTGCTCGACGCTGACTACCGAATGATGCGTGCTGTCGAGCGGGCTTCAGCTGCGTTGCCCGACAATGCGATCGAGCGAATCGTGATTTGGGAGGCTTCAGGTCCTTCGGACGGGGTGCCATCGTCTTGTGCCAGCGGCACGCCCGCCGACGGTCTGTGCAACGTCTATTCGGGAAGCGATCTCACCACGCCGAAGGTCCACTTCGGCTGTCAGGAGATTGCACTTGGTGACCCGGTCGATTCACCGGACCGCTTCTGGTGCCCGGGTGAGCGAGAGGTCTCCGTGGGCTCCGGGCTTGATTATGTCGGCGTCTACATCCGGATCACCCACCGCTACATCACTGGGCTGTTCGGTGATGACATCGTCTTTGAGGACCAGATGATCTTGAAGGTTGAGCCTCAGGAATGATCCCCGCTTGCTCTCACGATCACCGCCGCCGTGCCTGGGAGCGGGCCAGAAATGATCGCGGTCTCGCCATGGTCGAGATGGCGATTGTCGCTCCGCTTCTGGCGCTGCTGATGGCGGGAATCCTCGAGTACGGCACGCTGTGGCGCGACGATCTGACGGTCACGTCGAGCAGCCGCGCGGCAACCCGCGTTGTATCGAACCTCGGCACCGATCACCTGTCGGACTACGAAGCGCTGTTGTCCCTCAACGCAGGCCTAAGCGCCATTGATGGCTACACGCTCGAGTACGTGATGATCTACGACGCCAGTTCGAGTAACGGAGCACCGTCGGCGGAGTGTTTCACGGCGAGCCTTGAGCCGATCGAGAGCGCAGCGGGTAACTGCAACGTGTACACCGCCGCCGACCTTGCGACAGTGCTCTCCCTTGACTGTTCGGATGGTTGTGCCCAGTTCCCGGATAATACGAGCTGCTCAGACGGGCAGTCGATGACCTTCGCCTACTGCCCTCTGTCCGAGCGTTCAGACAGTCAGGCAGCAGGCCTGTCGAGCGTTGGGGTCTGGGTCCGCATCACACGGGAGTACTTCACCGGGATCTTTCCGGGCGATGGAGTCACGATCGAGGACTATTCGGTGATGAAAGTGGAGCCGGTCGGATGACGTGGTGGCAACGCTTTCGTGAAGAACGCGGGTACGCGGTGATCATGACGTCGCTCGTGCTGGTGCCGCTCATGGGGTTTGCGGGCTTCGCTGTTGATGTCGGTGCCTGGTATGCGCGCGCCTCGGCCATCCAGCGTGCAGCCGACGCTGCGGCGCTCGCCGGTGTCGTGTGGCAACCCGACTTTGCGTCAGCCGAGGCGGCGGCGATCGCTGAAGCCCGACGCAATGGCTTCGACAACGCCGATCCAAACATCACGGTGACGGTCACTGACGAGGGTGATAACCAGCTTCTCGTCCAGATCATCGACGCCGACGCCGACATGTTCTTCTCGGGTCTCTTCCTTGATCAGGTGCAGATCGGGCGCCAAGCAGTCGCTGAGTACAACGAACCCGTCGCCCTCGGAGCGCCGGGGAACTCCATCGGCCACCAGATGCCGGCGGGCTGCGATGACATCATCGGAGCTGCGGGGAGCTGTGCCGGGTCGGGCCCTGGCTGGTTCCTTGACGCCGGGGGCCCGCGATCGCCTCACATCGGCGGCGAAGCGATCACGACCCAGTGCCTCGTCAGTTGGGGTGCGAACTGTCTGAACTCCAATCCAATCAACCCGAACTATGACGCCAGTGGCTATGTGTTTGCGATTGACGTGCCAGAGCCTGCGGTCGGTAACCCAATCACCGTGCAGATCTTCGATCCGTCGCACTATGCGTGGTCGGGCAAAGAGATTCCTCACTGGGGGAGTAGCAGCGCCGTACGCACCTGGCTGGAGTTCTCGATCTTCGAAGCTGACGGAGTTGGGCTGACGACACCGGAGACCCGTCCCATCGGCGGGTGCACGAAGATCTTTGACCCCGCGGCCGATCCGGGTGAGAACGCTCAGTGGGCGACGCTCTGCACCTTCACGCCGACCGTGGCTGACATCTACCCACTGCGAGTTCGGGTTCAAGGATTCGCCGGTGCGGAGGACCTGGCGATCACGCAGGATGGATTCTCGATGCGCGCGATCAGCGCTGGGGCGAGCCAGCCGTCGTTCTACGCCCTCGAGTATCTTCCGATGCTCTCCAACGCTGAGGCCACGACGACGTTCACGTTCGCTGAGATTGCCGACGTGCATGCCGGCAAGACGATTCGTATGCGCCTCTTCGACGCAGGGGACTCGAACCAGTCCGGCACCTTCACCATGCGCCCGCTGGATCCCAACGGTCAGCCGGTTGGCACCTGCCGATACCGGTCCTACTTTGCGCATCAGGACCCCGCCGCCCAGACGTGGCGCAACTCCGACAGCGGCAGCCAGTGCGAGGTCATCACCAGAACGGGCAGCACCTCCCTCTACAACGACAAATGGCTCGACATCGAGATCGACATCCCTGCGAACTACACCTGCACGTCATGTTGGTGGTCGGTCGATTACTCGATCCCGGCTGGTGTTGCGTTCTACGAACGAACGACCTGGACCGTGCTGATCGTGGGTGATCCGGTTCGCCTCGTCGAATAGTCACCACTGACACGGGAGCCAACCCCTAGCCTTTCGGAGTGTCCAACTTCGTCGACGAGTGCAACATCAACGTCAAGGGCGGTGACGGGGGAGCAGGATGTGTCGCGTTCCGGCGTGAGGCTCACGTTGCGAAGGGCGGCCCCGATGGTGGCGATGGCGGCACCGGTGGCGCGATCTGGTTAGTGGCCGACCGCAATGTTGCCTCGCTACTCGCTTTTCGTGACCACCCGCACCGCAAGGGCGAGAGCGGCAAACACGGCAGCGGCGGCAACCGGCATGGGGCCAATGGCAAGGACCTCGAAGTTCATGTTCCGGAAGGAACGGTCGTGCTGGACCACAGCCACCGAGAACCGCTCGCCGATCTACTGCATCACGGCGACCGCTGGCTAGCGGCGGAGGCCGGGCAGGGAGGCCGGGGCAACGCCCGCTTTCTCTCCAACAAGCGGCGGGCACCGTCGTTTGCTGAGCAAGGCGAACACGGCGAGGAGCGGTGGCTGCGACTCGAACTGAAGCTGATGGCCGACGTTGCGATCGTCGGCTTCCCGAATGTGGGCAAATCGACCTTCATCAGTTCGGTTTCGGCGGCCAAGCCGAAGATCGCCGACTACCCGTTCACGACACTCGAACCGAACCTCGGTGTCGTTCGGATGGACGACGGGTTCGAGATGGTCCTCGCCGACATCCCCGGCCTGATCGAAGGGGCCGCAGAAGGCAAGGGTCTCGGCCATCAGTTCCTGCGGCACGTCGAGCGAGCTCGGGTGCTCCTGATTCTGCTTGACCTCGCCCCCTGGGACGGGGTCAGCCCAGACGAACAACTCGAGGTGCTGCTCCGCGAACTCGGCGCCTACCGTCCCGACCTCCTCGATCGGCCGCGTCTGGTGGTTGGGTCTCGCTCCGATCTCGTCCCCGACCCCGATTTCGACGGTCCGGTTGTCTCCTCGGTTACTCGATCCGGCTTGCTGCCGGTACTCGGCCAACTCGCCACGTTGGTTCGAGAGGCGCGCGAAACCGCCGCAGTCGACGAAGCCATCACGATCCACCGTCCAGTCAGCAATGAGATCGGTATTGAGCGCTTCGATGACGGCTCGTGGAACGTGCTCGGGCGCAACGCTCTCCGGGCGGTCGCGCTGAGCGACCTGACCAATGACGAAGCGCTCGAGTACGCCCGGCAGCGGCTCCAGCAACTCGGTGTCAACGCCGCTTTGCGCCGCGCTGGCGTGCAGATCGGCGACACCGTGCACATTGGTGACTTCAGCTTCGACTACGAGGACGACGATCAGTGAGGCGCGTCGTCGTCAAGATCGGTACCTCATCGATTACCGATGATGACGGAGCGGTCGACCGGTCCACGATCGCAAAGCTGTGCCGTGAGGTCGCGGCGCTGCGACAGCGTGGCACCGATGTCGTCATCGTCACGTCAGCGGCGATCGCCGCCGGACTTCCCGAACTGGGGTTGGGAGGGGCGAAGCGGCCAACGGATGCGATCACCCTGCAAGCCGTCGCCACCGTCGGGCAGACGGCGCTCATGGAGGTCTACCGAGCTGAGTTCGCCCTCCACGGCTTGGTTGCGGGACAGGTGCTGTTGGTGCCTCAGGACTTCATCACCCGGTCCCAGTACCTCCACGCCCGCCAGACGCTCAATCGCCTGCTCGAACTCGGCGTGGTGCCGGTCGTGAACGAGAACGATGCCATCGCCGACGATGAGATTCGATGGGGCGACAACGACCGCATCGCGGCGCTCGTCGCCAATCTCGTCGAGGCTGATCGACTCGTCTTGCTCACCGACACCGAAGGGGTCCTCACGGCGGATCCCCGAGTCGATGAAGACGCCTCGCTGATCGAGGAAATCTATCGGATCGATCATCAGCACGAGGCCATGGCCGGTGGAGCGGGCACGGTGCGAGGAAGCGGCGGTATGGCCTCGAAGTTGGCGGCCGCGAAGATCGCTTCCTGGTCGGGGGTCGACACCGTGATCGCTCGTGCGTCGCGCCCTGACGTCGTGGCGGGGGCGCTCACCGAACCGGCCACGGTCGGCACGACGGTGCGCGCCCGACCCGAGAAGCTCCCGGCCCGCAAATCGTGGATCGCCTTTGCGGTGGTGGCGCAGGGCACGATCGTGGTCGATGTCGGAGCCCGTCGAGCGCTCGAAGCGGGGAAGTCGCTGCTTGCGGCAGGGGTGCGTCAGGTCGAGGGCCGATTCGACCCCGGATCACCCGTCGAAGTCGCCGACACCGACGGTGTTATCTTCGCCAAAGGACTCGCTCGTCACGGCAGCGACGAGGTTCGCCGAGCAGCCGGCCACCGCAGCGATGATCTCCCAGCCGGTGCGCCTGCCGTCGTGATTCACACCGATGACCTAGTGACGATCCCGGACTAGCCCGGGGCCGGGTCAGGCCTCCGCTTCGGGAGGAGCTTCGCTGATCGCCTCGGGTTCAGGCGCCGAGGCGATGCCGAGTTCAGCCTTGATCTGGCTCAGGCGAGCTTCAGCTTCGACGTGGCGAGCTGCCTTCTCGATCTCAAGCATCTGCGACTCGACATTGGTCTCTTGCAGTTCCCCGACCGCTGAGGCCTTTGCGTAGCGGGCCTCAATCTTCTCGCGGACTTCATCGAACGACGGGACGTCTTCACCGATGGCCTCGTTGAGGGTCGACATTGCCGCGTTGACCGTCTCCTGCATCTTCGCCTGGTCGAGCTTGGAGAGCAGCGCCTGCTTCTCCGAAAGCCGCTTCTGAAGCAGGGTTGCGTTCTGTTGCACCGCAGACTTGGCCTGGTCCGCCGCCTCGGTGGCCTGGAAATGCATGGCCTTGAGCGACTCGACCTCTTCCTCCAGAACGAGGAGACGGTCGGCGAACTGCTGAGCTGCGCTGGTGTACTGCTCGACCTTCTCCATGTCGCCCTTGCCGGCAGCCTCTTCGGCCATGAGCACGGCCTGGCGGGCGTTGGCATTGGTCTTTTCGAGCTTGGCGAGCGCGTCGTTGATCCGCATCTCGGTCTGCTTCTGGTTGGCCACGACATTGGCGGCCTGTTCCCGCAGCCGGCGATGGTTGTCCTTCGCCTCGGTGATGGCTTGTTCGAGCTGGACCTTCGGGTCTGCCGACTCCTCGTGGCGAAGGTTGAGCTTGGCGAGGAGGTAGTTCCACCGCTTACGGAGATAGCTGAGCATCTCTTGATCGTAGACCGGAATCGGGCCCTCGTGAGGGCGGATCAGCGTCGCCAGATCACCTTGCGGGCTGGCTTGAGCACCATGTGGGACTCCCGAACGCCGGTCCGGAAGCACACAACGACGTACAGGAACCCCCCAACACTGATGGTCGCCACGGTCGCCGCGGCGGAGGGAAGTCCGGAGGTGACGAGCTTGACAGCGGCGGTGGACGCGAAGGCGAGGGCAGCGGCCAGTGCAGGCGGCAGGAGAACGGCTGACGGCGCACGGAGGCGGGGAAGCCGACGGTCGAGCAACCGCGACAGGAGAAACAGTTCGAGCCAGGCGCCAACTGCGGAGCCAATGGCCAACCCGACCGCACCGAGCCGGACGACTCCGTCGTTCTGGCGCAGCGATGCCTCGAGTGGTCCTGCGAAGCCCAGCGCGTCGCCCAGGCGTTCAACGCCGTCAGGTCCGATGAACGCCCGATCGAGCGGAAACATCACCGCTAGCCCGATCAGGGCGGCGACGCTGACCCGCAGTGCGGCGATTCGGGCTGGACCACTGGTGTCACCAATGGCGTACGACGCGTTCTGAAGCATCCGGCTGAGGCCCGTTGCGGGAAGGCCGATGGCGTAGAAGACCAGGATCAGCCAGACGAGCGAGGTGTCGGCCGAGGTGAACTCACCGCCTTGGAAGAGCAGCGCAACGAGTGGCTCGCCGGCGGCGATGAGCAGCAGCGAGGCCGCCAGCATCCAGAAGGCAATCCGGCGCATGGCAGCATTGGCCCGATTCGCGATGAGCGCAGGGTCGCCGGAAAGACGAGACAGCTCAGGAAGCTCGGCTGCGGCGACGCTCATAGCGAAGACGCTCACGGGCAGGGTGTAGAGGATCTGAGCCCGAAAGAGCGCCGACAGCGCGCCGGCCGCCAGAAACGACGCCAGAAACAGATCGAGGTAGGCACTCAGCTGCACCGCCCCACGGCCAAGGAGGGCAGGCCCGAACCGTCGACGGACCTCTCGGACCCGCTCATCTGCGCTCGCAAACGCCAGCCGAACACCGCCAGTCAGCTGCAGCACGGCGGGCAACTGGACCACCAGCTGGAGCACGCCGCCGATCGCCACGGCGATCGCAACGCCTCGCGCTGCCTCGGCGAGATCCCACCCGCGCTGCCACGCAAGCACCAGCGCGGTGATTTGAGCGAGGTTCCAGACCACCGGTGCGACATAGGGCAGGAAGAACGCTCGGTGGCTGTTGAGGATGCCGAGGCACCACGCCGACATCACGAGGAACCCGACGCCGAGCGCCGTGATCCGAGTGAACTCGACGGCCAAGTCGAAGCTCTCGCCGGTCAGTCCCCACGCAAGCAGCCTGGTGAGGGGGCGGGCGGCGAGCACGATCACCAGCACGGCAATCGACGTGATCGCCATCAGCATCGCGCCGATCGCACCAGCCACCCGGCTTGCCTGGCGCCGGTCATCCCCATCGAGGAGCTCGCTGTAGACGGGGACGAACGAGGCCGAGAGCACGCCCTCGCCGAGGAGGTTCTGCAGCAGGTTCGGGATGCGTAGTGAGGCCACCAGTGCATCGCTGGCGATGCCGTTGCCGAGCACACGGCCAGCGACGAGTTCCCGCAGCAGCCCGGCGATACGCGAGAGCACAATCCCCGCACCGACGAGCACGGAACCCCGGCGAGCCGTTTGGCTCATGTCGTTCCCTCGACATCGTCGAGTCCCAGACGAAGGGCTTCGAGCGCATTGACCACACCGGTGATGGAGGCTTCGATGGCGTCCAACTGCTCGACCCCGTCGGTACGGGTCCCAAGTTCGATGGCGCGCGCGACCGACTCGTCGAGCCGAACATCGAGACGTTCGAGTTCGACCCGCGTCTGTTCCTCTCGGTCGGCAAGACGGTTGTGGGAGCTGAGCTGTGCCTCGAGGCCGCTGCGGCGGTCATCACCTGGCGGAAGCTGGTCGAGTTCGCGACGAAGCCGGTCGGCGGGAATCTTTCGGCGGGCATCGGATAGTTCCTGACCCTTCTGAGCCGCCACCCAGCACTGTTCGACCCCGTGGTTGAGCGAGTCGCCGATTTCCAGCAGTCGCTGGCGAAGTGGGCCGTCGTCAGCAACCTCGAGGGCATCGGCGAACCGATTCCGGGCCGAGACGGCGTCGCGGACGAAGAACCGCCACGGCTCTCGCAGGGCGAACGGATCGATACGTCGGGGGAGCGCTGCGATGCGCTTTGCGACCCTTGTCGATACGAAGACCCGAAGCGCCCATGTCAGCGCACCAACGGTGGTTGCCGCGACGATGCTGCCGGTTGTCAGCAGGATGAGGGCGACGACACCGGCGACAAGTGCGACCGTGACCGGGGAGATCCCGGCCAAGAAGACAGAGGGTGCGACACGGCGTGCCATGCCGGGCGAGGCTAGCGGTCGCCCCGGTTACGCTGGGGACCCGTGACCCAGACTCCTACGCCGATCCCCGAACTGGCCCGCCGGGCCAAGGCGGCCACCACTGCGGTGGCTATCGCCTCGACGGCGGAGAAAGACGCTGCGCTTGAGGCTGCCGCCGACCTGTTGGAGGCAAACGTCGACACCATTGTCGAGGCGAACGCAGCCGATGTTGCTGCCGCCGAGGCCAACGGGATGGAAGCGCCACTCGTCGATCGACTCCGACTTGATGGCGGCCGGATCGGCGGTATGGCCAGCGGACTTCGGCAGGTCGCCGCGCTGCGTGACCCCGTCGGCGAGATCACGGAGGGGTGGGTCCGCCCGAACGGCCTCCGCATCGAGAAGACCCGCGTGCCGCTCGGCGTTGTGGCGATCATCTACGAGAGCCGCCCCAACGTCACCAGCGACGCGTTCGGCTTGTGCCTGAAGTCCGGCAATGTCGCCTTTCTGCGCGGCTCCTCCTCAGCGATCAACTCCAACCTGGCCATCGCCGACGTACTTCGCGATGCGCTCCCGAAGGCCGGCCTGCCGGCCGATGCGCTCGTGGTGGTCGACGACACTCGACGTGAGGCGGCGACCGAGTTCATGCAGCAGCGAGGCTTCGTCGATTGTCTGATTCCGCGCGGTGGGCCCTCGTTGATCCAGTCGATCCTGGAGAACGCCACCGTCCCGTATGTGATCGATGGCGCGGGCAACTGCCACGTCTATGTGGATGCGTCGGCCGACCTCGATATGGCTCGTGAGATCACGCACAACGCGAAGACCCAACGCACCGGCGTCTGCAACGCGGCCGAATCGCTCGTCGTTCATGCTGACGTCGCTGCGACGTTTTTGCCGATGGTGGTGTCCTCGCTTGCCGGCGTGGACCTCGTCGGCGACGAGCGGGCCCGGGCGATTGTCGACATGGGTGTTGCGAGCGAAGACGACTTCGCCACCGAGTACCTCGACATGAAGCTGAGCGTGAAGGTTGTCGACGATCTCGATGCCGCCATCACGCATATCAACGAGACGTCGTCGGGTCATTCGGAGGCGATCATCACCAGCGATATCGCTGCGGCCGATCGCTTCACCCGTGAGGTCGACGCGGCGGCGGTGCTCGTCAACGCCTCCACTCGCTTCGTTGATGGTGAGGAGTTCGGGTTTGGCGCCGAGATCGGGATCTCCACCCAGAAACTCCATGCGCGAGGCCCCATGGGGCTCGAGCAGTTGACTACGGAGAAATTTGTCGTCCGCGGCAGCGGTCAGGTCCGCGGCTGACGACAAGCCAAGTGGGGTCGCCGGGTTAACGGGCGCTAACCTCAGCTCTCATGTCGAACCGTTTCTCCGATGTCGCGTCTCTGAAGAACGAACTTGCCGGCGTCGATTACCTGTCCGATGACGGCATCGCCGGCGTCGTGTACCTCGCTGACCGGCTCGAGAAGCCCATCCTCGTCGAGGGGCCGGCTGGCACCGGGAAGACCCAGCTGGCCAAGAGCATCTCGGAGATCACCGGTGCCCGTCTCATTCGCCTGCAGTGCTACGAAGGGCTCGACGAAGCCAAGGCGCTGTACGAGTGGAACTACAAGAAGCAGCTGCTCCGCATCCAGGCCGAGTCGCAGGGCGAGGAATGGGACGAGATCAGCGAAGACATCTTCAGCGACGACTTTTTGCTGACACGGCCGCTGCTGGAGGCGATCAGCGCCGATGAGCCTGTCGTGTTGCTGATCGATGAGGTCGACCGTGTCGAGGTCGAGACCGAGGCACTACTCCTCGAGATCCTGTCCGACTATCAGGTCTCGATTCCCGAACTTGGCACGATCCAGGCGAAGCAAATCCCGCTGGTCTTCCTCACCTCGAACAACACCCGCGAGCTGTCCGAGGCGCTCAAACGGCGCTGCCTCTACCTCCACGTCGACTACCCCGACATGGAGCGCGAGAAGGAGATCGTGCTCACCAAGGTTCCGGACATCACCGAAAACCTGGCTGATCAGGTCGCCCGGGTTGTCCGTTCGATCCGCCAGATCGAGCTGAAGAAGTCTCCGTCGGTCAGCGAAACTCTCGACTGGGCCAAAACGCTCGTGCTGCTCGGTGTCGAGAAGATTGACGAGCAGACCGCATCACAAACGATCAACATCCTCCTGAAGTACCAGAGCGACATCAACAAGGCGCTCAAGGAACTGGCCACCGCTGACGGCGTCTCGCCCTGATCGGCGGCCGACGATGACGGTCACTGACGACGCTCAGCCACCCGAGACCACACCCGAGGGCATCGGAGATCCGATCCTCGATCTGCTCAACGGGTTCATCGTCCAGCTCCGCGCGGCCGGTCTTCCGGTCAGCCTCACCGAGAATCTCGACGCGATGCAGGCGGTCAAGCACGTCCCACTCGAAGATCGAGAGACGTTCAAGTACGCGCTCGCTGCGACCCTGGTGAAGCACCACAATCACTGGAAGGCCTTCGAGACCGTCTTCGAGGTGTACTTCTCGCTCCGTGGCGACGAGTACCGCATTGGCGACGAAGCGGTCGAACTGCCTGAGATCGACGAGGACGAACAGGGCGATCAGCAGGGAAGTGGCGATCAGCAGGGGGGCGGGGGCGAGAACCTCAGTCCTGAAGAACTCGCAGAGATGCTTTACCAGTCGCTGATGCGCGGCGATCAGCAGATGATGCGTGGGGTCTCCCGCCAAGCGGTGAAGCGCTACGCCGGGATGGAGCCAGGCCGTCCCGTCGGAGGTACGTACTACCTGTACCGGACGCTACGGAACCTCGATCTCGACGGTGTCCTTGAACGGCTCCTCGAACAGGACCAGAACGACGAGGGCGAGAGCGAAGATATCTCCGACTTCGAGCAACGTCTCCAACGCGACGAGTACCAGAGCCGCATCAACGAACTCCAGAAGGAGATTGAGGCGGAGATCCGCCGTCGCCTGGTTGCCGACCGGGGAGTCGAGGCGATGGCGAAGACGCTCCGCAAACCGCTTCCCGAAGATGTCGACTTCATGCACGCGTCTCGAGAAGAGATGGCGTCACTCCGGAAGGCGATCTACCCGCTCACCCGCAAGCTCGCCGCCCGTCTTCAGCGCAAGCGTCGACACGGGCGTAAGGGACCCCTGGATTTCCGGCGCACAGTCCGCGCCAGCCTGAGTTACGGCGGTGTTCCTGCCGAGCCGAAGTTCCGGAATCCGCGCCCACACAAGCCTGAGATCTTCGTGATCGCCGACATTTCCGGGTCGGTCGCTGCCTTTGCCCGCTTCACCCTCCACCTTGTCTACGCCATCTCGGGTCAGTTCTCGAAAGTGCGGGCGTTCGTGTTCATCGATGGCCTCGACGAGGTCACCCACATGTTCGAGGGTGTCGAGGACATCAACGAGGCAGTCCACCGGGTGAACACCGAAGCTGACGTCGTCTGGGTCGATGGTCACTCCGACTACGGGCACGCGTTGCAGGTCTTCTGGGAGAAGTACGGCAACGAGATCGGCCCTCGCACCTCGATCATGATCCTGGGCGATGCCCGGAACAATTACCACGCATCCGAGAGTTGGATCATCAAGGCGATGAACGAGAAAGCCCGAGCCGTGCACTGGCTCAACCCCGAGCCAAACAGCTACTGGGACACCGGCGACTCAATCGTGGGCGAGTACGCCCAGTACTGCGATGGGACCTTCGAGGTGCGCAATCTTCGCCAACTCGAAGGCTTCGTGGACAACCTCGCCTAGCGCGCCACCAGGCGCCGATACGCTCGGATCATGACCGACCTTGAGACCCGTCTCGAGGATCGACTCCGCTCGGTCCTCCCCGCCGACGCCGATTATGCGTCGGCCCGTCACGTTGTCGAGCGCGGGAGCCACCTCCTGGTCCGCAACGGCGTGGTGGAGCCTGCCTCTGCCAGCCATGACGAAGGCGTGATGTTTACGGTGTGGCGCAATGGTGGGATCGGCTACGGCGCCACGTCCGACCTCACCGACGCCGGCTTGCTTGCTGCGGTCGAGCGGGCCTCAGCCTGGGCGGCTGCAACCGCTGGACGCAGCGTGATCGACCAGACACCGCTGCTGCACACCGTCGGCGAGTATGAGTCGCCGGTTGCGGAGTCGTTCGAGGCGATGGATCTCGCCGATCAGGTGGCGATGTTGGTCAGGGCTGACGCCGCGCTTGATGTCGACGACCGCATCGTGGATCGGGCGGCAGCCATCACCCGGTACGACATCGACACGATGCTCGTCACCAATGGTGGTGGTCGGGTCGTGCAGCGGCTCCATCAGGTGTTCCCTGATCTCCGAGCAACGGCCAATGTCGGCTCGAACACCCAGACCAGAACGTACGGACGAGCAGCGCTTGGCGGCCAGGGCGGACTCGAAGTGCTCGCGCGGCATGGGTTTGGCGACGCATCGGTCCGGATCGGGGAGGAGGCGGTTGCGCTCCTGGATGCGCCGAACTGCCCGAGCGGAACGATGGATGTCATCTTGGCGCCCGACCAGATGGTGCTCCAGATCCACGAGTCGATCGGCCACCCGCTGGAGCTCGATCGGATCCTCGGTGATGAGCGGAACTACGCCGGCACCAGCTTCGTCACCCCGGAGATGTTTGGTACGTATCAGTACGGCAGTGAGTTGCTCAATGTCACGTTCGATCCGACCGTCGCGGGCGAGGTCGCCAGCTATGGGTTCGACGACGATGGCACCCCGGCCGAACGCACCTATCTCATCAAGGACGGTGTGCTTGCGCGGCCGCTGGGCGGGACGATCTCGCAAGCTCGGACCGGTCTCGAAGGTGTCGCCAACAGTCGAGCGTCGAGCTGGAACCGTCCACCGATCGACCGGATGGCCAATCTCAATGTGGAAGCAGGGGAGTCGACCCTCGATGAACTCATCGCCGGCATCGAGCACGGCGTGTTGATGGAGACGAACGTGTCGTGGTCGATCGACGACAGCCGCAACAAGTTCCAATTTGGCTGTGAACTCGGCCGGATCATCGAGAACGGTGAACTCCGAGGCATTGTTCGCAACCCGAACTACCGAGGGATCTCATCGACCTTCTGGCGCAGTCTGAGCGGTGTTGCCGACGACTTCACGACAATGGGTACCCCCAACTGCGGCAAGGGAGAACCGAACCAGGTCATTCGGGTCGGTCACGCGTCGCCGCACTGTCGATTCTCCAACATTGAGGTGTTCGGAGGCGCCGCATGAGCACCGCCGACGTCCGCACCGACTTCGATCAGCTCATCACCTGGGCAACCGGTTCGCTTCAGGGCGACGAGGTGTTGCTTGCCTCGCTGCGGGGGGAGACGAGCGACTTTGTTCGCTTCAACCACGCTGCGGTGCGACAGGCGGGATCTGTCCAGCAGCAGATGCTCTCCGTCGACCTGGTCGAGGGGGCCCGCCACGCTGAAGGCGCAGTGTCTCTGACCGGCGATCGAGAGATCGATCAAGCCCGTGTCGCGGCGTTGCTCGCAGACTTGCGTGCCCAGCGTGCAGTCCTCCCCGAGGACCCGTTCCTGCTGTACGCCACCGACGGGCTCGACTCTGAGCGGTCGGTCGACGGGGCCCTGCCCGCAGCTGCTGATGCGGTTGAGGCGGTCTCAAGCGGCGCAGCCGGGAAGGATTTCGTTGGCATCTACGCAGCGGGCGCGACCTATCAGGCGTTTGGTTCATCGCTAGGGCAGCGAAATTGGTTCGAGGCTTCCACGTTCAATCTGGACTGGTCGCTCCACCTGCGCGGCGACAAGGCGACCAAGAACGCCTATGCCGGTACGAGTTGGGAGGCAGGCGCCTTCCAGGACAAGCTCGACTGGTCCATTCGCGAACTCGATGCACTGGGCCGCGAACCGAAGAACCTCCCACCGGGGGCCTACCGATCCTTCCTTACCCCCTCAGCGGTCGAGGAGATCATGGGGATGCTGTCGTGGGGTGGGTTCGGTCTGCGGGCTCACGAGACCAGACAGACCCCGCTCCTGCGAATGGTCACCGACGGGGCAGCGTTTGCGCCGGGCGTGACCATCAAGGAAGACATCGCTGGTGGCGTTGCGCCGGATTTCCAGTCGGCGGGCTTCGCCCGCCCCGACGATGTTCCGCTCATCACCGACGGTCGCTTCGACCGCCACCTCGTCTCGCCCCGTTCAGCTCAAGAATACGGAGTCCCGACCAACGGTGCAGTCGACTGGGAAGCACCGATGGCGATCGCCATGGACCCCGGTGACCTTGCAGCGGACACCGTCCTGGAGGCGCTCGATACCGGCCTGTACGTCGGCAACCTGTGGTACCTCAACTTCTCCGACCGGGCAGCCTGTCGCACGACCGGCATGACCCGTTTCGGAACGTTCTGGGTCGAGGGCGGAGAGATCGTTGCGCCGATCGAGGTGCTCCGCTTCGATGACACCGTCTACAGCTTGCTTGGCGAGAACCTTGAGGGGCTCACCGACACGGCTGAGACGATTCTCGACGCTGGTACCTATGGGGGGCGTTCGATGGAGAGCCTTCGCCTGCCGGGCGCCCTGGTCTCGGAGATGACCTTCACCCTCTGACCCCAGGGCCAACTGAAGCTGTGTGCTTGAGCGTTCCGCCCGCCTTCGCGGGCGTTGCGGGTGTCAGACGTCGGTGAGGGCGCCCCGCACGATCGATGCGCCCGAGTGGGTTTCATCGCCGTCGCGAGGCTCGAAGCTGATGTCGACCAGAACCGTTTCGAAGGCATCGGCGTCGAAGGTGGCGGGGACCGAATAGGTCCCAGATGCATCGTCGATGACACCAAGGGTCTGGATGGTGAGTTCGCCGTCGCCGGCGACGCCGATGAGCCAGAGCTCGACGTCCTCATCGGCGCGGGTTGGGAGGGTGCCGTCGTCGATCCGGACCGATGCAGATTCGTCGTCAGAGAGGAACGAAGCGTTCACGGTGACCTCAGCTCCTTCGGCGACGAACGCAGGGTCATCAGGGGTCCAGATGAGCTCGGCTTCGCCAACAACTTCGGCGGAATCGTTGCTGCTATTGGCGGATACGACCACGGCGCCGATCATGACGACAACGGCGGCTGCGGCGGCGGCGAAGAACGCCGACCCCCGGCGAAATCGGCTGGTGATATCGACAACATCAGCTATGTCGGACTCACCAGCGATCTCCCCTCGCTCGGATGGCATGCCGTCCGCCAGAACAGCGGCGTTGATGTCGTCCCACAAGGAGGTGGGGGGTGACTCGAACTCGAGGTCGGCCGCGGTCATCGAACAAAGGATCGTTGCGATGCGAGCCTCTTCGGGGGCGAGTTGGAGGTTGTCGTCAGTCATGCTGCGCCTCAAGGTGACGCCGGATCCGGGCGAGGCCCCGGCGAATGTCGCTTTTCACGGTGCCGAGCGGGATGTTGGTCCGTTCGGAGATCTGGGGGTGGGTCAAGTCGTGGAAGTAGGCGAGGGTGATCACTTCTCGTGATCGTTCGGGAAGTTCCCGCAAGGCGTCGGCAACCAGCATCTGATCGCTGGTGCGTTCGACCTCAGCCTCGGTAGACAATTCGATGGTGTCTTCGTCTGCTCGTCGGTCGCTGTGTCGTTTCTCGCTCCGGACGTTGTCGATCACCCGGTTGCGAGCAATTGCCATCAACCAAGCGCCGAGACGCCCTTTCTCTGGGTTGTAGCGATCGCGGGCCCGCCACGCACTCAGAAAGACTTCCTGCGTGACGTCTTTGGCCCGTTCCGACCCTAGCGACTTCGCGCAGAGCGAGTAGACGAGACGGCCGTGCTCGTCGTAGGCACGACGAAGCGCATCGTCGTCGCCACGCACGAAGGCGGTTTCTACATCGTGCCCGACAGGCACCTCAGCGGTGGTCACACGACGATCGTAGCGAGCCGCACGAGTCCCTGTCGTTGCAACCCCGATGACGGCGTTCACAGGTCGCTCCCGGGGTCGTGCGCCAACTGGCGTACCCGCCGCCCTGCACGGAGCAGAGCGACGGGTGGTCCAGCGACGTCAAGACGAGCGAGGAAGGACATCAACCTCAGCCGGCCGGCGGAAGCAGGACAGCGTCGATGACGTGGATGATGCCGTTGCTGGCCGCAACGTCGGCTTGGATGACGGTGGCGGTGTCGTTGATCACGACGTTGCCGTCGACCACGCTGATGGCGATTTCGGCACTGTTGATCGTGGCCACCGACTGACCGTCAAGTGCGATTGCCGCTGCAGCGTCGACCGAGCCAAGGAGTCCGTGGTAGGTCAGGATCGAGGTCAGGGTGGCGGTGTCGGCGAGCAGTTCTTCAGCGGTGAGGCCGAGCGCCTCGAGGGCGGCGGCGAATGCATCGTCGGTAGGAGCGAAGATCGTGTAATCGCCCGGAGCATCAAGCACCGGAGACAGGCCAGCGGCATCGCCAGCTGCGAGGAGGGTCGTAAAGATGCCCGCTTCGGCAGCGACCTCGACAATCGTGCCGAGTTCCTCAGCAACCTCTTCTTCCTCGACCATCTCGTCAGCCATAGCCTCGTCGCTCTCCTCCATCGGGTCGCCCAGGAGTGCTTCGGCGATCGTTGGCGGAAGGATGACGGCGTCGATGACGTGGATAATGCCGTTGCTGGCCGCGACGTCCGCCTGGATCACGGTGGCGGAGTCGTTGATGACGACACTGCCGTCGACCACGCTGATCGCGATCTCTTCACCCTGAACGGTGCCGGCAGATTGGCCGTCGAGGCTGATCGCAGTGGCGGCATCGACCGCTCCTGCGACGACGTGGTAGGTCAGGATGTCGCCGAGCGCTTCGCTGGCCAGCAACTCACTGGCGGTCAGGCCGAGAGCGTCGAGTGCAGCAGCGAATGCGTCGTCGGTCGGGGCGAACACGGTGAAGGGACCTTCACCGCTCAGCGTGTCGACGAGACCGGCTTCGGTAACGGCAGCGACGAGCGTCTCGAACGAGCCGGCGCCGACTGCGACGTCGACGATTGTGCCGGGTTCGTCAGCAGCATCGTCTTCCTCGGTCATCTCGTCGGCCATGTCGTCGGCTGGCTCGCTTGCCGAGGCGGAGTCCGAACCGGATGATTCGACGGGATCGTCGTCGCCGCAGGCGGCCGCTACAAGCGTGAGCGAGAGCAGCAGTGCCAGGATGCGAAGGGGGAAACGCATGATGGGGGATTTCCTTGTGCAGAGGTTTGGGGGATAGGAGCCTTCGGAAAGGCCGTGTTCCCCTGCATCAACGGAAGGTCAAGTGGGAGCGGATGCACCGCCGTCAGAAATTTCCAACGGCTGTCCGGCGTCAGTCTTGACGGAGGAGCTCGGCCACCATGAAGGCCAGGTCGACCGACTGGCGGCCGTTGAGCCGAGGGTCACACATGGTTTCGTAGGCCTGGTCGAGCGCAGCCTCTTGAAGGTCGTCACCACCACCGACACATTCCGTTACGGAGTCGCCAGTGAGTTCGACGTGGATCCCGCCCGCCCAGGTGCCCTCTTGTTTGTGGGCGGCGAAGAAGCCGGCGATCTCATCGAGAATCCGATCGAAATGCCGTGTCTTGTGGCCACCCTCGGCGGTGTAGGTGTTGCCGTGCATCGGGTCGCATGCCCACACGACTGGGTGTCCGGCGTCGCGCACAGCAGCGAGAAGTGGTGGCAGGTTGTCGCGAACGTTGTCGGCCCCCTGGCGAGTGATGAGGGTAAGTCGGCCAGGGATCTGCTCCGGGTTGAGCGCCTCACAGAGTGCAAGTACTTCGTCGGTGGTGGCGCTCGGACCGACCTTGCAACCCAGCGGGTTCTTCACGCCGCGGAGGAACTCGACGTGGGCGCCGTCCAGCTGGCGGGTGCGCTCGCCGATCCAGAGCATGTGGGCTGAGCAGTCGTACCAGTCACCGGTCAGGGAGTCTTCACGGGTCAGGGCTTCTTCGTAGTTGAGGAGGAGGGCCTCGTGGCTGGTGAAGAAGTCGACTTCGTGGATCTGGGGCACGGTTGCACCATTGATTCCGCACGCCGCCATGAATTGGAGGGCGCGATCAATCTCATCGGCCATCTGGCTGTAGCGCTCCCCGGCGGGGGAGGAGGCGACAAACTCGCGATTCCAAGTGTTGACCTGCGACAGGTCGGCATAGCCGCCGCGGGTGAACGCCCGCAGAAGGTTGAGGGTTGATGCGGCGCGGTGGTAGGCGGTCAGCAGACGCTGGGCGTCGGGACGTCGTTCGGATTCGGTAAAACCGATGTCGTTCACGATTTGGCCGAGGAACGAGGGCAACTCGAGATCACCCTTGGTTTCGACGGGTGACGAGCGAGGCTTGGCGAACTGGCCGGCTATCCGACCAACCTTCACGACGGGCAACCCGCCGGAGTAGGTGAGGACGATCGCCATCTGCAGGATGACGCGCAGCTTGTCGCGGATGGAGTCGGCGGAACTATCGAAGGATTCGGCGCAGTCGCCGGCTTGCAACAGGAATGCCTCACCTTGCGCAACCCGGGCCAACTGGCTGGTGAGGTCGCGGGCCTCGCCGGCAAAGACCAGCGGCGGCATCTGGCTGAGCGACTTCAGTGCCTGGCCGAGTTCACCTTCGTCGGGCCAGATCGGCTGGTGCTTGATGGGAAGGTCGCGCCAGGTGCTGGGTGTCCAGGTGGAAGTCACCCCGTAATTCTGCTGGTCCGGCCGGGTTGTGCCAACTCCTTTTCGACCACCGGACCCAGCGTCACGCCCCCTGGCTCGATGCGGCGCCTGGGCGTTCGCTCGAAAACGGCCGAAGCCCCCGCCGAGGCGAGGGCTCCGGTGAGCGTTTCGTTGTTCCCGCTGCCCCGCTCAGGGCGGAGACAGCAGCGTTCGCAGGGTGAGTCAGGCGACGCCGACGGTGTCGGCCATGTCGGCGGCGTGTTCCCGAACCGAATGGATCGCCCGCTTGACCAGACGGCGAGCGGCTTCGGCAGTGACACCGAGATCCTCGCCGACCTCACGGTAGGAACGCTTGCGGCCATCGCCGAGGCCGAACCGCTGCTCGACGGCGTACTTGGCCCGGGGATCGAGAATGTCGAGCAGCCCGGTGACCATCTCCATTTCGGCGTTGGCCATGACCTCAACCTCGGGGCCGGGGTTGGAGTCGGGCAGGAGGTCGACGAGTTCGTTGGAGTCGTCGTCACCGATGGTGCGGTCGAGGCTGGTGGGGGTGGTCAGCCGGTGCAGGCGTGCATGCTCATCGTCGAGTTCGTCGCCGTCGCCGGAGACTGCACGAAGGGCGGCGCGAAGGCTGGCCGAACGGTCACCGGGCAGACGAACCAGGGAAGCCTTCTGGTCAAGGGCACGACCGATGGCCTGACGGATCCAGAAGGTGGCGTAGGTCGAGAACTTGAAGCCCTTGCGCCAGTCGAACTTGTCGACGGCGTGCTCAAGGCCAAGGTTGCCTTCCTGGATGAGGTCGAGCAGTTCCATGCCCGGGGGGAGGGGATAGCGGCGGGCGACGCTCACGACGAGGCGGAGGTTGGCTCGGATGAACCGATCCTTCGCCGCAGCAGCGTTGCGAATGGCCCGGTCGAGTTCACGACCCTTTTCGCCTGCGTCCTTGCGGGCTCGAGCCTCGAACCCCTTTTCGATGATTTGGGAGAGCTCCCGCTCTTCCTGGGCGTTGAGCAGCGCAACCGCGCCGATCTCGTTCAGATATTGACCAACAGAATCGCTCATGACATTTCTCACTGCGGGACACGCGGACAGGCGAATCCCGACTTCGTAGGTTTTGCGGGGGAACTGAGGTACCGTGTGCTCGCCTCCAACGACGCGCGCCGCACTCCGGTCCAGCCGGGACAGTGTGCGCACAATGCGCCGCATTAGTAAAGAACTAATCAAGTGACATTTGTCACGTGTGCGTCAGAAGTCGTCGGCTAAGCGCTACCCGACGATTCAGCGAGGCGAAGTCTGGCGCCAGCGGAGGCAGGCATACACTCAGGCTTCGTGCGTCGCATCGGTGTCTTCGGCGGGACCTTTGATCCCCCGCATCTCGGTCATCTGGCCACCGCACTCGAGGCTCGGCACTCCCTGGATCTTGACACGGTCCTTCTTGTCGTGGCGGGGGACCCCTGGCAAAAGACAGCGCAGGCCGACATCACGCCGGCCGAGACCCGCCTGGCGATGACCCGAGCCGCCGTCGACGGCATCGAGGGGCTCGAGGTGAGTGCCATCGAAATTGAGCGGCACGGACCGTCCTACAGCGCCGAGACCCTGGAAGCCCTCCGCGAGCTCCATCAAGCCGCGTGGTTTCTGATCGTTGGGTCTGACGCTGCCGCTGGGCTTGACACTTGGCACCGGCCCGACGACGTTGCCCGCCTGGCGACCACGGTCGTCGTCGATCGGGGTGGGCGCGAAGGCGGTCGACCACCGGCCGGTTGGCCTCATGAGGTGGTCGACGTTCCAGCGCTCGAGATTTCGTCATCTGACATCCGGTACCGAGTTGCGGCCGGTCGACCGATCCGGGGTTTGGTGCCCGGTGTGATCGCCGATCGGATCGAGATGCAGGGCCTGTACCGGAGGCCTCGATGAGCCCAACGGACACGTCGCCGAACGCAGAGGAAGGGCTGTTGCGGGAGCTGGACGAGGCCAAGCCAGTTCGGCGGCGCCGTCGACGTCGCCGACGGCGGCCGGCCCCGAAGGCGAACTGGTTCTGGCGATTCCTCTTCCCGCTCGTCGTCGTTGGCCTTGGCTACGCCACGTTCGAGCTGTGGCGTGAAGGAACCAAGGCAGTGCTGGACTCGACCGACGGCACCCTCATTGAGGTCGTTTCTGACCCGAACGCCCCCGGGTTCGAGGCGTTCGTGAGTTCCACCCCGACCATGATCGTGCTGCATACCGACGACACAGATCGCCTCGTCGGCGTCACCGTGCTCGCCCGGACACTGCTCGATAACGGCGGTCAAGGCGTGCTGCTCTCAGCCGATCTCGCAGCCGACGGGCTGGGTGGCGCAACGCTGGCGGATCGCTATGCCGCCGAGGGAGCCTCGGCGGTCGAACGCGACGTCGGGACCCTCTTCGGGTTTGGCTTCAGTGAAACGCTGACGTTGGCTACCGCGGATTTCGGCCCGTTGCTAGCGCTCGTGGAGCCGCTCCAGTTTGCGCTCCTCGACGACCTCGTGAACGTGACCGGCGATGGCACCGCCGAGATCTGGCTTGAGGCGGGTGGCAAACAGCTCGACGGCGAGACCGCAGCTGAGGTCTACGCGTTCCGCAACCCCGACGAGCCTGATGTGAACCGAAACGAACGCCAGCTCGACCTCTGGGAGAGCTGGCTGCTCTCGATCAGTCAGGCTGACGATCTCGATGCGGCGGCCCTGCCCTTCGACGAAGGACTGTCTGCCTACCTCAAGGCCTTCGCAGTTGGTCAACGTGACCTACAACTCGCTCCGGCACGACCGGCTGACCCGAACGAGGCGCAGCCGGTGTACGTCTTCGACGATGCCGGCCGGGCCTGGCTCGCCGACGTGGCCGAACGCATGACGCCGCTGCCGATCGCTCCCATCGGCTCAGACCTGCCGTCGGTCCGCCTTCTCGACGGCACGGGCGATCGGCGGATCGCCCAGGAGGCGCTTGATGTCGTCGTTCGGTTGAGCGAGGTCGAGATCTTCGGCAACGCCACCGAATTCGGTCTCAGTCAGACGACGGTCTCGTACCATGATCCGGCCGGCGCCGACGCGGCGGCGGACCTCGCCTCCTCGCTCGGGGGTCTGGCCCAGTTCGACCCTCGACCGGATGACCCCGTCGATCTCACTGTCGTGATCGGCACTGACTGGGAGGCCCCGTGACCCACGCCGACGAACTGTTGCACCAGGTGCGCATCGCTGCCGGCGCGGCCGACGACAAGAAGGCAGCCGAGACCCTGATCATCGACGTCGGTGATGTGTTCTCGGTGTCTGACTATTTCGTGATCACGAGCGGCTCGAATCCTCGTCAGGTGGCGGCGATCGTTGATGCCGTCGAGGAAGAAATCAAAAACGTCGGTGGGCCCGGTCCGGTTCGGGTTGAGGGACTCGAGGACCGAGAGTGGGTCCTGATGGATTACGGGGCGTTCGTCGTTCATGTCTTCAACCAGGAACAACGCGACTTCTATCAACTTGAACGCTTGTGGAGCGACCGGCCCCGCATCGACTGGGAGCCGTTCACGCCTCGCCCCGAATCAGCCTGAGGCCAGCCGGAGAGCGCAGGGTCAGCACCGGTTGACCGTCACCGCAGCTGCCAAAACGGCCCGGTGAGCCCAACGTCGTCGAGCAGCCCCTGCAGATACTCGATGGGGTGAGGTTCCCAATCCGGCTCAAGTCGGTCGCCGTACCAGCCGAGCGTCAACTGCCACATCGTCAGGACGGGAACGGTTGCCCCGCCGATCACCTTGTCCTCCGACCGGAGGAAGCGGATGTTCGCTCATGTCTCGACGATGTCGTCCCACCAGTGTCGGGCTGGGATCGTGAAGTGAATCAACCCGTCGACGGCGTCGCCAACCGGTTGACCGTTGGCAATCCTGAGGTCGACGGGCTCGTCGTCATCAAGCCAGCGCGCCTCGATGGCGGCGTCGGTGGCGAGGGCTGCAGGGATGGCGAGTGCATCCCACGCACAGTTCGCCCACCACCGGCGAGTCCCAGCGACGACGCGGTGGCCGGTCGGCCGGGCGGCGAAGGGCAGCGCCATGGCGATCTCGCCGTCACCGCCAAGGACGATGTAGTGACGGTCGTCGAGTCGCTGGAGACCGTCGGCGGCGTCGAAGCTGTCGAAGTGTTCGGCGAGCGCAGCCCGAGTCGGGGCGCGGCCGGTGTCGGCGATTGTTCGGTAAATGTGGCGACGAAGGGCGAGGTCGTCCATCGGGCGAACTGTAGGCGACGACGGCAAAGCGCTCAGCTGCCGTCGCCGACACCGCACGCCTGGCGTGATGCGGGTTGCTTCGTGCTGGTGCGGTCTACGCGTTCAGCATCCAGATCAACATCACCGGCGTGCCGAGCATGACGATGGTCGTCAGCGCGATGTAGACGGGAAATGGTGCCGACGTGAACTGTGAACCGAACGCCGTGTTGCGCAGCGAGTCGTCCATGTCTTCCCGCATGGCGGCGATGTCCATCACCGCACCGAACGAGCAGAACCAGAGGAAGAAGCCGAGGGCGCCGACGGCGATCGAGAGCGCAAGCTTGCTGTCATCACTCAACCCATCAAGCGAGAGCGCGATGGCGACTCCCACAACCAGCAAGATCAAACACTTCATGCTGACCCACAGCATCATTGCTCGATGATCGATCCAGCCTCGCAGCTCTGACGATTCCATGGTTCCCCCTTGCCAGCGTGTGTCAACCGACGTCGGCGCGCTGACTTTGTTGTTGTCGTGCCAACCCCGTTCTAGCAGGGACCACGAACCCGGAAGGGGACTGCAACCATTGCAAGGCGACAGCTGTTCAGGTGCGAGCCGCCGGTGGGCGTCAACCCCCGCGATCAGCCGAGGTTGAGAGGTTCGAAGGTGTACCGCGTTGGTACGAGGTTGTGCTGCTCGAACATCTGTTGGGTTGAGGGCTGGGCGAGCCATGCCTGCAGTTTGGGCGGGTCCACGTCGAAGAACAGTTCGATGAGCGTGTTGTCGTCGATCTTTCCGAATACGCAGCGGGAGACGTCGCACCAATCAGCAAATTCGGCCTTCACGGCGAGGTAGGCCTCGTGGAAGGCGTCTGTGTTGTCGCAGGTGGCGGTGAGCATGAGATTCATTGATCAACTCCGAATAGTCGCGGTCGAAGGAACGTAGTCACGTTTTCGGTTCTGCCGATAACAGCACAAGTCCAGAGCGCGGGGGCTCCGCTCACGCACCAGGTCACACCAGCGAATGAACGTCGCTACCAAACCCTCGTTCCCGCCGTGTACAGCACCCGCAGCGGGTGCAGCGGAATTGAATAGGAATTCAGACGTCGGCGGAAGGAAGTGAATTTCCGCACTATTCCCCTCGCCCGTATCTGTCGGCATCTCAATTCTCCCTGCAATGTCAAGGAAGACGAGTTCAGACAGCGTTCGGAGTGGAGCTAAGGGGAATTGAACCCCTGACCTCTTCCATGCCATGGAAGCGCTCTACCAACTGAGCTATAGCCCCGAGTTGCGGAGAACGATGGTAGCACCCTCGTTCGGGGCCTCCACCCTCCCGCAGCCCTGTCGCGTGGTCATCTAGCGTCGCCGCCAATGCGCGCTGTTTCGATGAGGCCAGACCGGTGGGTGGCGGGCGTCTCCGGTGTGGTCTTCGTTGTCGGCTTCGTGGTCGCAACGGCCACGCCCGGCCCGTTGTTGAGCGCTGACGACCTCGCCAATTTCGGACTCGCACACGCGCTCGCCGGGCAGGGCCCGGTGCCGATGCCGGCCCAGGCGCCTTACGGCCTGTTCTACCCGCTTCTCCTCGCGCCGGGTTGGCTGGTGGGGTTCGACGAACCGGGCATGCTCTTGTGGGCTCGAGGCGTGAACGCCCTCGCCGGGGCGCTGCTCGTTCCTGTCCTGTACGCCCTGGTTCGTCGTGTCGCCGACGTTGGCGCAACCTCAGCGCTGGCGGCCGCAGCGACCGCAGCGATGCTTCCTGCCGGGATGCTCACCGGTTCGTTGGCATGGTCCGAGCGACTGTTGTGGCTGTTGGTCTCGGTGGCGGCGCTCACGATGGTCGTTGCACTCGAGCGGGCGGCGTTGCGGTCAGCGGCGATCTGTGTCGTCTCGGGCATCGCCCTCTTTGCTGGGCATCCGCGTCTCGGTGTGGCGGCACTGGTCGTCATAGCCGTCGGTGCCGGCTCCGTTCGGTCACTGGGGTGGGAGCGGATGACCGGGTTGACGGTGGTCGGCGTGGCTGGACTCGGGCTGATGGAGTGGGGACGACGCGCCGTTGCGAACGCGGCATTCGGCGACACCGGTACCTACGACGTTGGTGATCTCGCCTCCCGTCGGGGCTTTGACGATCTGGTTCCTGCGATGCCGCAGCATGCGCTGGGTGCCGTCACTTATCTCGTGTTGGCCGGCACGTTGATCGCCATGTGGGGTGCGTTCGTGCTGGCTGGCAAGCGGCGCACCTGGCCGATCCTTGCGATGGGCGTCGCCATTCTTGGGGTCGCCGCCTGGTTCCTGACCGGGATCCCGCGCGCTGACCGATGGCTGCACGGCCGCTATGTCGAGGTGCTCGCTCCCGCGCTCGTTGCGGTCGGTCTCGCCACCCTCGACCGGGTTAGGGCCAGGGTCGCCATCGGACTCGGTGTGGTAATCCCGATCATTGCTGGCGTTGTCGCCGCCTGGAATGGTCCGGGCAACACATGGGCCGCGCCTCGTTCGCCGGTCATGATGCTCGGCGTTGAGGTGTCCGGGGCTCCGTATGGCGGTGTGGTCTTCGAACCCGGTGCCGCAGCGTCAGTGGCGATCATGGCTGGGCTCCTGGCGTGGTTCATGGCTCGCCGTTTTGGGGTCCCGGCAGCTGCGGTCGTTGTCGTTGCCCTCGCGCTCGTGGGGATGCATTCCGGCGACGCAACCCTCGACGGTCTCTATGTGAACACGCCTGCGGCGGAAGTGGCGACCAACCTGCCTGACGATGAGGTGATCGACGAGTTGTTCGTCGACATCAGTCGGCTCTCCCCGAACCTCAGCAACGCCCTTGCCTGGGAGGTCGGATTCGACCGCACCGTGCTCGAGGTGACGTCAGCGACAACGCACCTCCTGACCGCTACTGACACTGAGCCACCCCAAGACGGGGTGATGGTCGCCGAGTTCGCCGGCGGAACGCTCTGGCGGGTCCGCTGAGTCAGTCGTCGGTGTCGTCCTGGCTTCGCAGGAAGGCTTCGAGTTCGCCGTCGAGGTCATTGCCGCTCACCAGTTCGGCCTCGGCATCGATGAGATCGTCGTACTGCTTCTCCAACGCAGCCAGCATCTCTCGGTGCGAGTCCTCGTCGCTCACGAGGTCGTCGAGACGATTGCGAGTCGAGAGCGCATCGGCTGCCAGTTGGCTCGAATCGAACACCAGACCAGCGGCACCGACCAGTCCGTCGACAAGAGCGAGGCTCGCCGCCGGGTAGTGAGCACCGGAGATGTAGTGGGGAACTTGGGCCCACAGGCCCACCGCTTCGATCCCGGCAGCGTGCAGCGCCCGTTCGAGGGCCGCCTGGATACCGGCCGGCACGTCGAGGGTGGCTGGCGTGAAACCAAGCGACGCCAGCTCGGGGGTCGCGGCGGTTGCGCTCAACCGAGACGGGCGAGTGTGCGGTGACGAGGCCGGATAGGCGCCGAGTCCGAGCGCCCGACGGACGCCGAAGCGGTTGGCGAGGTCGACGACGGCGTCACAGAACGTGCGCCAGTTGTGATCGGGTTCAGCCCCGTGCAGCACGAGGACGTCGTTCCCGGTGGCGTCCTGCCCGGCGACGAGGGTGATCTCGGGCCAGTCGAGTCCGACGTTCACCCCTTCGACGACATGCATCGTTGGGCGACGAGCGCGATGGTCGAGTAGCCACTCGGTGTCGAACTCGGCGACGGTGACCGGTGCGATCTGGCCGAGGATCGTGTCGAGCGCTTCCGCTGCACAGCCACCAGCATCGATCCAGCCGCCAAGATGCAGCAACAAAGCCGGCGACTCGAGCGACGGGAGCCCATGCAGTGTGTAGAGATCATCAGGTTGTGCCGGTCGAGCCACGAAACCTCCTTGCGTCCCGAGCGTAGACCCCGGCCCGGGAATTGGCGTAGCGGACGATACGTTGCAGGGCCTGATGGCTGATGTGACTGACGCAACGTTCGAGACCGATGTCGTGCAGCGGTCCCACCAGGTCCCGGTCGTGATCGATCTCTGGGCCGAATGGTGCGGACCGTGCAAGCAACTCGGTCCAATCCTCGACAAGGTGATCGGTGAGACCAACGGCGGGGTCGAACTCGCCAAGGTCGATGTTGACGCCAACCCGGCGGTCGCCCAGGCCTTCCGGGTGCAGTCGATCCCGGCTGTGTACGCAATGAAGGACGGCGAAATTGTCGACGGCTTCATGGGTGCGCAAGGTGAAGCGCAGGTGCGCGAGTTCGTCGAGAAGTTGATGCCGACCGCGGAGCAGACCGAGGTCGAACGACTGCTTGAGGTTGGCGATGTTCCCTCGCTGAATCAGGCCTACGCACTCGAGCCTGACAATCCGGATGTGTTGACCGCGCTGGCCGGGGCCCTCATCGACGAAGGACAGGTCGATCAGGGTCTCGCCCTGCTCGACAAGATCCCCGAAACGCCTGCGACCCGTCACCTTCGAGCGCTTGCCCGCACCGGCGGCGAATCGATGGACGACATCGACGCCACCCTCGCCGCGCTTCTGCCGACGGTGAAGGTCGACGATGATGATCGCCAGAAGTTTGTCGACCTCCTTGAGGTGCTTGGTCCCGACGACCCCCGCACCGCTGAGTGGCGGCGCAAACTCAGCACAGCGCTCTTCTAATCGCGGTCTGCAGCCCCCGCGGGGCGGCACGAGGAACGCTCGTTAGGGTTACCCGAACACCACTTCCCCCACGAATCCCCGGCCAACGGAGTGATCGTGGAAGGCGACGAGCCGATCGAAGAACCCTTCACGTGGCGCCGAGCGCCCGTCCTGCTCGCCGACCGTTTGGGCTTGCGGCCCATCAGCCTCCTCGCCGCGACCTTTGGCGTGCTCGCCGCCGGTATCGGGGCGTGGTGGGCGTTGCGTCCGCCCCCGCCACCAGCGGAAGCATCCCTGCCCTTTGTGCAGCAGGTCTCGGTGACCAGTCCTGTCCCTTCGGTCGACGTGGGATCGGCGGTCGTCGTGGTGCACGTCGACGGTGCCGTGCGTCATCCGGGGGTGCACGAACTACACCCCGACTCGAGGGTCGCTGACGCAATCGCCGCCGCCGGAGGCTTGACCACGGCTGCAGATCGGCGTCAGCTCAATCTGGCCCAGATCGTGACTGACGGGCAGCGGATTTGGGTCCCGGTCGAAGGTGAGGAGGTCGACGTGATCGTCGGTCTTGGTACCGGCGGCAATGGCAATGGAGCAGTCACAGCTGGCCCCATCGCCTTGTCCACGGCCCCGCCGAACGTGCTCGAGACGCTCCCCGGCATCGGCCCGAGCCTGGCCGCCGCGATCGTCGAACATCGCCAACGCGAAGGTCCCTTTGCGACCATCGACGCACTGCTCGCCGTGCCCGGAATCGGCCCCGCCAAACTCGATGCGCTCCGAGGGCTTGTCACGCCATGACCCCTCACCTGATTGCGGTCGCCGTCGCAGCAGGGTCGTGGTGGCGCCTGTCCGGTGGCCCGCTGGTGGCGGTCGCCGCCGCCCTGGTTGCCTGGCGGACCCGCCGGCCAGCGCTCTGTGTTCTCGCTGCCGTGCTGCTCGCAGGTTGGTGGTCGGCACGTGCGCTCGATCACTTCGTACCCCCAGCCGCTGGCCCGGTTGATGGCTGGGTCACCCTCACCTCTGATCCGCGCCCATCAGGCCCGGTCGGGGTGCGCGCAAGCGCACGGTGGGGGAGCCATCGCGTTTCGCTCAGCGCTCACGGTCCGCTCGCCGGTCGACTCGACGACCGACTGGCGGGGGAGCGGGTATGGATTCGCGGCTCGTTCCGTCCCATCCGGAGCGGTGACGACTGGGCGCAGTGGCGCCATGAGGTCGGCTCGATCTCGGTGAACGGCATCGATGGTCACGCAGCCGGGTCACCGCTCAGCCGGGCGGCAAACGGGTTGCGGCGGATCCTCGCCCGTGGGGTTGCGTCACTCGATCGCGACGATCGAGCGATCTTCAGCGGCATGGTGCTCGGCGACGACCGAGAGCAGTCGGCCGTGGTTGCCGACGATTTTCGGGCCGCTGGTCTCGGCCATCTGCTGGTCGTTTCCGGGCAAAACGTCGCGTTCCTCATCGCCCTGCTCGGGCCGCTCACTCGGCGAATGCGGCCCGCTGGCCGACTGGCCATCGTCCTCGTGGTCCTCCTGGGCTTTGTCACCCTCACCCGTTTCGAAGCATCGGTCCTACGAGCGACGATGATGGCAGGCATCAGTGTGGGGGCCGCCGTTCTCGGGGGACCGGTTGATGGGCGTCGGGCCCTTTCTGCGTCCGTGACCATCCTGCTCTTCCTCGACCCGTTTCTCATTCGGGTCGTGGCGTTCCAACTCTCTGTGCTCGCAACAGGCGGCATCGTCTGGTTGGCGGGCCCGCTTGCCGAGCGCGCCCGTGGACCCGAACTCGTTCGAGTTGCTGCAGCCACGACCGCTTCCGCGCAACTCGCCGTCTCGCCGCTGCTGGCGGTGGTGTTCGGTCCAGTGCCCCTGGCGGCATTGCCCGCCAATCTGCTCGCAGGCCCCGCCTCCGGGCCCATCATGATGTGGGGTTGGACGGGCGGCTTGCTGGCTGGAGCGCTCGGCGGCCGACCGGCGAGCTGGATTCATGTGCCGACCGTGCTCCTGGTCCGGTGGGTTCGGGCCGTCGCCCACGTGACCGCCTCTGGGCCGTTCGTGACCGTCGGGATCATCGGCATCGTTGCTCTGATGGTCGCTGTCGGCCTCCTGTTGACCGGCCGCAGATACGTCAGGCCCATCGCTGGCGTGATCGCAGCCGTGGTGCTGATCGGTGCTTGGGTGGCGGTCCCGGGCCCTGAACCGGGCTCGCTCGGGAGCGGGCTGGTCCTTCACACAACGACACCGGTGGTGCTCGAACTCGACGGACCTCGCCGTTCTCGAGACGTGTTGGAGACGCTTCGGCATGCAGGCGTGAGACGGATCGATGTGGTTGTGGCATCGGACGGCGATCGCGCTGACGCTGATGCGGTCATGGCACTGCAGGCTCGCTTCGGTGACATTGAGGTGGTCGCCCCGCCGCTGCATCGGGTCCCGACGGCCTCGTCGCTCCACCCCGGCATGGCGCTCCAGATCGGCTCAGTGATCGTCGAACCAACCACCGATGGCGAGACGGCGCGTCTGACCGTGAGGTCGTGCACGGACCGATCGTGTCAGGATGGTGCCCCATGAGCTCTGTCGTGACCACGGAACGCATCCGCTCCTCGCTTGCGTCGGCCCACGAGCAGCTGCGCGGCTCGGGGACCTGGTGGAACGCTGTGCAGCTGGGAGCGATCGCCAGCCGGGCGCGTGACGGGTTCGTGCAGCGGGATCGACCGCCATGGTTGCGTGACCTTCCCGACACAGTCGACGGGTTGCCGGCGGAGGCCGTCGAAGTGATCGACCGCGTCGTCGCCGACGCCGGAACGATCGATCGTGACTGGGTGCAGGCCCAGGTGACTCAGCTCGGGGAGGGGGCCTATGTCGAGCTGGTCGGGATCACCGCGGTTGCGGTGATCATGCATATGTACGCCGAATGTGTCGACGAGGTCGTCGCACCCTTCACACCACCTGACCCGCAAGCAGGCGAGCCGAGCCGGCAGTATCCCGATGGGGTCGGCGATATCGGCGCCCATGTGCGCATGCTCGAACCGTTCGACTACGCCAACGTCGCCCGAGCGCTCAGCCTGGTGCCATCGGCCAACCTTGCCTTCTACACGCTGGTTCGGCCGATGTACTCCGAGGCCGGGTTCGACGAACTCGTCTGGGCAACACCGCTCTCACGTCCTCAGGTCGAGCTCATCGCCTCCCGCGTCGCCTCGATGAACGAGTGCTTCTATTGAACGACGGCCCACACCACGCTGCTCCGTGCGAGCAGCGAAGCGCTCGGTAGCGATCCTGAACTGCTGGCATCGGTCGGCGGCACCATCGTTGGTGACGACATCCCTGCAGCGAAGGAATTGCTTGCCTTCACCGAGGCGGCGGTTCGGGGCGAACCGCTCGACGACCTCTGCGCCGCAGTGATTGGGCTGGTCGGGGCCGACGGGGCAGGTCAGGCGGCGGCAACGATCGCTGCGTTCTCGGGCCTGGTTCGGGTTGCCGATGGCACGGGTATTCCCATCGACGACGGGTTGGCGGCGGTGTCCGTCGACCTGCGCGAAGCGCTGGGCCTCAACACCCTCAACGGCGCAGCCACGACCGATCTCCTTCGAGCCACCGCCGGAGAGTTCCGCGACGTCGACAGTCTCTGGCGCGACTGACCCGACCACCGGTGTCGCCCACTAGGGTCATCGGCAATGGAACTGGCGCTCGGGCATAGTCGTTTCGACATCACCACGCGTGCCCTCGTCATGGGCATCCTCAACCGAACCCCCGACTCCTTCTACGACGGCGGTCAGTACTGGGCCTTTGATGAGTTCCTACGCAAGGCCGAGCAACTCGTCATCGAAGGCGCGGACTTCCTCGATATTGGAGGGAGCAAGGCAGGGCCGGGGCCGGAGGTCACGGTCCAAGAAGAGATGGACCGTGTCGTGCCCGCAGTCGAGGCGTTGCGGAAGCGCTTCGACCTGCCGATCTCGGTCGATACGTTCCGGGCATCGGTCTTCGAGGAGTCGTGCAAGGTCGGGGCCAACATCGGCAACGACATTTCTGGCTTCGCTGATCCCGACTATCTCGCCGTCGCCGGTCGCCACGATGCCTCGGTCGTGGCCACACATGTCCGAATCGGCCCGCGCATGCCCGACCCTGAACCCCGGTATCCCGATGGCGTGCGCGCTGATGTCGTTGCCTTTCTCCAGCGTCGCAGCCAAATGGCACTCGACGCAGGCTTGCCGCGTGAGCGGATCATGATCGATGCGGGCCTCGACCTTGGCAAGACCCCGGCGATGTCCGCCGAACTCCTGCGCCACTCCGATGATCTGGTCAAGCTCGGGTTTCCCGTCTTTCTCTCGGCGTCCAACAAAGGCTTTCTCGGTGAACTCGTTGGTACCGAGGTCGACGATCGCCGCGAAGCAACCCTGGGAGCGCATGTCCTCGGCATCGCCCTCGGATGTCGAGTGCTGCGAGCCCATGACGTGCGGGCCAATCGCCGTCTCGCTGACACGATGTCGGCCATCCTGCAGGCCAGAGCCGACGACCGTATGCAACTCGCCGGTTCTCACTGATGGTCGTACGCCTGATCGTTGGCGACGATCCGATCCTTGTTGGAGAGGCGATCACCAGCGCCGTCGACGAACTGGTTGGGGCGGGCGACCGCAGCCTCATGCTCGAGACACTCACCGAGGTCGACTACCGCAACGACGATGGCGGTTGGGAGGCGGCCAAGGTGCTCGACGCGGCCCGAACGCCGCCCTTCCTAACCGAACGACGGGTCGTGGTTGGTCGCCATCTTGGCCGGTTCCCCAAGAAGGACGAGTACAGCCCGATCATCGACCTGCTTGGTGAGGCGCTCGAAACCACCGATCTCGTTCTCGTCTGGGAACGCGGGGTCGAGCCGAAGATGGACCGAATGCCAGCGCTTCCGAAGGCGCTGAAGGAGGCGGCCGAACTTGCGGGCGCTGCGGTCGTGCAAACCTCAACGCCAAAAGGGAAGGCGGCCGGGGACTGGCTGCGTGACCAACTCGGTGCCAGCTCTCTCAACTTTGATCGTCGTGCTCTCGCCGCGGTCGAAGACCTTCTCGGCGAAGACCGCAGCCGTGTCGTTGGGCTGGTCCGAACGCTGGAGGGCGCACTCGGCCAAGGCGCGAACGTCACCGCAGACGACATTGCGACCTTCGGCGGTGATCAAGGCTCCACGGTGCCGTGGGCCCTCGACGACGCGATCGACAAGGGTGACGTGCCGGCCGCTCTCGCGATCCTGCCCCGGCTGATTCCGTACGACGGCTCACCCACCGATCGCAATGGCGCCGCCTTCCGTCTGCTCGCCGTGCTCCATAAGCGCTACAGCAACATGCTGCGACTCGACGGTGCCGATGTCCGCGACGACAAGGCGGCAGCGGCGCTACTCGGAATGAAGGGAAGCACGTTCCCTGCGAAGAAGGCTATGCAGCAGAGCCGGCGTCTCGGCACGGACAAGCTGACTCGCGCGATCGAACTTCTCGCTGATGCCGACCTGTCGCTGCGGGGCACCAAGGACTGGCCACCGGAGTTGGTGGTCGAAGTGCTCGTCGCTCGGTTGGCGAACCTCAGCGGCCGCCGTTAGCGGCCGGGGCGTGGGGTTCAGCTCGCTGCGTTGAGCCGCTTGGCGAGCTGGCTCTTCTTCCGCGCCGCCTTGTTCTTGTGCATGATGCCGCTGGCGGCGGCCTTGTCGATGCGGGCGATGGCTTCGCGAACCAGTTCGTCGGCGTTGTCGGCACCCTCGGCGATCGCTGCGTCAGCGTTCTTGGTGCGGGTGTGAATCTCGCTCCGAACCTTGCGGTTGGCGAGGTTGCGCTTCACCGTCTGACGGTTGCGCTTGATCTGCGACTTGATGTTGGCCACGGCTTACCTACTGATCAGAGTGTTTGGGTGCGGAACGGCCGTCCGCAAACCGGCCCCAAAGCGTATCGGGCTGCTGCCCCGGATCGCACCTGAACATCGGTAGCTTTGGGGGACCCCCTACGCGTCAGAGGCGCGGCACCGCTCATGGAACTCGAACGCATCCGCAATACGTCGATCATCGCTCACATCGATCACGGCAAATCCACCCTTGCCGACCGCATGTTGGAGCTCACCGGAGCCGTCGAGGCGCGCGACATGCGCGCCCAGTACCTCGACTCGATGGACCTCGAACGGGAGCGAGGTATCACCATCAAGCTCCAGTCGGTGCGTCTCGACTGGGACGACCACGTCATCAACCTCATCGATACGCCCGGTCACGTCGACTTCGGGTACGAGGTGAGCCGTAGCCTTGCGGCCTGCGAAAGCGTGATCCTGGTCGTGGACGCAGCCCAGGGCATCGAAGCTCAGACGCTGGCCAACTGCTACCTAGCGATGGAAAACGATCTCGAAATCGTTGCCTGTCTGAACAAGATCGATCTGCCTGCGGCCGAACCCGACCGGTACGCAGCCGAGATTGAGAATGTCCTTGGCATCCCGGCCGACGACATCTTGCGGATCTCGGCCAAGACCGGCGAGGGTGTCTCCGAACTGCTCGATGCGGTCGTTGCGCTCACCCCGGCGCCGGAAGGCGACCCGGAAGAACCCCTCCAAGCGTTGATCTTCGACTCGCATTTCGATCAGTACCGAGGGGTCATCAGCTCGATCCGAGTGGTCAACGGCGTCATGCGCACCAAGGACAAGCTCCGTTTCATGCAGGCGGGGACCAGTCACGATCCCGACGAGATCGGCGTGCGAACACCCGACAATCTTCCGGTCGACCAACTCGGTCCCGGCGAGACCGGCTACCTGATCGCTGGAATCAAGGATGTTGGTGAGGCGAAGTCGGGCGAGACAGTGACCACCGAGAAGCGGGGTGCGTCGGAAGCGCTCGACGGCTACAAGGAACCGAAGCCAATGGTGTTCTCAGGTCTCTATCCCATCGATGGGGATCAGTTCACCGACCTGCGTGAGGCACTCGAGAAGCTCCGACTGAACGACAGTTCGTTCACCTTCGAGCCCGAGACATCCGGCGCGCTTGGGTTTGGCTTTCGTTGCGGATTCCTCGGGCTGCTGCACATGGAGATCGTCCGAGAGCGACTGGAGCGCGAGTTCGGCTTGTCGCTCATCTCGACCGCGCCCTCGGTCGAGTACCACATCACGAAGGGCGACGGCTCAGTGATCGAAGTCTCGAACCCGTCGGAGATGCCGTCGGCTGCGGAAATCACCGCCATCGCCGAGCCCTATCTGAAGGCCACGATCCTGACGCCCACCGACTACACGGGCACGGTGATGGATCTGTGCCAGACCCGCCGAGGCGAGATGATGAAGATGGAATATCTGTCGCCGGAGCGGGTCGAACTTCACTACCGCCTGCCGCTGGCCGAGGTCGTGATCGACTTTTTCGATCAGCTCAAGAGCCGAACGCAGGGGTATGCCTCCCTCGACTACGAACAGGACGGCTACACAGCCGACAAACTCGTGCGGGTCGACATCCTCCTGCACGGTGATCCGGTTGATGCCTTCAGCACGATCGTGCATCACAACAAGGCCTACGACTACGGCAAGAAGATGGCGGACAAGCTCAAGGAGCTGATCCCGCGCCAGAACTTCGAAGTGCCGATCCAAGCTGCGATCGGCGGCAAGATCATCGCCCGGACCAACGTCAAGGCCTACCGAAAGGACGTCACCGCCAAGCTGTACGGCGGCGATATCACTCGGAAGAACAAGCTGCTCAACAAGCAGAAGGAAGGCAAGAAGCGGATGAAGTCGATCGGTCGAGTCGACATCCCCCAAGAAGCCTTCATCTCTGCACTTCAGCTCGACGATTGAGCATCGGTAAACTGCGCTGATGCTCGACGAGCGAAAGGCCGCCATCCTCTCTGCCGTCGTGCGGGAGTACATCGAAACGGCGCAGCCCGTCGGGTCCGGGCGTATCGCGACAGCGCCCGGCGTCGACGTCTCGTCGGCGACAGTGCGAAATGAGATGGCGGCGCTCGAAGAGACGGGATACCTCGTGCAGCCCCACACCAGCGCCGGGCGGATCCCCACCGACAAGGGCTACCGGTTCTTCGTCGACGCGCTTCGGGAAGCGCAGACCGATCTCGCTGGAGCTGATCCCCGAACACTGAGCGACTTCTTCGCCGGCACCCACGGCCAGCTGGAATCGATGATGCAGCGCACGTCGGACGTGCTGACCTCGTTGACCGATTGGACCGCCGTGGTTGTCGGTCCGACCGCAGACCAGGCGACCATTCGAAGCGTGCAGCTCGTTGACCTGGCGAGCCACATCGCCATGGTTGTCGCGGTTCTGAGCAACGGGGTCATCGAGAAGCGAACCGTCGAAGTAGCAACCGAACTCACGCCCGAGATCGTCGAGGACGCATCTCGCCGCCTCGTGCAGGCGGTCGAGGGGAAGACCCTCGCCGAACTCTACGACGCGACCACTGAGGATCGCCCTGACCCGCTGCTTGACGCTGCGATTGCGGCGCTCACCGAAGCGGGTCGACGGGCCGAACTGTACGTCGGCGGGGCGTCTCGCCTGGCTGGCGCATTTGAAGCCGTTGAACAGGTTCAAGAGGTCCTCGCACTGCTCGAGGAACAGATCGTCGTGGTTTCGCTGGTGCGTGACGTGCTCGACCGTGGCATGCGGGTAGCGATCGGTAACGAAACGGGTGTGCAGCCCCTTGCGGATTGTTCCCTCGTGGTTGCACCATTTGCCGTTGACGGGTCGACCGCAGGCACCATTGGCGTGCTTGGTCCGACCCGGATGGATTACTCACAGGCGTTGTCGGCCGTTGCGGTCGTGAGCAGGCGGCTCGAACGGGAACTGAGCGAGGGCTGATGGCTGATCATTACGAAACGTTGGGTGTCTCGCGCGACGCAACCGACGACCAGATCAAGCGGGCGTACAAGAAGCTGGCCCGCACCTACCATCCAGATCTCAACCCCGACGACGCCGATGCTGAAGCGACCTTCAAGCAGGTCGGTGCTGCGTATGAGGTGTTGCGCGACCCGCAGCGACGGGCTGCCTACGACCGCTATGGCGATGATGGTCCGCCGGCCGACCCCTTCGGCGGTGGCCTTGGCGACATCTTCGAGGCCTTTTTCGGTGGCGGCGGCTTTGGGGGTGGTCAGACTCGGACCGGCCCGCCGCGCGGTGAGGATCTCGAGGCCCACGTCGATCTCGACCTCAACGATGTGGTGTTCGGTACCGACACCGAAGTCAGTGTCCGCACCGCCGTGCGATGTGAGGATTGTGACGGTGGTGGTGCTGCGCCCGGCACCTCGCCTCGGACGTGTGATGAGTGCGGAGGCAGCGGCCAGGTGCGGCGAGTCCGCCAGTCGGTGCTCGGTCAGATGGTCACGTCGGGGGCGTGTTCGTCATGCGCAGGCCTGGGCCAGGTCATCGAGGAATCGTGTGCTGGGTGCGACGCGCAAGGACGCACTATCGAAAACCGCACCTACGCCGTCGAGGTTCCTGCTGGTGTCGATGATGGCACGACCCTGCGGCTTTCCGGTCGGGGGGCGGCTGGCCCTCGCGGTGGCGCGCACGGTGATCTCTACGTGCAGGTGCACGTTCGTCCGCATCCGAGGTTCCGCCGAGAAGGCAACGATCTCGTTCACGATTTCTACATTCCGTTCACGCAAGCGGTGCTGGGCGCCGAAATCGAGTACGAGACACTCGACGGCACGGAGACGCTCGTCATTCCTCGGGCCACCGAATCAGGGACTGAGTTCCGGATGCGTGGCCGCGGGGTGCCCCATGTTCGGGGCCGGGGGCGCGGGGATCTTCGGGTTCGAGTCTTCATCGACGTACCCGACCAATTGCCTGAGGGGCAGGAAGAACTGCTTCGGGAGTTCGCATCGATGCGCGAGGAAGCGGTCGCCGAGCCTGGTCAGGGCATCTTTGGTCGCATCAAGTCTGCGTTCTCGTGACGGGGCAGCCGCCTGACGGACGCCATGGGCCCCATGTCCTCGTCCCGTCCGTTGACAGCCCAGAGGTCGGTGCCGACGATCGCCATCACCTCGATCGAGTACTCCGGCTTCGACCGGGCGACCCGCTGACGGTCGGGGATGGCGCTGGGCGCTGGCGCCCGTGCCGTTGGGGTGATGCCGTCGAGCCCACCGGCGAGGCAGTGCGTGTCGCGCCACCCGAACCGCGACTCGGCGTTGCCTTCGCCTTGATCAAGGGCGGCCGACCGGAGCTCGTGGTGCAGAAATTGGTCGAGTTGGGAATCGACGACATCCGTCCTTTTGCCGCTGACCGGTCGGTTGTCCGGTGGGATGAGGCCAAGGCGGCCAAAAACCATGAGCGGCTGGCGCGAGTCGCTCGCGAGGCGGTCATGCAGAGCCGGCGGGCCTGGCTTCCAACGGTGCATCCGGTCGTCACCTTGGGGGACATCGCCAGAATCCCTGGTGTCGCTCGCGCCGATCTGGGTGGAGAACCACTGAGTGCGGTCACAACGACCATTGTCGTGGGCCCCGAAGGAGGCTGGACCGAGGCCGAGCGGAGCATCGAACTGCCTACAGTTTCGCTCTCCGACGCTGTACTGCGGGCCGAGACGGCATCGATTGCCGCCGCAACGCTTCTCGCTGCGCAGCGACGTCTGGCCACGTGAGGTGGCGACGATTGCGCCTCTGGGTCTGCTGACCTAGGTTCTGACCACGTTGCGTAACGGTTTCATCGCTGGATGTGGGATTTAGCGGACCGAGTGGAGTGTGGCCGGAGGGGTGGCGGACGTGACTGAGTTGAACATGACGCAGGCGTACAGCAAGCGGGTGGGGGAGCGGCTTCGGGCGATCCGGCGCCAGAAGCGACTGTCGCTGCAGGAGGTGGAGGCGGCCTCGAGCCAGGAGTTCAAGGCGTCTGTGCTCGGCGCGTACGAACGTGGTGAGCGAGCGATTTCGGTTCCCCGGCTTCAGCGTCTGAGCCGCTTCTACAGCGTCCCGGTCGACCAGCTCCTGCCGGCTGACTCTGGTCCGAGTTTCGGCATCACTCCTGGTGAGGAGGCCATTGACCTCACCGAGCGGTCAACCCGGCGCGACACCGCTCCGATCACGATCGACCTCACTCGGCTTGAGTCTCTGTCCGGCCCCGAGGCCGACATGTTGACTCGCTACCTCACGATGATCCAGGTGCAGCGCCAGGATTTCAACGGTCGCGTGCTCACCGTTCGGGTTCAGGATCTGCACGCCTTGGCCGCGATCCTCGGGACCGGTGTTGAGGGTGCTGCGCCCCGCCTCGAAGGGCTCGGTCTCATCTATCAGCCGTGACGATCGGGGGCAGCTGGAGCACCTGCCCGGGCTGAATGAGGTCAGGGTCGGGAACCGTCGAGCGGTTTGCCTCGATCAGCGCTTGCCAGTAGCGCCAGATCGATGCTTCGTCGTCGGCGTGAGCGTGCTCCGCAAGCATGGTCGCCGCAATCGACCAGAGGTCGTCGCCAGGCTCTACGAGCCACGCGTCGGGAACCCCAGCTGGTTGTGGTGGCCGGAAGCTCGCTCGCGTCGTCGGGAGGTCGTGAGCGGGTTGGATCTGACTCGTGGGACCGAGGGCATCGTCTCCTGAGTTCAGGATCGGCGTTGGACCGAGATCGACCAGGGTGATCGCCGGTGCGGTCACGCTCGGACCGGCGTCGACAAGCAGGATTGACTCGTCCCCGTTGGCAGCGGCGGGGACGGCAAGTCCGCTGGTGGCGCCGAGGATGAGGAGTCGCTGCCTCAGGCTTAACGGGGTGGTGTGAAGGATGCGGCTGGCAAGACCGGCGAGTACGGGTGCTCGCCGGGCGCGGCTCAATGCGTCAAGCGCAAACAGGGCAAGCGTGGCGGCCATCGCGGCGATGACCGCAAGATGCAGGAGTGCGATCGACGCGGCCGCCGTGCCGTGCTGCTCCCACCAGTCGTTCAGCCGAAGGGGGTCGGCGGCGAGCTCGAAGGCCCCGCTTGGGAGCAGGCAAAGGGTGACGGCCGCGCCGGCGGCTACCAGTCGGAGTGCGGTCAGTCGTCCCTGGCTCATGCCGGCACCTCGACCAACTGCGATCCGTTCGCGGTTCGGATGCGGAGCGCAGGGCACGGGCTGTCGTCGATGCCAAAGCTCAGCGCCCCCTCAACCACGACCTGCACGTGCGGACGAACGATCGCGCCAGGACGTGGCCACTCGGTGAACACTGCGACCTCGCCAGTCGAGGGACGCAGGACAGCAGGCGTTGCCATCCCCGCGCATCGCCAGTCGGCGACATGGACGAGGTCGCCCGCCGATCCCACCCCGTACCGCCGGCCCCCATGGACGACCACGGTCGCGCCCTGATCCTCTGGCGGCCGAGAAGGAAGCGTCGTTGATGGTGGGGCCGTGGTAGGCGGCGCTGCTGGGGTGGCGCTCACGGCTCCCTCACGAAGAAGGGAGGACGTCGTGGTCGGCCGCTCAGGTGAGCGGGCGAAGGTCACGACCGCGACCAGGAAGACGAGGAGCAGGGCGACAGCGGCACCGACTCGCTGTCGGCTGACCGGAGGTGTTCGTCGAGTCAGCGACCGACGGGCCGTTGGGGTACGCAGGTCGTCGAGCAACCGGATGGCTGCTCGGGTGGGGAGGGCGGGCTCCTCGAGTGCGTGCGCAGCGTCGTGAAGTGTCGACGACCCCGGAGCGTCATCGTGGGTCGAGGCTCGAAGCATGCGTGCGAGTGCCACACGGTCCGCTTGGATCCGTTCTTCGGTGGCGGGTTCACCATCGCCGAAGCCGCAGAGGATCGGGCGCTGCTCGGCATCCATGAGCACATGGTCGGCGCGCAGGTTGCCGTGGGTGAGGCCGCTCTCGTGCAGATCGGCGACCGTGGCGGTGAGGGCGGCGAGCCCGGCGGGCGTCGCTGGCGTGGTTCGCCACGAGTCGGGCCCGACAAAGGCCGTCTTCAGAACAGCTGGAGGGCCTTCGGCAAAGTCGACGAATCGGACAACACCGGGGTGGTCGCATTGGGCCAAGAGTTCGGCCTCGTGGCGGAGCCGTGCTCGGGCCTTGGTCTCGGTCGCCTGTTTGATGGCGACGAGTGAGTCTCCGCACCGACGGACGGTGATGCCACTCATGGTCGAGACCTCCTCCGGGCTGGTTGCGATATCCGCATCGAAAGGAAAATACATGAAATACTATGGAAAGCAACCAGTAGCTGTGGGTGAGTCGCACCGGAGCGGTAGTGTGTGGGGGTGAGCACTCCGCAGGTGGTGGCCGTCGAGCCCGATTCCGCAGCCGCCCGGGCCGGGCTCGCTGCCGGCGACGAGATCCTCACCATCGCAGGCGAAGTCCCACGAGATGTCATCCGCTGGCAGATCCTGACCGACGAGCCCGCAGTTGAACTCAGGGTTCGTCGCGGTGATGAGCGATTTGAACTCGTGGTGACCAAAGCCCCAGGAGAGCCACTGGGTGCCGAGGTCCATGCCGCCGTGTTCGACAATGTTCAGACGTGCGACAACCACTGCGAGTTCTGCTTCATCCACCAGCTCCCGAAGGGCATGCGGCGCTCGCTCTATCTCAAGGACGACGACTATCGCCTCTCGTTCCTCTACGGGAATTTCACCACCTTGACCCGGTTCACCGAGCTTGATCTCGAGCGGGTTATCACCGAGCGGCTCAGCCCCCTCAATGTGTCGATCCACGCAACGAATCCGATGGTGCGAGCCGACATCCTCAAGAACCGGCGCGGTGCCGTCTCGCTTCGGTGGTTGCGGGCACTGCTCGATCACGGGATCGAAGTCCACGGCCAGATCGTTGTGTGTCCTGGCGTCAATGACGCCGATGTGCTCGACGACACGCTGGCTGGCGTGCTCGAGCGATTTCCAGAGTTGGCGAGTGTTGCGGTTGTTCCGCTTGGGATCTCCAAGTTCTCCACCCAGCCCCGGATGCGTGAGCACACCCTCGCCGAGGCCCAACGGGTGGTTGAGCTTGTCGAGCAGTGGCAGGCGATTTTCGAGGAGTGCCTAGGGCACCGCATGGTGTTTGCGGCTGACGAGTACTACCTGATGGCCGACCGACCGTTTCCGGCTGCGGAGACCTACGGCGGTTTCGACATGCACGAAGACGGGATCGGCATGGCCCGAACCCTCGAACTTGAGTTCTACGACGACTCGATCACCGAACCGACCGGGCCGCGCGCCGGGTTCTTTGCATGGGTCGATGGCGCACCGGCAGACGGCTACCGGTCGCCGCGGCAGGGCTCGCCAGCGGAAGTGGTGTCCGCTGGCGATGGGGGAGGTGTCACCACGCCGGTGACCCTCGGGCCCCGAAAGGCTGCCCCGATCGGCGTGTTGACCGGCACACTCGGTGCTCCCGTGATTGCCCCCCTCATCGAAGCGAGCGGTCGACTTGACGCAAGAGTGATCCCGGTACCGAACGAGTATTTCGGTGGCAACATTGGCGTGACGGGCCTCATGGTGGGTGAGGATGTCGCCCGGGTGTTGGAGGGAGAGCCGGAGGGGCACCGGTATCTTCTTCCCGATGTTTGCTTGAGCCGTGGGGTTTTCCTCGACGGCATGAGCGTGTCCGATCTACCCCGCCCGGTCGAGGTCATCTCCACTGACGGGGCTGCCCTCCGCCTTGCCTTGGAGCCTGCGTCATGAGCCTGCCTGTCGTCGCCATCGTCGGCCGCCCCAACGTGGGCAAGTCGACCATGGTGAACCGCATCATCGGCCGGCGTGAGGCGATCGTGGAAGAACGCCCGGGTGTCACTCGCGACCGCAAGGCGGTTGATGCAGAGTGGCAAGGCCACCACTTCACCCTGCTCGACACCGGTGGGTGGATGGCCGACGGCGACGCACTCGACGACAAGGTCTCGCGCCAATCAGAACAGGCGATGCAAGAGGCGGAAGTCGTGCTCCTTGTCGTGGACGCAACCGTGGGCGTGACGCCGGAAGACGAGCGCGTTGCGCTGCTCCTCCGGCGCACCGAAACGCCGGTCCTGATCGTCGCCAACAAGGTCGATGACGCCTCCCACGAGGCTGCGATTTGGGAGTTCATGAGTCTCGGACTCGGAGAGCCATTCCCGGTGTCGGCGTTGCACGGGAAGGGCACTGGTGATCTGCTCGACGTGCTCGTCACGCACTTGCCGGAAGGAAGCGATCGTGAGCCCGAGGAGTCGGTCAGCGACGATCCGCAATTGTTCGCAGTGTCGTTGGTGGGTCGTCCCAATGTTGGCAAATCAACCCTGTTCAACCGCTTGATCGGGGAAGAACGGGCCGTGGTGCACGACCGCCCCGGCACCACCCGCGACGCCATCGACACCATTGTCGAGACCGATACCGGCCCGATTCGATTCGTGGATACCGCAGGAATGCGGCGCAAAGCCAAGATCGATGAGGACACCGAGTACTACTCGCTGGTCCGAGCGCTGAAGGCCGTCGATGAGTCCGATGTTGCGTTGTTGGTCATTGATGCGACCATCGGCGTCACCCATCAAGACCAGCGCCTCGCCGAACGGGTGGACGGTGCTGGCTGTCCCATCGTCGTGCTGCTCAACAAATGGGAACTCCTCACGACCGAGCAACGCGAAAAGATCGGCGATGACGTTGAACGAAAGCTCGGCTTCCTCGGAAATCCTCCGGTGTTGCGGATCTCTGCGCTGTCGGGCAAGGGCGTGAATCGTCTGTGGCCCCAGCTGCAGGAGGCGGTCGGCGATTACCGCACCCGTATCCCGACCCGTGATGTCAACAAGTCGATTCGGGCCGCCCAGTCTGCGCAGCCCGCACCGCAGGGAGCGCGGGTCATGTATGCCACCCAGGGGGCAACGGACCCGCCCACGTTCACCCTGTTCGCCAACCGTGAGGTCCCGAAGACGTACCTCCGCTACCTCGAGCGTCGTTTACGCGAGGATTTCGACCTCGGATCCACCCCCATCAAGCTGCGCGTTCGCAAGCGAAACGATTAGCGCGTCCTGTCATCGCCTCATATGGGCCCGCTACCATTGGAACACCCATCTTCGAGGAGGTTCCCTCGGTGATTACCTACTTGCTCTTGGTCACTGCTGCCGCCTGTTTCTTGGCTGCGGCGGTCTCCGTCCGGTCCGCTCGGTTGCGTTTCCGGGTCGTTCGGCTCATCGACGATGACGCTGATCGTGACGTCGAGGCTCACTCGCTGGCATTTTCTGCCTACCGCAAAGAGGCACACGCAGCGATCGTCTATGGCCTGCTCGCTCCGGTGTTTGTCGCAGCGGCGTTCTCATCGAGCCCCGACATCGTCGTGGTTTTCTCGGTCATGGCCATCCCAGCTGGGGCATCGCTGTGGTGGGCCCGGCTCTCGGTTCGCGAAGCGCGGATGGCCCGAAACCGCTGGGATCTTGAGCGACGCGCAGGTGAAGCGCTTGAGCAGGAACAGCTCGCGCCCAAGGCATGGGCGGCTCGGCTTGCTCCAGAAGAGGTTCCGGACTTCTCCGGTTTCGAGATCGGCCGGGTGTATCAAGCCGGCTCGGGCTTGATGGCTGGCGATTTCTTCGATGTGCACCGTGTCGGGCCGACTCGTGTTGCCGCCGTCATCGGCGATGTTGCCGGCCACGGTATCGAGTCGTCGATTACGGCTTTTCAGGCCAAGTACCTCCTGCGAGTCTTCCTACGTCAGTTCCGTGACCCGGCCCAAGCGTTCGAGGAACTCAACGAGCAGCTCGCGGCAGGGGACCGGCACGAGGAATTCATCTCGTGCGCGGTCGTCGTGTTCGACACCGAAGCGGGCACCCTCCGCTACGCATCGGCTGGACATCCTCCCTTCTTCCTGTTCCAAGAAGAGGGGGTGCTGCCGCTGCGGTCGACTGGGCCGCTCTTGATGCTGGATCCGAAGGCCCAGTACTTCTCTCGGGAGATCCCGATGGAGTCCGGGGATCTTGTCGTGATGTACACCGACGGTCTTGCTGAGGCCCGCGCCGGGGGCTCGCTGTTCGGCGAGGATCGCATCATTAAGGCTGCCGAGCGAGAACTTGCCGCTCCGCCCGACGTGTTGTGCAAGGCCCTGCTCGATGCGGCGAAGGACCATGCCGGCGGGGTGATCGATGACGACACCGCCATCATGGCGATCCGAAAGGACTGAGCGGGCGGCCTCGCGGCGACGGAAGCCGGACCTGACCCGCCGCAGAACGGCCGGAGAGCTCTAACCTCGGCCCGTGCCCTGGTGCGAGCCGTGCGACAAGAACTGGACGCCGTCATCGGCGAACGCCGATGGCACCTGTCCGGTGTGCGACAGCGCCCTCACGGGCACCCCCGGCGTCGATCACGAGCCGGTCAAAGCTCCCTGGCATTTTTGGGTCGGCGTGATCGCCGCAGGCGGCTATCTCGTGTGGCGAGCTTTCGAGGGTGTGCTGCTCCTGTTCTGAGCTAGTTGGCGAACGCTTCGCCCTGGCCGAACAGCCGACGGATTGCGTTCCGCACGGTCGCCACTGCGAGATACATAGCCGGGAAGGCGGTCAGCACAAGGAAGGTTGAGCTGACCAACCCGCCGATCAGCACGAAGCACAACGCCTCCCAGAACGGGTCGGCGAGTGCAAGCGGCAAGAGCCCGGCAACGGTTGTCGCAGTCGTGACGAGCAGGGGTCGGAAGCGTCGCTCGACTGCGGCTCCAATGGCGTCGGCTGGCGATGCGCCACCGCGACGCTCCTGGTTGGCGGCGTCGACGAGCAGGATGGTGTTGTTGACCGCAACACCGATCAGAGCGATGAACCCGACCATGACGAAGAAGCTCAGCGCGTTGTCGGTCAACTCGAGGAGGGTGAAGACGCCAAAGAAGCTGAATGGCACTGCGAGGAAAACCAGGAGCGGTTGGATGACCGACCGGAATTGGATCATGAGGAAGGCGATCGTCAACACGATGGCGATCACCAACGCCACGCCCAGTGCGGCGAAGTCGTCCTGATTGTCAGATTCCAACCCGAAGTCGAAGCCGAGTGCGCCCGCGTTCAAGCCCCGCGCCGACAGGGCGTCGGCCGGGTAGCGAGCTGTGAGGAGCTCCTCGGTTGCTTGCAGGTTGCCGGTGGTGTCGTCGGTGTCGAAGCCGGCCGCGATCTCAATGATTGATTGGCCATCGACTCGCCATTTCTGGCCGGCACTCGCCACGAATGCCGTAGTGATGAGTGTCTCGTCGCCGGTTGCCTTGTCGAGCACGGTGCCAGGAAGGTCGGCGGCGATTTCCTCCGCGAGCGATGTCGCAGCGGCGAGTTGGTTGCTCTCGAAGGCGATCTGGGCGGTGAACGGGAAGTCCGATGTCGGCGGTCCCTGCCCAACCGGGATCGATCCAACACGCACACCGCTCAGCCCGCCAGTCGCGGCTTCGATGCGGTCGGCGTAGGTGGGGGAGGTGGTGTTGCGATCGTTGAACGGCACGAGCTCGACGAAGGCAAACGACTCTCGCTGGTTTCCGGCGACGACCTGATAGCGATCGAGATCCGCTCCTAGCGTCTCGACGACCAGGACGTCGATCTCTTCCTGGAGCGCACGCGCCTCGGAAATCGTCGTGCCGGGGTCGAAATCGGCCGTGATCTGGATCTGGTTGGAGTCCTTGGTGGGCGGGAAGATGTTGAAGCCGATGCGGCCAGCGGCTCCGGCCCCCATGATGATCAGACCGACGGCTGCGATGGTCACCCCGGCGCCGGTCAGCCAGCCTTTCGGGCCGTTTCCTGACTGGTAGCGGGCGAGCCGTCCAAGCGCAGAGCTGACGGCTCGCTGGAGACCGACCAGCGGGCCCTGCGCAGTTCCGCCAAGGATGAAAATTCGCCCGAGGGCGGGAATGACGGTGATCGAGAGGACGAACGACAACGCCAGCGTGACCATCACGGTGATGGGAATCGGTCGGATGAATTCGCCGAGGATGCCGGTGACGAAGGCCATCGGCGCGAACACCGTGAGCGTCGACAGCGTGCCGGCGAACGACGCGGCGCCAACCCGGTCGATCGCCCGTTGCACGATGCTGAGACTGGCGCCGCCTTCCGCCGGGTCCGTTCCACGATTGGCGTCGATCGACTCGCTGATCACGATCGCGTCGTCGACGAGTAGCCCGAGCGTGAGGACGAGCCCGAAGAACGTAATCGTGTTGAGGGTGTAGCCGATCGCCCAGAGGCCGATCATCGACACGAGCATGACGGTCGCCATGAAGACGGCGGTCACGACTGCAGTCCGCCAGCCGATGAGGAGATAACTCACGATCGCGACGGCGAGGAGGCCGAACAGCAGGTTGCTGGTGAGGTTGGAGAGCTGGGCTCGAACATCGCTTGCGAAGTCGGCACCGATCACAGCTCGGTACGCAGGGTCGAGGCCGTCAATGCCCTGATCAAGGCGCGCCTGGATCTCATCGCTGAAGTCGAGCACGTCGGCATCAGCGCCGAGGTTGCGGGTGATGCCGATGAGCACCGACTCGGTCCCTGCCGTGTCGCCCTGTTCGGCGTAGCGGGTGAAATCGGTCCGTCGGATTTCGATCTCGCCGGTAGAGGGGTCGAAGGACTCGGTGAGGAGGTCGAGTGCTTCGGCATCGGTGACCGTGGGAAGGGGTCGCAGCGCCTCAGCCGTGATCTCGGCCTGGGCCTCTAGTTCCTCCGGTGTGGCGTCACTGGGGCCGATGACCGTGACGATGAGGTCGTAGTTTTCGAGAAATTTGGTGGCGTCGACCGGGTCGATTGCCAGTTCGACCCCGTCGGGCAGGCTGGGTGGGGTCGCGGCGCGAAGTGCCGCAACGCCGTCGCGCGAGGAGAAGGTCGTCTCGAACTCGAACACGGCGGCAAAGCCGTCTGGACGACTGAAGGTCGAGACGCCTTCGACCCCTGGGACGCCACTGAAGGCTTCGAAGACCGGGATTGCGAGCTCCTCATCAACCCGCAGCTCATCGTCGACGAACCAGTTCGCGCTGGCGACCGCGATTGGGACATTGACGGGCGGGAAGCCTTCGCGGTCGAGCGCAAACACAAAGGCGTAGATGCCGGTGGCGAGCAGAACGAGCCAGGCGACCACCGTGACCCGCGGCCGACCCGCCGCAGCGAGCGCCGGGCGGGTAATCAGCTTGGGTCGGTCGGCAGTCGCCCCGGGGGAGGGGGAGCCATGCACGGCTCGAACGCTACCGGTCCTTGTGGGTCTTCGTTCTCCCTGGCCGGCGGACATGGGTCACGTCTGGTCCTAACGATCGAGATCGCCCAATCGAACAGGGTGGGACCGGACGCACCGAACCGGTACGATCCTCCACTCACACGGGCTGTGGCGCAGCTTGGTTAGCGCGTCGGTCTGGGGGACCGAAGGTCGGAGGTTCAAATCCTCTCAGCCCGACCCCTGAGAATCCCTGCTTCGGCGGGGATTCTCGCCGTTTTGGTCTGCGCGGAGCAGCTGGCCGGACGACCGCTGACTGCGGCGGGAATCGGCGGCATCGGTTGGAACCCGGTCCTGTGTTTCTCCCGATTCGAAGGAGCGGCCGGGCTAGCGTCAGGCCATGAAGCTCAACAAGTTGCGCGAGCAGGCAGTTGACCTGTTGGAACCGGGCGAGACCATTGAGGCGGCGGCCAAGGTAACCCCTCGCGGTGCCGCCCATGAAGCAATCCTCGGCGGCGCTGGCGCGGTTGGGGGGCTCGCTGCCGATGGTGTCCTCGTCGGTGCTGGCGCTGCACTCGGGGCGAAAGCGGGAGCGGCTGACGGCCAAGCGGGCCGCGACGAACGGGAAGAGGCAGGTCTCGACGTCGGGATGGCGACACAGGTCATCTTCGCGGTGACCGACCGCCGCATCGTCCTCTTCAAGCGGTCGGCGTTCGGCAAGCCAAAGGAAGTGCTGGCTGCGCTGGAACGCGAACACGTCACGACGGTCGAGCTTGGGACGTCGACGCTGCTGGGGCAGACGATGCCGGAGATCCAGCTGGCCCTCGCCTCAGGTGCGGAAGCCGGGTTCGGGGTAGCCAAGATCGACCGGCGTGACGGCGAGACTGTTGTTGCGGCGCTAGCTCTCGGCTCCACCTGAACGCCTGGCCAGCCATAGGATCCTCGCCCATGACCCCCGAGGACTTTCGTGTCGCCGCTCACGAGTTGATCGATTGGCTCGTCGACCGGCGAGTCGCGATCGAGGAGCGTCCCGTGCGCCCGCCGGTAGAGCCCGGTGACATCAAACTTGCGTTGCCGTCGGATGCTCCGACCGGGGGCGATGACCCGCGTGCGCTGATCGCCGACCTCGATGCCGTGGTCGCCCCTGGCATCACCGAGGTGCAACATCCGATGCACTTCGGCTGGTTCCCATCGAACGCAAGTCTGTCGTCGATCCTTGGCGACTTCGCCTCGTCGGGTCTGGCATCGCTCGGCATCTCCTGGGAGTCATCACCGAGCCTGACCGAGGTCGAAGAGGTCGTGACCGAATGGGTGCGCCAACTTACGGGGCTCAGCCCTCAGTGGTCAGGCGTCATTCAGGACACGGCGTCGACCGGCTGCCTCGTCGCTGCGCTCGCCGCTCGAGAGCGAGCAACCAACCACGCCCAGGCCGATGATGGCGTCCTTGGTTTTGGAAAGCGCCTTCATGTCTACACGACGGCTGAAGCTCACTCGTCGGTGCGGAAGGCGGCCCTCCTCGCCGGCTACGCCGCTGCGGACATTCGATCGGTGGCTATCGACCCTGTGAGCCGTGACATGAACGTTGCGTCGCTGCGTTCGGCGATCGAAGCCGACGTCGCAGCCGGTGGGGTGCCGGCGCTCGTTGTTGCGTCGCTCGGCTCGACCGGTGTCACGGCCTTCGATCCGCTTCCCGAGATCGTTGAGCTCGTTCGGCCGTATGGTGCGTGGATTCATGCCGACGCCGCCATGGCAGGATCGGCCCTGTTGCTCCCCGAGTACCGCTACCTGTTCGCTGGTATCGAGGACGCCGACTCCATCTCGTGGAATCCGCACAAGTGGATGGGCACCATCCTCGATACGTCGCTGCTCTACCTGCGAGACCCTGAACATCTGATCCGGGTCATGTCGACCAACCCCAGCTATCTGCAGTCAACCGCAGGGGGAGAGGCGACCCAGTACCGAGACTGGGGCATTCCGCTCGGTCGACGGTTCCGAGCGCTCAAGCTCTGGTACCAACTGCGGATCGATGGCCCAGATGCCATTGCCGAACGACTCCGGCGAGATCTCGCCAACGCCCGATGGTTCGCCGACCAGATCGAGAACCGGCCTGACTGGCAAGTCGTTGCGCCGGTCCGGCTCCAGACCGTCTGTGTTCGACATATCCCGCCGACGCTCGCCGGCGATGCCGAAGCGATCAGCGCCCACAACCTTGCCTGGGTTCGTCGTCTCAACCTGTCGGGAGAGGCGTTCCTGTCCCCATCGCAACTCGAAGATGGTTGGATGGCCCGGGTCTCGATCGGGGTCGAGTCGACCGAGCGCGAGCACCTCGAGCGACTTCTGCAACTGATGGATCAGCACGCAAACGCGAGCTGACGGTCGAGATTGTTCAACCTCCTGCATCCGGTTTGATCGGGTCCTCCGTAGACCGACCAGCACACCGCCCCCAAGGTGTGCCGAACCAGGAGATATTCCCCCATGAAGAAGGTATTGGCGCTCTTTGTCGCGCTTTTCTCGATGCTGCTCGTCTCCCCGGCGGGCGCTCAGGATGCGACCATCATGCTCGCCCACGGCATCCCCGACACCGATGTGGACGTCGTGGTCGACGGCGACATCGTGATCCCCAACTACTCGTTCGGTTCGATGGAGGACCTGTCCGCCTTCGCTGGTCAGACCCTGCCCAACCTGACGGTCAACCTCGCAGGCACGGACACGGTCGCCCTCGATCTCGGTGACTTCGCCGTTCCCGCCTCCGGCAACTACACCGTGGTCGCGCACCTCGATGCCGACGGTAACCCGACGGCGTCGGTGTTCGAGAACGACACGTCCACCATCGCCGCCGGTGAAGGACGTCTCGTTGTTCGACACACCGCTGCTGCCCCCGAAGTCGACATCCTCGCCAACGGGTCGGCGGCCTTCACCAGCGTGCCGAACGGAGCTGAGGGCCAGGTTGACCTGGCTGCTGGCACCATCTCCGCCGAGGTGGTCCCCGCTGGTGCAACCGAGCCGGTTGTGATCGGCCCTGCCGATCTGCCCATCACTGAGGGTGCCTCGCTCATCGTCTACGCCGTTGGATCGCTTGCCGATGGCAACCTGACCGTCCTGACCCAGAGCATCAGCGGACTCGGCTCAACCCCCAGCGTGGTGAACACGGGCAACAGCCCGGTCGACGGCGGCTCGAACAACACCTCCGTGATTGCGCTTGGGGCCGTTGCGCTCCTTGGCCTTGGCTTCGTCGGCGCCCGCCGAGTCGCCCTCGTCCAGAGCTGAACCCTGCACATGCAGCCTCGTCCCGTAGCCGCTGTCACGCTTGCGGTCATCCTGACCGCCGCAGCGTGCTCCAACAACAGTGGTTCGAGCGAGGCAGGCGCGGGGACCGTCGTGACGACCACGACGGTCCCCGGTGCCATTGTTGTCGACGCAGGCGGAGCCAATTCCGGCCCTTCGGCAGGAACACTGCCGGACCCATCCGACCGAGCTGCCACGGGCGAGGGCCCGAGGAGCGAGCCCATCGAACAGGACCGGCAACTGTCACCGCTTGCCGATCAGGTCCGGTCGGCCGGTGATCTGCGATTCGACCCGTCGGCTGCTCGTCTTGCTCGGGGGCCGCTCCCGGTCGGACTGACCGTGCCAGGTCTCGACCTTGGCGACGCCCCGATCCGAGACGTCGGCGTCGAACCCAACGGCGAGATGGAGATCCCGGGAGCCCGCGAGATCGGCTGGTACCGCTGGAGCGCGTCGCCCGGCCAAGCAGGATCATCGGTGCTCGCCGCCCACATTGCGTTCAACGGTCGTGACGGGGTCTTTCGAGAGCTCGACGAGGTGGTGGTCGGCGACCGGTTCACCGTCCACTACGACGACGGCAGCACGCGCGACTTTGAGGTGACCGAGCTCGGGCAGTACACCAAGGAAGCGCTGCCTTTTGATCGGGTCTTCGCCAAAACGGGTGAACCATCGGTGGTACTGATCACGTGCGGTGGCGACTTCAACCGGGGCTTGAACAGCTACGAAGACAACGTGGTCGTCTACGCAGACCCGGTTTGAGGAACGCACGGGTCGAACCCGGTGGCGCAGCAGGTGCCCTGCACCGGACGGATGTGCCACGATCGGCTGCGTGAACGATCGTCGTCCCTTCGCTCCGGACTACATCGACGTTGACCTTTGGAGCCCCGTCAGCTTTCAGGGAGGTCCGCCTTATCGTGCCTTCGCAACGCTTCGTCGAGAGGCACCGGTCGCCTGGCATCCCGAACCACCGCGACGGGCCGGTGGGCGTCCCGGTCCCGGGTTCTGGTGTGTGACCAAGCACGCCGACATCCACACGGTGTCGACCGACCCGGAGACCTACTCTTCCTGGCTTGGAGGATTCACCGGGGCTGACATCTCCGGCGCCGTGCTGGAGGAGACCCGCCTCAACCTGATGGCGATGGACCCTCCGGACCACACGGCCCTGCGAAAGGCAATCCGTGAACCGTTCTCGGCAGGTGGTGTGGCCCGCCTGGCATCGACGATCGAGGAGATCGCCCACGACGTTGTCGATGCAATCGCAGCCAAGGGCGCGATCGAGTTCGTTGACGAGGTGGCGTCAGAGATCCCGTTGCGCATCCTCGCGCACCTGCTCGGTGTCGACGAGGCCGACCGGCGCACGTTCTACGCCTGGTCGAACGCGATCATCGGAAATCACGATCCGGAATACGGCGGGACCATTCAGGACTTTCTTGCCGCGAAAGACGCACTCTTTGCGTACGGCCAACGGGTGATCGCAGAGAAGCGGGCCAACCCCGGAGACGACTTCATCTCCCGTGTTGCGCACGCAGACATCGACGGTGTGCCCATCGACGATGACCGGATCACCATGATGTGGTACCTGTTTCTCGTTGCTGCCAACGAGACCACTCGGTCGAGCCTGACCGGTGCCATCCAGGCGTTAACTGACTGGCCTGATCAACGCGACTTGCTCCTGAGTGACCTCGACACCCATCTGCCCGGTTTCGTTGAGGAGACGCTGCGCATGAACAACGCCGTCCTCCACTTCCGCCGCACGGCAACGAGAGACACCGAACTGAACGGGGCGCAGATCCGAGCAGGAGACAAATTGCTGCTGTGGTACCCCTCAGCAAACCGTGATTCGGATGTGTTCGACGACCCTGACCGGTTCGATCTCACCCGTTCACCCAATCTCCACGTCGCGCTCGGTGTCGGTCCACACTTCTGTCTCGGGGCTCGCCTGGGCCGACTGTCGGTCGCGACCTCGTTGCGGGTGCTCCTTGAACGACTGCCAGACATTCACGTCAGCGGGCCCGACCAGCGGGCACAGTCGAACTTTCTCAATTGGGCGAAACACGTGCCGGTGCGATTCACGCCAGCCTGAACCTGCGGGGCGGGCTGGTGGCTTGCTCAGTGGCCGGGCGCCAACGGGCCGCGAAGACCAGGACGATCGGCAGCGAGATCGGCTGGGGCCAAGCCGAGGTCGGCGAGGGTCGTTGGCCAGGCGGATCCGGTGACGTTGGCGGCCGTCGCCTGCGCCATCGCATCGGCGTTGTGGATGCCGTATCCGCCCTGGCCTACGAGCCAGTAGAAGTCGTCGACGGCAGGGTCGAACCCGCTCACCGGCGTGCGGTCCGAGGCAAAGGTGCGCAGGCCCGCCCAGGTTGACCGAACGTGTCGCACCTCCAGCGTCGTGAACTCGGCCAGGTTCTGGAGTCCGAGCGCCACATCAATCTCTTCGGGCTTCGCATCGCACGGGGCTGAAGGTGTCTCGTCGGCGGGTGAGACCATCAGGCCACCGGGTTCGGGCTTGCAGTACCCGACCATTGGTCCCTCGTCGGGTTCGAACGAGGTCAACGGCCAGTGTTGAACCGCAGCGGCGTCGTACTGGTCCGGGATCGCAGCGATCGCGATCGTGCGCCGGAGCGGGTGAAGACCGACAGGTTCCGCTCCCGCGAGCGCCCCGAGCTGATCACCCCACGCGCCGGCTGCGTTGACCACAATCCCGGCGTCGATCGTGTGGTCGCCAGCCTCAATGTTCCAGCGGCCGTTGGCTCGGCTCAACGACCGAACCGGTGACGAAACCAGGATCATCCCGCCGGCGCTGCGGAAGGCTTGCACGTACGCCTGGTGAAAGCCTGCAACATCGATGTCCTGTGAGTTTGGTTCGTAGAGCGCGCCCTCGATGTCGGCGGCAAGAATGGGCAGAAGTTCACGGGCTTGGTCGCCATCAACGAATTCGGTCGACGGGACGAGTTCCTTGGCATGCTCCACCTCGGCCTTGAGCTGGTCCACACGGCCAGCACGCCCTGCGTTGAGGAGGGGTCGGGGCCCTAGGAACGGCTCGAGCGCCGGTTTGGTCGCCAGCGTCAATCGACGGACGGTGTCGTTGCCGTAGTTCTCCAGGTACTGGGCGGCTGATCGGCCGGTGGTGTGGTACGCCAGCGTCGGCTCGGCTTCGAGCAGGACAACCTCGACGCCGAGGCCGGCCAGGAGTGCAGCTGCTGAGATACCGGCGATCCCTCCACCGACGACGACCACGTCACAATTCGTCATGCCCGCACCCTAGGGCTTCATCCAGACCGGGAGGGCCGAGTACGATCACGCCATGGCCGTCACCGATGCAAATCCCGAAAGCTTCACTCGCATGGACGAGTCCACCGCTGAGCAGTGGGCACACATCGGCGAGCGCACCTTCGCCAACCAGGGTCGCGTTGCCGACCGGATGATCATGCTGCTCGAGTCGCTTGCGGAGATCAGCGACGGCTTCATTACTGATCAGCTCACCCACTGTCTCCAGACCGCCACGATGGCGGAGAAGGCCGGCGCCGACGACGAGATGATCTTTGGTGCCCTGATGCACGATGTGGGGAAAGCGATTTCGGTGCCGAACCACGGTGCCATCTCCGCCGAGATGATCAAGCCGTATGTCCGAGAGGACGTCTATCTGGCGATCCTCAACCATCAGGATTTTCAGGGCAAGCACTACTACGCCCACTTTGGTGCAGCGACCGACCTCCGGTTCACGAAGTACGACCAGAATGCGTCGTGGTGGGCGCTATGTGCGGAGTTCACCGACGACTGGGATCAGCAGGCCTTCGACCCCGACGCGGAGACGTACCCGCTCGAACACTTCGAGCCCTTGATTCGGAAGCTCACGGCGCAGACCAGACAACAGTTGGGCGACTGACGGCCGTCGGCGTCGCGTCGACAGCTCGGCGTTTGTCTGCTGGGACGTCCGTCAGTGAGGGGTAAGTCCCCCGTCGGCGATCAGCACTTGGCCGGTGATGAAGCTGCCGGCATCAGAACACAGCAGGAGCGCCGGCCCGACCATCTCGTCGGCGTCCGCGCCCCGGCCCATGAACGATGCCCGCTGCATCGACTCGACCGCTTCCGGCGGGTTGTTCATCACCATGTCGGTCATGACCGTGCCGGGGGCAAGGGCGTTGACGCGGATTCCGCGATCAGCGAACGCTGCTGCCATCGATCGAGTGAGCCCCATCAGGCCGGCCTTGCCGGCGGAGTACATGGCGCCATGCGGGTTGAACAGGAACGCGGCGGCCGAGATGATGTTCAGGACGGCGGCATTTCCTGAGGCTTCAAGGTGCGGAAGCGCTCGCTCGACCAGGAACGCTGGGCCGCGGAGATTGGTGTCGAGTGACTTGGCCCAACCTGCCTCGGTCAGTTGACCGAGCGGGAGCGCCAGCGCATTGGCTGCGCCGTTGACGACAATGTCGATACGGCCGAATGCGGCAACCGTCGCCTCGACCAGGGTGGCGATGGCGTCAAGGTCACCCATGTGGGTGGGCACGCCGAGCGCCTCGACCCCCATCCGTTCGAGATGGGTGACCATCTCGTCGCAGGCATGAGCTTTCCGGCTGGCTACGACAACGGTGGCACCCGCTGCGCCGAAGCCCTCGGCGATCGCCCGTCCGATACCCCGCGTGCCGCCGGTGATGATCGCAACTCGACCCGACAGATCGTGCAGGCGATCGAGCTTTGCTCGGTCCATGGTGTCTCCTCGGTGATGGCGGCCAGCGCCAAACGTAGACCGACACGACGACGTTCTCGGAACTCCCGCCTGGAGCCTGGCGACGAAGCTGGCCTAGGGCCTGGCCGTCCCGGGGCCTCGCATCAGGCGCGGCGTGTGAGCGAGATTCGGCCGCTGCCCTCGATCGCGTGACCGATAACCGCAGCCTGATGGCCCGAAGCGGCCAGCGTCGCCACGACGTCATCCGCTCGTTCGGGGTCGATGCCGAACACGAGGCCACCACTGGTCTGTGCATCCGCAAGGATCGTGACCTTGAGCGAACTGACACCGTCGCCGATGTCGAGCCACTCGTCGATCCAGGCGAGGTTGCGGCCGGTTCCGCCGGGAACCACACCATCCGCTGCGAGTTCGGTTGCTCCGGCGATCACCGGCACGCGATCGACGTCGATCCGGAGGCCGACCCCGGACTCCTGGGCCATGCGGCCAGCATGGCCGAGCAGGCCAAAGCCGGTCACGTCGGTGGCGCCGGTCGCACCGGCGGCGACCGCAGCCGCGGCGGCTGCGGCGTTGGTTTGGGTCATCGACCTGATCGCCGCCGCCATGGTGGCGTCGTCGACGACGCCGCGCTTCTGTGCGGTGGTGATGATCCCGATGCCGAGCGGCTTGGTCAGCACAAGCGACTGCCCGGCCCGCAAGCCGGCGTTGGTGAGCATGCGATCGGGGTGAACCTCACCGACGACAGCCATGCCGTATTTGGGTTCGGGATCGTCGACGGTATGACCACCTGCGACGATGAAGCCGCACTCGTGGGCGATGTCTTGGCCGCCGAGGAGCACGTCGCCTAGTAAGTCATTCGAGAGCTCCTCGGTGTTCCAGCACACGAGGTTGAGACCGAGGAGCGGCGTGCCGCCCATGGCGTAGACGTCAGAGACTGCGTTCGCTGCAGCAACCCGACCCCAATCACGGGCGTCGTCGACTACCGGGGTGATGAAGTCTGCGGTGACCACCAGGGCGCGCTCGTCCGAGAGGCGGTAGACGGCGGCGTCATCGCCACTGGCCGCCCCCACGAGGAGGTTCGGAGCATCAGGAGGGGTGAGGCGGCGCACGACCTGCGCCAGTTCGCCGGGAGCGAGCTTGCAGCCTCAACCAGCGCCGTGGCTGAACTCGGTCAGACGACGAGTCATGTCACACCTCCTCTTCGCTTGCCTCAGCCGGAAGACCGAAGCGGTCCCGACCGGGGCGGTTGTTCCGAGCGGGGTTCCCGAAGAAGCCCGCATTCCTCACGATTGCACCCTACGCCGTAGGGTCTGGCCCATGACCGACCACGTCGATACGCGCCTGCAAACCCGTGCAACCGAACTCTTCGGCGTCCGATTCCCGATCGTGCAGACCGGTATGGGGTGGGTGGCTGGGGCGTCTCTCGTCAGCGCGACGGCCAACGCTGGCGGACTCGGCATCCTGGCCTCAGCCACGATGACCTTCGACGAGATGGTTGCGGCGATCGATGAGGTCCACGACCGGACCGATCAGCCCTTCGGTGTGAATCTTCGTGCCGATGCCGTCGATATTGGCGAGCGGGTCGATCATCTGATCCGAGCCGAGGTCAAGGTCGCCTCCTTCGCCCAGGCGCCACGGCCGGACATGGTCGCCAAGCTGAAGGAAGCTGGGCTCGTTGTCATGCCGACTGTCGGGGCGCGACGGCACGCCGAGAAGGTGGCCGAATGGGGCGTCGATGCGGTCCTGTGCCAGGGCGGTGAGGGCGGGGGGCATACGGGCTCGGTGCCAACATCGTTGCTGCTCCCACAGGTCCTCGACGCCGTCGACATCCCCGTCATCGCAGCCGGCGGCTTTCACGATGGGCGAGGCCTTGCCGCCGCGCTCGCCTGGGGAGCAGACGGCATCGCAATGGGCACCCGCTTCTTGCTCACCGCCGACTCGAAGGTGCCCGATGAGGTCAAACAGGCCTACCTGGCGACGCCGGTGACAGGAACCGTCGTATCGACGGCGATCGACGGTGCTCCCCAACGGGTGATCCGCACCGACATGGTCGACCAGTTGGAGAGGGCAGGGCTCACTCGCCTGCCGAAGGCAGCGCTCAACGCCCTGCGGTTCCGCAAGCTCACCGGGACGGCAATGGGAGATCTTCTCCGTGAGGGATTGGCGATGAAGAAGAACCAGGATCTCTCCTGGGCTCAACTCGCGATGGCCGCCAATGCACCCATGCTCACCAAGGCGACGATGGTCGATGGTGAGATCGAGGTCGGCATCCTGCCGACCGGGCAGTGCGTTGGCGTTGTCGAAGACCTCCCGACCTGTGAGGAACTCATCGGCCGCATCGTTGATGAAGCGGTTACCGCAATGAATCGCATCGCGCCGACGTCGCACACCTAGACTTAGCTCGTTCGCCATCAGCGAATTCCGGTGAGATCCCGGAACTGTCCCGCAACGGTGATGCCGCCCAACTTCGGTTGGGTGGACGAGTCCGGTCGCCTGACGGTGAACGTTTGACGAACCGCCCTCGAGGAAGGGACGGCTCGTGTGAGAGGGGACCCCTGTCGCTCGTGCCAACTATCCCGAGCCACAGGAGAACTCCATGAAAGCACTGACCAAAATTCTCGCCCTGCTTACGCTCCTCGCGTTGCTCGCTGCGTCGTGCGGTGACGACGGCAGCGATGACCGATCTGAGGCCACCGACAGCGGTTCGGACTCGACGAGTGACACCACGCCCGAGAACGAACCCGAACCTGAGGAAGATGAGGCCGACTCGGGCCCCGACAACGAGGAGACGAGCACCCCCGACCCGGCCGATGCCGACTCGGGCGACAGCACCGACGTTGAGGTGGATGGGCCGCAGCGCATCGTGTCGATCGACCCGTCCGGCACCGAGATCCTGTTTGCGGTCGGTGCCGGCGACCGGGTGGTCGCCGTCGACAGCTTCTCGTACTACCCCGAGGGCACTCCGGTCACTGACCTCTCCGCGTTCAGCCCGAACGTCGAGTCGATCCTCGGCTACGAGCCTGACCTTGTGGTCATGGGATTCAACGCTGACGTGCAGGCTGGGCTTGAGGCTGCCGGGGTGGAGGTCGTTCTGAGCCTCGCCCCGACGAACTTCGATGAACTGTTCGCCCAGGTCGAGACGATCGGCGCGGCTACGGGAAACGAGGGTGATGCTGCGCAGGTCGCTCAAGAGATGCGTGAGGCCGTCGACGAACTCATCGCCAACGCACCCGATGCCACCGGGCTGAGCCTCTACCACGAGCTCGACAACACGCTGTACACCGTCACCAGTTCGACCTTCATCGGAGCCGTCTACGGCCTGTTCGGGCTCGAGAACGCAGCTGATCCTGCTGACGCTGACGGCAGCAGCTTTGGGTACCCCCAGCTCAACGATGAGTATCTCGTGGATGCCGACCCTGATTTGATCTTCCTCGCCGACACCATCTGCTGCGGTGTCGATGCGGCCTCGATTGCCGAACGTCCGGGCTGGGACCAGCTCACTGCGGTGCAGAGTGGCAATGTCATCGAACTGAACGACGATGTGGTGTCGCGCTGGGGCCCCCGAATCGTCGCCTTCGTCGAGGCCATCGCCGCAGCGGTCGCGGGCATTGCCTAGGCCGGTCATTCGACCGGGACGGCAGCAGCCGGAGTTCGTGGCCTGATGGACGGCGCAGCCGTGCCGGATCCTGCAGCTGACGCGCTCCCGGTGGCGCGCCTGGGATCACGCTCACTGGGCGCCGGTTTTGCGGCCGTTGTGGCCGCCGTACTTGCTGGGCTGGCGATCGGTCCCGTCAACATCTCGCTTACGGGGGTTGCCCTCGAACTCCTCGACCAACTCCCGCTGGTCGATGTCGACTCCGGGCTCAGCTCGGTTCATCAGGCGATCGTCGTGGATATCCGTCTCCCTCGAGTCGTCCTGGGTCTTCTCGTCGGTGCGACCCTCTCGATGAGCGGCGCGGCCTACCAGGGAGCGTTTCGCAATCCACTGGCGGACCCGTACCTGCTGGGTATTGCCGCAGGCGCTGGGTTGGGAGCGACGATTGCCATCACGCAGGATTTCGGTGACGGGGCTGGGTGGATCGACCCGGTGCCGCTCGCAGCGTTCGCAGGCGCGCTCCTCGCCGTCGTGCTTTCCTACGGTGCGGGGCACCTCGGCGGGCGTTCCAGTGCCAGCCTCGTGCTTGCTGGCGTTGCCGTTGCGAGCTTCCTCACCGCCGCCCAGACCTATGTGCTGCAGTCGAACGCCGATGCGTTTCGAGAGGTCTATGCCTGGATTCTCGGGCGGATTGCGACCGCCGGCTGGGAGGAGCCTGCGCTGATGGTGCCGTACTTCGTCGTAACCGCTGCGATCGTGATGCGGTACCGGAGGGCGCTCGATCTGCTCGCTGTTGGAGACGAAGAGGCGCAAGCACTCGGCGTTGACCCTCGTCGGATCCGACTCGTCGTGGTCGTGGCGGCATCGTTCGGCGCGGCCGCCGCCGTGTCGGTGAGTGGGCTGATTGGTTTCGTTGGCATCATCGTGCCGCACGTGGTTCGGCTGCTGTTCGGGGTGAGCTACCGCCTGTTGATTCCCCTTTCGATTCTGTTCGGTGGCGCGTTCATGGTGCTCGCCGATCTGGTGGCTCGAACCGTTGCCGAGCCGGCGGAGTTGCCGATCGGGGTCGTCACGGCCTTCCTCGGCGCCCCGTTCTTCGTCTTCGTCCTGCGGTCCAGTCGCCGGGAGGTGTGGTAGTGCCTGCGGTCGCGATGCGGGATCTCGTTGCCGAGATTGAGGGCCACCGAATTCTCGATGGTCTCGACCTGGCGGTGGAGGAAGGGGAGTGGGTCAACATCATCGGCCCGAATGGTGCGGGAAAGACCACCCTCTTGCGGTGCGTACTCGGCACCCTTGCGCACCGCGGTGTCATCGAACTCAACGGCGCCGAAGTCACGCGTCCTGCCGAGCGGGCGTGCTGGGTCGCATACGTTCCGCAGACGCCGGTCATTCCGCCCGGTATCACAGTCGCCGACTATGTCCTGATGGGTCGGACCCCACACCGTGGCGTGTTTTCTCGGGAGACCGACTCCGACCTCCGGATCGCCACCGATGTCTTGGGGCATCTCGACCTCGGTCACCTTGCCGCCCGAGACGTTCGATCGTTGTCGGGTGGCGAGCGCCAACGGGTAGTCCTTGCCCGAGCGCTCTCCCAGCAGGCACCAGTGCTGCTCCTCGACGAGCCGACCACCGCACTCGACCTCGGGCACCAGCAAGAGGTGCTCGATCTGGTGGAGTCGTTGCGCAACGAGCATGGTCTCACCGTGATTGCAACGCTGCACGATCTCACGCTGGCCGCCCGCTACGGCGATCGCGTCACGCTGCTTGCCGAGGGCCGTATCGTCGGGGATGGCTCGCCTGCCTCGGTTCTCACCGCCGACACCATCGCCCACTACTTCGGAGCCACTGTCCGCATCATCGACGATCCCGATGGCCCGGTGATCGTTCCCGCATTGTCTCAACGGAGCCCGCATGACTGACACACCGAAGAATGACCTGAATGCCCCGCTGGAGGAGGACCCGCGGCCCGATGGACTTCGGGTAGCGAAGTCCTTGGTCCTGGTGAACACCGGTGATGGGAAAGGCAAGTCGTCAGCGGCGTTCGGCGTCGCGATGCGAGCGCGCGCCCGGGACTGGCCCGTGGCCGTCATCCAGTTCCTTAAAAGCGACGACTGGGTCACTGGCGAACAGTTGATGGCCAAACCGCTCGGCATCGACTTCCAATCGCTCGGCGATGGCTTCACCTGGGACAGCGACGATCTCACCAAGGACGAGGCAGAGGCTCGAGAAGCATGGCGCCAGGGGAAAGCGATCGTCGCCGCCGGTGAGCACCGACTCGTCGTGTTCGACGAGATTACCTACCCCCTCAACTGGGGGTGGATCGATGCTGCCGAGGTTGAGGCGACCTTCCGGGACCGGCCAGCTCACGTCTCGCTCGTGCTCACGGGCCGCGACGCGCCGGAGTGGATGATCGAGATGGCCGACACGGTCACCGTGATGGAGAACCGCAAGCACGCCTACGAGCAAGGCATTGCGGCAAAGAAGGGCATCGACTTCTAGTGGGTTGCGCCACCTGATGTTCACGCTTCTCACCGGAGGCGCCCGATCGGGCAAATCGTCTGCGGCGGCGCGTCTGGCCGCCGCGACCGGAGCTCCGGTGAGCGTGCTCGCGACCGCGGCGGCGAGCGATGAGGAGATGGAAGCTCGGATCTCCCAGCATCAGGCGGAGCGTGACGACGAGTGGACCACCATTGAGGAACCTGTCGAACTGGATCGGGTCTTGGTCGAGATCGATAACGAGGACACGGTCATCATCGACTGTCTTGCCCTCTGGGTGACCAATCAACTCGACGACACAGATGACGAGGTCCTGTGGCGAGCGGATGGCATCATTCGCCTTCTGCGCTGGCGTCAAGGTGACTCACTTGTGGTCACCAACGAGGTCGGGTCCGGCATTGTGCCGGTCAACGCAACTGCTCGAAGGTTTCGGGATCTGCTCGGCACGGTGAACCAGCGCTTTGCCCGAGGGGCCGATCGAACCCTGCTGTGTGTCACCGGAGGTGTCGTGCCCGTCGTCGGATTGGAGGACCTGTGAGCGAATCCGTGTTGAGCCGCCTGCTCGCCAACCTCCCTGGGCCAGACACCGTCTCCGCTGCCTCCGTGGCTGAGCGGGCGGCAAACACGCTCCGACCTCCCGGGGCCTTTGCTCGCCTCGACGAGGTGGCGGCCTGGCTGGCTGGTTGGCAATGGCGAACGGAGCCTCGGGTCGAACGGCCGCACATCGCCGTGTTCGGCGCTGATCACGGTGTGATGGAGGATGCGGTGAGTGCCTTCCCAGCGGAGGTCACCGGGGCCATGGTTGCCGCCATGCGCCAGGGTGTAGCCACAGTGAACGCGCTGGCCCATCAGGTCGGGGCCAGCTTCTCGTTTCACGACGCTGGGGTAGGGCAACCCACTGCCAACATTCGAATCGCCGATGCGATGACGCCTGCGGAGTTCGATGAGGCAGCCCGGGTCGGGGTTGCTGCGGTCGAGGACGTCGACGCTGACCTTCTCGTGTTCGGCGAGGTGGGGATTGGCAACACGACGGCAGCTGCGGCGGTGTCCGCCGCACTCCTCGGCGGTCCGCCGGCCGCGTGGGTCGGTCCGGGCACCGGTGTCGGCGGCGATGCGCTGACGAACAAGCAGCGAGTCGTGGAGGCGGCGGTCCATCGGGTCGGTGCAGTCGAGCCACTCGAAGTGCTTCGTTGCTTGGGCGGGAAGGAGATCGTCGCCATGGCGGCCGCCACGCTCGCAGCACGACATCGCGGGATTCCGGTGTTGCTCGATGGATTCATCGCCACCTCCGCACTCGTCCCGCTTCACACAGCGGAACCGGCGTCGCTCGATCATGTGCGCGCGGGTCACACCTCGGCTGAGCCCGGCCATGTCCGCCAACTCGCCGCCCTCGGTATAGACCCGCTTTTGACGCTCGCCCTTCGGCTGGGCGAGGGCACCGGGGCGCTGGCGGCCATTCCGATTCTGCAGGTGGCCTGCGCCGCCGTGATCGATGTCGCCACCTTCGAGGAGTTCGGACTCGGATGAGCATCCGTCACGCCTGGGCATTTCTGACCCGGCTCCCCGGGGGCGCACATCCTGCTGGCGAACGCGAGTTGGGCGCGAGCGTGCCCTGGTTCCCAGCGGTGGGCGCTGTGATTGGGCTTCTGCTCGGTCTGGTCTGGGTCGCAATGGGTGAACTTGTGGCACCGCTCACGGCCGCAACGATCACCGTCGCAGCTGGTGTTGTGATGACCGGGGCCTTCCACGAGGACGGACTCGCCGACACCGCCGATTCCTTGGGTGGCTACACCCCAGAACGTCGCCTCGCCATCATGAAGGATTCCCGGGTTGGAACCTTTGGCGCGCTGGCGCTCGTGTTCTCGGTGTTGATCCGTGTTGTTGCGCTCGCTTCGCTGGAACCGGTCGAGGGCCTGGTGGCCCTGGTCATGGCCCACGCAGTGGGGCGCAGTGTTGCCACGCTGGTGATGGTGACGACCCCTGCGGCCACGGCGACGGGCCTTGGTCAGAGCTACTCGGCCTATCTCCCCCGATCGGCCGTGCTGGCGATGGGGGCGATCATTGCGGGTTGCAGCGTTGTCGGCGGTCCGGCTGGCGTTGTCGGCTATCTGCTGGCGCTCACCGGTGCCGGGCTCCTCGTCGTCCTCGCCCGCCGGGCCTACGGCGGCACGACCGGCGATGTCCTCGGAGCGGTGGAGCAAGTTGGCGAAATGGCGGTGCTGTCCGCTGCGGCGCGCCTCGTTGCCGAGCATGGCTGGCAATGGGGCTGACCCTCCGCCTCGTTCGGCACGGCGAGACGGACTGGTCCGCCCAACGGCGATACACCGGCCACACCGATCTCTCGCTCAACGAGGCCGGGATTTCTCAAGCTCGGGCGTTGGAGGCGATCGCCGACGGTCCGTACGACTCGGTGTGGTGTTCGGATCTCTGTCGCTGCACGGAGACGGCGAGTCTGATGGGCCTTGTCCCGGTGGTGACACCCGAACTTCGAGAATTTGATTTCGGGGACCTTGAGGGGCGGACGTGGGATGAACTCGACGGGGCGACACAGCAGTCCTTGCTGGCTTTCGACGGGTTCGTGGCGCCCGGCGGGGAGTCGGTCGCACAGTTCGGTGACCGACTCGATGCCTTCGTCGACGGACTCCGCCGAGGACAGCATCTCCTGATCACCCACGGAGGGGTGATCCGCTACCTGCTTCGGCGCAGCGGCAACGATGCCGACGTTCGCCCGGGAACCTGGCGAGACGTCGAGTTGTCGTGACCGCAGTCGCGGTCAGATGAAGGAGTAGTGGGCTGCGGCGTCGACCCAGACGCCGGTATGCCGCTGGAGCCAGGGTTCCGCCGATGGCGGTTCACTCCAGACCTCGGCATGAGCGATCCCACTTCGGCTCCAACGACGCAGCGGTCCGGCGGGCTCGAGGACGACATAGCGGCCGCTCACCTGACGACCGGTTCGGCCGACTGCATCGACGGATCGCTGCAGTCGAACGACCGTGGTGGCCTCAAGGAGTTGGCCGGGCACGAGTTCGGTCACGATGCCGACCGCCACCGTCTGCGCAGGGAGCCAGGTCGCGTCGGGGCTGGCGGTGAGTTGAAGGGTAAGGCCGATCCGGGGGACGAACGCAGGCGTCGGTCGAGAACCGAACGGTTGGTTCTGCGCGCCGGGCATATTCTCGAACGAGTCGATGTAGCCACCGGTGGTGCCGCCGGTCGGGCCGCCGGACTCTCTGAGATGGCGTTCAGCCACCGCTGACAAGCGCCTCGGCACCCTTCGGCATGGCGACCGCGTCATCGCGCGCATCGAGCCAGCCCTCCGGCAGGTGCACATCCTTGGGTGAGCCCGAGTGCCCGCGCACCATCCGCATGCCGCCCTCCGGGAAGGGGACCGAACGGTCGAGTGACCCGATCAACTCGTGCATCTCGTCGAGCGAACCGACCCGGTTGAGTCGAGAACGCATCTCTCCGCCGGCCGGGAAGCCCTTGAGGTACCAGCCGGTGTGCTTCCGGAAGTCGCGAATTCCGTGATCCTCGCCCATCCATGCGCACAACAGTTCGGCGTGTTCGACCATGCCGTTGAGGACCTCGCCGAGATTCGGTCGAGGGGGAACCGGTCGGCCGTCGAACACCGCTGCGAGGTCGCCGAAGAGCCACGGCCGACCAAGGCAGCCCCGGCCGACGGTGACCCCGTCACAGCCGGTAGTGCGCATCATTCGCAGGGCGTCGTCGGCTTCCCAGATATCGCCGTTCCCAAACACCGGGATGGAGGTGACTGCCTCCTTGAGTTCGGTGATGCGGCGCCAGTCGGCGTGGCCGGAATAGAGCTGATTAGCGGTGCGGGCGTGGAGGGCGACCGCCTTCACGCCTTCGTCCTCGGCGATCCGGCCCGCATCGATGAACGTGATGGCGTCGTCGTCGATGCCGACGCGGAACTTCACGGTGACGGGGACGTCACCCGCGTTCTGCACCGCAGCCCGGACGATCTTGCGATAGTGCTCGCGCTTCCACGGGAGAGCTGCGCCGCCACCGTGACGGGTGACTTTCTTCATCGGGCAGCCGAAGTTCATGTCGATGTGATCGACCGGGATGCCGTCGACCAGGCCGTCGACGAGGAGGCGAGTGGCTTCTCCGATCGAGTACGGATCGGTTCCGTAGAGCTGGATCGATCGAGGCGACTCGTCGGGCGCAAATGCTGCGAGTTCGAGGCTCTTGCGGTGGCCTTCGACGAGCGCCCGCGCCGTGATCATCTGGTTCACATACAACCCAGCCCCAAAGCGCCGGCACAGTGTGCGAAACGGTGCATTGGTGACACCGGCCATCGGCGCGAGGACGACGGGGGGCCAGACGTTGATCGGGCCGATGTCGACCGCGTCGAACTCGCCGGGACGAGCCGGTGGTTCGGGCTCAGGAGCCGGAAGGGGAGCGGCTTCGAGGTCGGGCACGAGATCCAGGCTAACGACGCCAGGCCGCTTCGCTGTGGTGGGCGATGAGGTCGAGCAGGATGCCAACGTCATCGATCGTGACGGCGGGGTTCATAAAGATCAGCCGAAAGCAGTTGAGTCCTGCCACCGGCTGGTAGCCGACAAGGGCGGAGCCATCAGCTTGCATTCGAGCCTTGGCGGCCGGCGCGACGGCGTGGAGCGCCCGATGTTGCTCTTCGGTGAGCGTTCCGAGATCGAACGGGCGAAGCTCGGGGGGTACCCAGGTGACGCAGACATTGGTGAAGTCCCCGGCTGCGACCGCCGCCAGATCATCTCGGTCGGAGATCAAGAGTCGGGCATGATCGGCCAGGGCGACGGCGTGCTCAATACGGGCCCGCATGCCGTCATCACCGCGAGACTTCCACGTCAACCAGGCCTTGAGCGCATCAACCCGGCGCCCGCACTGGATGGTCCGATCGCCGGCATCGAGGTCGCCGTGCGCCTTGTCCGGTTGGAAGAGATAGTCGGCACCCGTTGCGAACGTCGCCTTGAGGCGTGCTGGCTCTCGCACCAGCAGCGCCGTGCACTGTTGTGTCATGCCCGCCATCTTGTGCAGGTTCCACACCACCGAATCAGCGCGTTCGATCCCGGCACAACGGTGGCGCTCGGCGGGGGAGAGAAGGGCGGCGCCCCCGTAGGCAGCATCGACGTGCAACCAGATGCCCTGTTCTGAGCAGCGGTCGGCGATCCCCCCGATCGGATCGAACGCTCCGGTCACGGTCGTGCCCGCAGTGGCAATGACGGCAAGGACGGCAGGCCCCGTGGCGAGCGAGGCATCGAGCGCCTCGAGATCCATCGCTCCAGCGGCGTCGGTGGGAATTGCCTCGACCGCGGAGCGGCCGAGGCCCATGACTGCTGCCAGCTTCTCTGCTGAGTAGTGCCCAGAGGCGCTGACGAGGATCCGTCGCGGGACACCGTCGGCTCCGTCCATCACCAGGTTGGGGTCGGCGCGGTGGCGAGCGAGTTGCAGGGCATGGAGTTGGGCGAGCGATGCGCCAGCGCACATGAGGCCGGCGGGTTGGTCGTGGCTCGTCTCGAAACCGATGAGTCGAGCCATCTTGGCCAGCAGTGCTCGCTCGATGAGGGTAAAGACCGGTGCAACTTCGTAGGTCGCATTCGTGGTGTTGAGCGCGGCACCAAGCCAGTCGCCGACGACGGCGAGTGGGTCTGCGCCGGCGAAGTTTTGGTTGAGGAAGTACGGGTGGTTGGTCTGCACCGATCGACGAACCACGGTCTCCGCAGCATCAACGAGAAGCGATGGGTCGGCGGGTGGCTCATGGTCAGCAAGCTCGAGTCCGACCGTCCTGGCGAACTCGGCGGCCAACTCGTCGGGGCCGCTCCAGCGGATGACCGGCTCGTCGCGTCCTGGCGGTCGAGTGATGTGACGCAGCGCCCGGTCGGCAATGCGTTCGACGGGATCGACCGGTTCCGGCGACCGAAAGTCGAGCAGGTCAAGACCGTGGCGCGCGAACAACCGGTCAACCTGAAGCAGCGAGAGGCCAATGACCCCGTTGGCACTGCCCTCGAGTCGATCGGCGAAGAGCCCTGCGGCTCCCTGGAGTCCGTACGCGCCGGCCTTATCGTCGGCATCGCCAGACCGGATGTACCACGCAATCCGCTGCTCGGCCGCTTCATCGATCACGACATCGGTGCTGTCCACGACGGCGTGGACAACCGCCTCCCCATTCTCTCCGACCAGCGCAACCGCCATACCGGTGTGGACCTGGTGGGTGCGGCCGGTCAGGGAGCGGAGCATGGCCGTCGCCTCGTCGCGATCGTCGGGCTTGCCGAGGATGGTCCCGTCGAGCGCAACCGTCGTGTCCGCAGCAAGAACAACCCGTCCGGGGCAGAGCGCAGTGCAGGCCTTGTCGACCGCCATTCGCTGGACATAGTCGACGGCTGCCTCTCCCGCCTTCGGAGTCTCATCGATCGCTGCTGGCTCGACGGTCGGGAAAATGCCGATTCGGCTCAGCAGTTCGCGGCGGCGCGGAGACCCGGAGGCGAGGACTAGGCGGAGATCGGACATGGGGCGAGTCTCGCATGTCCCATCCAGCGCGCCACCCGGTGTCGGAGTTCGGCATCTACCCTCAGGGCCATCGACACGCCCGAACCACCCGAGTTGGATCCGACGACCCCACAGGCGGTCGACGAGGTCCGTGAGCTCCCCTCATCGCTGCCCGCGGCTACCGATGAGGAGATCCGGCCTGACTCCTTCATCGTCACGACCGGGTTCTTCCGAGCCGGCACCGACCCGATCCGGCTGCCGAAGGCGGTTGAGGGGCCGCTCTACACACCGGAACAGGCCAGCATGGCCGCGCACGAGTTCTTCCGAGCGTTGGCCGGCGACCGTGAACTGCTCGAGCATCATCAGGACCCCGTTGAGCACGCTCGAGCAAACGGCTTGATGATGTTGTTCTCCCACGGCGTCGCCGAAGTCTTCGAGACGCACCTCGCCCGGATGGAGCCCGACCTCCAGGGCCGCTGGCGAGACCTCATCGCAGGCGGGGCCCGCAGCGAGGCGTTTGGTCCGCTCACGCTGCAGGAGCGTCTCGATGAACGCTCCGTTGAGCAGGCGCTCGTCACCGGCCGCCGTCAGCGGGTCGTCAACCTGCTCGTCGGCGTGGTGCTCCTTGGGGCGGTTGGGGCCGTTGCGTGGTGGGGCTGGCAGGAGTACGGGGTGCAAGAGGAACGCACCCAGGGTGCGCTTCAGTTCGGTGAGGTCGACGACGGTGTGGACGCAGCCGCGACTGCGGGCGGGCCACCGGTCGCCGAGCCCTTGCTGACCACGGTTCTGGCCGACACGGTCTCAGTGCTGGCAGGGGAGGGGCGGGTCGCAGATCGAGTAACGGTTGCGCCGTTCGCTCGGTACCCGTATCCGCCTGGTGCGCTCGGTGCATCTGTCTTCCAGTACGCCAACGCAGGCCACGTCGTGATCATCGGTCCGCCCGGTTTCGCCGACCTCGCCTGTCTGCGAGTTAGCGTCGTCACCTCTGATCTCCGGCCGCTCGACACGGTGACCCACGGGCCCTGTGGCGACCCCGTCGGTCGTCTTGCGACGGTCGGCTGCCGCGGGACCGATGCAATCCTCTTGGCCCTCGACATCCCATCGGGCACCGTCGACCTCCCCGAGGGCGGGACTGGGTTCGCAGACGCCATTCGGCTGCAACTCGTCGCCGACGGCGCCCCCGAGTACGAGGTGCTGTCGATCCGCGGCACCATTCAGGTCGACCCGGACAGTGGGGTGACGATCCCTCGGTTCGGGGGTGAGGTCGGTGAATCGATCACCTTCGACATCGGTTCCGGGCGAGTTGGTACCTGCATCCTTACCGGGGAACTCCCATCGGGCGCGTGAGCCGTGTGCGGTAGATACGTATCGGCGACACCGCCCGATCAGCTCGCCCGCTACTTCGGTGCTGAGTCGGTCGTCGAGGCACGGAAGTCGCCGGACTCGGAGGAGTTCGTCGGCAACTTCAATGTGGCCCCAACCCAGGGCGTGTTCACGGTCTATGAGACCCAGGGCGAACGCTGGCTCGACACGTTCCACTGGGGGCTCGTGCCGTTCTGGGCGAAGGACCCCAAGATCGGGTCGAGGATGATCAACGCCCGAGCCGAGACGATCGCGGAGAAGAACAGCTTCAAGCGCCCGTTCGCCAAGAAGCGCTGCATCATTCCGGCCGACGGCTTCTACGAGTGGAAGAGAGTCGAGGGGCAGAAGCGCAAGCAGCCGATGTACCTGACCACGATCGACGAGTCGCCGTTCGCGTTCGCCGGGCTATGGGAAGTCTGGAAAGACTCGAACACCCTCGATCAGGATGGGGAGCCGCTCGAGCTGTACAGCTGCACGATCATCACCGGCGAACCGAACGAGAAGGTTGCCGACGTTCACGACCGCATGCCGGTGATGTTGCCGCCCGATGCGTGGGACACCTGGCTCGATCGCGACAACCACGACGTCGAGGCGCTTCAGGAACTGCTTGTGCCAGCCCCGGCTGAGCTGATCCAACTCCGGATGGTTTCGACCGATGTCAACAACGTCCGCAACAACAACCCGTCGCTGATCGACGAGGCCGAGCCCGTCACCGACGACTGAGGCAGGGCTAGTTCTCGAGCGCAGCGGCGAGTTGTTCGCGCAACGAGTCGAGATCGGCCTGGTCCGGGTCGGTGTCTGCGTGGGCGAAGTCGAGGTCCGACATTGTGGCGAGGGGCACGACGTGCACGTGGACGTGAGGCACCTCGAACCCGGCGATCATCAAGCCGATGCGGGCCGGGGAGAGCAGGGCCTGCTGTGCCTGACCGATCCGGTGGGCGACACCAGTGAGATGCCCGACGGTTTCGGCATCAAGGTCGGTCCACTGATCGACCTCTGCTCGCGGAACGACGAGGACGTGTCCTCGGGCCAGTGGCCGCACGTCGAGAAAGGCGACACAGATGTCGTCTTTCCAGATGAAACGTCCGGGGATCTCGCCGTTGATGATGCGGGTGAAGATGGTTGCCACGCCGGGATCGTAGGCTGCGGGCGTGGGCGAGGACGAGCAGCAACTGGGGATCTTCGAGGATCGGATCGTCACGGTCCCAAACATGGTGTCGCTGGTGCGCCTGGGGTTGGTGCCAGTCCTCCTCTGGTTCCTGTTCAGTCAGGAGGATCGTTGGGCTGCAGCGTGGCTGTGGGGATTCATCGGCGCGACCGACTGGGTCGATGGCTGGTGGGCTCGCAAGTTCGATGTCGTCAGCGAGTTCGGCAAGCTGATCGACCCCGTGACCGACCGAGTGTCGTTGATCGTGCCGATCATTGCCATCGGCATCGACGGGGCCGTCGCCTGGTGGCTCATCATCATCACGCTCGTTCGGGAAGGCCTGGTGTCGATCGCCGGTCTCGCTCTGGGCGCCCTCGGCGCTCGACGTATTGAGGTGACCTGGTGGGGAAAGGTCGCCACGTTTGGGCTCTACTTCGCCTTCCCATGCCTGTTGGCGGGGGCGAGTGACCACGCCACCGCCGTTTTCTGGGAAATCGCCGGCTGGGTGATCGTGGTCCCGTCTCTGATCTACAGCTACCTCTCCGCGGCCGAGTACATCCCACTCGCCAGAGAGGCACTTCGTCAGGGTCGTCGCCGGACAGATTGACGGAGTCTGACCGCGGCCCGAGAGGCCAACGGCCAACCATTAGGGTCGACGCGGTGAAGGCTGTGATCATGGCCGGCGGTGAGGGCACCCGTCTCCGGCCCCTCACCTCCAATGTGCCCAAACCGATGATGCCGTTGGCTAACCGGCCGATGATGGAGCACATCGTCGATCTCTTGAAGCGGCATGGGTTCGACGACATCGTCGTGACGGTTGCCTTCAAGGCAAACCACATTCGCACCTGGTTCGGCGACGGCTCCGAGTTCGGCGTGCGGATGGTGTACGCAACCGAAGACACCCCCCTCGGCACTGCCGGTTCGGTCCGCAACGCGATGGACGAACTGACCGAACGCTTTCTGGTCATCTCGGGCGACGTCCTGACCGACCTTGACCTCACCAAGCTCGTCGAATTCCACGACCAGAAGCAGGCGATGGCGACCATCGGTCTCATCCGGGTTGAGAACCCGTTGGAGTTCGGCATCGTCATCACCGAGGAGGACGGTTCGATCGAGCGGTTCCTCGAAAAGCCGGGCTGGGGGCAGGTGTTCTCCGACACGATCAACACCGGCATCTTTGTGCTCGAGCCAGAGATCTTCGACTACATCGAACCCGACGTTCCGGTCGACTTCTCGAGCGAGGTCTTCCCCGCGTTGCTGCGCGATGAGCAGCCCTTGTTTGGGGCCGTCGGCGAGGGGTATTGGGAGGACGTCGGAACGCTGGAGTCGTACGTCTCAGCGCACACTGACATTCTCGATGGCGCAGTCGACGCCCATATCGACGGGTTCGACCGTGGGAATGCGCTCTTCATCGGCGAGAACGTGTCGATTGATCCCGGCGCAACGGTCGAGGGGCCTGGGGTCATCGGCGACAACAGCAGGATCGAGGCAGGTGCCCATATCGGCCCATACAGCGTGCTCGGTGCCGGCGTACGTGTTCGTTCTGATGTGCGCACCGAACGGGTTGTCGTGGCCGACAACACCTATCTCGCTGAAGGGGTGTCCCTCCGGGGTGCATCGATCGGGCGGGCGTGTGATCTCCGCAAAGGGGTGCAGGTCGACGAGGGCGCCGTTGTCGGCGATGAGTGCTTCATCGGCGAGGATGCGCAGGTCGGGGCCGGGGTCAAGATCTATCCGTTCAAGACGATCGAAGCCCGAGCGACCGTCAATTCCTCGATCGTCTGGGAGAGTCGAGGGGCCCGCAGCCTGTTCGGCAAACGCGGTGTCAGCGGGTTGGCCAATGTGGACATCACGCCCGAACTCGTCACCCGTCTCGCGATGGCGTACGGCACAACGCTGAAGCCCGGCGACACGGTGGTGACCAGCCGCGACTCCAGCCGTTCGGCCCGCATGCTGAAACGTGCGCTGCACGCTGGCCTCAACGCCGCCGGGGTGTCGGTGCAGGATCTCGAAGTCACCCCGATCCCGGTCGCCCGCTTCATCGGCCGACGACCGGCCATTGCCGGGGCGGTGGCGATCCGACTCGATGAGGACGACCCCGACACGATCGTGGTCGGTTTCATGGACACGAACGGTGCCGACCTGAACGAAAACGGTCATCGCAAGATCGAGCGAGTCTTTCACCGGGAGGACTATCGACGGGTGGCCCCAAATCAGATCGGCGACATCGACTACGTCCCTCGAGCGCTCGAGCATTACGCCACCGCCATCGAAGCGGGAGTTGATCTTGAGGCGGTGCGAGGCGCAGAGCTCAAGCTCGTGGCTGACTACGGCTTCGGTGCGGTCTCGTTCTTGATGCCCAACCTGCTCGCCAAGCTGGGCGCCGATGTCATGGCGGTCAATCCGTACGCCTCCACCGCAGGTGCGGCCGCCTTCGATGTTGCGACCCACGCCGAGCGAGTCGAGGCGCTCGTGCGGGCGTCGGGATCGTCGCTTGGTGTGGTGTTCACGCCGGGCGGTGAACAGCTCACGGTGATCGACGACACGGGTCGAGTGCTCTCACCCGACCAACTGCTGTTGACCCAGGTGATGTTGCGTGGTGACCGCCTCGCAGGGGCTGAGGTTGTGGTGCCCGTTTCGGTCACCAGCAAGGTCGCCGAACTTGCCGAGCGGCACGGAGGCCGGGTGGTGCTGACCCCCACCGCCCCCGCCGCAATCATGGAGGCGGCAAGCGCCCCGGGCGTCGCCTTCGCGGCGGATCGCCACGGCCGTCACATCGTTCCAGAATTCATGCCGGCGTTCGACGCCACAGCAACCTTTGTCGCATTCCTCGATCTGCTGGCACAAGCAGACCGCCCGCTTTCGGCCGTGGTGGATGAACTCCCTGACGTGCACATTGCGAAGGATGTGGTGGTCACCCCCTGGGAGCAGAAGGGATCGGTCATGCGGTCGCTCGTCGAGCAATCCGCCGATCGCGATGTCGATCTGGTCGATGGCGTACGGATCCACCTCGATGATGGCGCATGGGCGCTGATCCTGCCTGACCCCGAGGAGCCGCTGACCCGGGTCGTTGCCGAAGCGGACACTGCAGAGGCCGCTGCAGCGCTCGCAGCGGAATACCGACGGCGGATCGAGCAGCTTGTTCGCGGCTGAGGGGCACCTCTGTGGGCCGCGCGTGCGTTAGGTTCCGAGCATGAACGTTCCTGAAGGCTTGCGCTATTCCAAAGAGCACGAATGGGTCCGGGTTGACGGCGACACGGCGGTCATCGGCATCACCGACTACGCCCAGGACGCGCTGGGCGATGTTGTCTACGTCGATCCGCCCGAGGTTGGTTCGGACCTGACGGCCGGTGACTCCTTCGGCGAGGTCGAGTCCACCAAGTCGGTCTCCGAGCTGTACGCGCCGATCAGCGGCTCGGTCGCGTCCACCAACCCTGATCTTGAGGGTGAGCCGGAGAAGCTCAACGCCGACCCGTATGGCGAGGGCTGGATCTGCACCGTCACCATGACCGACCCTGCCGAGCTCGACGCACTGCTCGACGCGACCGCCTATCAGGCGTTCATCGACGGCTGACCTCATGCCCGACGTTGCCTGCCCGAGTTGCGGTCACCTGAACCGAGCGGGGGCCAACTTCTGCTCGTCGTGTGGTGCTGATCTGCGGCACGACCACATCACGACCGAAACGCCGGTTGTTGCGATCGACGGGGCAGATCTCAGCATGATCGACCGCTCGGCGTTCGGCCCTCACGAAGGTCTGTTCGTCGTGGCGCAGGGCTCGAAGGCGGGTGCCCGCTACGCCCTCGACAGCGATGTTGTGACCATGGGTCGTCACCCGAAGTCGGACATCTTCCTCGACGACATCACGGTCTCTCGACGCCACGCCGAGGTGCGGCGAGAGGGATCCCGGTACTGGGTTCGTGATGTCGGGTCGCTGAACGGCACGTACGTCAACCGGGAGCGGGCCGACGACCGTGAACTGCTCGAGGGAGACGAGTTGCAGATCGGAAAGTTCAAACTCGTCTTCGTGCACGGCACGGGCGACGTCTGACCAGGAGCGTGGGATGAGCGAAGACGCGCATCAGTCGATCGGCGAGGTGCTCTCGCTACTAAAGGAAGAGCACGCCGATGTCACGATCTCCAAGATTCGGTTCCTGGAGAGCCAAGGCCTGATCACACCGGAACGCACACCATCGGGCTACCGGAAGTTCTATCGAGACGATGTCGATCGACTGCGGTGGATTCTGACCCAGCAGCGTGACAACTTCCTGCCGCTGAAAGTCATCAAGCGGCGGCTCGCCGAAGACGACTTCGACCCGACCGAGGGGTTGCCAGAACCGGCCAAGGGACCGCTGCCGGAGCCGACCTTGTTCGCTGACCGCGATATCGAGACATCCACGCCAACGAGCGAAAACGCCGCTGAGCCTCCAGCAGAGGATCCGGCGCCCCGTTCCGCACCTGAACCGTCGACCGACGCGCCGTCACCTCCGGCTGATGGGGGAGGCAAAGCACGCGCTCGCCGCCGCGCGGCGGCCACCGGTTCGGTCTCGATGACCGCAGGCGACCTGGCCGAGGCCACCGGAACCGATCTCGGCTTCGTTGGTGACCTGGAGCGACTCGGCCTGATTGTTCCGGTCGACTCGGAAGGCCCTTCCATCTTCGACCACGAGGCCCTCCTGACCACGCGCGCTGCGGCCGCCTTCCGAGAGGCAGGTATGGAGGTTCGGCACCTTCGGATGTACAAGGTCGCGGCTGATCGCGAAGCGGGCTTGCTGCAACAGCTGCGAGGCGCAGCGCTGAGCCGTGGCGGTGGGCCTGCGGCCGAAGCCCGTACCGAACTCGCGGAGCTGATCGAACACGGCGAAGCGATTCATCGCTCGATCCTGCGCCGTGAACTCGGCCTCGACGGCTGACCTCGTGCACGAACCCGAGATCCTTCTCGACCGCGGCGGCATCGATGCCATCGTCGAACGGCTGGCGGGTGAGCTCAGCGAGCGCCATGACGATGGTGTCGTCATGATCGGGGTGCTGCGGGGGAGCGTCCCGTTCCTCGCCGACCTCGTGCGCTCGATGACGATCGCCACGATGGTCGATTTCGTTGCGCTGAGCCCCTACACCCCCGGCACCGGGCGGGTGCGATTGGTGATGGATGCATCGATCAACATCGAGGGGCGTGACGTCGTGATCGTCGAGGACATTGTCGACACCGGGCTCACGTCCGCCTTCCTCCTCGGCGAGTTCGAACGGCGGGCGCCACGCTCGGTGTCGCTGTGCACGCTTGTCGACCGTCCGGCCCGACGGGTTGTTCCGGTCGACATTGATCACATCGGCATCGAGATCGAGGATCGTTTCGTGATCGGCTACGGACTCGACTTCGAAGGGCGATATCGAAACGTCCGGGTGTTGGCTGCGGCTGAGGCCGATGTTCTTGCCACCGACCCCGACGCGTACGTGGAGGCCCTCTACGGGGCCTAGGGTGGGTCCATGCAGGAAATGGACCTCCTCGGCGTGCGAGTCGAGATGCCAGCCAACGCACCGATGGTGCTGCTGCGAGAACGGAGCGGGGGCCGCACGGTTCCGATCTTCATCGGCGCCCCAGAGGCGACGGCCATCGCCATGGCGCTTGACGGTGTCGAGACGCCTCGGCCGATGACCCACGACCTCATGCGTGATGTCTTTGACTCGCTGGCGGTCGACGTGGCTCGAGTGGTCGTGACCGATCTTCAGGACAAGACGTTCTACGCCGAACTGCATCTAATCTCGGGCGGCGAGCAACGCGTGGTTTCCTGCCGGCCCTCCGACGCGATCGCCCTTGCGGTGCGGACCGGAACGCCGATCTTTGCTGCTGAGGCGGTGATCGACGAGGTTGGCTTTGTCGAGGGTGAGCACGACGAGGACGACCAACCCGAGGAAGTCGTCGAGGAGTTCAAGGAGTTTCTCGACACGATCTCGCCGGAGGACTTCGAGGACTGACTCGCGCGTTCCGCGCGAGCGCTCGCGCGGAGGGTCGTTGACCTCGCGCGGCGGTCCCCATACAGTTCTGTTCGTCACACCGACGTAATTTCGTCGGTGCGGTTTGCTGGCGTAGACTCGCTGGCGGGTTGATCTGAGGGAGTCATCACCATGGCGCAGCAGGGCTTCAGCGGGAAGCGCACCGCAGAGATTGTCGACATCACCTACCGGCAGCTCGACTACTGGGCTCGAACGGATCTGGTGGGACCGTCGCTGGCGCAGGCCACCGGCAGCGGAAGTCGTCGCGAGTACAGCTATCGAGACCTCCTTGAGCTCAAGGTCATCAAGGCACTGCTCGACTCCGGCATCCGCTTGGAACAGGTCCGCAAGGTCTTTGCGTACATGAAGGAACAACTCGGTGAAGACGTTGCGAGCGCCAACCTCGTGATCGACGGATCGAATTCCGTACTCGTCAACACCGGCGAGGAACTGATCGATCTCCTGCAGAACGGCCAGGGCGTGCTGAACGTCTTGCCTCTCGCCGGCGTCAAAGAAGAGGTCGATGCGGCCATCGTCTCGCTCTACCCCGAGATCGCAGACGAGGTCATCACCCACCGCGCCGTCGGCGAGGGCTAGAAACGAGTTCATGGCCGAATTCGCGCACGAGTCCGAAGCGAATCTTGCGTCGCTGCTTGATGCCTACGGCGTCCGGTGGCAGTACGAACCGACAACCTTTGTGCTCGACGAGGATGCCGACGGCAATCCGACCGAAGCCTTCACCCCGGACTTCTATCTGGTCGACTTCGATACCTATGTCGAGGTCACGACGATGCGTCAGCCGCTCGTGACCCGCAAACACCGCAAGGTGCGAAAGCTCGCCGAGCTTCGACCCGACGTGACGGTGAAGTTGTTGTATCGACGTGATGTCGAACGCCTTGGGCTCAAGTACGCACTGGCCGATGCTGCCTGAGGCTCGTCGGTCGCCGCTCCACCAGACGCACCTTGAGGCCGGCGCCAAACTCGTGCCGTTCGGCGGCTGGGACATGCCGCTCAACTACGAGCGTGGGACCATCGCTGAGCACTTGGCGTGTCGTAACGACGCCGTCGTGTTCGATGTCTCACACCTTGGCACCCTTCGGGTGACCGGGCCCGGCGCCCTCGGCGCGCTTCAAGCTTCGTTCACCAACGATCTCGGGCGGATCGAGCCGGGTCGGGCCCAGTACACCCACCTCCTTGATCCAGACGACGGTTCGGTGCTGGACGACATCATCGTGTGGTGGGTGGATGAGGAACGCTTCGACGTCATGCCGAACGCCTCGAACACCGACCGGGTTGCGACGGCACTGCGGGAGGCGGACGACCCCCCTGCGATGGAAGACGTCACTGCAACGCGCGCCGTTTTGGCCGTGCAGGGCCCCAACGCTCGCACGAAGCTCGAGGCGGTCGCACCCGACGCTGCTGCGGTCGGCCGCTTTCGAGTCGCTCCAGTTGTCATCGGCGGCGCCGACACGCTCGTCGCCGGCACTGGCTACACCGGTGAGGATGGGCTCGAGATCGCCGTTCCGGTCGAGCAGGCGGCGACGGTGTGGGCCAGCATCGTCGGCGCAGGGATCACGCCAGCCGGACTCGGCGCACGTGACACGCTGCGCCTCGAGGCGGGCCTGCCGCTGCACGGGCATGAACTCGGCCCAGGCATCACGCCTGCCCAGGCCGGGCTCAGCTGGGTAGTCCGGTTCGATAAGGGGGAGTTCCGGGGCCGGGCCGCGCTTCGTGCTGAAGCCGAGGCCGGGGTGCCAAAGCGGTTGCACGGTCTTGTGGTCGACGGTCGTCGGCCCCCACGTGAGGGTCAAACGGTGCTTCTTGACGGCGAGGCGATCGGGACGATCTCCAGCGGGAACTTCTCGCCGGTGCGCGAGCAAGGCATTGCGCTTGCGTTCCTCGACCGCAAGTTGTCCGACGGCACTTCGGTTGGGATCGACGTGCGCGGCAA
>Ga0181594_10000027_pt1 | contig 104182 bp, 99 predicted proteins | sample 071ome_18_FD_145603 | JGI IMG/M metagenome (GOLD analysis project Ga0181594, IMG submission 145603) | Coastal salt marsh microbial communities from the Groves Creek Marsh, Skidaway Island, Georgia - 071413BT metaG (spades assembly) | ecosystem: Environmental > Aquatic > Marine > Intertidal...
TCCCCGCATCTCGGACCGGTGGGGTCCCATCGGCGGGCCGCGGCCGTCATCGACGCGATCGAGTCGGTGGTGCCCATCCGACGCTGCTCGGTCCGCCTCCCCCGCGGGCACGTCGCCCGTCCTGACGCGGCCCCGTGCACCGCACATCAACTCGGTGTGGCCCCATGCCCATGCGCCGGCTTCGCCGACCGCGCCGCCTACGACGACGCTGTTGCTGTGATCACCGCGCTGTTCGACGGGGAGACCTCCGCTGTCATCGAGTCGGCGACGGCTCGGATGCGCGACCTCGCCCTCGCTCAGCGCTTCGAGGAGGCCGCCGCTGGACGGGATCGCCTGACCGAGCTGCTCGGCGCCCTCGAGCGGACGGCGCTGGTGAGAGCGGTGCTCGACGCCGGTTCGGTCACGGTGCTCGACGGCGAACTCGAGCTGCGTATCGAGGGTGGGGTGCTCCATCACCCGGTGCTCGACACCCACGAACCGGTCGACCCGGTGGGCGAGGCGCTGATGCTCGGGAGGCACTTGGAGCGCATCGCTGGCCGCGCCGAGGTGGTGGAATGCAGCGGCGAGTGGAGATTCCCTCTGCTCTTCGACACGACTGTGCCGCGGCTCGCGCTGGCGGGCTAGTCCCCCACTTCGGCCCGGACGCCGACGCGGTCGACGGCGAGCCCGAGCACGTGATCCGCGCCGGTTGCCGCGCGTACCCGTTCGACCACGCCGTCGATCCCGGAGAGCGACGCCCAGGCGGCAACGGTCGGACCGGACCCCGACAGCCACACCCCGTGCAGGCCGTCGACGCCGGTCATGGCCGCGGCGGCGGCCGCGGAGGCCGGAGCCGCCGCGTAGCGGACCTGCTGGTGCAGTCGATCGTCGACGCATCGGGACAGCAGGTCGAGGTCGCCTCCCGAGACCGCCGAGACCAGCGTCGCGACACGCGCCATGTTGAAGACCGCGTCGACCCGATCCACGGTCGACGGGAGCGTGGCCCGCGAACGGTCGGTCGAGGTCGATTCAGCATCCGGCACCCAGGCGACCACGGCGAGGCTCGGGTCCACGGCGACCGGGACCACGAGGTCGCCGTCGGCGATCACCAGGCCGCCGTAGACCGATGGGGCGACGTTGTCCGGGTGTCCCTCGAGGTCGGCGGTGAGATCGAGCACGGATGCCCGGGTCGCGGCGTCGCTGGCGGCGTCCGCACCATCGCGCTCGACGTGGGCGAGCATCGCTCCCGCCACCCGAACCGCTCCGCTGAATCCGAGGCCACGACCTATCGGGATACCTCCGAAACCCCAGAGATCCCCGGCGCCGCCAGCCCGCCGGTGCGCGATGACCGCCGGGTGGTGCTCATCGAGGGCCTGAGCCCCCTCGGGCGCCGGACCGGAGCCGACCGTCGTGCGTCGATCGAGGGCCAGACCGAGCACGTCGAACCCGGGTCCGAGGTTGGCCGAGGAGGCCGGTGCGGACACCGCGGTCATCGCGGTCCCTGCACTTCGCTCGGTGCGGGGTGGGCAGCCGTCGCGTCGCGGTACGGCGCGGGGTCACTCATCGGCCAACTCCGTCGATCGGTGGACGAGGCGGTCGAGCAGATCGGTCGCCCGACCGTCATCGATGGCGGAGGCGGCCAGATCGATCCCGGAAGCGAGGTCATCGGCGACCCCGGCGACACACAGCGCGGCAGCGGCGTTGAGCAACACGATCTCGCGGTGCGCCCCGCTCTCACCGCCGAGCACCCGACGGACGACCCCGGCGTTGTGCTCCGGATCACCGCCGCGGAGGGCGTCGTCATCCACTCTCACGAGTCCGAGTTCGGCGGGGTCGACGGTGAAGCGCCGAGTGGCTCCATCGCGGAACTCGATCACCTCCGACGGGCCGGTGGTGCTCAACTCGTCGAGACCACCGCCGTGGACCACCCAGGCGTGGACGGACCCGTGCGCGGCGAGGGTCTCGATCATGCGATCGGCGAACCCCGGGTCGGCCACTCCGATGACCTGACGGCGGACCCGACCGGGATTGGCCATCGGGCCGAGCAGATTGAAGACCGTGGGGATCCCGATCTCGCGTCGCGCTGGCGCCGCGAAGCGGAAGGCCGGATGGAAACGCGGAGCGAAGCAGAAGCCGAAGCCAACCTCGGACACGCAGCGGGCGACGGCCTCCGGTCCGAGTTCGACGGCGACGCCGAGCGCCTCGAGCACGTCAGCGGTGCCGCACTTCGACGAGGCTGCTCGCGCACCGTGTTTGCAGACCGGCACGCCGGCGGCGGCGGTGACCAGACCGGCCATGGTCGAGATGTTGATCGAGTGGGAGCGGTCGCCGCCGGTGCCGACGATGTCGACGGCGCGGTCGAGGGTGGCGCCGTCGAGCGGGACCGTCTCGGCCTCGGCGAGCACGGCATCCAGCAGACCGGAGAGCTCCTCAGCGCTCTCTCCCTTCGCGCGCAGCGCGACGACGAGACCGACCAGTTGGGCGGCGGTGGCGTCGCCCCTCAGGATCGTCGCCATCGCGTCACGCGCCTGGACGGACGTGAGGTGCTGGCGGGCGAGGAGAGCGCCGATGAGACCGGGCCAGCCGCCATGGGCCACGAGCGGAACTTCAGATGACATCGCGGTCAGGTTAGGACGCGCGTTCGCGCCGCCGGCAGTCGTCGTCAGGCCGAGCGCCGGCGCTGGCGGAGCAGACGGCGTCGCTCGCGCTCGGTCGCGCCGCCCCAGACACCGACCTTCTCGCGCACGGCGAGCGCGTGTTCGAGGCAGGCGACCCGGACGGAGCAGTGCTCGCAGACCGACTTGGCCTTCTCGGCGGCGTCGTCCTCGTCCGGGTAGAAGAGCGAGGCATCGAGGCCGCGACAGGCCCCGAGCATCCGCCATTCCAGTTCGTGGTTCGACAACGTGAAACCCCCTCGTCTCCGTTGAGACGCCCCGAGAATATGTGGGCCTCGGGAGCGGGCGCCAGAGGCGAGGGGGTGAAGTCGCCGACGTCGATATCCGAACGTCACCTATCGCTCACAGCGATAGGGCTCAGCGGAGGTCGGAGAGCAACTCCTCGTGGGTGGCATCACCCAGCTCGACCGCCTCCAGGTAGTTCGGATGGTCGATCCTGAGCTGCACCGGACCAGCGGCGAAGGCCTCGACCGCCTGCTCGCTGAACTCGAACCGGAGGTAGTGGACCGCTGCGGTGACGTTCTCTCGGGTGAGTCCTTCCTCATGCTGCTCGTCGACCACGGCGCGCACCTCGGTGCCGTCGGCGGCGACCAGCAGGACCGAGTTCTCGACGCCGGCCAGCTTGGTGAGCCACTCGCGCATCTGCTCGTCGCTGGTGAGCTCGATGAACATCGTCGCGCAGACCTGGCCGGGTTCGGGGATCATCGGGTTGTAGATGTCGAGCTCGACCTGGATGTCCTCGTCACTGACGAGCTTCTCGACTCGGGCCATCTCCTGGATCTGGAACCGGATCGTGTCGCGGTTCTCGAAGAGGAACGTGACGATCGTGCCGAGATGGACGCGTCGACGCCGCTTCAACTCGATGACATGGGCTCGGAACTCGTCGCGTTCGCGCTCGTAGGCGCGGACGTCGGCGATGTCGGCGAGCACCAGTTTGCGGGGGGTCATGGTGTTCATCGCTCTCCTTTGGGGGGTTGGGTCAACGACCCGGGTCACTCGGCGTCGATGCCGTAGGCCCGGGCGAGGAACTGGATCGGGTGCAGGGGTGCCTCACCGGTCTGTTCGGCGATCGCGGTGTTGGCGAGATGACAGTCGCCGGCGACGACATCGCCGTCGGCCTTGTCGATCTGCTCGGCGAGCTTCTCGGCGATCGGGATCGAGATCTCCTCGTTCTCGGCGCGGAAACCCCACATGCCGTCGATGCCGGAGCACTGCTGGACGAGTTTGACCTTGGCGCCGGTGAGCTTCATGAGGTCTCGACTCTTGAAGCCGATGTTCTGCGCCCGCAGGTGGCACGGCGCGTGGTAGGTGACCTTCTCAGGAACCTCGTTGGTGAACTCGGTGTCGAGAGAGGTCTCCTCGCCCTTGTGGATGCCGACGAGGTACTCGGCGGCGTCGTAGGTGTGGGAGGCGACGAGTTCGGCGTCGGGGCCGCCGACGTAGTCGAGGTAGTCCTTCTTCAGCACGTAACCGCAGGTCGGCTGGGGAACCACGATGTCGCCGCCGCGGCGGACCTCATCGGCCAGGGTCTTCACGTTCTTCTCGGCGATCTTGGTGAACTGCTTGAGGTCACCGGAGTGCAGCCACGGCGCACCGCAGCAACCGGCCTCGGTGATCGAGCACTCGATGCCGTTGCGCTCGTAGACCTTCACGAGGTCCTTCCCGATCGACGTCTCCTGGTATTCGACGAGACAGGTCGGGAAGACCGTGACGCGACCCTGCGACGGAGTGCGCAACGCCGACACCCGCTTCTTGAACCAGGTCGAGAAGCGCTGTTTCGCGTACGGGGGGAGCAGGCGGATCGACGACACGCCGGTGACGGCGGCAACCGCCTTGCGCACCGGGGAGCCCTTGGGGCCAGCCACCATCTTGTTGGCGACCGGGGCGACCGTGGTCGCGGCCTTGCCCATGAGGTCGGTGCGACTCAGGATCTGGGTGGTCGCCCGCGAGCGGACCGACTTCTGCCCGGTGTCGTGACGCATGGCGTCGGCGCGGAGCATCAGACGCGGGAAGTCAAGGGCCCACTCGTGCAGCTCCGGGATGTAGGGGCAGTTGACGTAGCAGAGTTTGCACTGGAAGCACTCGTCGATGACCTTGTCCTGCTCAGCCGGGGTCAGGCGTCCGGCGTCCTGGTCGTCGAACCGGTCGATGAGGTCGAACAGCGTCGGGAAGGAGGTGCAGAACTTGAAGCAGAGGCGACAGCCGTGGCAGAGGTCGTAGACGCGAGTCAGTTCCTCGCGGACGTCGGCCTCGTCGAGGTACTTCTCATGACGCGGGTCATAGGTGATGGTCATCGGGGCTCCGGGGGGGAGGGTCGCGCCGTGGTGGCGCGGGAATGCAGTGGTGACCCGGGTCCGTCGGGCGTCGATGACGCCCGACGGACCGCGCGGGTTCAGATGACGGGTGTCGGGTCGGTCAGGAGACCGACTCGAGGCCCTGGGTGAAACGCCCGGCGTGGCTCTTCTCGGCGCGCGCGAGGGTCTCGAACCACTCGGCGATCTCGTCGAAGCCCTCGTCGCGGGCGGTCTTGGCGAAGCCCGGGTACATCTGGGTGTACTCGTAGGTCTCTCCGGCCACGGAGGCCTTGAGGTTGTCCTCGGTGTCGCCGATCGGCTCACCCGAAGCCGGGTCGCCGACCTCGGCCAGGTACTCGAGGTGACCGTGCGCGTGGCCGGTCTCGCCCTCGGCGACCGAGCGGAAGAGGGCAGCCACGTCGGGGTAGCCCTCGACATCGGCCTTCTGGGCGAACCACAGGTAGCGGCGGTTGGCCTGGCTCTCGCCGGCGAACGCCTCCTTCAGGTTCTCATGGGTCTTGGTGCCGTCGAGGCTTGCCATGTGTGTCTCCTTGTTCGGGGGTGGTTATGACGTGGACTCCCGGGGCGCGCACTCGGTGCACTCCCCGTGGAACACGATCGAGGTGGACGTGGCGGCGAAGCCGTCGAGTCCTTCGATCGCGAGCTGGTCGGTGCCGTCGACGTAGACGTCGCGAACGGCTCCGCAGGACGAGCAGACCACGTGGTGGTGGTCGTCGGTGTTCGGGTCGAAGCGGGTCGCTCCCCCGCCGATCGCGACCTGACCGAGCTCGCCCATCGCGGCGAGATCGTTGAGGGTCTGGTACACGGTGCGCAGTGAGATGCCGGGCATGAGGTCGCTCGCCTCGGCGAACAGCCGGTCGGCGGTCGGATGACCGGTGTTGCCGTCGAGGAGACGGAAGATCAGCTGACGCTGGGGGGTCACCTTCAGGCCACTGGCCCGGAAGGCATCCGTCAGCTCGGCCGGTGATCGCATGAGGGAGAAGATACGGGCGCCCGTCTCTAATCTGCAACTCGTGCAGACAAACTTCTCGTGAAGATCTTCTGACTCTGAGTGAACCCGGGCGTCACCTGATCTACATTCGGCCCGATGTCCCCGCCATCATCCCCACGGCCGGCGGCCTCGCGCTGGGACAGCGCCGCCCTCCGCGCCGGAGCCTCGGTCTCGCTGGTCTTCGCCGTTCCGGCCGCTGTGATCGCCCGCCTCGTCGCCGACTCGGCCGGACCCGGCATCATCCCCCTCCTCTATCTGGTCTTCATCGGGGGGTTCATCGTCGGCGGGGGCTGCGCCGCCTGGGTGCAGCGCGTCGGGATGCCGCTCATGCACGGACTCGTCGCTGCCGGCGCCACCTACGCCGCTGCTCAGGCCGTGCTCATCGTCGTCGAGCTGCTCACCGGCGACTCGGTCGACTGGTTCAACGTGATCTTCCAGTTGACGGTGGTCCTCGGCGCCGGGCTCATCGGCGGATTCCTCGGCGGACGCCTCCGAGCCCGGGGAATGGTCCCATCGCAGGAGCGAGCCGAGCGTTGATCCTCGTCGTCGACATCGGCACCTCGAGTGTGCGGGCAGCCGCGGTCGACGCCGAGGCCGGCGAACTCGTCGACGTCACCCAACGGCCGTTCGCGCCGTCCACGCCCGCTCCCGGCCTCGTCGAGTTCGACCCGGCCGATCTGGCCTCCACGCTCCTCGACGCGGCCGAGGAGATCTGCTCACGCCACCGCGACCTGCACTCGGTGGCGGTGACCGCCCAACGCGCCAGCACGGTCGTGTGGGATCGCAGCACCGGTGTCCCGATCGGACCCGGTCTCGGCTGGCAGGACCTGAGGACGGTGGTCGACTGCCTGACGGCGCGAGCCGAGCACCAGGTCGAGATCGCCCCGAACCAGACCGCCACCAAAGCCGCCCACCTCATCACGAACGCCGGAGTCGACCCGGCCTCGGTACTCATCGGGACCATCGACGCCTGGGCGGTGTGGACGCTCACTCGGGGCGCCTCCCACATCACCGACCACACCAACGCGGCGGTGACCGGGCTCTACTCCGCCCCGCTGTCTGGGTGGGATCCCGATCTGTGCGCGGTCTTCGGCATCGATCCCGCCTCGCTCCCGACCGTGGTCGACTCCTTTGGCGATCTTGCGGTCGCCACCGCGCTGTCGACCCCACTGCCGGTTCGCGCCCTCGTCGGCGACCAGCAGTCGTCCATGGTCGGCCAGGCCTGCGTGCGGCCCGGGGTCGCCAAGATCACCTTCGGTACCGGCGGCATGCTCGACATGGTCACCGGCGCCGACGCCCCGACCGAGGCCCGTCGCGCCCCGAACGGCTGTTTCCCGATCGTCGGCTGGTCCGAGAGTGGCAAACAGCGTTGGGGGCTCGAGGCGGTGATGCTGGCCGCCGGTTCCAACGTGGAGTGGCTCCGCGACGATCTCGGCCTCGTCGCCACCAGTGCCGAGAGCCATGACCTGGCGAGCCGTTGCGCGGACACCGAGGGGGTGGTGTTCGTCCCCGCTCCCCTCGGGCTCGGCACCCCCGCCTGGGACTACGGCGCGCGCGGCACCCTGCTCGGCCTGACCCGCGGCACCGACCGCACCCACATCGCGCGAGCCGTGTTGGAGGGCGTCGCCAACCGCGGTGCCGACCTCGTCGAGGCGGCCGAGGCCGACAGCGGCGTGCCGATCACCGATCTCCGAGTCGACGGGGGGATGAGCAGGAATCCGACGTTCCTTGATGCCCTCGCCAATGCCACATCCCGGCCGGTCGAGGTGTCACCCCAGGTCGAGGCGACCACCCTCGGAGCCGCTCGTCTCGCCGCCGTCGCCGGCGGGGTCTGGCCGAGGGTCGACAGCCTCCACGACGAGTGGGCACCTCTCGAGATCCACCAACCGTCGAGGTCCGACCTCCGCGACCGTTGGCAGGACGCGGTGGAGCGCTCCCGGGGATGGATTCCCAGCCTCTCCGCCCTCGACTTCTAGAATGTGGAGCCGGCGGGGCCGTAGGGCAGAATGTCCGCGACGCCGACGCTCGACGACCAGCGAAAGGACCTCCCCGTGAACGACGCCCCTGGGGGAACAGAACACATCGACGAGAGCGCGCCGCGCCCCGATTCCAGCGGCCGACGCGCCCTGCTGACCGCTGGGCTGAGCGGAGCGGTACTCGCCCTCGCCTCCGCCGGGCGCGCGAACGCCGCCGAGAACGAGTTCACCGGAGCCGAGCTCGACATCCTCCGCTTCGCCCAGCAGCTCGAGATGTCCGCCCGCGACCTCTACGACGCGGCCATCGCCGCCGGCGCCACGGGCGCGGTCTGGGAGGCCATGAGCGAACAGCACGAGGCCTACGCCCAGTCGATCGCCGGTCTCACCGGCATGTCGGCCGACAGCCGCAACGACGAGGTCTACGATGCCCTCGCCCCCGCCTTCGGCTCCTCCGCGGCCGCCGAGGCGGCCTACGACCTCGAGTCGGCGGCAGCTGCCACGCATATCGAGGTGCTCGGTCTGCTCAGCCATCGTCCCGCCGCCGAGCTGATCGCCTCGATCATCTCGGCCGAGTCCCGCCACTGCGTCGTGCTCGCCGACCTCACCGGTCGCAGCACCGACCTCACCGCGCTGCTCGTCAACAACGCCCAACCCATCCTCCCCGCCTGATCCGGAGATCACGATGAACGACTCCTCCGTCCCCCAGACCACCGGATTCGACCGCCGGACCCTCCTGCGCGCGGGAGGGGTCACCCTGCTTGGCGGCGCGGTGCTCTCGGCCTGTGCCGCCGACTTCGGAGGCGACACGGCCCCGGGTCGCGTCGGCCTCGCCGATGAGGGCGCTGCCCTCCCCGACGGTGTCGTCGACGACGTGGTGCTCATGCGCACCATGCAGTCACTCGAGCACACGGCGGTGGCCGGGCTGACCGCCATGGTCGATGCCGGCATGTACTCGTCGGCCCAGCTCTCCTACATCGAGCGCTTCATCGCCGACCATGTGGCGGCCTCTGAGGCGCTCGGCGAGATCATCGAAGCGGGTGGGGGCGAGCAGTACGCCTGCCCCAATGAGTGGGTCATGTCCCGCTACGTCGAGCCGATCCTCGCCGCGGTCGAGGGCACCGACGATCAGTTGCGCGATGTACGCGCGATCTCGCACGGTCTCGAGACGATGCTCGCCCACTCCTACCAGCACGTCGTCGGCCTCCTCGACGGTCCGGCGCATCGCCGCGCCGCCATGATCCAGGGAGCCGCGGCGAGCCGACGTTCGGCGACGCTCGCCGCGCAGAGCACCGGTGCCCTTCACGGCTACCTCGGACCTGATCTGGCCGACTCGCCGGAGAAGACCGCTGACGGCTTCCCGATCTCGTACGCGGTGCCGTCCACCTTTGGGCGCGTCGACCAGATCGAACTGGTCGTCGGCGCCGTCGACGACGAGGGCTCCCGGTTCTCGACGCTGTTGCAGACTCCGGCGGAGAACACCTTCGTCTACGCCTACCAGTCCTGCTGACCCGTACACTCCGCTGCGACGGGGAGTCGGTCGGGTGACCGCGGCGTGGCATGACCGCGTCGAGGAAAGTCGGGACTCCACAGGGCAGGGTGCTGGCGAGAGCCAGGTCGGGGCGACCTGACGGACAGTGCAACAGAGAGAGACCGCCGATGGCCCGGGAGACCGGGCACAGGTGAGGGTGAAACGGTGCGGTAAGAGCGCACCAGCGCAGGGAGCGATCCCTGTGGCTCGGCAAACCCCATCCGGAGCAAGGCCACGCAGGGAGGGGACGGCCCGTCCACCTTCGGGAACTCCCGGGTAGGCCGCACAGATGGATGGTCACCGGTGCTTCGGCACCACAGAATCCCGCTTACAGACCGACTCCCCGTCACCCACCAGGAGCGCTGGACGGTGTCAGCGAAGGGCGTTCTGGCAGGCAGCAGCCCGCAGGGAGTTGGCCAGGTAGGTCACCTGGTCGTTCGCGTTGAGCGATTCGACCTCGTCGGCGCGCATGATCGACACCTCGTTGAACCAGGCGATGTAGTCGGTGGTGCAGTCGAAGTCCTCGCACGCGCAGGCACCATCAGCCTGTTCCTCCGATTCCTCGACGAACGACGCTCCACCGCCACAACCGGCGAAGGAGGCTGCAAGGACAACGGTGATCAAGCGGGCTGCGATCGCGATGGCTCGACAATACCTACCGGGACCCCCGGCAAACCGGGACCGCGGGCTCCGCGATCTGGATCGGCGCTGAGATCGCCAGATTGCCTGTCTGCCGAGGCAGCGGACGGCGTGACCCCATAACCCCTGCCTCCTCTCTCGCAGGACTCGACCAGTTGCCACAGCGTTCGTCACCAGCTCTCGGAGGTCGCGTCGGCTCGTTGGTTCTATGCCGAGAACCAGGGGTGACGCCCGAACTGGTCCGTGACAACTGGTTCGCCTGTCGTGACGAACCACTCCACGCCCTCGGTCACCGAACGCAGGTAGCGGCGCATCATTGGACCGATGATCACCAACCGAACAAGCCAGTTCAGCCCCGGAATAGGTGTGATGGCTCGAGGCCACACGCTGATGGTGAGCCGACAGACCCCACCGGTGTGAGTGGAGATGCGCCAAGTGACGTGTGAGGTCGGCTCGCCATCTGCACCGATGTCGAGGTCGTAACCAGCGCCCTCAATCCAGTCAGCGAAGGATCGTTGGTAGACCCAGCCACTGCGGTAGTGGACCTCGTCACGCGCCGCACTGCCCGGCCACACGGTCACCGGATTGCGCTCACAGAAGGGATGCACCTTCTCGAGGTACCCGGGAGAAGCGACTGCTTTCCAGACATCCTCGGCAGGAGCGGAGATCTCACGCGTCACGCGGACCGGACGTCGCCCTTTTCGCGCTGTTCCTCTCATTTGCCGATCATGTCCCAACGCGCATTTTGATGATGGATCGAGCAGGGATCCACCGCCCGCCTACCGCGACATCAGCGACGCCACAGCCGATGACCCTCCAATGGAGCTCGCACGCGCTGCACACCCTGCTGCCGGTGAATGCTCCGAGACCGACAGGTCCGCTTGAGAGGGGGATGCCCGGGGCATCACGACTGTTGCCGCGACCAATCGACCTCATCCCCTGGCGGATCAACTCCGCCTCGCTAGGGTCGCCGGATGCGTCGCGGACACCTCTACGGCTGGATGCTCTTTCTGCTGTCGGCCTTCATCTATCTGGTGGCCGGCATCCGCGCTGGCGACTGGCTGGTCATCCTCGGCAGCGTGGTCTGGGCCGTCGCCTGTTTCGTCTTCCTCGGCACTGACGGAGCCCTCCGGAGTCGAGACGACACCGAGCGCACCTCCGACTAGGGTCGTCTCCGTGCATCGGATCTCGATCACCTACTGCGTCCCTTGAGACTATTCCGACCGCGCCGTGAGCGCGGTGAGGGACATCATGCACGACTACCAGCACGTGATCTCCGAGTTGACCCTCGTGACCGGGTCCGCCGGGGTGTTCGATGTCGTCATCGACGGTGAGGTGCTCTACTCCAAGCACGAGACCGGTCGACACGCTGAGCCCGGCGAGGTACTCGACCTCCTCCGCGCTCATCTCGGACCCGACGTACCGGTCTACGAGCGCTGACCCAGCGGGTCGTGCCCCGAGCCGGGTGCTACTCGGGAGCCCACTCGTCGAAGGAGACCAGCACCGGGCGCTCCCCCGATGTGTCGATCCGACTGACCGCTGCCTGCCCGAGTCGCATCTGATGCGCGATGGTGGTCGGAGCGCCGACCGACCAGGCCACCGCCGACTTGATCGGTGACACGTGGCTCACGACCACCACATCACCGTCGGGCCGTTCTGCGTGGATGCGCTCGCAGGCCCCATGCACCCGCTCATCGAGGGAGGTGAAACTCTCGCCGCCATCCGGCGCGAAATCGGGATCCTCGCGCCAGGCCCTCCAGACATCGGCACCGACGTCGCCGATGGCCACGCCCTCGAGTGCGCCGTAATCGATCTCTATCCAGGCCGGGTCGACCTCGGGAACGAGGCCGTGACGGGCGGCGATGACCTCGGCGGTCGAGCGCGCCCTGAGCAGCGGACTCGTGATGACCCTCGCGACGGGGTCGGTCGACAACCGCTCAGCGAGTGACAGCGCCTGACGCGCCCCCACCTCGTCGAGTTCGGGGTCGCTCCGACCCTGGAGGCGACCCTCGGCGTTGAGCACCGTGCGCGCGTGACGGACGAGGATGAGCATCTCAGCCCCCGCCGAGAGTGAGCGTTCCCCGCTCGATGAAAGCGCGACGACGATCGACGCGATCGAGACCGGCGCGGCGGACCAGTGAGGCGACGCCGACGAACCCGATGACCTCGAGCAGGACGTTCCAGAGCCCACGCGCGGCGATCGGCGAGGTGACCTCGTCGAGGGCGCCACCGAGCGCCGGCCACCAGAAGCGCCCGCTGTCGGTCCACGAACCGGTGTAGACGAGATGCAGGAACATCCCGATCGGGAGACCGAGCAGTGTTCGACGAATGGGACGTCGACCGGTCGTCACCGCCATCACCACCACGAGGGCCACGACCGGAGCGAGGACCGACAGCAGCACCGCCGACCAGGGTCCCGTCACCGCGCCGATCACTGGGATCACCGCGCCGACGATCAGGAGACGGTGATCGAAACCGGCATCTCGGAACACCACGTGGACCGACACCACTGCGGTGGCCACGAACCAGAAGAGCATCAGCGGACCAACAGCCGTCCGCACTGCGGACACTCGGGGAACGAGTCGTCGGGGGCGCGCCGAACCTCGTCGACCTCGGCCGCTGAGAGGTCGAGGTGGCAGCCCTCGCACTTCGATCCAGCAAGCCGGGCGGCGGCAACCCCGACCTTGGCCCGCACCCTGTCGTACCGGGACAGGAGTTGCCCGTCGAGTTCGCCCCGGATCGTCGATCGCTGACCGTCGAGGTCGCCCAGTTCGGTGTCGATCCCGGACTCGGCGATCTGCAGTCGCTCATCGGCGAGCGTCAGCGCCTCTCGGATTGAACCCTCCCGCGCAAGATGCTCGCTGAGGAGCGTCTCGGCCTCACCCTGGTCGCCGAGGGCCATCAGCCCGCGCTCATCGGACTCGGATCGCTGCGCCGCGAGGTTCTCGATCTCATGTTGCAGGGCTTCGGCCTCGCGTGGCGCGATCACCGTGCGTAACTGCTGGTTGAGTCGGGTGCTCTCCGCGGCGAGCCGCTCCCCCTCCGTCTCGGCTGACTCGACCACCTCCGACGCCGAAGCGATCCGCTCGTTGAGTTCGACCCGACGCGCCTCCCATGCGGTGAGGGCTTCCGACGCCGTGGCCAGGCGATCGCGCTCGTCGAGATGCTCACGTCGGTGGCGCAACTGATCGGCGGTCGTGTCGACGTGCTGGAGGGCGAGCAGTGCCTCGTCAGGATTCATCGATGGTCACGGTCCACTCTCGGGTGCACAGGCCTCAACATAGGCGTCGAGGGGCACCGACGGCAGTGGCGCGTACGGATCGAGTACCTCTGGCGGGATGGTGGTCCCGGTCGTCACCGGCTCGAGGATCGGAATCGGCGCGTTGGGATCCACGCCGTCGGCCGGCGGTTCCACCACCGGAGGGACGGTCTCCACGGGCAGACCGGTGTCGGGATCGATCACCGGTGGGAGCGTTGTCGTCGGAGCCGGCTGCTCGTAGCCGACCACGATCTGGGCGCACTCGGTGCCAGGTAGGTACAACCGGACCGGGGACCGCAGGCCCGGGGGTGGCGGGCTCCAGTCGGTGACCGGAAGCCCCCGGTGCGCGGCCTCCATGTAGGCGCCCCAGATACGGGCCGGGAAGGTACCGCCCTGCACCCTCGGTACACCCTCGTCGACGAACTCAGGGATCGACACCATCGCGGTGTAGCGGTCGGGGTCGCGCACCATGACCGCCGTGACGAGATCGGTGGTGCCACCCACGAACCAGGCGGTGTAGTTGTTCTGCTGCGTACCGGTCTTGCCGGCCGCCGGGCGCACCGCGGCGAAGTCCGACAGGGCGCGGCGCGCCGTACCGAGAGTGAGGGTGTCCTTCATGATGTCGATCGCGGTCAGCGCCACCCCCGGATCGAGCACGCGACTGGGCTCGCTCTGATGGGTGTAGAGACGGCGGCCGGCCGAGTCCTCGATCCGGTCCACGTAGTAGGGCTCCACGTGCTCACCGACGTTCGCCAGCGTCTGCATGCCGGCGGCCATGTCGAGGGTGCTCATCTCGTTGGCCCCCGTAGCGAAACTGGCGAAGGGCTCGATCGGCAGACGGACATCGGCCGGCAGGTCACGGTCGAGATAGATCGAACCAGCCATCCGGTACACGGTGTCGACCACGCGGTTGAGCCCGACGATCTGGGAGAGGCGCGCGAACGCGCAGTTGATCGAGCGGTAGGTGTGCTCGCGCAGGGTGGTGACGCCACCATCGACGCCGCCGGTGATCTCGAAGACCGGCTCGATGTTGTTGCCGACGTTGGGCAGGGAGCACGGTCGGGTGCCGTCGATGATGTCCTCAGGGGTGGCCCCAGCCTGCAGGGCCGCCGCCAAGATGAACATCTTGATGCTCGAGCCGGTCTGACTCGGGGCGAGCGCGAGGTTCACCTCGTTCTGACCGGGCACGAACCCGCGACCTCCCACCATGGCGCGGATCGCCCCGGTCGATGTGTCGAGGGAGGTCAACGCCGCGTCGAACCCCTCCGCGGTGTCGGGGAGCAGGTCGCGGGCCTCCTCGGCGGCGGCCTGCAGGGCCGGGTCGAGGGTGGTGTGGATGCGCAGACCACCCCGGTACAGCGCGGTGTAGCGCTCCTCGTAGGTCTCCCCCAGCAGATCGCTCCCGTTAAGCAGATACTCGCGGAGGGCCTCGGTGTAGTACGTGCGGTCGACCTCGCGAGTGGGGATCCGCTTCACACGTTCGGGGATGACGAACTCGGCCTCGACGATCTCGGCCTCGGCCTCGGTCAGGAACTCATCCTCGACGAGGCGGGCGAGCACCTGGCGGAAGCGGGCGCGGCTCCGTTCGGGGCGGTTGATCGGGTCGTAGCTCGACGGTGCTCGTACCAGTCCGGCGAGGAATGCGGCCTCGATGAAGTCGAGTTCGGGGACCGATTTGCCGAAGTACGTCTCGGCGGCCGCCGCGATGCCGTAGGAGTTGTTGCCGAAGAACACCGTGTTGAGGTAGCGCTCCATGATGTCGGTCTTGGAGAGTTCCTTCTCGAGTCGAACCGCGTAGGCGATCTGGAGGATCTTGTAGCGGCTGTCCCGTTCGAAGCCCGCCATGAAGTCGTTCTTGACCACCTGCATGGTGATGGTCGAGGCCCCCTGCACCGGCCCCTCGGAGGCGAAGTTCGAGAGCGTCGCGCGGACGAGGCTGCGCACGTTGACGCCGTGGTGCACCCAGAACTCGTTGTCCTCCACGGCGACGAAGGCATCGATGACGTGGCCCGGGACCTCGGCGAGGGTCACCGGTTGGGAGTTCTCGAGTTCATAGACGGCGATCTCGTTGCCGGCCCGGTCGTAGACGTAGCTGCGCTGGGACAGCGGGATGAAGTCGGGGAGCTCCACCGGGGTCTCCCGATGGGCGTTCGCCACCCGCCAGATCTGCGGAGCGACGGCCGCGACGACACCGGTGACCAGCAGCGAGGCGGCGCCGACGACGAGGCCGAGGCGCAGGATCCAACTCATGCGGCCCACGGATCGAGCGTACCGATGGGCGACTACGGTGATCGGTCATGACCACCCCCCTTCGACCCTTCCGATTCGGCGTCCAAGCGTCGTCCGCGTCCGATCGCGCCTCATGGGTCGGCGCTGCCCGCCGGTACGAGGAGCTCGGCTACGCCGCCCTGACCATGCCCGATCACTTCGATGGGCAGCTCGCGCCGGTTCCCGCCCTCCAGGCGGTGGCCGATGCGACGACCACCCTGCGCGTCGGGGCACTCGTCCACGACAACGACTACAAGCATCCCTTGGTCCTCGCCAAGGAGCTCGCCACCATGGACATGCTCTCGGACGGGCGTCTCGAGATCGGACTCGGCGCCGGTTGGATGGCGGTCGACTACGAGCGCTCGGGTATCCCCTACGACCCACCGGGTGTCCGGGTGAGTCGCTTCATCGAGGGCCTCGAGGTCATCCGGGGCTGCATGGCGCCGGGACCGTTCTCCTTCTCCGGGGAGCACTACACGATCAGCGACTACGACGGCCTCCCGAAGCCGGTCCAGGGCCCGTGCCCTCCGATCCTGATCGGCGGCGGCGGCCCGCGGGTGCTGCGCTTCGCCGCTCGACACGCCGACATCGTCGGCATCAACGCCACCCTCACCTCCGGAGCCGTCGACGGCTCGACCTTCGACTCGATGTCGGCCGATGCCGTCGATGCCAAGCACGCGATCGTCGTCGAGGCCGCTGGCGAGCGGATGTCAGACATCGAGATGAACGTCCGCGCGTTCCTCGTGCAGGTCACCGACGACGTCTCAGGCGCCATCGACGGCATCGCGGCGTTCACCGGTGCCTCGGCCGACATGATCGCCGAATCGCCGTTCGCCCTCATCGGTCCGCCGTCGAAGCTGATCGAGGATCTGCTCGCCCGGAGGGAGCGGTGGGGGTTCTCCTATGTGATCGTCGGACCCGACGAGGCCGAGGCCTTCGCGCCGGTGGTCGCCGCGTTGTCCGGCAGCTGATCAGCCGAAGCGACGTTCCTTCTCGATGACGACGATCCCGTTGTCGCTCACCGTGTAGCGCTCGGAGTCGGCATCACGGTCGAGGCCGATGCGCTCGAACTTCGGGATGACGACGTTCTTGTCGACGATGCACCGGTTGAGCCGCGCCCCGGCGCCGATGTGCACACCCTCCATGATGATCGAATCGGTGACGTGGGCGTCGTGGTCGATGAAGACCCGCGGCGAGATGATCGAGTGCTCGACGTGCGATCCGGACACGATCGAACCCTGGCTGAGGAGGCTGCCGTCGACGAAGGCCGGCTCTCCCCCGACCCCGCGTGAGACCTTCGCCGGCGGGAGCGCCTTGCGGTAGGTGTAGACGGGCCAGCGCTCGTTGTAGAGGTTGAACACCGGGACCGGTGCGATGAGATCCATGTTCGCCTCGTAGTAGGCGTCGATGGTTCCGACATCGCGCCAGTAGCCGTTCTCGCGCTCGTCCTGCCCGGGGATGACGTTGGTGGAGAAGTCGTAGACCCGCGCCACCCCCTGTTTGGTGAGAGCCGGGATCACGTCACCACCCATGTCGACGAGGGGTTCGGCCTCGTTCGGGGTCACGATGTCGATGAGGGTCTGGGTGTCGAACACGTAGTTGCCCATGCTCGCCAGACAGCGGGTGTCGTCACCGGGCATGGTCGGCGGGTTCGACGACTTCTCATGGAAGGCGAGGATCCGTCCGTCGTGATCAGCCTCGATCACCCCGAACTGGGAGGCCTCCTCCCTCGGAACGGGGATGGCCGCCACCGTGACCCCGGCACCGCTGGCGCGGTGCTGCTCGACCATCTGCCTCGGATCCATCCGGTAGATGTGGTCGGCCCCGAAGACGGCCACGATGTCGGGACGCTCGTCGTAGATGAGGTTGAGGTTCTGGTACACCGCGTCCGCCGACCCCTGGAACCACTGCGGGCCGCGACGCATCTGCGCGGGCACGGGGGTCACGTAGTTGTCAAGCAGGGTGGAGAACCGCCAGGTCTGGGAGATGTGCCGGTCCAGGCTGTGGCTCTTGTACTGGGTCAGTACGACGATCTTCAGATAGCCGGCGTTCGCGAAGTTCGACAGGGCGAAGTCGATGATGCGATAGGTGCCGCCGAAGGGCACCGCGGGCTTCGCCCGGTCGTTGGTCAGCGGCAGGAGGCGCTTGCCCTCACCGCCGGCGAGCACCATCACCAGAACCTTCGGATCGAGCGCCATCGCAGCCGATGGTACCGCTCCCGGGCGTCAGAGGTCGGGTGCTCGTCGCCTCAGTCGATGAGGTGCCCGTAGATGGCGCGGTACTCCGCGGCCGGGGCGTCCCATGACCAGTCGACCGACATCACCCGACGCCGGAGGGTCTCGAGGCGCCGGCGATCGCCACAGCGTCGAACCGCGCGATGCAGGGCGGACACGAGCGCGGCAACCGACGGCTCAGGGGCGATGAACCCGCGACCGACCCGGGGATGCCGTTCGGCGTCGGGGACGGTGTCGACGAGTCCACCCACCGCGGTGACCACCGGGATCGCGCCGTAGCGCATGGCCTGCATCTGAGCCAGACCGCAGGGTTCGAACCTGCTCGGCATCACGAAGAGGTCGGCTCCGGCGAACATGAGATGGGCGAGGCTCTCGTCGTAGCCCTCCACGAAGGCGAACCGATCACCGAAGCGGTCACCGAGGACGGCGAGGCGATCGGCGAGGTCGCGCTCGCCCGATCCGAGCACGGCGAGTCGCAGGGGGAACTCATCGAGGAGTGGCACCACCGGCTCGAGCAGGTCGATCCCCTTCTGATCGGTGAGCCTGGTCACGCACACCGCGAGCAGACGCCCGTCGTCGGCGAAACCGAGCCGCTCGAGAAGGGCGACGCGACTCGCTTGCCGACCGGAGAGATCGGTGGGTGAGAACGCGGCCGGCAGGGCGGGGTCGGCCGAGGGGTTCCACACCTCGGTGTCGATGCCGTTGAGGACGCCGACCACCGCCTGACCACGGTCGCGGAGCGGTCCGTCGAGACCGAAACCACCTGCCGGGGTGAGGATCTCGCCGACATGGTTCGGCGAGACCGCCACGATGCGATCGGCGAGGGCGATAGCGCCCGACAACGGGTTCATCCCGCCCCACCACTCGAAGTGGTGTCCCCGCTCACCGATGAGCGGGATCCACTCCGCCCCGGCCGCCCCCTGGTGGGCGAGGTTGTGGAGTGACAGCACCGAGGGGATCGAGGCGTCGATCGCCGCCATCGCTGTCGCCGTGTGCCAGTCGTTGAGGTGCACGAGGTCGGGCCGGGTCGCGTCGACGTGGGCCGCCACCGCCCGAGCGAATCGGAGGAACCGCTCGGTGTTGTCGAGCCATCCCCTCCCATCGGGTTGGAGATAGGGGTGGCTGCGGGTGATGCCCGGGACGTCGACGAGATGCACCCGTCCGATCGCGGGGTGATCACCGATCCGGATCGAGCCGGGCCCGGCCCAGTCGGGAAGGTCGAGATGGATCCGCTCCTCGGAGTCGAGGGTCACGCCGCCGTAGTCGGGGAGCAGCACGTCGACCTCGACATCGGCACGCCGGAGTGCCTGCACCAGCCCGCCGGCGGCGGCGGCGAGCCCACCCACGGAGACCAGCGGTGCCAACTCGGCGGTCGCGAAGGTGATGCGCACCCGAACATTGTGGTCGACCAGGCCGCGACTGACACTCACTCGGTGCACATCGGGCGGCTCGGATGTCCGGTCCAGAACGATCCGACGCACAATGGGGGTGCATGAGCGACATCGAGGCGGGAGACGACATCCGACTGCTCGGGCGGATCCTCGGCGAGGTCGTCTCCGAGCAGGCCGGCACCCAGGTCTTCGAACTCGTCGAGCAGGTGCGTCGCACCGCTGTCGACGGCCGCCGAGAGGGCCGGTCACCCATCGGCCCCCTGACCAACGACCTCTCCGACGCCCCGATCGAGGCCGTGCTCCATCTGGTGCGGGCCTTCGGCTGGTTGGCGTTGCTCGCGAACACCGCGGAGGATCTCCACCTCGAGCGACGACGCCGTCTCCACCTCGATGCCGGGAGCACCGAACGCCCCGGCGGAGTCGCCGCGACCGTCACCTCCCTTCTCGGGTCGGAGCACGGACCGGACGAGGTGGCCCTCGCGCTCGGCAGCGTGAGCATCGCGCCGGTGCTCACCGCTCACCCCACCGAGGTACGTCGCCAGACGATCCTCGATGTCGTCGAACGGATCGCCGACCTGCTCGAATACCGCAGCCTCGTCATCGACTCCAGCTCGGCGGTGGCCGAGGTGGAGTCCGAGATCCGCGACGAGGTCCTCACCCTGTGGCAGACGGCCATCCTGCGACTCTCGAAACTCCGGGTCAACGACGAGGTGAACGAAGCGCTGCGGTACTACTCCTCGAGCCTGTTCACCGTCGTGCCGAGCCTCCAGGCCGAGGTCGAGCGGTTGACCTCCGAGCGACTCGGCACCACGGTCGACGCCACCGGCCTCATCCGTATGGGCTCGTGGATCGGCGGGGATCGTGACGGCAATCCCTTCGTGACGGCCGAGGTACTCGAGCATGCCGTCGAGGCGAACGCGACCGCCGCGGCCCGACACCACCTGCTCGGCCTGATCGACCTCTCCCGACGCCTGTCGATGTCCGCACGGCTCGTCACCCCCTCCGATGCGCTCGTCTCTCTCGCCGACGCCTCTGGAGATGACTCGGTCTTCCGGGCCGATGAGCCCTACCGGCGGGCGTTGCGCGGCGTCCACTCGCGACTCTGGGCGACATTCGCCGAGGTGCTCGACGAGGTTCCCGGGCCCGAGCCCCGTCATGCTCTCGCTCCCTACGACTCGGTCGCCGACTGCGTCGCCGATCTCCGAGTGGTCGAGGAGTCGCTCGCCTCCCACGGCGCGACGGACCTGGCGGAACATCGGGTGGAGCCGCTCCGGCGCGCCATCGCGACCTTCGGCACCCATCTGTGCCGTCTCGACCTGCGCCAGAACTCCGCCGTCCACGAGCACGTCGTCGCCGATCTGATGCGGCCCACCGGTGTCGACTACGCGAACGAGTCCGAGGAGCGCCGGGTGGAGATGCTCACCGATGTCCTGACCGGCGCGTCACCCCTCGAGCCAGCCACCGAGGTCGATGCGACGACCGCATCCGAACTCGAGGTGCTCGCCACCGCGGCACGGGCCCAGCGACGTCACGGACGAACGGTGCTCGGACAGCTGATCATCTCGAAGGCCGAGTCGGTGAGCGACGTGCTCGAGGTCGCGGTCCTCGCCGACCACGCCGGACTCGAACGACTCGACATCGCGCCCCTCTTCGAGACGATCGCCGACCTGCGGTCCGGCCCCGAGGTCATCGACCGCCTGCTGTCACTGCCGGTGTATCGCGAACGAGTGGCCGCCCTCGGTGACCTGCAGGAGGTCATGATCGGCTACTCCGACTCGAACAAGGACGGCGGCTATCTCATGTCGCAGTGGTCGCTCCATCGGGCCCAGCGCGCCCTCGTCGCCGTGGCCCGGCGTCACGGGGTCCACCTCCGGCTGTTCCACGGACGCGGCGGGACGGTCGGTCGCGGCGGGGGCCCCGCCCATGAGGCGATCCTCGCGCAGCCGGTGGGCACGGTGAACGGCGACATCCGCGTCACCGAGCAGGGCGAGATGGTGGCCGCGAAGTACTCGCGTCCGGTCACCGCCGCCCGGAACCTCGAGACCCTGGTGTCGGCGACGCTCACCGCGACGCTCCGAGCCGGCGACGACAACGACCCGGTGGTCGCCAGCGACCTCATGGATCTGCTCTCCGAGGCGTCCTTCGATGCCTACCGGCAACTGGTACACGATGATCCGGAGTTCCCGGCCTTCTTCCGGTCGGTCACGCCGGTCACCGAGATCGCCCGACTCAACGTCGGCAGCCGACCGGCATCGCGGTCGGCCTCCGACCGCATCGACGACCTCCGCGCCATCCCGTGGGTCTTCGCCTGGAGCCAGTGCCGTCTCTCGCTCCCGGGCTGGTTCGGCCTCGGGTCGGCCCTCGCGGCCGCCGAGTCAGCGGGGCGTCTCGATGAGGTCCGAGAACTCAACCGCGACTCGCGCTTCACCCGCACCGCGTTCTCGAACGCCTCGATGGTGCTCGCCAAGGTCGATGTCGGCATCGCCGAACGGTACGTGGAGCGGCTCGCGGTGGACCGGGGGTCAGCCGAGCGGATCTTCGCAAGGATCCTCGATGAGCACGCCACGACGTTGCGCCTGCTCGGCGAGGTAACCGGCTCACACGACCTCTTGGCCGACAACCCGGTGCTCGCGCGGAGCATCACCAATCGGTTCCCCTACCTCGACCCACTGCATGTGCTCCAGGTCGACCTGTTGGAGCGCCTCCGCGCCGGCGACGAGGGCGAACTGGTTCAGCGCGGCATCCAGTTGACGCTCAACGCGATCGCGACCGGCCTCCGCAACAGCGGCTGAACGGGCCCGAAAACGACGAACTCCCGGCTCGCTTAGCGAGGCGGGAGTCGGCGCGCGCTATCGGGAGGACCCGAGTCGAACGGGGTCTGGGGATCAGACGACTTTGACGTTGATGGCTTCAGGACCCTTGCGTCCCTCGCCAACCTCGAACTCAACCTGCTGACCGTCGAGCAGGGTGCGTCGACCGGTGCCTTCGATGTTCGAGAAGTGGACGAACAGGTCGTCCTCGCCGTCGCGGCTGATGAATCCGAAGCCCTTCTGATCGTTGAAGAACTTCACGGTGCCGGTGGCCATGTGGGGTACTCCCTTACTTGTTGCATGCGCCCGACGAGAGGGTCAGACGTCTCGGAGGATGCTAACGGGCCCCACCGGCGAACCCTCCGGGTCAACCCTTGGTCGCACCGAGCGTCAGGCCGGAGATGAACTGACGTCGCAGGATGAAGAACACGAGGAGCGTCGGGAGCGCAGCGATCATCGCGCCCGCGGCGAGCAGGTTGTAGTCGGTGACGAACTCTCCCTGGAGTCGACCGAGCGCCGAGGTGATCGGACGCTTCGAGTCGTTCGACATGAGCACGAGGGCCCAGAAGAAGTCGTTGTAGATCCAGGTCGTCATCAGGACGGCGAGCGACGCCAGCGGAGGTCGCAGCAGCGGGAGCATGACGTTCCAGTAGTGCCGGAACACCGACGCCCCATCGACCTTGGCGGCCTCGGAGATCTCCTTCGGGATGGTCTTCATGTAGCTCGAGAGCACGAAGGTCGCGAAGCCCATCTGGAATGCCACGTGGATGAGCACGACACCCCACTGGGAGTCGTAGAACAGCCGGCGGTTGCCGAGCCAGTCGCCGACGGTGAGATAGGCCTTGAAGACCGGGATGAACACCAGCTGCGGAGGCAAGAGGTTGCCGGCGGTGAACAACAGGAGCATCGAGACATTCCAGCGGAACGAATAGCGCGAGACCACGAAGGCGGTCACCGACCCGAACAGCAGGGTGAGGAACACCGCCGGGGCGGTGATGATGAGCGAGTTCCAGAGGTAGGTCGGCAGGTCCATGCGCTCGATCGCTGTGCTGTAGTTGCCGAATCCGATGCTCTCGGGCGCCGAGAAGACGCCGTTGGCCCGGATCTCCTTGTACGGACGCAGCGAGCTCCACAGCGTCCACACGATCGGGAAGATCCAGACCAGGGCGAACACGCAGATGAAGATCGAAATGAAACGGTCCTTCACCCGTTGGCGTCCCCGGTAGCGGCGTGCGATGGTCGCGGTCATGAGACGTCCTGTCGGAACTGTTGTCGCAGGTAGGCGATGATCGGACCGATCGAGAGCACGAACAGGATCACCGCGTAGGCGGCCCCCTTCATGGACGCTCCCTCACCGGCGATGTTCTGGAACACCAGGATGCCGAGGATCGGCAGGCCGGCGCTCGTGCCGTAGATGACGTAGACCATGTCGAAGGCTCTCAGCGACTCGATCATGGTGATGACGACGATGATGATGTTGACCGGACGCATCGTCGGGAGGACCACCTTGCGGAAGGTCTCCCACTCGGTGGCGCCGTCGATCGCCGCGGCTTCGCGGAGCGCCGGATCCACGGCCTTCAGCCCGGCCAAGTACAGCAGCATGATGTAGCCGATGTGCCGCCATGACGCCATCACCATGATGACGTAGATGTTGATGTCGTAGTTGCCGAAGAACGAGACGGCGTTGTCGATGTCGCGGCCGAGCAGACCGTTGACGAAGCCGTCGGGTCGGAGCATGAAGTTCCAGATGATGCCGGTGACCGCGAGGGAGAGCACCACCGGGATGTAGTAGGCCGACTGGTAGAAGCGGTGCCCTCGGATCTCCCGGTCGATCTGGTAGGCGAGCAGCACACCGAGGGGCGTCGCGATGAGGAAGAACCATCCGAGCCAGATCGCGTTGTTGCGCAGCGCGTCGTAGAAGGCCGGGGTCGAGAAGAAGATGTTGTCGTAGTTGTCGACCCCGGCCCAGGTGATGTCGGAGAAGTTGATCCCCGTCCAGAACGTGAACGACAGCAGGATCGTCGCGAGCGCCGGCAGCCACACCAGCAACACGTGGAAGAACGTCGGGAGTCCGACGAACAGACCGAGGGTGGCTCGGTCCCCACGTGAAGACAGGCGTCGGCGACGGCGGGAGCGCGGCTCCCCTGCTGTCGTCACGGACATGTTCAGTTGTCAGCGTTGGTTTGCGTCAGAGCGGCGGGAGGGCGTCCCACTGCTCCTGCAGGCTCTCCAGGATGCCGTCGATGGAGGACGGATCGCGGAACCACTGCTGGAAGGCAGGGCCGACGACCGGGCCGGCGAAGTCGGGCCGGGTGTCGCGGTCGAGGAACTGCGTGATGTACTTCGCCTCGTCCATGACAGCGAGCTGCTGCTTCTGGAAGGAGTCGTACGACGACGTGTCCTGGTTCTTGTTGGCCGAGGTCATCGGGACACCGGTGTCGAGCATGGCCTGCATGCCCTCCTTGGAACCGGCGAACTTGATGAGGTCCTTGCCGCCGTCGGTGTTCTCGCCGTTGGCCGCCACGCAGAAGCCGTCGATCGGAGCGTCGATCGTGTCGCGGGCGTGCTCCGGGTTGATCTCCGGGAACGGGATGATCCACAGGTCGTCGTAGTCCTCCTGGGACTGCTCGAGGAAGTTGCCGCCGAACCAGGAGCCCATGAGCATGGCGCCGGCCTTGCGCTGCAGCAGGAGCTGCATGGCGCCGTCCCACTCGAGGTCGAGGACGTTGTCGTTCATGTACGGGACCAGCTGCTCCCAGTAGGTGAACACCTCGCGGGTGCGGGCGTCGGTCCACTGCTCACGGCCGGCCATGAGGTCGACGTGGTACTGGTAGCCGTTGATGCGGGCGTTCAGGATGTCGAACGTGCCCATGGCCTCCCAGCCGCCCTTGTCACCGGCGGCGAATCCGACGAGGCCCTTCGACTTCATGCCATCGAGCATGCCCAGGAAGTCGTCCCAGTCGTAGATGCCGTCCGGATCGATGCCGAGGTCGGCAAGCATCGACTTGCGGAAGTGGAGACCCCACGGGTACCAGGACTGGGGCACGAAGTACTGCTTGCCGTCGAGGCCGGTGGAGGCGATCTTGTACGAGTCGTTGTACTGGTCGCCGATCTCGTCCCACACATCGCTGATGTCGGTGAGCAGGCCCTGCTCGGCGAAGAACTGCATACGGAAGCCGGCCATCCACTGGAAGCAGTCGTCCGGGGTGCCCTGGAGGTACTGCGAGAGGTTGTTCTGGAAGGCGTTCGACTCGGTCGCGTTGTAGACGACGGTGTTGCCCGATGCCGCCTCGTAGGCCGAGATGAGGCCCTTCAGCTGAGTGGTGGGCGACTCGTCAACGGTGCGGGCGCCGAACGAGAGCGACGACGAACCGCCGCAACTCGACATGAAGGCTCCCGCGCCGAGCACGCCCGCCGCGCCGATCAGGAACTGGCGTCGGTTCGGGCGGAAGCCCTGCGACGTCAGCACCGAACGATCCATATCTCCCATGTGATTCCCCCTTGTTGGTAATGGTTCACGAGAGTCTGCCTGCTGACACGGTCTCCCGTCAAGAACCCTGTTCCTTTTGTAACGAATTCGCACAAATCACGGCAGTCGTCCATGTTCCACCCTCCGTCACCTCCGTGACGACACCGATCAACAACACGCCCAAAATTTGAGGAATCTCTACGATTCTCCTTACCTGCAGGGGCGTCGTGACCGCCCTGACGACGGAAGTGTCCGTTCAACGAACGGACATGTTCGATTCTGTTGACTTCCAACCAGCGCCGCTCCATGCTGTGGGTGATGCCTGAGCCAATCAACGGTCGGCCCTCCACCGGTGGGTCCACCCATCACCTCGGACGGCGAACCCTCGCGCGCCACCGTCGAGAGCTCATCCTCGGCGAACTGCGACGCAACGGCTCGGTGCGGGTGACCGAACTGGCCAGCGAACTCGACGTCAGCGAGATGACGGTCCGTCGCGACCTCGACGCCCTCGACACCGCCGGTCTGGCCGAGAAGGTCCACGGAGGTGCCACCCTCCGATTCCGCCATACGACGGACGAACCCGGTTTCGACGCGAAGATCACGATGAACGCGCCCGAGAAGGAGTCGATCGCACGCACCGCGGCCCTCTCGGTCGACGCCGGTTCCTCCATCGGGATGACGGCGGGCACGACCACCGCCCGCATGGCCGCCGAACTGTCTGGAATCGCCGATCTGACGGTCGTCACCAACTCGATCCGGGTCGCCCAGACCTTCGCGACCAGCCCTCGGAGCGACCGCACCGTCATCCTGACCGGCGGAGAGCGCACCCCATCCGAGGCGCTCGTTGGACCGGTCGCCGTCGGCTCGCTCGGATCATTCCACCTCGACCAGGTGTTCATGGGTGTGCACGGCATGCACGAACGGGCCGGCTTCACCACTCCGAACCTCCACGAGGCCGAGACCAACCGCGCGTTCATCGCTGCCGCCGACCGGGTCACGGTGCTCGCCGACCACGCCAAGTGGGGGGTGACCGGCCTCGCCACCATCACCGACTTCGAGGAGGTCGACACCCTGGTCACCGACGCTGGGCACGCCGAGCAGACGCTCGACTTCCTCGCGAGTCGCGTGCGTGACCTCGTGGTGGTCCTGACCGCCGCCGAGGCGGGAGGGACCGACGTTGCCTGAGGTTCGACACGACCCCTTCCTCGGCACCCGCGTGTTGATCGACGGCAGCCGGCTCGAGCGCCCAACCCTGCCGACCACCGGCTGTCCGTTCTGCGTCGGGGGGCTCGAGTCACCCGAGCCGTACCGGGTGAAGTCGTTCCCGAATCGCTGGCCCGCCCTCGGGCCAGGTCGGTGCGAGGTGGTGCTCTACACCTCTGACCACGACGCCACGTTCCCCTCCCTCGGTGCCGAGGGGGCCCGTGAGGTCATCGACCTGTGGGCGGAGCGCACCATGACGCTCGGAGCGGCCGACGATGTCGACTACGTGTTGGTGTTCGAAAACCGCGGCCCGGCCGTCGGTGCGACGATCACCCACCCACACGGCCAGATCTACGCCTTCGACCATGTACCGGATCGTCCGGCGCGCGTACTGGCTGCCGGATGGCGACCCGACGATGATCCCGGCGAGCGGGCGGTCTGCCACCACGGGTCATGGTCGGCATGGATCCCCGAGGCACCCACCTTCCCGCTCGAGTTACACCTCGCCCCCACCGAGCGCCGCGGCGGTCTCGTCGACTGCGATGACGCCGACCGCGACGACCTCGCCGGTCTGCTCGTGGATGTGCTCGATCGACTCGACCGGCTCTTCGAGGAGCCACTCCCCTACATGCTCTGGCTCTATCAACGGCCGACCGTCGCCGAGGGTTACGACGATGCGTGGTTCCACATCCGGATCGTCTCTCCTTGGCGTGGGAAAGGGCTGATGCGGTTCATCGCCGCGGCCGAGTTGGCGACCGACGAGTACATCAACGAGATCGTTCCGGAGTCGCTCGCAAGCCGCCTCCGGGCTCTCTGACAGGAGGCCATCATGGCGACGAAACGACCGGACGACGAACACCGCGGGGTCATGGCCGTACTCGGCCGATGGTGGGAGGATCCGACCCTCACCGGCCTCGGACGCCTGCCGGCGCGGGCATCGACGCGCAGTCACCGAACTGTCGAGCAGGCCCGCTCCGGCGACGAGGCACGTTGGCTGGATCTCGACGACGACTGGTGGTTCGCCCTCCACGACCGACCGACCGACGCGCCCGCCGGATGGACCACCCGCCGACCGACCCGAACCGGTGGATGGCGCCCCATCGACGTGCCCGGCAACTGGACCATGCAGGACACCGGCGACCTCCCCCAGTACACGAACGTGGTCATGCCGTTCGCGGGTGACCCGCCATCGGTCCCCGAGCACAACCCGACCGGGCTGCACCGCCGCCGGGTCACCTCCGATGAGCTCCGTCGCGCGGGTCGTCGACGCGGCGACCGGGTCATTCTCCACCTTGGCGGCGCCGAGAGCGCGACGGCGATCTGGATGAACGGCGCGTTCGTCGGAATCGCCTCCGACAGCCGTCTCGCCTCGGAGTTCGACGTCACTCATCTCGTCCGCGACGGCGACAACGAACTCGCGGTGATGGTGGTCCGCTGGTCGGCATCAACCTGGATCGAGGATCAGGACCACTGGTACCACGGGGGTCTCGCCCGACGGGTCGCCATCCGCACCTGCGGTCCGACCAGCCTCGCCGATGTCTCGGTGAGGTCACGGCTCGACGAGTCCCTCCGGCGAGGCACCGTCGATGTCAGCTGCCGGGTCGACGGCGACGTCGCGGGCTGGACGGTTCGGACCCATCTCGAGACCGCGGGCGGTCGACGGGTGCCGGGAACCACCGCCGAGGCACCCGTGTCCAGCCTCGATGTCTCCTCGCACAACGCCGCTCAGGAGGACGGGTACCGGCATCCCGGGCCGATCGCGCGCACCCGCGTGCGAGTCGACCGACCGGCAGCGTGGTCGCACGAGGCCCCGAACCGCTACCGGGTCATCGTCAGCCTCGTCGATCGTCGCGGACGGGTGCGCGAGGTCGTACCCGTCACCACCGGCTTCACCCGAGTCGAGATCGTCGGCCCCGAACTGCTTCTCAACGGCGAGCCGCTGCTGATCGCCGGCGTGAACCGACACGACCATCACCATCTCGACGGCAAGGCGGCGAGTGACGCCGACCTCCGGGCCGATGTCGAGAACATCAAGCGATGCGGCTTCAATGCCGTGCGAACCTCGCACTACCCACCTGATCCGGTGGTGCTCGACACCTGCGACGAGATCGGCCTGTGGGTGATCTGTGAGGCCAACGTCGAGAGCCATGCCCGTTGGAACGAGGTGATGGACGACCCCCGTTTCGCCACCGCGTTCGTCGAGCGGGTGCAACGCGCGGTCGCCACCCATCGCAACCATCCCTCGATCATCGGATGGTCTCTCGGGAACGAATCGGGCCACGGTGCCGTCCACGACGCCGCGAGCGCCTGGGTGCGAGCCGCCGACCCGCACCGGTTCGTCCAGTACGAGGGGGCGATCACCCGCTTCTGGCGCGGGCACTCCACCGATCGGCACAACGTCGCGACCGACATCGAGTGCCCGATGTACGCCTCGGTCGACGGCATCGTGCGCTGGGTGACCGAGGGTGATCCGGTCCGTCCGCTCATCCTGTGCGAGTACTCCCATGCCATGGGCAACTCCAACGGCGGACTGCGCGACTACTGGTCAGCCTTCGAGACCCATCGCGGTCTTCAGGGTGGCTTCATCTGGGACTGGCGTGATCAGGGGCTCATGACCGTCGACGACCAGGGGCGTCCGTACCCCGGTTATGGCGGCGCGTTCGGGGATGATCCGAACGACGCCGCGTTCTGCTGCAACGGAATCGTCGGTTGGGACGGCGCGCCCCATCCCGGCGTCGAGGAGCATCGCTGGCTGACCCGACCGGTCCGCTCGACGGCCCGGGTGGAGGCTGGTCGGATCGTCGTCGAGGTCGAGAACCGCCGGTCCTGGACCGATCTCAGTGACCTTCGAGGAACGGTGACCGTCGCCGTCGACGGTGAAGTGGCGCGCGAGCGTCGCATCGATGCCTCCCGCCTGCGTCCGGGGGCCTCGAGGACGTTCCGAGTTGGCGCGATGCCGGGACGCTCCGGCGAGATCACCGCGACCGTCGAGTGGACGACGACTCGGCGCACCTCGTGGGCCCCGGCCGGGCATCGAGTGGCCTGGGACCAGTCGGTGTTGGCGACATCCGATCGCGTCGCTCCGCCGGTGCGACTTCGTTCAACCCCGGAGGCGGTCAGCGAGTCGACCGATCTCGCCATCTCGGCTGATGTCGGCCTGTGGCGCGCGCCGATCGACAACGACGGCGTCGAGGTCGGTCCGCTCACCGGCATCGCCGGCGTGAGCCCCCACTGGCGACGCCTCGGCCTGCACGCCGTGCGGTCGACGATCCGATCCCGTCGACACCGCGATGACGCGGAACTCGTCGTCATCGACTGCGTCACCGCGACCGGCACCGAGTTCACCCACCGTCGCCGGCTCACCACCGAGGGACCATGGACGGTCGTCGAGGAGGACATCGCGCTCCCGTCGACATGGCGCGACCTGCCCCGGGTCGGCGTGTCACTCACCCTCGCGGGCGAACTCGACCGTCTCCGTTGGTACGGGCGCGGACCGTGGGAGACCGCCGTCGATCGCGAGGCAGCGCCGCTCGGTGTGTGGTCGTCGAGCGTGGCCGAGCAGTTCGTGCCCTACATGACGCCGCAGCACCACGGAACCCATGTCGACACCCGGTGGCTGACGCTGACCGATCGTCGGGGGCGCGGCTGGGTGTTCGATCTCGGGGGTCTCGCCTTCGATGTGTCGGCGTACTCGGTCGACGCGGTCACTCGGGCCGCGAACCTGGCTCAACTGGAACCATCGGGTGCCGTGCATCTGCACATCGACGCCGCGCTCCGCGGTGTCGGCACCGCGGCCTGCGGGCCCGACACCGACATCACGGTCGACGGCGGTCGCCACCGGTTCAACTGGCGGGTCGCCCGACTCTGAGACTCAGGCGCGAATCCGCGTCAGTGCCAATCGGGTTAATTCCACCAACGGGATGCCCTCACCAGCGGGGCAGCGACTTGCCCGGATTCAAGATGTTGTCCGGGTCCCATGCGGCCTTCACCCGGGTATGGAGGTCGCGCGCCACCTCATCGAGTTCACGGGTGAGCATCCGCTGTTTCAGGTTGCCGATGCCGTGCTCGCCGGTGATGGTGCCCCCGAGGTCGAGCGCCAACTCAAGGATGTCGTCGAAGGCCTCCATGGCGCGCGCCCGCGCATCGGTGTCGCCGCGCTCGGTGATGATCGTCGGGTGCAGGTTGCCGTCTCCGGCGTGGCCGAAGGTGCAGATCGAGACCTCCCGGTGAGCCGAGATGTCCTCGATGCGCCCGAGGGCCTCGGCGAGCCGCGAGCGGGGGACGGCGATGTCGTCGAGGAGCCAGTCGCCGGCCTCCTCGATGGCGAGGATCGCCATGCGACGGGCCCCGAGGAGCATCTCGGCCTCCTCAGGGGTCTCCGACCGGTGGATCTCCGAGGCTCCGGCCCGCTCAGCGATGGCGACGAAGCGGTCGGCGTCGGCCTCGGCGGCTCCCACCCCGTCGTCGAACTGGGCCATCAGGACGCAGCCCGCTGAGGTGTCGAGACCCATCGGGCGCCAGTTCTCGACGATCCGGATGGTCGCGTTGTCCATGAGCTCGAGCACGCTCGGTGTGACCGCGGCCATCACGTCGGCAGCGGCACGGCCGGCGGCCGAGCTCTCGCCGAAGACGGCGACCGCGGTGACCGGCGGTTTCGGCAGGGGCCGGAGTCGGAGCCGTGCCATGGTCACGATGCCGAGGGTGCCCTCGGAGCCGACCATCATCCCGGCGAGGTCGTAGCCGGCGACACCCTTGACGGTGCGGCGACCGAGGTTCGTCACCCGGCCGTCGGCGAGCACCACCTCGAGCCCGAGCACGGCTTCACGGGTCGTCCCGTACTTGACGCAGCAGAGCCCGCCAGCGTTGGTGTTCACGTTGCCCCCGATCGAGCAGAAGTCCTTGCTCGCCGGATCGGGCGCGTACCAGAGCCCGTAGTCGGCGACATGCTCGCGCAACTCGGTGTTCATGATGCCGGGCTGGGTCTCGACGTACCCGTTGACGGTGTCCACCTCGAGAACCTCGCGCATCCGCTCAAGGCACATCACGAGAGAGCCGTCGATCGCGTTCGACCCGCCGCTCAGACCCGATCCGGCGCCGCGTGGCACGACGGGAACCCGATCGCGATGAGCAGCCGCCATGATCGCGGCGACCTGCGCCGTCGTGCGTGGGAAGACGACGGCGAAGGGCTCCCCCGCCGCGGTGCCACTGGAGCGGTCCTGCCGGTAAGAGCCCAGGATGTCGCGGTCGACGACGATGTCGCGGTCGTCGAGGACAGCAGCAGCCGCCGCCAGGACGCGGTCCTCCCCGGTCACGATCGCTCAGCGCTCAACATCGACCGGCGGACCTTGCCGGCGTCATCGCGCACCGGTTCGTCGACAAACTCGTAGGTGTCGGGGCACTTGTACGACACGAGCCGCTCCCCCATGTGAACCCGCATCTCACCGACGGTGACACCTTGCGGGGCGTCGATGACAGCATGAACCCGTTGACCGAGGTCGTCATCGGCGATGCCGATGACAGCGCAGGACCGCACGGCCGGATGCTCCTCGATCGCGGCTTCGACCTCGGCCGGGTAGATGTTGGCCCCACCGCGCAGGATCAAGTCCTTGCGCCGATCCGCGAGATAGACGTAACCCTCGGCGTCCATCCAGCCGAGGTCGCCGATGCTCTCCCAGTCGCTGTCCCCGAGGCGTCGGGCGTCGGCTCCGAGATACCGGTACGTCGAGTCTCGGCCGCCATCGGCCCGCATGAAGATCTCGCCGACCTCACCGGGATTGGCGTCGGAGCCGTCCTCGCGCACGACTTTCATCTCCCCGGTGAATGGACGGCCGACCGAGCCGCGATGCTCGAGCCACTCACGCCCCGTGATCCAGGTGATCGACTGGACCTCGGTGCCGGCGTATAGCTCGCAGAGCACATCGGGCCCCACCCAGTTGATCCACTCCTCTTTCAACCAAGCGGGGCAGGGCGCGGCCATGTGCACGGCGATCTCGAGCGAGCTCATGTCGGCCGCGGCGCGGACCTCCTCGGGGAGCTTCCAGATGCGGTTCATCATGGTCGGCACCAGGTAGAGGTACGTCGGGCGGTGCTCGGTGACGGCGGCGAGCACCTCCTCGGGAACGAAGCGCGGGAAGTTCACCACGTGGTTGCCGCCGACGAGCGCCAGCGAGGAGATTGAGAACGGGGCGTTGTGATAGAGCACCCCGGGGATCACACAGCACGAGGTCGTCGGGAGGAAGAACCCGGGGGCGTCGGTGTCGAAGCGACCCGGCACCGAGGCCAGGATGATCTTCGGTCGGCCGGTGCTACCGCCAGAGGTGGGGGCCTTCCAGAACTCGGTGACGGCATCGGGGAGTTCGGAGTCGTCGATCGACGGGTCGGGTTCGAACCCGACAGGCACGCCGGAGCGTTTAGGGACGCGCCCCTCGTCGACGCCGATCACGAGTCGTGAGTCGGCGAGTTCGACGATCTCCTCGAGTTCGCGGCCGGGGAGTTTGGCCGACACCGGCTGGGGGGTCGCCCCGAGTTTCCAGAGCGCGAAGGCGGATTCGAAGAACGCGGTCGAGTTCGGCAGGGCGATGGTGCAGAGATCGCCGGGCACCACTCCCATGTCGGCGAAGACGCGCGCGAGCCGGTTCGTCCGCCGCTCGAACTCAAGCCAGGTCAGCGTGACGTCACCGCAGGTGAGCGCGGCCTCGTGCGGACGCTCAGCGGCGTGGAGCGAGATCGCCCGTGAGATCGACAGTTCGGCCACCGCTGGATGGTAGATCGGCGTCTGGTGGGCGACGGGAGCCGGGTCGACCCAACAGGGTGGCTAGGTTCCGCTCATGGACAGCGCCGACACCATCGCCGACCGTCTCATCGGCGCGATCGAAGCGGGTGACCGAGAGGCTCTCGGTGCGCTCTACGCGGATGACGTGGTGATCTGGCACAACACCGACCAGGTCGAGATGACCAAGGAGCAGAACCTTGCGAGCCTCGACGCCCTGACCGCCATGACGACGGCGCGGCGGTTCAGCGATGTCCGCCGCCACAGGATCGACGGCGGATTCGTCCAACAGCACGTGCTGAACCTCGAGTGGAGTTCGGGCTCCGGCGCTCTTCCCGGTTGCGTCGTCGTCCAACTTCGCGATGGGCTCATCTCACGCATCAACGAGTACCTCGACGGGGCCACGATCGCCTCGTTCGGCGCGTGACCGCAGAGCTCGCTCCCTCAAGACGCGGGAAGGATCCCCATCACCTCTGACCGGTCGCTGGTGCGGATGAACTCCTCGAACTCATCGACATAGGTCCGGTAGTCCGTGCCGAAGGTCTGCTCGAAGTTCTCAGGGAACCGGGTGCCGTCCTGGGTGTTGATCCAGAAGTCGATCACCGCCTGCTCGCCCTCGTGATGGGCGACGTAGGCGACGAACCACGCACCCACCTGATACCCGACCGCCCAGTCGCTGTCCCAGGTCACGTTGTAGAGATCAGGTCCGTTCAGGTAGCGATCGATGACGACCTCACCGGAGGGCCCATAGGGGGTCCAGAGTCCGCGTTCCATCTCACGGTTGAGGTGCTCGAAGTCCCCGGTTGCTCGCGAGTAGTGCAGGTGGGAGAAGTAGACGGCATTGCCCTCCATCCACCAGGGCTTGTGCTCGGTGCCGTCACCGCTGATCTTCCCTGAGATGTAGTAGGCGTCGTCGTGTTCCCAACTCTCGTAGTCGACGTAGTTGGAGATCTGGAAGATGTGGAACATCTCATGCAGCGTCACGTAAGCGAGAGAGGTTCGGTCGTTCGCGTCGAACGAGTCGCTGATGAACAGGTAGCAGCATGAGGTCCCGGGTGTTCCCGAGATCGATGACCCGACGGGCTCACCGTCGTGGGTGAGCAGGCAGATGTTGTCCGCGCAGTCTCCCCGGTTGTTCGGGTCGCATCGCGAGTTGAGGAAGGTGTCGGTGTCGAAGGTGGACATCAACGAGCAGTAGCGGTCCTCCAGGTCGTAGATGGTCTCGAGGTTGTTGCGGTCGTACTGCAAGACGATGATCGGGTACAGGTCGTCCTGCACGAGACGCGGGTCGGAGAAGAAGTGCTCGACGGAGTAGTCGATGTAGGTGTTGAGGTAGTCGAGCGTCTCATCGTCGACTGACGAGGCGGCGAGGATTCTGATCTCGTCGGTACGGGTCGCAGCGGGTGAGGTGCCCGACTCACTGTCCGTCCCGGCTGCACTCTCATCGTCCGAACCCGCCCCCTCGTCCTCTGAGCCACCGACTCCCGACTCGATGCCCCAGAAGTCGACGAGTTCGTCGAGCCGTTCGGTCGGGAAGAAGTCCTCGGGGGGCGACGGGTTGTCGCGCATGAACTGGTTGAACTGCTCGTAGAGCTCGTCCTTGGTGAGCCCGAAGTGTTTGTCGAGGGCTCCCTCGAATCCGAGGGCCCAGACATCCTCGTGGAGACCGATGAACAGGGTCTCGAACGACGTCAGGTAGGCGAGGTAGAAGTTGAGGATCTCCATGTGGCCCGGGCAGATCCAGGTCTCGCGCATCTCGTCGAGGGCGCTGAACCCAGTGCACTCCTCCCACTCGTCACCCTCACCGCGGATCGCCCGGCTCGCCGACTCGAACTTCTGGGTCATGTTGCAGTTCGTCTGCCACGACACCCGCTCCCGTAGAGGCTGGCCCGGACCGTTGCCGTTCAGCCGGGGGTCACCGGCACATGCCCCCTCCAGACCGAGGTCTTTGGTGATCTCCAGGTCGTCGAAAACGTCGCGCAGGAACAACGTGGGGAAGACCTGGGCCTGCCCTTCCACGAACCAGGCGGGCGATCCGGTGTGGTTCCGCCCTCCGCAACAGTCGGCGGGCATTCCGAGGGAGCGACCGAGGGTGTGCGCCCGCTGGACGTGGTGGTAGTACTCGTGCACCCACCCGTTGATGATGTTGTACATGAACACGTCTGGTCCGAAGTTCTCGCGGTCCCACTCCCACATCGGGTCGGTCAGCGGGTTCGGCTGATTGCAGAACGAGAAGTCGTTGTACCCATCCCATTGGCCGTCCCGACCAAAACCGCTGAGACAGCTTCGGCGGTCGTAGACGAGATCGATCGAGGGCTCAACCGACTGACCGTTGTTGTCATAGAAGTATCCGAACTGATCGAGGACCTCGAGGGCCTCGGTGTTGTCGCCCTCGACCTCGTAGGTGATGTGGATGTAGCGGTCGTATCCGCCCACGTAGTCGACGAGCTTCTGATGCACGTCGGCGTGATACCGGCGGAGGTCATCGGGTATCTCGGCCGAGAAGAGGTAGCAGTGCTCCGGGTCGGACTTGGGCGCATTCATGCCGATGTCCCTGAACACCTCGGCGACTGTGGTCTCCCCCTCGACGATCACCCGTGGGCTGATGACGCAGTCGACATTGTCCGAGACGACAACGATCGGCCCACCGTCCAACGAGAAGCCACCGTCCGAGTTCTGACCCTCACCAGTCGCCTCGCCATCCGTGTCCCCGTCGTCAGACGGGTCCTGCTCCGCCGGGTCGGCGTCATCAGCGGGATCCTCCGGCGATGTGGACTCGTCACCGTCAGTCTCTCCGGCCTGATCAGCCGGTGGATCAGTTCCGGAATCCGCCTCATCGGAGATCGACGCGCTCGCGCAGGAGACTCCCAGCGCTCCCACGATGAGGAGCGCGAGGGCACGACGCACTGCTCTGCCACGAACGAGCGAGCTGATGTCGAGCATGTCTGCAACCTTCCCACACGACCGGCGCCGATAACGGTCTCACGGGAGGCCACCACAGCAGGGTTGCGAATTCGTTGCGATCACAATCGGAGCGAGCACCGAGATGATCTGCTGGTTGGTCCGTCTACGCCGTCGTCGCTTCGCGGACACCGGCCGGGCACGGCCACAGGGACAGGAAGGGCATCTCACGACCACCCGTCATCGACCGATTCCACCACCGGGTCGTTTATAGATTGTCTGTGGCCAGCGATGAAGACGACAGGCGCACACCTGCCGCCGAGAGGAACTCATGACATCCAGACTCGCGACGGTGATCAGAACTCTCGTTGCCCGTCCCAACAACGAGGCGTTTGCTGCTGCACCTCGTCCGCACGACCCCGCCGACTACGAACGACCCGAACTCGATGGTTCGGGTGCGTCGGCATCGGATCTACCTCTTGATGGAACGAAGCCAGGGGCATCACTCGCGGTCTGGCCGTCGCGGACTCTCGCCGAGTGTCGAGAGCCCTTGGTGTCCGGCGCCCCCGATCTCCGGGGGGTCTGGGAGGTCGTGGACGGACGGATGAAGGGACATGTGGAGCGCATCGAACAGGCCGGCAACCGGATCACCATCACTGTGGGTGGCTTGGTGCACGACATGTTCTGCGACGGCACCCTTGAGCACGGTGTCGATGACGTCGCCGGATTCGGCGGTGACCGAATCCGTGTCGCCGCGACGTTCGAGGACGGAGTCCACAAGTTGCGTCCGTTCGGAAAGAGGATCGTTGCTGTGACCAGACGTCTCGATGGCGACGAGATGGTGTGGCGCTACGGGCTATTCCGGAACCGGCTACGGCGACTGGACAGTCCACCGTTCGATCATCCGGCGACGCGCGCCGCGGCCGAGGCCGCCGGAACGTTGCCTGACTGAACGAATCCTCCTCAGTTTCAGAATCGCCGCGGTCCTCCAGAGGGAAGAGCTCGTTGATCCAGCGGCGGCCAGAAGTTGCTCTGTGATCTGGGAAGTGTTCCGGCTCGGACGACGAGTGGGCGCAGAGGGACTCGAACCCCCGACATCTTCCTTGTAAGGGAAGCGCTCTAGCCAACTGAGCTATGCGCCCGGAACCAAGCACGCTACCGGCGAGCCAGCGGGCACCGGATCGCGACTCTAGGGTGGTGCCGTGCAGGCTCCCGTCGTGATGGTCAACCGCGGATGTGCCTCAGCGGGCTGCCTGATCGCGCTCATGCCGCTGCTCGCGCTGTTTGGCTTCGTCTGGGTGGTCGGTCTCGTGATCGACGCCATCTTCCCCGGAGGAACCTCGTGGTGGGTGCAGGCCATCGTCGCGGTCATCGGTCTCAACCTCGTGCTCCGACTCCTCGCCCGCCGAGCACGCCGTCGGCATGAAGCAGCCCGGCGCGAAGGTGGACCACCCGGGGTGATCGATGTCTGAGCGGCGTGCGACACCTCCGCCGATGCGGATCGACGCCGTCACCCTCGCCACCACTGATATGTCGGCCTCGATCGCGTTCTACGAGGCGCTCGGCTTCTCGATCGCCTTCGGCGGAGCAACATCGACGTTCACCACCATGAGCGCTGGTGTCTGCCATGTGAATCTGACGCTCACCGGCTCCCCAGGGCCCTGGGGTCGGGTCATCTTCCACGTTGACGACGTCGACGCCCTCCACGAGCGAGCTGTCGCCGCCGGACTCAGCCCGCGCCATGTGCCACGGAACGCCGACTGGGGTGAGCGCATGTTCGCCATCACCGACCCGAGCGGCCACGACCTGAGCTTCGCGCGGCCCCTCTGAAACTCAGCGCTGACAGCTCGGACACCACCACACTTTTCGACCCGCCAACGATCCGACGCGGATCGTCGATCGGCATCGTCGACACGGCAATCCATCTCGCTTGTAGACGAAGAGCCGCTCCCGCGCCGGCACATCCCGGTGGCGGGCCACGCCAGCGTCGACTGGATCGACCGTCACGATCCGACCGATGCGCTCCCCCACCTTCATCTGATCGATCGCGAGTCGCCAGATGTCCCCGACGATCTCGACTGGGACCTCGTTCGCTGGAGTGAACGGGTCGAGGCCGAGAATGAAGCAGAACTCAGCCCGGTACACATTGCCGATCCCCGACACCACCGCCTGATCAAGCAGCAGTTGCGCGACCGGCACCCGACGACGGGCGAACGAGGCAACCAGCCGCTCCTCATCACCCGCTCGGATCGCGAGCGGATCAGGACCGATCCGCGCGAGCAGCCGCTCCTCCTCATCGCCGTCGATCACCGCGCATGCAGTCGGCCCTGACAGGTGCAGGGTGCCCGGATCCCCCCGCCAACGCATCCTGGTTCCCGCAGTCGGCTCGGGGGCCTCCTTCGTGAAGGTTCGGAATCGGCCGAACAGACCGAGGTGCACATGCACCGTGACCCCGCCCTCCCATCGGTGGAACAGGTGCTTGCCGACCGCCTCGACACCGTCGAGTGTTCGCCCATCGACCGCCGCCGCCCCCTCATCGAACCGACCCTGAGGAGAGTCGACACGGAGTCGGTGGCCGGAGAACCGCCGACCCTGCAGACGGGCCGCCCGGTGAAGGGTGTGCCCCTCAGGCATCGGCTCGACGGTGCTCGAGGATGACCTCGAGCAACTCCGGTGTCGCCGCCGCCACCGGCGTGCGACGCGCGCGGTGGTCGAGGGTGAACAGGTCCCGATCGTGCACCTCGGCGACCGCGGCGCCCGCCTCCAGACAGATCAGCATCGAGGCCGCGTAGTCCCACACCCCGTGACCACCGTCGTTCATGTCGCACCAGGCATCGGTCACCCCTGAGGCCACGAGGCACAGATCGGGCGCCGACGCCCCGAAGCTGCGGAACTGGGCCCACCCGTAGTGGTGACTCGGCAGGCCCGACATGGCCACGATCGACTTCGACAACTCGGTCTGCCCCGATGTGGAGATCGGCCGACCATCGAGACTCGCACCACCTCCGACGACCGCCCGCCACCGCTGACCGGTGGCGTGGTTCGCGACCAGAGCCACCTCGGCACGACCCTCCACCATTAGGCACAGCGCCGTGGCGAACCAGGGCACCCCACGGGAGGCGTTGGTCGAGCCGTCCACCGGATCGACGATGACCACCGGCGCCCCCGCATCACCGGTGATACCGCTCTCCTCGGAGAGCACCGCCACCCCAGCCCGGTGCAACACCCCGAGACAGGCCTCATCGGCGCTCACATCGAAGGCGTACTGACTGTGGCGCAACCCCGACGGACCCCAATCGGTGGTCTCGGCGAGCACCTCGGCGACGGCGTCCGCGGCCGCGTCGAACAGGTCGAGCGCCTCGTGGCGACCCGCGCCCACATGGAGCGACCCCTCCAGGTTGTGCTGACTGGAAGGGCTCACAACGAACAACGGTAGTGTCCGGGGCGTGGCAGTCATCGATGTGGCGGGCTTCGTCGCCGATATCAAGAGCCAGGCCATCGACAGCGGATTCCACGTCCACGACGAACGGCACTTCGTTGAGACCTACTCCCTCCGTCAACTCTGGGAGGTCGACCTCCACCCCGAGGAGGCCTGCTCCGGTCCGATCGACCTGCATCTCTCCCTCGACGTCGACCCGAGGGCCCTCCTCGGATTCGAGGACGAGGTCCTCAAGATGGACGACATGGAGGCCGACCCCCCGACCGGGTTCACCTTCCCGCTGCTGTTCACCTGGACCCTGCCCCCTCTGCCGCGACCGCCCGACCTGTTGGTCCTCGCCACCGAGATCGCCGGCGTCGGCGGACCCGACCTGCCGGTCGAGGTGTCGGCCATCGACTCGTTCCCGAGTGTGACCGACGCCCCCGAGCGCAGCCTCTCCATGGTGGCCCGCCTCACCGTCGACCTCGCCGACGTCTACACCACCAACGACAGCGCCATTGCCCGCAGTCTCGAGCGGTGCAAACTCGTCAGCCTCTATCTGCTCGATCGAGCCGACGCCTGGCTCGACGTCCCGTGACCGGCCGGATCGCACGACGAACACAGGGGGAACCATGCGAGTCAACGAACTGATCGACATCCTTCGCGACCAGCCTCCCGACGCCGAGGTCGAGCTCGCCGTCGTCTCACCGCTCACCGACGACGAGAGCGTCACCGTCGACCGCTACCCCATCGACGGCGTGTTCCCCTGGCAGGGAGACAACCCCGACGATGAGGGGGTGTGGCTCATCGGCGGCGCCCCCGACGATGTCGACGCCCTCCTCGACTCGCTCGAGCAGGACGAGCCGGAGCACCCCGGAGCCGACTGAGATGCGCGGGCCGCGCTGAATCGGCGGTACTGACTCAGGGTTCGGGTAGCTCAACAGTGCGATCGCGGCGCCAGATCTCCCAGTGCTCGTTCGAGTACTCGAGGTCGAAGGCGACCTCGATACTCGCGAAGTCGTAGGCCTCGGCGCCCTCTCGGACCCGCTGCACCACGACGTAGTCGACACCGTCGGCCCGGTCGGCGAGTCGCGTGCCCTCGAGTGAGTTGTCCACTCCGTAGAGCACAACGCGGAACGGGTTCGGGAACTGGTAGATCTCGCTCCGGTAGGCGAGGTGCGGGGTGAGCCGGTGATGCGCCGCGACGGACACCCCGTCGGGGACCCGGCCCACCACATCACGCGCCGAGACCGCGACCGGATGATCCCGACCCCAGCTGCCGGGCTGCACCCTCGACCAGGGCATCGGCGACCAGAGCGCCGAGGTGACCGCAGTCGCTGCCACCACCAGCACGAGGGCTCGCCGGCGCGCCTCGGAACGCATGGCCGAGATCGCCCAGGTGGCGCCCATCACGATGGCCGGCACCGCGATCAGGCTGTAGTGGTACTCGATCTGGTACTGGTACCAGAAGGTGCTCAAGATGTTCGTGAAGAGCACCAGCCCGCTGATCAACGCCACGCCCGGCGCTCGCAGGAACACGAAACCGACCGGAGCGAGCATCTGCCACAGGTACCAGAGCCGACCGTCGCTGCGCAGATGGTCGATCACCCGGGTCGGATCGGTCAGGGCCGTGCGGATGAAGCCGGTCGGACCGTCGAAGGGGATGCGCCAGGTGTTCCGCGTCGGCACCCCGATGAGCGAGCGCATCACCGCGAACATCGCCACGAGCATGAACCCGATCGAGCCGATCACGGTCGCCACCCCGACTCGCCAGCGACGCTCGAGCGCCACCCAGATGCCGAGGGGCACGACGACCAGCGCCACGTCCTCCTTCACGAGCAGAGCGAGCACCACGCACACCGCGTAGGGACGCCAGCGACGCTCCGTCGCCGCCCAGATCGCCCCGGCGACGAAGACCGCGGTGAACGAATCGGGATGGAAATTCTCCATCACCGTCCACGACAACGCCGGATGCCCCAGATAGACGAGCGCCATCACCGCGGCCGGCCAGCCGGCACCGAGCCGGCGTCGGGCGTGCCAGTAGACAGGAACGGCCCCAAGGGCGACCGCCGTGGCCTGCGACACGAACAGGATCCAGGCCCCCGGCGCCCCCCAGTACAGCGGCACGAGGAAGACCAGGACGAACGATGAGTGGTCGCCGAACAGGTTGCGGCCCATCAGGGTCACGAACGGCGCGTCGAACCTCGACAGCAGCCACACCCCCTGGTCGTAGAGGGCCGAGTCGTAGCTCGACGTGCCGAGACCGTGATGCACCCCGAGGGTGATCACCGAGAAGTACACCGCGAACACCGCGACCGCACCGGCGACCAACAGGTCGGGCGGGCTCAGCCGGCGGATCGCCGTGGGCATCAGGCCGCTCGCACCTCGGAGGCGATCGCAGCGAGCACACCGTTCACGAAGCGACCGCTGTCATCGGTCGAGTAACGCTTCGCCAGTTCCACCGCCTCGTCGAGCACCACCGCCGTCGGCACCTCGGAGCGTTCAAGGAGCTCGAAGGTCGCCATGCGCATCACCGTCAGGTCGATCACCGGCATGCGGTCCAGGCTCCAACCCCTCGCCTTCGCCGCGATCAACTCGTCGGCCCGGCCGGCGCAGGAGTCGCAACCTCGGGCGAGTTGCTCGGCGAGATCGTCGGGGCGCACCGCCTGCGCCTCGATCACCTGAGCGACCGGCAGGCCCTTGGACTGCGCCTCATAGAGGAGGTTGAGCGCCCGCTCACGCGAGTCGGAGCGCTCATCAGCGTCCGTCACGTTCAGACCCGAGTGACGTACTCAGCGGAGCGGGTGTCGACCTTGACCCGGTCGCCCACCTCGACGAAGAGCGGAACCTGGATGACCTTGCCGGTCTCGAGGGTCGCGGGCTTGCGCGCCCCCGACACCCGGTCGCCCTGCACACCCGGCTCGGTCTCGGCGATCGCCAACTCGACCGAGGCGGGGATCTCCACCGTGATGATCTCGCCGGAGAAGAACGCGACCTGGGCCGTCATGCCCTCGATGATGAAGTCGGCGGCCTCGCCGAGCGCCACGGGGGCCACATTCATCTGCTCATACGAGACGTTGTTCATAAACACGTAGTCGTCGCCGTCGCGGTAGAGGAACTGCATCTCCTCGCGATTGATGATGGCCTGCTCGACGCGGATGCCGGCGTTGAACGTCTTCTCGAAGACGTTCCCGGTGCGCACATTGCGAAGCTTGGTCCGCACGAAGGCCCCGCCCTTGCCGGGCTTGACGTGCTGGAACTCGATCACCTGGAAGAGCCCGTTGTCGAGCTCGAGGGTGATACCGGTCTTCAGATCGTTGGTGGTGATGGCGGGCATGGGTCGTCCTTGGGGAAATCGGTCAGCGATCGATGGCCCGACTCGGTGACCAGAACCAGGTCCTCGATCCGCATGCCACCGGCCCCGACACGATAGAGCCCGGGCTCGACGGTCACCACGTCACCGGCGGCCAGAACCGACTCGGTGCTTCGACCGAGGAAGGGCTCCTCGTGGATGTCGAGACCGACCCCATGGCCCGTCCCGTGGGTGAACAGATCGGCCAGACCCTCCTCGGCGAGCGACGCCCGGCAGGCGGCATCGACCTCTCGGGTCGCGACCCCGTCGGCCACGGCGTCGAGACCGGCCCGCTGCGCCCGCGACAACGCCGCGTACCACCGCTGCTGCTCATCGGATGGGTCGCCCACCACGAAAGAGCGCGTCATGTCGGAGTGGTACCCGTCGAGCAGGGCGCCCACATCGATGACCACCGTGTCACCCACCTCGAGCACCCGTCGCGAGGGACGGTGATGGGCCATGGCGGCGTTGTCCGGACCGGACGCCACGATGGTCTCGTAACTCGGGCCGTCGGCGCCATGGGCGCGCATCGTCGACTCGAGCGAGTCACGGATGTCGCGCTCGGACACACCCGGGGCGATCTCGACAGCGGCGAGGGCGACCGAGGCGATCCGGGCTGCCTCGGTGATCCGGGCGATCTCAGCGGCGTCCTTTCGACGCCGCAGCTGCGACACGACCGAGTCGATCGGCACGAGATCATCGAGCGCGCCGTGAGCCGACCACTCGGCGTGCGACCACACCATCGACTCGAAACCGACCCGCCCCGCCCCAGCGCACAACTCGTCGACCCGGCGTCGCTGCTCCACGACCGTCGTCGTCACCATCACCTCGTCGACCCCCGCCCCACTCGCGGAGATCTGACGCTCGGCCTGCGAGCCGTAACGGCCGTCGGTGACCAACACGACCCGATCGGGGGTCACCACCACGTCGCCGTTCGACCCGGTGAACCCGCTGAGCCAACGGCGCGTGCTGGCACCCGAGACGATCCCGTGCTCGATGCCGTGGACGGCTAGGGCCTCGCGGAACCTCGCGACCCGGCCGGCAGCGGACAACGGAGGCAGGTCCGCGCTCACCCGAGTGTCGCGGCCACGGCGCGAACCGCGAGTTCGTAGCCGTCGCCACCGAACCCGACGATGCTCCCGGTCGCGACCGGGGCCACCACGGAGGTGCGCCGCCAGGGTTCGCGGGCATCGGGGTTGGAGAGGTGCAGTTCGACCACCGGGCCGTCGAAGGCGGCCAGGGCATCGTGGAGGGCCCATGAGTAGTGGGTGAAGGCACCCGGGTTCACGATGATCGCCGCGCAGCGCCCGCGCGCGGCCTGCACCGCCTCGACGAGTTCGTGCTCGGCATTCGACTGGAGGTCCTCGATGTCGAGGGAGAACTCGGCAGCCGACGCGCGTGCTCGCGCCACGTGATCGGCCAGGGTGTCGGTGCCGTACACCTCGGGTTCGCGGTCACCGAGCAGATTCAGGTTCGGCCCGTGGAGGAGCAGGACGATTCGACTCACGGAGGGCACGGTACCCCGCCCGATCCATCCGGTACAGGACATGGGCACGAAGCGGGTCGCCCTCAGCGAGGGCCGGGTGGTCGAAGTCGGCCCCGTGGTCGCGTGTCAACCCGATCGCCTCCATGACCCGACGGGACCGCTCGTTGATGCTCGCCGTGAACGAGATCACCTCGGTGAGACCGAGCGGGCCGAAGGCGTGATCGAGCACCAGACGGGCCGACTCACTCGCCAACCCCCGGCCCCAGTACTCGGATCGCAGCCGCCAGCCGATCTCGACGCCATCGCGGAACCACGGGATCGACAGTCCGCAGAATCCGATGCACTCCCCCGCGAGATCAACGCACCACAGGCCGAAGCCGTGCTCGTCGTGATGGGCACCGATCCGCTCGAGCAGCAGGTCCGACGCCGCGCGGTCGGCCACCGAGCCGATGGTGGCCATCACCACCGGATCAGCGTTCATCCGGGCGAAGGCATCGGCATCGGACTCGGAGAACCGACGCAGCGCCACCCGGCGTCCGCGAACCGGGAGCGTCATCGGGTCAGCGACGACGCGAGGAGGTCAGCGACGACGCTCGGGTCGACACCGGCCACCGGTTCCACCCCGGCCGGACCGTCGAGCACGAACGTCAGCCCGTCGATCGCCTTCTTGTCGCGCGACATGAGTTCCATCAGTCGATCGACACTGCCGACAGCGGGGACCTCGGTGTCGAGTCCGTAGAGCTCGCCGACCACCCGACGATGGTCGGCGACCCGACCCTCATCGATTCGAACGAGCTCGCGCGCCAGCTCGGCGGCGAACACCAGACCGATACCGACCGCCTCGCCGTGAGCGAGCTCGTGTCCCGAGGCGATCTCGAGTGCGTGGGCCAGCGTGTGCCCGTAGTTGAGCACCGCCCGACGACCACCCTCGCGCTCGTCGGAGGCGACCACCTCCGCCTTGATCTCGACACAGCGCGCGATCCGGTCGACCTCGCCGAGGTCGGCCAGGTCATCACCGGTCAGGAAGTGGTACTTCGCCATCTCCCCGTTCCCGCAGCGCACCTCGCGCTCGGGAAGGGTGGCGAGGGCATCGAGGTCGCAGATCACACCACGGGGCTGCCAGAACGACCCGACGAGGTTCTTGCCCTCGGGCAGGTTCACGCCGGTCTTCCCGCCGACCGCAGCGTCGATCATGCCGAGCAGGGTGGTCGGCACGTGGACCACGTCGATCCCCCGGTGGAAGGTGGCGGCGGCGAAGCCGGCCACATCGGTGACCATGCCCCCACCGACGGCGACGACCACATCCCCCCGGTTCATGCCGGCGGCGGCAAAGGCCGAGCAGAGCTCGCCCACGGTGTCGAGCGACTTGTGCTCCTCCCCACGCCCGATCTGGAGGCGCTCCACCGACCGGCCGCCGAGCGATGCCGGGTCGACGAGATCGGGGATCCCGTCCTGGGTGACGAGGGCGACGGTCCTCGACGCACCGAGCAGGGCCTCGAGACCGTCGACGGCTCCGCGGCCGACGAGCACCGGGTAGGAGCGGTCACCGAGTTCGACTCGGACGGAGCGACGCTCGGCCGACTGACCAGCCACGGCTCAGGCGTCCTGTTCGAGCAGAGCGGCCGATGCCGCCTCGGCGTTGCGGACGAACTCCGACAGGGAGTCGCCACCGAACTTGCGTTGGGCCTCATCGGCGAGCACCAGGGCCACCATCGTCTCCGCCACCACGCCCATCGCCGGCACCGCCGTCACATCGGTGCGCTCCTTGAACGACACCGCCGACTCCTTGGTCGCGGTGTCGACCGTCTCGAGCGTCGGGACGTTCAGGGTGGCGAGCGGCTTCATGGCGGCGCGGGCCACCAGCAGCTCGCCGTTGGTGATGCCGCCCTCGAGGCCTCCCGCCAACGTCGAGAGCCGTTCGTAACGATCGTCGGTCCACCGGATCGGATCATGGGCAGCCGAGCCACGACGACCCGCGACCTCGAAACCGTCACCGATCTCCACGCCCTTGACGGCCTGGATCGACATCAGCGCCTGGGCGATCAGGCCATCGAGTTTGCGATCCCAGTGCACATGGGATCCGAGACCGACGGGCACGCCGAAGGCGAGCACCTCGACGACCCCTCCGAGGGAGTCGCCGTCCTTCGCGGCCGCCTTCACCTCGGCGATCATCGCCTCGGCGGCCGCCGGGTCGAAACAGCGCACCGGGGACTCATCGACCACATCGAGATCACCCGGAGTGGGTCGCGAGCTCTCGGCGGGCACCCGAGCGGATCCCATCTGGATCACATGGGAGATGACCTCCACACCGAGATGCGAGAGCAGACGCTTCGCGACAGCACCGGCGGCCACACGGGCCGCCGTCTCGCGGGCCGAGGCGCGCTCGAGCACATCGCGGGCGTCGGTGAAACCGTACTTCTGCATGCCCGCCAGGTCGGCGTGACCCGGACGGACCTGGGTGAGCGGCTCCTTGGTCTCGCCCGGAGCCGGAGACATCTCCTCGTGCCAGCGGTCGCTCCGGAACCACTCGGTGTTGCGGATCTCGATCGCGAGGGGAGATCCGAGGGTCCGACCGTGGCGGACACCGCCGAGGAGCACCAGATCGTCGACCTCGAAGCGCTGACGCGGGCCGCGGCCGTAGCCGAGACGACGACGACCCATCTCGGCCTGGATGTCCTCGACCGTGATCTCTAGGCCAGCGGGAAGCCCCTCGAGCACGACGACGAGGGCCTGGCCGTGGGACTCTCCGGCGGTCAGCAGACGCAACACCATGGTGAGGCTATCTGCGGGCGAGTTCGGCGAGGGCTGCCGCTCGGAGCACTGCCGGGTCGGGCTCGACCCCGGTCCAGGCGATCTGCTGCCGACAGGCCTGGTGCACGAGCATCCCGAGACCGTCGACCGTGGTCGCCCCCCGCGCGGAGGCCTCTCGCAACAGGGTCGTCTCGAGGGGGTGGTAGACGATGTCGGCCACCACCTGACCGGCGCGGATCAGCGACAGGTCGAGTGGAGCGGCACCGGCGGTGTCACCCATGCCGATCGGGGTGGTGTTGACGACGATGTCCGCGGCGGCCACCACCTCGGGGAACTCGTCCGAGGAGACCGCGGTTGCAACTCCCGCGAGGAGGGCAGCGGATCTCGCTGCCTCATCGGTGCGGTTGCCGATGTTGATGCCGGCGACCGCCGAGCGGCCAAGGGCGTCGACGATCGAACGGGCGGCTGCACCCGCTCCGATGACGGCCACCATCGCCCCGGCCGGGTCGTGGCCGGCAGCTCGGAGCGAGTCGACGAACCCGTCGCCATCGGTGCTCAACCCCAGCGCGTCATCGCCGTCGAAGACGACGGTGTTCACCGACCGCAACGCCATCGCGGATTCGTGGAGACGGTCGACTGACTCGGCGACGACCACCTTGTGGGGCATCGTCACCGCGAGACCCCGCAACCCCCGGGACCGTGCCCACTCGACGATCTTCGGTCCCTCCTCGGGCGCCACATCCTCGGCGATCATCGTCCAGTCGAGACCGGTGGCGGCGAAGGCCGTGTTGTGGATCACCGGGGACAACGAGTGCCCCACCGGATGGCCGACCACCGCCACCACTTCCGCACCCGTCGACGCACTCACGGGAGGACCCCCGCCCGGCTCGCCGCCGCGATGTTCTCCTGATGCTGCTCGAAGGTCACCGCGAAGGCGTGGCCGCCATCGAAGTCAGCGAGAACGTAGAAGAGCAGTCGACATCCGGTCGTCGGGTCGTCGAGCACCTGACAGAGGGGATCACCCGACGGAGGATCCGGGGACGGATTGAGCGCCGCTCGGATCGATGCCCGCCCCGGATTCGCGATCGGGGTCGGCGGCAGGCCGGGATACATGTAGGTGTTGTACGGCGAGTCGGTGAAGCGCAGCACCGAGAAGGGCGTGTCGGGCTCCTGGCCGTAGCGGAGGGTGGCGTCGATCTCCAGGTTCATCCCCATGTCGAGTCGGTTGTAGATGACCCTGGCGATCCGGGGACGATCGGCGTCCACCTTGGCCTCGCGCTCGATCATCGAGGCGACCGTGAGCACCTCGTACGGGGTGAGGCCGAGCCGCTCCGCCCCGGCATCCAACTCCTCCTGGAGCGCGACCCGTTCGAGCAACTCGATCATCCGCTCGACCAACTGACCCTCGTTGTCGGCGTTGGACACCTGATATGTGTCGGGGAAGAGCAATCCCTCGAGCGAGGCGATGTCGCCCGGTCGATACGGGACGGCGCGGGTCGGATCGAGGGTGAACTCGAGGAAGCTCTCGGACTCCATCTGCTCGATCCGCTCCCCCACCCGGTCAGCGATCTGCTCGACGGTGAAACCCTCCGGGAAGGTGATGCGCACATAGGTCTCACTGGGTGGGGTGCGGAGCGTTCCCAGAACATCGCCCATATGCCAGCCGGGAGCGATCCGGTAGAAACCCGGCGTCGGCTCCAGTCCACCCCGCTGGGAGACGTACCACTCGAACACCCCGGCATCGCTCACCAGACCCCGAGACTCCAGCCGACCGGCGATCGTGGCGACGCTGTCGCCCTCGGAGATGTCGAACCGTTCGAGTTCGCCGCTGGCGCCCGACGGCGAGACACGCTCGAGGAGCCACCATCCGGTCCAACCGGCGGCCAACACCGAGGCGATCAGCGCAGCGGCGACCAGACCGACCACCCAACGGAGCAGCAGTCCCCGGCGCGGCGGCGTCTCGACCACCGGCACCTCACCGGGGTCGTCCCAGGGGTCGACCCGCCAGGACACCCTCGCCTGGTCGTCGGCGGAGAACCTCCGCCCCTCGGTGAACGCGCCCGAACCCTTCACGGTCGACCGCTCACGACGGACCCCGGGAGTCGAGCCACGCCTGGAGCATCACGGCCGCCGCCACCTTGTCGACCACCTCGCGTCGTCGACGGGAGTCGAGACCGGCCTCGGCGAGCGAACGCTCCGCCGTCACCGTCGTCAGCCGCTCGTCGTGCATCTCCACGGGCACGGAGGTCAACCTAGCGAGGCGGTCAGCGAGCTCGGTGGCAGCGCGCGCCGCGGCACCGTGCCGCCCATCGAGGCCGATCGGCAGGCCGACGACGACGATGTCGATCTCGAACTCGGCGATGTCGGCGACGATCGAGCGGAGATCACCCTCGAGGTCGCGGGTGCGGGTGACGACCCGATGCGGGCTCGCCACCGCGCCCACGCCGAGGGCGAGGCCGATCCGTTTCGAGCCGGGGTCGATGCCGAGCGTCCGGAGCACCGGACGTCGCGGCTCACTCACGCCGTGGCGGCCTCGCGCGCCAGCCGGAGAGCCTCATCGATTCCGGACGGGTCCTTGCCGCCGGCGGTCGCGACGTCGCCCCTGCCACCACCTCCGCCACCAACGGCCTTGGCCGCGTCGCGGATGAGGCCAGCCGCCTCAACACCGGAGTCGGGGGCCACCGCCGCCACGAGCGCGACCCCTCCCGTCGAGGTGGCACCGACGAGCACCACCCGGCTCAACGCCGCGTGCTGTCGTACCGCGAGCGCGAGTTCACGCAGATCGCCGGGGGTGTCGACGTCGACGCGCTCCACCACCACGCCGTCGACCGCCGATCCGGCGATCTCGGAGGCCCGCCCGGTGGCCAGTTTGGAGCGGAGCGCCTTCAGCTCATCGTTCAGGGCCTTGACCTCGTCGAGTTTGCGACGCACCCCGTCGACGACGTCGCCACCGGTGGCGCCCACCAGGGTGGCCACCTCGGCCAGGACGGCCTCATCGTGTTGCAGCAGCGCGACCGATGCCTCGCCGGTGACCGCCTCGATCCGCCGGAGGTTCGAACCGATCGAGGCCTCCGCGACGATCTTGATGGTGCCGATGTCGCCGAGGGCGCGCACATGGGTGCCACCGCACAACTCGACGGAGGCACCCGCCTCGAGCACGCGCACCACGTCGCCGTACTTGTCGCCGAAGAAGGCGATCGCGCCGAGGGTCTCCGCCTCGTCCTTGGTGGTCTCGAAGGCCCGCACCGCGCTGTTCGAGAGCGTTTGGGAGTTCGCGAGACGCTCGATCTCGGCCACCTCGTCAGCGGTCACCGCGGCGTAGTGGGAGAAGTCGAAGCGGAGGCGGTCGGGACCGACATGGGAGCCGGCCTGCTTGACATGTTCGCCGAGCACCGATCGCAGGGCCCAGTGCAGTACGTGGGTGCCGGTGTGGTTCCGGCGGATAGCGGAGCGGCGGTCGACGTCGATCGAGGCGGTGACGGTGTCGCCGACACCGAGGGAGCCGCCGGTCGGGCGGGCCAGGTGACGGCGGAGGTTCGGCAGGGCGTAGGTGGTGTCGAGGACCGCGATCGAGCCGGAGTCCGACGAGATGGTGCCGGTGTCGCCGATCTGGCCGCCAGCCTCGGCGTAGAAGGGCGTCCGGTCGAGGAAGACCTCCACAAGGTCCTCACCGTCGGGCCCGGTCACCTCGAGGACGGCGAGCACGCGGGCCTCGGTGACGTCCTCCGCGTAACCGGTGAACTCGGTGGTGCCGAACTGCTCGAGCACCTCGCGGTACGACTCGATCATTCCCTCACCGGCCGATCCCTCACGCCGGGCGGCCTTGGCCCGCTCACGCTGGGCGTCCATCTCGGCGGTGAACCCCTCGAGGTCGACGGCGACCGAGCGCTCCTGGGCGATCTCCTCGGTGAGCTCAAGGGGGAAGCCGTAGGTGTCGTGGAGCAGGAAGGCGGTCGAACCCGACAGGGTCTCCCCAGCGCTCAACTCGTTGTCGAGGATGCCGAGTCCGGTCTTCAGGGTGTGACGGAACCGCTCCTCCTCCTTGCCGAGGACACTGGTGATGAAGTCCGCGTTGCGGGCCACGTCGGGATAGGCACCGCCCATGACACCGATCGCCTCCGTGGCGAGGTCCGGCATGACGAGCCGTTCGGTGCCGAGCAGGAACGCGTAGCGCACCGCGCGGCGGAGGATGCGTCGGAGCACATATCCGCGGCCCTCGTTGGACGGGAACACCCCGTCGTTGACCAGCATCGTCGCCGAGCGGGCGTGTTCAGCGAGGACGCGCATGGCGAAGGAGTCGCGGTCGGAGTAGTCACCGGGGCGGTAGGAGCGACCGGTGAGCGAGCAGGCCCGATCGAGGAGGGGTGCCATGAGGTCGGTCTCCCACACCGAGTCGACCCCCTGGAGCAGCGCGAGGATGCGCTCGAGACCGGCACCGGTGTCGACCGACGGCCGGGGCAGCGGCGTGCGCGAACCGTCCTCGGCCTGGTTGAACTGCATGAAGACGAGGTTCCAGAACTCCATGTAGCGATCGCCGGTGGGATCGGTGAGCGGTCCACCCTCGGGACCGAAGGACGGACCCCGGTCGATGTGGATCTCGCTGCACGGCCCGCAGGGGCCGGTGTCACCCATCTGCCAGAAGTTGTCCTTGTCGCCGAGACGCTGGATGCGGTCAAGCGGCACACCCACCTGCTCATGCCAGATCGCCTCCGCCTCGTCATCGGACTCGTGGACGGTGATCCAGAGACGGTCGCCGTCGAAACCCCATCCCTCGGTGACGAGCTCCCAGCTCCACGGGATGATCTCGGACTTGAAGTAGTCGCCGAAGGAGAAGTTGCCGAGCATCTCGAAGAAGACCAGGTGACGCTTCGTTCGACCCACGTCATCGAGGTCGTTGTGCTTGCCTCCCGCGCGGGCGCACTTCTGGGAGGTCACCGCCCGCGAGTACGGCGGCACCTCGTCGCCCACGAAGTACGGCTTGAAGGGCACCATCCCGGCGACGGTGAACATGATCGACGGGTCGTGCGGGATCAGGCTCGCCGAGTCGACCACGGCGTGGTCCCGCTCCCGGAAGAAGTCGAGGAAGGAGTCGCGCAGGCCGTCGGCCGTGACCGAGGAGGGGTTGAGCAGGCTGGACATCGGAGTGCTGATCCTACCGACGCCGGTACCCTCGGCCCCGTGGCGAGCCCCCAGGCCTCACGACCGGGAACCGAACCCGTCGACGACATCGACGACGTGCACGAATGGATCTCGTTCGGCGACTCGACCGAGGACCGCACCTGGATGATCGACGCGACCTACATGCGATCGAACCATCGCTGCATCTACGGCGAGGGGTGCCAGGGCATCCTCGACGACGACGCGACCGAGATGGCCCAGGGATGCTGCAGTTACGGGGCCCACTTCGTCGACGACGACGACGTCCAGAACGTGGTCCGAGCCTTCACCCGTCTCGATGCCGAGGTGATGCAGTTCCACGCCAAGGCGGTCAAGAAGGGATTTCTCGCGGCGGGCGAGGACGCCGACGACGGCACACCGGTGACCACCACGCGCCTGGTCGACGATGCCTGCATCTTCTTGAACCGACCGGGCTTCCCAGCCGGCGCGGGATGCTCACTCCACATCGCGGCCGTCCGGGCCGGCGAGCGCCCCCTCGACTGGAAGCCCAACGTCTGCTGGCAGGTACCGATCCGACTCGAGCACTCCACCGACGACGAGGGTCATGTCATCTCGCGCCTGCGGGAGTGGAAACGCCGCGACTGGGGCGAGGGAGGGCGCGAGTTCCACTGGTGGTGCACCGAGGCCACCGAGGCCTTCAGCGGCGCCGAGCCCGTCTACCGGGCATCACGGGACGAGATCGTCGAACTCGTCGGCGAGGAGGTCTACGACCGGATGGTCGGCCACCTCGAGCGAGCCTCGTGGGTTGCGGTGGAGCATCCGACGCTGCGTCGGGGCGACGCCGGTCGGGGCTGACTCAGGGACGGCTCGGGCCGTCAGTCCTCGCTGTCGTCGTCATCGTCGAAGGTGACGCCGTACTTCTCCGCCAGGGCGGCGTAATCGTCGTCGTCGTCATCATCGACGACATCGGCACGCGTCGAACGCTCGCCGAATCCGAGATCGAAGGCTCCTGGCCCGGCCTGCTTTAGTTTCCTCGCCTCTTCGAAGCGACGGTGTCGACCCTTCTTCACAGTCGGGCTCCCAGGTGTTGTGACGGGTGTGCGATGAAAACCGGCCGGCCATCGGGGGATGCCGACACGGCGTCGGTCACCCTACCGCATCGACACTCACAAGTCGTAGACCACCGGAGCCATTGAAGGTGAGCCCCGCGCGGCCCTCGACCAGCGAGCGGATGCCGTCGCCGAGCAACTCGGCTCGCCAACCCGACGCCAGACGCGAGGCCGGATCCCCCGAGAGCAGCGACACCAGGTCGGCCCGAGTGGCGAGCAACGCCGTGTCGATCGCCTCATCGCGCGCCATCTGACTCACCCAGGCCGAGACGAGCGCCACGGCGGGACGCAGGTCGCGACCGAGTTCGTCGCCCCCGGTGGGCGGCTGGGGAGGCTCGTTCTCCAGGCCCCGGGCCACCGCGGCGAGCAGTTCGGTGGCCACCACTCCCTTCGTGTGCCGACCGTCGACCCCACGGGCCTGGGCGAGCTCGCGCTCGTCGCGAGGCTGCCGCTGGGAGACCCCGAGGACCGCGAGGTCGGGGAGCACCTGTCGAACCGGCACGTCGAGGGCCATGGCGCGACGCTCGCGCCATGCCGCGACCTCCTGAGCGACCGCTCTCCCTCGGGGCTTGAGCGACCTCACGTCCTTCAAGCGCAGCCAGGCCTGCTCGGGTTCGGAGCGCACCGCGTTGCGGGCGGCCAACTCCGCGCAGGCCTCCGCCACCCAGGCCTCGCGACCCCGCTGCTCGAGTCGCTCGACGAGACGGTCGCGCACCTCGAGGAGATGAGCCACATCGGATGCGGCATAGGAGCGCTGCGCCTCCGTGAGCGGTCGCCGGAGCCAGTCGGTGAGTCGGTCGCCCTTCGCCGGGGAGACACCGAGCTCCGCGCTCAGCAAGCTGACCAGCGAGGGCGTCCCGTAACCGAGGAACCCGCCCGCCAACTGGGTGTCGAAGAAGTGATCGGGCACGGCGCCGACGGCGTAGGCGAGGACGTCGAGATCCTGCTGGGCAGCATGGAAGACCGCCTCCACCTCACTGTGGAACAGGTCGGCCATCGCGGTCACATCGACGGCGAGGGGGTCGACCAGGACGATGCGGTCCCCCCAGGCGATCTGCACGAGCGCCAGCGCCGGGAAGTAGGTGCGTTCGCGGTGGAACTCGGTGTCGATCGCGTAGCGGTCGACCCCGCTGACCTCCGTGAGGATCCGCTCGAAGGCCGACTGATCATCGACCCATTCGTGGGCGATGGTCGTCACGAGTCGCCCGACGCGACGGGACGACCCGAGGAGATCCAGGCCATGATGCCGCCCTCCACGTTGACGACGTCGAGACCGAGCGACGCGACGAACTCGCAAGCAGCGAGCGAGCGACCACCCGACCGGCACATGACGTAGACCGTCGAGTCCGAACGGAACCGTTCGACGTTGTCGGGCACCGTCGACAGCGGGATGAGCGTCGAACCCTCGATCCGGGCCTCGGCGTACTCAGCGGGCTCCCGCACATCGATCAGCGTCGCACCGGCGGCGAGCGCCGACTCGAGGTCCTCCACGGTCACATCACGGACAGCCATCGGCTCGATCCTAGAAGCAACCCCGTCGTCACGACCGTGTGCCCGGCGCCACAACGCGAGGTCGTGGTCATCGTCCACGTCGACCGCGACCGCTGCCTCGACCGGCACCTCCGCGACCTCGAGACCAGCGAGGACATCGGTCGGCGAACGCTGCCCCGATGCCATCGCCTCGAGAACCCGGTCACACGATGAGGCGTTCCACCTGGCCAGCAGCGGCTGACGACGATCGGTGGAACCGACGGCGACGTCGACCCCCGGGAGGTCCCCGGCGAGCGCGATCCGCTCCAGCGTGTCCCGATCGACAGCCGGCAGATCGCAGGCCACCACCATCACATCGCCAGCGGTCGCCGCGAGTGCGGTGGCGATTCCCCCGAGCGGCCCCTCCCCCGGCCAACGATCGGGGATGACCTCGATGCCGAGCACGCCCAGCTCGGTCGCGTCACCACCGACCAGGCGCACCGAGCGACACGGCTCGAGGGCCGAGAGCGCCGCGTCGACCAGGCGCGATCCACCGACGTCGACCAGGGGCTTCAGGCCGCCGATGCGACGACCCTCACCCCCGGTGAGCACCACACCGTGGAGACCGGCAAGGGCGGGATGGGTGTCGCTCAGGTCAACCCCCGCTGGTCGCGATCCGACCGACGGCGTCGGGCACACCGGCCGGGTCGAGCTGCAGGAGGAACAGCGCGCAACGCTCCGCCTCGTCGAGCTCACCGATCTCGGCGGCGCGGTTCTGCAGGCCGAGCAGGCAACGGAGGAAACCATGGTTCGACTCTGAGGACCAGCGCACGTAACCCGATCCACGCCAACCGTTTGCCCGAAGCGCATCCAGTCCGCGGTGGTAACCGACGCGATACGCCGAATACGACTCGACAGCATCACGTCCGAGATCACCGAGTTCGGCCCAACCGTCGAGCACCCGCGGATTCGCGGCGACGAACTCAGCCACAGCCTCCCGACGGCTCGCGGCCGGCACGGAGAGCGCTTGGGAGAGCAGATGTCGCACCCCCGGCTCCAACGCGGGAATGACCGTCGATGGAAGCCCCGTTGAGAGCCCGATCGGTTGAGATGATGAGGAGTCCGACACGCCCTCATCATGTCGCATCACATCCCCATCTGACCATGCCTTCCACCCCTAGGGTGACGCGCATGGCCGGCGGCTCCCCTCACGCGTTCGTGCTGCTCGCACTCGACCTCGACCAGGCCGAGGCACTCGGAACCGCCGTGCCGATCGCCCTGCTCGTCATGGCGGCGATCGCTGTGCTCGCCGTCCGCGCCGTTGTCAAGAAGGTGGTGTTCGGCGTCGTGCTGACCGCCGTGGCCCTGGCCGCATGGTCGCAACGAACAGCCCTCGACGACTGCGTCGAGCGGGTTCGGGAGGCCGTCGCATCACCGGGCTCCGTCGCCGAGTGCGGTTTCTTCGGCCAGCAGATCGACGTGCCGGTCACGCTCGCCCCCTGAGTCGCTCCGATGTCGTCGCCTCCGGCCCCCACCCGTCCCTTCGCGGCGACGCTCGGAGCGCTCACCTTCGGCAAAGCCACGTCGAACGCCGCGCTGCGATGGATGTCGCCGTTCCTGCCGACCCTCAGCCGCGCTTTCGACGCGAGCGTCGGCACCCTCACCGGGATCATGGGTGCCGCCGAGCTCGCGGGCCTGAGCACCACCCTGACCGGAGGGGCACTCGACCGCGGTCGGCACCGCACGGTCTTCCTCGGTTCGCTCGTACTCGTCACCGTCTCATCGCTCGTGGCGCTGCTCGGCACGGTGTGGGCCTTCGCCCTCGCCGTCGTCCTGCTGATCCTCGGGGTCGCCAACCTCACCGTTGCCGGTCTCGCCCTCATCGGCGACCGGGTCGAGTTCTCCGCACGAGGACGCGCCGTCGGCACCTACGAGACCTCTTGGGCGCTCTCGCTCCTCGCCGTGGCACCGCTCCTCGCGTTGCTCATCGACCGATTCGGATGGCGCGCCGCCTATCTCGCCCTCGCCGCCACCTCCGCCATCGGACTGCTCGTCGTGGCCCGCTGGGTGCCGACACCAGCCGATGCGGGCCCGCTCCGGCGACGCCGTGAGACCGGCAACACCCCAGCGGCTCCTCTGCCGAGAGCGGCATGGGCGGCACTCGGCTCCGCGGCCTTCATCTCAGCATCGGGTCTCAGCGTGTTCGTGATCTCCGGCGCATGGCTCGAGGAGCGTTTCGCCCTCGCGACCGGCGGTCTCGGGATCGTGGCCACCGCGATCGGGGCCGTCGAGCTCGCCTCCTCCGGTTCGGTGGCCCTCACCGCTGACCGCCTCGGCAAGCGACGCGCCGTCGCCGCCGGTGGTGTCGTCCTGCTCATCGGCGCCGCCGTCATGTGGATCGCCGACCGAGCAACGGGGTCGAGCGCCGGAGTCGTCGCGCTCGGCGTGACGGGTCTCCTCCTGCTGATCCTCGGCTTCGAGTTCGGCTTCGTCTCGTCGCTGTCGCTGATGACCGAAGCCGCACCCGACGCCCGAGGTCGCGCGATCGCGGCCGGCAATGCCATGGGGACCGTCGCACGCGCCCTGGCCCTCGCCCTGAGCGGTCAGCTCTTCGAGTGGTTCGGCGTCACCGGTCCCATCGCGTTCTCCTCGGTGGCGATGGTGGCCGGCCTGATCTGCCTCATCCTGTCGCGACGCTGAGCCCCTCAACCCCGAGATGGTCGAGCCAGGCCGCGGCCACGGCATCGGGGTGCGTGTTCGGTCCGAAGTGCCGGGCACCAGGAACCTCATGGGCTCGGCTCCCCGGCAGGACGGCCTCGAGCTCGCGCGCCGCCCGACGGTGGTGATCGGCCCCACGGGACCCGCACATGGCGAGCACCGGAACAGCGATGTCGGCCGGATCGAAGGCCGGCCGACGCCGAAGGTCAGAGAGCTCCTCGACGAGGGCCCTCCCTTCAGCGCGCCGCTCCGCGCGGGTGCGCGGCGGCAGTCGCTCCCATCGCGCGTCGCCGATCAACCGACGCATGAACCGCTCGGCCGCGGCCTCGCTGTCGTCGACCCGCCGACCCTCCTCGTCGACCAGGAGACTCGAGGTGCCGGCCGGCCACCAGGGCAGCCACGACAGCGGCGGCTCGAAGACCGTCACGCTCGCGACGCGCTCACCGAGGCGAGCGCAGGACGCCAACACGACATCACCGCCGAAACTGTGACCGAAGAGGTGCACCGATCGACCCGCGAGGTGCCGGTCGATCACAGTCACGAGGTCGTCGACATTCGCCGCCAGGGTGAACGGCCCCGGATGACCACGCGACCGGCCATAGCCGCGACGGTCGAACCGGACGACCCGCGCGGCGTGATCGACCCGTCGCGCCAGTCGCATCATGCCGGTGGACCGATCCATCGACCCGTGGACGATGCACATCGCCGGTGCCTCCGGGGGGCCGGAGGCCGTCGACCAGATCTCGGAGTGGTCTGAGGACACGTCTCGTTCAGTCCACCCGGACGATGCGCAGCACATCGGCGGCGGCATCGCTCGACCGATCGGGTGCGCCCGCCAGCACGAGCACGGTCTCACCCTGAGCCACCCGACCTCGACGCACCGCGGTCTCCACCGCGTACCAGACCATCTCATCGGTACTGGAGTAGGTGTCGACCGGGATCGGGTCGACACCCCAGGAGAGCGACATGGCGCGGACGGTGGCCGGATCGGGGGACAGCCCGATGAGCGCCGCGGTCGGGCGGAACCGAGCCATCGCCCGAGCGGTGCGACCCGAGCGTGTACAGCACAGGATGGCCGTGGCCTCGGTGTCCCGGGCGGCGAGCGAGGCGGCGTGGCTAAGCGCGGCGGTGATCCGATCGGTGGTCGAGTCCCACCGGGTCCGCTGCGTCCGACCGAGCCGGTCAGCCCAGGCCCGATAACCGGCCTCCCGCTCGGAGCGCTCCGCGATCGAGGCCATCTGCCTCACCACCGCGACCGGGTCGTGGCCGATCGCCGTCTCCCCGGAGAGCATGAGCGCATCGGTGCCGTCGAACACCGCGTTCGCCACATCGCTCACCTCCGCCCGCGTCGGGGACGGCGCGGTCACCATCGACTCGAGCATCTGCGTCGCGGTGATCACCGGGACCCCGCGCTCGACGCACTCTCGGATGATCGCCTTCTGGAGGTGGGGCACGTCCTCGAGAGGGCAGTCGATGCCGAGGTCACCGCGGGCGACCATGATCGCGTCGGCGGACTCGACGATCGGCACCAGGTCAGCGAGGGCGGCGCTCGTCTCGATCTTGGCGACCAGGGAGGCCCGACCGGCCACCACCTGCCGGACGGGCTCGAGGTCGGAGGCGGTGCGCACGAACGACACCGCGATGAACTCCACCCCTGCCGAGGCCATCGCCTCGGCCAGTTCGAGGTCCTCCTCCGTCGGCGTAGCCAACCTCAGTCGCTCCGAGGACAGGTGAACCCCGGGCGCGCCCTGGGCCCGCCCGCCGGTGTCGATCCGCGCCAACAACGAGCCCTCCGACTCCTCGACGACCGTGAGCGAGATCGCCCCGTCACCGAGGACCACGCGGTCACCGGCCATCAGGTCGCCGAGCAACTCGGGGTAGTCGACGCGGATCGTCCCCGCGTCGCTCCCACCAGCCCCTGACTCGAGTCGAACGAGCGACCCGGCGCTGAGCGCGACCCCACCCTCGGGGAAACGTCCCGCGCGGATCTTCGGACCGGGGAGATCAGCTAACACACCGATCTCCCGTCCGCTGTCCTCAGCCGCCGCCCTCACGGTCCGGAGCCGCTCGAGGTGGTCCTCGAGCGGGCCGTGCGACAGGTTCAGTCGCACCACATCGACTCCCTCGGTGAACATCTCGGCGAGGACGGCACGCTCCGTGCACGACGGCCCGACCGTGGCAACGATCTTTGTTCTTCGACCCACACCCGGTGTCTAGTCGATGCGATCCGCGGCCCGGTCGACCCTCGCCCGACCGGTCGCCACGCCACCAGGGCTGTCCGATCCGACCGGTGACCAGCGAGACTCTGCCGGTGATGGACTCACGCGACCGCACCACCGGGTCAGACCCGACAGCCGACCTCCGCGCCTTCCTGGATGCGGCCCCCTCCCCGTTCCACGCAGCCGCCGAGGTGGCCCGACGACTCACCGCCACCGGATCCACCGAGGCCCCCGCCGACTCCACCCCGAGCGGCCCGGCCGCGACCCGGGGCCACACCGTGGTCGATGGCGCCGTCATCGCGTGGGTGTCGAACGCCGATGGACCTCCGAGCGGTTTCGACATCGCGGGGGCACACACCGACTCCCCCGGCCTCCGGGTGCGTCCTCGACCCGATCTGACGAGCGACGGCTGGCATCTCCTCGGGGTCGAGGTGTACGGCGGCATCCTGAATAACTCCTGGCTCGACCGCGACCTCGGTATCGCGGGTCGGATCGTCGACCGCGAGGGCCGATCCACCCTGGTGGACATCCGAGAACCGATCGCCCGCGTACCCCAACTCGCGGTCCATCTCGACCGCGGCGTCAACGACGGTCTCGTCCTCGACCGCGAGCGCCATCTCCGACCGGTGTGGGCGAGCGACGACGACGCGGCCGGTTTCGCGGCCTGGTTGGCGGAGCGGACCGGCGTCAAGCCCGAGTGGTGGGAGTTGTGTCTCGTCGACGTCCAACCGGCATCGGTGATCGGCGCCGATGGGTCCCTGCTCGCCTCGGGCCGCCTCGACAACCTGCTCTCCTGCTGGGCGCTCACCGACGCGCTCGCCGAGGCGACGCCGGCTCCGGGACGGATCGCGGTCATGGTCCTGAACGACCACGAGGAGGTCGGTTCCGCCAGCGCGACCGGAGCCGCCGGCCCACTGCTCGAGCGCGCGCTCACCCGCCTCATCGCTGCCCATGCGGCGGGCGACACCAACGTGTCGACCGCCCTGGCCGACGCGCTCGCCGGGTCGATGTGCGTCTCCGCCGACAACGCGCACGCCCTGCACCCGAACTACCCCGACCGCCACGAGCGTTCCCACGCCCCGCTCGTCAACCGGGGGCCGGCCGTGAAGGTCAATGTGAACCAGCGCTACGCCACCACCGCCACCTCGGCGCGACGTTTCACCACCGCCTGCGAGGCCGCCGGGGTGCCGTGGCAGGTGTTCAGCTCCCGCAACGACGTCCCGTGCGGTTCCACCATCGGCCCGATCACCGCGACGCGACTCGGCATCGACACCGTCGACGTCGGCGTTCCCCAGTTGTCGATGCACTCGGCGCGGGAACTGTGCGGGGTCGACGACCCCGTTTACCTGCGCGCCGCGATGGCCGCCTACTGGTCCGGTTCCGGCACCTGACCGTCGTCCTCATACGACCAGCCGACCCTCGTCATCGCGAGGTCGAACAGCCGCTGGAGTTCAGCGTGCAGCAATGCGGACTGCTGGGCGAGGACCGCCCGCGGCACCCGTGAGCCCTCCGGCAGATCCCCCGCCTCCGGCACGATCGGCGCGCCGATCACCACGTGCACCTTCTTCGGGAAGATGAACCGCGCCCCCTTCGGCATCACCCTCTCCGAACCAGCGATACCCACCGGCACGATCGGAACCCGAGCCTTGAGCGCCACGTAGACCGCGCCATCGAACAACGGTTGGATCACCGGACCCTCTTTGCGCTCCCCCTCGGGGAACAGCACCATCGGCTCACCGCTCTCGAGCAGTTCGACCGATCGGCGGAGCGCCTCACGGTCAGCCGTCCCCCGGGTCACCGGGATCGCGCCGAGCGCCGAGAGCACCCATCCGACCCATCGCACCTTCCACATCGAGTCCTTCCCCATGAACCGCAGACGGCGGGTGGTCAGGCAGCCCGCGATCGGGGTGTCGACATACGAGCGGTGCACCGGGGCGAGTACGAAGGGACCCGTCGCCGGGATGTGCTCGCGTCCGACAATCGTCATCCGGGTGTACGAACGGGTGATGACCGCCACGAGGAAACGGGCGAATCGGTAGAAGGCCAATGAGGCCCGGGACGAGCCCACCACGAACGAGTCGGGACGGCTCACCGACCGCCTCCGACCGAGCGCGCCTCCACCTCGGCGACCACCGCGGCCACGACCTCGTCGATCGAGAGGCCCGAGGTGTCGAGGGTGACGGCGGCGGGGTCGACCGCGAGCGGACTCGTCTCCCGGGTCGAGTCGAGCCGGTCCCGTTCGATGATCGAGGCCTCCATCTCGTCGACGTCACCGCCCGCCTCGGCCACCCGGCGTTCAGCCCGAACCCTCGGCGAGGCGGTCACGAACAACTTCAGATCGGCGTCGGGGAAGACCACGGTCCCGATGTCACGGCCCTCGACCACACCACCGCCTCGGGTCACCACCCAGGAGCGCTGCGCGTCGACCAGCAGCGAGCGAACCGCGGGGTTGGCGGCCACGGAACTGACCACGGACGTCACCTCGCGACCCCGGATCTCGCGGGTGGCGTCCACCCCGTCCACCATGACCCGCTCCTCGCCGACCGTCATCTCGACCGTCTGAGCGACCCCGAGGACAGCTTCCTCGTCGCGAGGATCCACGCCGCGGCGCAGCACCGCGAAGGTCACCGCCCGGTACATCGCCCCGGTGTCGAGGTAGCCGACCCCCAGCCGATCGGCGACCGCCCTGCCGACCGTCGACTTGCCGGCGCCCGCCGGCCCGTCGATGGCGATGACCGGGCCGGTCACCAGCTGGTCCCCTGCGGTCGACCCTCCTCGTAGCCGGCGTGGCTCTGCACCCCGACCACGGCCCGATCCCGGAACTCGGCGATATCGGAGGCCCCGGCGTAGGTGCACGACGACCGGACCCCGGCGACGATCTGATCGATGATGTCTTCGACGCCCGGGCGCGCCGGGTCGAGGTACATCCGCGAGGTGCTGATGCCCTCCTCGAACAACTCCTTGCGGGCCCGCTCCATGTCGGCCTCATCGCGGCTCCGATGCTTGACCGCGCGGTTCGAGGCCATACCGAACGACTCCTTGTAGAGCTGTCCGTCGGTGTCGCGCATCGTGTCGGCAGCCGACTCGTAGGTCCCGGCGAACCAGGAACCGAACATGACGTTGGCAGCCCCACCGGCCAGAGCCAGAGCCACATCACGCGGGAACCGGACACCGCCGTCCGCCCAGATGTGCGCGCCGAGCCGCTCGGCCTCCTCGGAGCACTCCAGGACCGCTGAGAACTGCGGACGCCCGACTCCGGTCATCATGCGGGTGGTGCACATGGCCCCCGGGCCGACGCCGACCTTCACGATGTCGGCTCCGGCCTCCACGAGGTGACGGGTGCCCTCGGCGGTGACCACGTTGCCGGCGACGATCCTCGCCTTCGGCACGGCCCCTCGGACCTGTTCGACCACCGAGATCATCTGCGACTGGTGACCGTGCGCGGTGTCGACGACGATGACGTCGACACCCAGGGCGACGAGCTCGCGGGCCCTACCGACCGGATCGGCGTTCATGCCGATCGCGACCGAGGTGAGCAACCGGCCGTCCGGGTCGAGCGCCGGACGGTAGATCGTGGACCGCAACGCGCCCCGGCGGGTCATGACGCCGAGGAGACGCCCGTCGCCGCCGATCACCGGAGCCACCGAGAGACGATGCTCACCGAGGACGTCGAAGGCCTCCTCCGGGGTCACCTCGGCCGACAGGGTGACCAGATCGGTGGTCATCACATGACGCATCTGGGTGAACCGGTCGAACCCGGCCGAATCCTGTTCGGTGAACACACCCACCGGTCGCTCGTCCGCGTCGACCACCACGATCGCTCCGTGAGCGCGTTTGTGGATGAGGCTGAGTGCCTCGCCGATGGTGTCATGCTCCCCGAGGGTGATCGGGGTCTCGAACACGGGGTGGCGTGCCTTCACCCAGGCGACGACGTCGGCGATGACCTCCGTCGGAATGTCCTGTGGGAGCACCGTCAGTCCACCACGCCGGGCGACCACCTCGGCCATACGACGTCCGGCGACCGCAGTCATGTTGGAGACCACCACCGGAATCGTCGTACCGATCCCGTCGGGGGTCGAGAGGTCGACCCCGAGCCGGGAACCCACCGAGGACAGGCTCGGCACCATGAAGACGTCGTTGTAGGTGAGATCGTGCCCCGGGTGGGGGTGCAGCATCCGCATCAGTTCTCCTCGGCGAACGGGGTCTTCCGCCCACCGATGACGGGAGGCTAACGCCTCGGCGCGCCCCGACCGCCGGAGCGGCGCGACGGTCTACGCTTCGGCCGATGGGTGAGGCCGCGCAGGACACCGACGACCCGACCCCGGTGATGTGCGTCCACGGCTGGGGAGGGTCATTCACCGACACCTGGGAACGGAACGGGTTCACCGCCCTGCTCGCCGATGCGGGTCGGGAGGTGATCGGTGTCGACCTTCTCGGCCACGGACAAGCACCCAAGCCCCACGAACCCGAGGCCTACGCCGACCTGACGACCCGGGTCGTGTCGTCGCTCCCCGACTCGCCGGTCGACGCGATCGGATTCTCCATGGGTGCGCTCACCCTCCTACGCACCGCGGTGGAGCATCCCAGCGCCTTCCGTCGCCTCGTCCTCGCCGGCATCGGCCGCAACGTCTTCGAGTTCGACGAGGACCGCTCGGCGGCGATCGCTCGGGCGGTGTCGGGCGACATCGACGACGAGGACAACCTCTCCCGGCTGTTCGCGCAGTACGCCGCTCGACCAGGCAACGATCCGACCGCCCTCGCCGCCGTGCTCCGCCAACCCCAGCGGGTTCGACTCGACGAGGCCGCGCTCGCCTCGGTCAGTTGCCCGACCCTCGTCATCGTCGGTGACCGCGACTTCGTCCACCCCGCCGACCGACTCGTCGAAGCGATCCCCGACTGCCGATCCGTCGAGTTGCGCAACGTCGATCACTTCGCGACCCCCGACGACTTCGGATTCGTCGACGCGGCCCTCGAGTTCATCGGCGCGATCCCGACCTGAGACCGCGACCGTGGACCGACGCGAACCAGGGGACCTCCCCGTGCTCACCGATGCCGCCGAGGCCGCCCGCCGCCTGGCGGACGGCGGTCTGGTCGCCATCCCGACCGAGACCGTCTACGGGTTGGCCGCTGATGCCACTGATCCGGTCGCGGTCGCCCGGGTCTACGACGTGAAGGGACGCCCGACCGACCACCCCCTCATCGTCCATGTCGCCGACATCGAGACCGCCCGTCGCTGCTGCGTCCTCGACTCGCGAGCAGAGGCGCTGTCGATGCTGTGGCCGGGCCCGCTGACCATGATCCTTCCCCGAACCGAACTCGTACCGGCCGCGGTGACCGGTGGACTCGAGTCGGTGGCGGTTCGAATCCCCGACCATCCACTGACGCTCGAGATGCTCCGCCACCTCGGGGGGCCGGTGGCGGCGCCGTCGGCCAACCGCTTCGGACGGGTGAGTCCGACCACCGCGGACCACGTGGTCGCCGACATCGGCACCCTCCTCGACCCGGTCCGGGACGCGGTGCTGGACGGCGGCCCGTGCCTGGTCGGGATCGAGAGCACCATCGTCGACCTCACCGTCCAACCCGCGCAGATCCTGCGGCCCGGCGCGGTGTCCGGCCAGCTCCTCGATCGTCTGCTGCTACCGGTGTCCGGCTCGCCGACCGCCGCGGCCAGCGGCCCGTCCCGCGCGAGCGGGATGCTCGCCTCGCACTACGCCCCGGCGCGGCCGGTGCAACTCGTGGAGCGGGAGGAACGCGACACCATCGGCAACGACCACACCGCCGTCATCGACCGATCGGACGATCCAGTGGAGGCGGCCCGTCACCTCTACGACGACCTTCGGCGCGCCGACAGCCAACCGGCGTCAGGAGCCACCACGATCACCGTCGTGCTCCCCGCCGACGACGGAGGGATCGGCACCGCCGTCCGGGACCGCCTCAGGAAGGCCGCGGCGCCGCGGGACCACCATCGGACCAGTCGAGACGGTTGAGCCCATCGATCCAGGCGTCGCGGATCTCCATCAGCGACGGCACGGGACCGACCCCGGCATCACCATCGACGGCCAACGACACGGTGGTCGAGCCGGCATCGGGCGTCAACTCGAGACGGCACCAGATGCCGTACCCGTCGCCGTCACCCCGCAGCAGTGTCTCCAACAGGTAGGGCGGATCGTCATCCACGACCTCGCCGAGTTCGGCAGCCACCAGCAACAGACCCTCGAACGCCTCCACCGGCAGGACATCGACGGTGAACGAGGGCCGGTCGACACCGGTCGGCTCCCTCTCATGGGTCGACGTCTCCGGTCTACGCCCCGCATCGGGGCGTCCGACCCGTTCGCCCCGAAGCGAACCGGCGGAACCGGCCCGCTCAGCGAGGATCCGGAGGGCGGCATCGGCCGCCGCGTTGACCTCGACCATCCGACCGGCGTCTCCACCCCGGTCCGGGTGCGCGGTGGTGGCCAGACGGCGCCGCGCGCGCTGGACCGCCTCGGCATCACAGCCCTCGGGGTCGAGCCCGAGCACCGAGAAGCAGTCGATGTCGCTACCGCTCACGATGTGTACCCCGACCGTTCAAACGCCATGGTCGCGCAGTTCGGCGTACCGCTCGCGAATCCCGACGGAGTCGTGACCGCTCGCCGGCTCTACGACGGCACCCACGCCCAAACCCCACCGATCGGCGACCTTCAACGGGTCCTCGCCCGTGAGCACCGCCGCCGCCTGGACCGCGGCACCGGTTGCCACGGCCTCCTCGGTCGCTTGGTGCACCACCTCCAGTCCGTGCGCGGCACCGACGAGGGCTGCCACCACGGCTCGGACGGCTCGGGAGCGGGCCGCGCCGCCGGTGAGGACCACCCGGCCGGACACCGGCACCTGGGCGACGAGGGCATCGAGTGCGTCGATCATCCCGCACACCACGCCATCGACCACCGCCGCAGCGAACTGCTCACGCGACACGTCGCTTCTCAGGCCCGCCAGCATCCCGGTGGCCGTCGGGCGATCAGGGGTGCGCTCCCCGTCGAGATACGGGAGCAGCGTCAACCCGCCCGAGCCTGAGGCGAGTGCGAGCTCGTCGAAGACCTCATGCTCGACGCCGAGCAGGCGACGGGCGGCGTCGAGCACCTTCGCGCCATTGAGGGTGCACACCAGCGGCAGGAATCGCCCGGTGGCGTCAGCGAATCCGGCGACCGCGCCGGACGGGTCGTGAGCGGCGACCTCCGTGCAGGCGTACACCGTGCCGGAGGTGCCGATCGACATCGCGACGTCCCCGGGGGCGAGCGCCATGCCGAGGGCTGCCGCCATGTTGTCCCCGGTGCCCGGGCCGACGAGCCTCCCCTCCCACTCGCCAGCTGACTCGGTGGGCGCGAGCACCCTCGGGGTCACCGTCGACCAGTCGCGGTCGGCGTCGACGGTGTGGAGCACCGACTCGACGTACCGGTTCTCCACCGGATCGAAATAGCCGGTGCCGGAGGCGTCCCCCCGATCGGTGGTCATCTCCCCGGTCAGGCGCATGGTGAGCCAGTCGTGTGGGAGCAGCACATGCGCCATGCGCGCCCAGGCCTCGGGTTCACTGCGGTGCAACCAGGAGAGTTTCGTCACCGTGAAGGCGGCCACCGGGACGCTCCCGGTCGCCTCTGCCAGACCCTTCGCGCCGCCGGGCACGTTCTTGACCAACCAGGTCGCGTCGGGGGCGCTCTCGGTGTCGTTCCAGAGTTTGGCAGGCCTGATGACCCGTCGGTCATCGTCGAGGGCGACCATCCCGTGCTGCTGACCCGCCACGGAGACGGCGAGCGGGTCTGCCCCCTCTGCCGACGCCTGTTCCCAGGCCTGCGTCAGGGCACCCCACCACGACTCCGGTTCCTGCTCACTGACCGGGGGCGTCGTCGGTGAGTGCGCGGCGCGACCAGCACCCACCACCGTGCCATCGTCGACGCGCCGGAACTCGACCTTGGTGCTCTGCGTCGACGAGTCGACCCCTGCCACTACTCCAGGGTCTCCGGTCCGCGACAGCACGGCTCGATCGTAGGTTCTCGGGCCTCTCGGGGCGGGCCCGGGGCACCAGCACCGCCGATCCACCCCTCCGACCGCGTTGGATCGTCCGAAAGGTATTGGCCGCACGGCTTGTCCCTGAGCGAATAAGGGCTTAGCCTTGCTCGCTGACAACCATGGGCCGTTCACCGGCCCCGAATCTCCATAGGGGGAGACACATGCAGAAGACACGAGTGCGCCGTTTCGGCGCGATGCTCGTGGGTCTGTCGCTCGTGGCCGCGGCTTGCGGTGGCGATGATGACGGAGACACAGCAGAAGCACCGGCTGATGAGCCGGCTGCCGCGGAGGAGCCGGCCGATGAGCCGGCCGCCGAGGGCAAGACCGAGATCCTGGTGACCGGTCCCGAGCGCTCGGAAGAGCAGGCTGGGGCCCTTCAGGAGGTCCTCGGAGCCTGGGGTGAGGCCAACGGCGTCGAGGTGACCTACCTCGGCAGCGCCGACTGGGAAGCGGAGATCAACACGCAGGTCGAGGGTGGCAACCCGCCCGACATCTCGATCTTCCCGCAGCCCGGCAAGCTCGCCGACTTCGCCCGCGCTGGCTACGTGGTCCCGATCGCCGACTTCGCTCTCGCGGAGAACGACTGGTCGGACGCGTGGAACCAGTTCGGCATCGTTGACGGCACCACCTACGGCGTGCCGGTCAAGTCCGACATGAAGTCGCTCGTCTGGTACAAGCCGGGGACCTTCGCGGACGCCGGCTACGAGGTCCCCACGACCTTCGCCGACTTCCTCGCTCTCGTCGAGACGATGGCCAACGACGGCTCGGGCACCAAGCCCCTGTGCGTTGGCATCGAGTCGGGTCAGGCCACGGGCTGGACCTACACCGACTGGGTCGAGGAGATGGTCCTGCGTCAGCACGGCGCCGAGGTCTACGACGGCTGGGTCTCGCATGAGATCCCGTTCAGCGACGACCGGATCATGGAGTCGATGCAGGCTGTTCTCGACCTCTGGACCGAGGACAACGTCTACGCCGCCAGCGGCACCATCGCTGCCACCGCCTTCGGTGACAACGGCCAGCCGCTCGTCGACGGTGACTGCTACATGCACCGCCAGGCCTCCTTCTTCTCGGGCTTCATCCCCGAGGGCACGGTCTTCGGACCGGAGGGCGTCGACGTCTTCTACTTCCCCGACATCAACGGTGATGCTCCGGTGCTCGGCGCCGGCACCCTCGCCGCGGCGTTCAACGCCGACCCGAATGTCCACGCTCTGATCGGTTACATGTCCTCGGCTGAGTACGCCGAGGCCCGTCAGCAGGCGCAGCAGGCACTCAAGGGCGGCAGCCCGGCCCTCTCCGGCTTCCTCTCGGCAGCCCAGGGTCAGGACCTGTCGGTCTACGAGCCGCTCGAGCAGTCGATCCTCACTGCTCTCGGTAACGCCGGCTTCGTCCGCTTCGACGCCTCCGACCTGATGCCCGCCGATGTCGGCGCTGGCACCTTCTGGACTGAGGGCACCTCGCTTGTCAACGGCGACATCACCGTCGCAGAGGCCGCCGCCACCATTGACGCGTCGTGGCCCGGTTCCGGCGGTGGCACCACTGCCGGCACTGGCGACGCTGTTGGTGACGGTGTGCTCCGCTTCGGTGGACTGCTGCCTGAGACCGGCAACCTCGCCTTCCTCGGACCACCCGAGTTCGCGGGCCTCGAGCTCGCCGTCGCTGAGATCAACATGCTCGCTGAGCAGTACGGTCTCCCCGCCGTCGAGTACCTGCCCGGTGACTCGGGCGACAACGGTGACGTGGCGAACGCCACGGTCGACCGCCTCCTCGCTGAGGATGTCGACGTCTTCATCGGTGCCGCCTCCTCGGGCGTCTCGCTGACCGTGATCGACAAGATCACGCAGGCTGGCAAGGTCCAGTTCTCGCCGGCGAACACCTCGCCCGCCTTCACCACCTACGACGACAACGGTCTGTACTTCCGTACCGCTCCGTCCGACGTGGTTCAGGGCGCTGCGCTCGCCGACATGATGATCAACGACGGCGCCGCCACGGCGGTGTTCCTGGTGCTGAACGACTCGTACGGCACCGGGCTCCTCGAGTACTCCAGCGGCCCCTACCAGGACGCCGGTGGTGAGGTCCTCGCGGAGATCATCTACGACCCGCAGGCCGAGAACTTCGACGCCGAGATCGCCGAGGCGGTCGCTGCTGATGCTGACGCCATCGTCATCATCGGCTTCGACGAGACCTCGAAGATCCTGACTGGCCTCATCGAGGCTGGCCAGGGCCCGGCTGACAAGCTCGTCTACGGCACCGACGGCAACATGGGCAACGCCCTCGCCGCTGCCTTCGACGACCCGACGGTCGTCGCTGGCATGAAGGGCACCCTGCCCGGTGTCGACGTGGCCGGTGAGCTCCCTGAGTTCCGCGACCGCCTCCTCGAGGTGGACCCGTCGCTCACGGACTTCTCGTACTCGGCTGAGACCTACGACGCCGTCATGGTGGTGACCCTCGCGAACCTGATGTCCGGCTCGACCGGAGATCCCGCGGTGTTCGCTCCGCTGATCAACGACGTGACCCGCGGCGGCACGAAGTGCGCCTCGCTCCTCGAGTGCGGTCTGCTTCTCCAGAGCGGTGTCACCGACATCGACTACGACGGTGTGTCCGGACCGCTCGAGTTCAACGATGCGGGTGAGCCCACTGAGGCTTCCATCCTCATCCTCGAATTCGACGCCTCGGGCTCCCTCGGCGTCATCGGATCGATCTCGGGCAAGGTCTCCTGACCTGACCTGACGATCCGTTCAGGGATCTGGCGGCCCCGGGGCTTCGGCCCCGGGGCCGCTCCCGTTTTCAGGGGCGACTGCGCGTCGAGGCACAACCGAGTGACCGTTGCCGACCCGCCAGCGAGTCGACGTTGAGCCCCAACGGCTCACGGTGGCACCCGCGACACTGGCGAGCGGATGGCGGAGCGCCAGGCGCGATCGCCGCAGCGAGGTGCCCGGTCAGTCCTGGTGGGACTTGACCAGGGTGCCGAGGTACAGCTCGATGACCTTCGGGTCCGAGAGCAGCTCACGGCCGGTACCGGTGTAGGCGTTGGCGCCCTGATCGAGCACGTAGCCCCGATGGCAGATCTGCAGACAGCGGCTGGCGTTCTGCTCGACCATGACGATTGAGACCCCGGCCTGGTTGATCTTGTGACACCGGACGAAGACCTCGTCCTGCAACGCCGGTGAGAGACCGGCTGACGGCTCGTCGAGCAGCAGGACCGACGGGTCCATCATGAGCGCCCGACCCATGGCGAGCATCTGGCGCTCGCCGCCGGAGAGCGATCCGGCGCGCTGCGAGCGACGCTCGACCAGACGCGGGAACATCTGACCGACGACCTCGAAACGCTCATCGAACATCTTCGGCTTCAAGAAGGTGCCCATCTCGAGGTTCTCCTCGATGGTGAGCGCCGGGAAGACGTTGTTGATCTGCGGCACGTAACCGATACCCCTCGAGACCAGCGAGTGGGCCTTGTTGTTGGTGATGTCCTCACCGCGGAGTCGCACCGATCCCGCGCGGACGTTCACCAGTCCGAAGATGGCCTTCACCAGCGTCGACTTACCGGCCCCGTTCGGGCCGATGATGCCGACCAGTTCACCCTCGTGCAGTTCGAGGGAGCAGCCGTTCAAGATGTTGACCCCGGGCAGATAGCCGGCGGTCAGGTCATCGGCGATCAACAGCGGCTCGGTGGACATCTCGCTCACAGGTCGGCCTCCAGATCGAGGGCGGAATCATGGTGGGAGCCGAGATAGGCGTCGACAACGGCCTGGTTCTGACCGATCGAGGCCGGCGGGCCCTCGGCGATGATGCGGCCCTCGGCCATCACCACGACCCAGTCGCTGATCTCCTGCACCATGTCCATGTCGTGCTCGACGAAGAGCACGGTCATGCCGTCATCGCGGAGACCCTTCACATGATCGAGCAGCGACTGCTTGAGAGCGGGGTTCACCCCGGCCATCGGCTCGTCGAGCATCACCATGGTCGGTTCGACCATGAGCGCGCGAGCCATCTCGAGGAGTTTGCGCTGGCCACCCGAGAGCGTCCCTGCGAACTCCTCGCGCATGTGGTCGAGCTTGAACCGCGCCAAGAGCTCGTCGGCGCGCTCGGTGTTGGCCCGCTCCTGCCCGCGCCACATCGGCGGGAAAAGCGACCGGGACAGCTTCTCCCCCGCCTGTCCCGTGGCGCCGAGAAGCATGTTCTCGATCACCGTCATCTTGGAGAGTGCCTTGGTGAGCTGGAAGGTGCGCACCATGCCGAGATTGGCCACCCGGTGAGCAGCCACACCGTCGAGATCGCGTCCCTCGAAGTTGCGTGAACCGGTGTCGGGCTTGTCGAAGTTGGTGAGCAGGTTGAAGAAGGTGGTCTTGCCGGCGCCATTCGGCCCGATCAGCGCGGTGATGACACCCCGCTGCACCTCGAGGTGGTCGACATCGACCGCGGTGAGACCGCCGAAGGTGCGTCGCACCCCGCTGGCGGTCAGGATCACGTCAGGCTTCGACGCCCCCGGTTCCCAGGGGACACCGGCGAGAGCCGGGGCGACGGGGATCGACTCAGCGGTCATCGAGCGCCATCTCCTCCTTGTTGCCGAAGATGCCCTGCGGTCGGAAGGCGGCCAACAGAATCAGGCCGAGACCGATGAGCATGAACCGCACCTGACCGACCTGCGTGCCGGTCATGAGCCACTCCGGGATGTGCCCGTTGTCGACCCCCTGTCGAAGCGCGACATCGGTGAACGAGAGAATCGCGTAGAGGACCGCCGCACCGGCAATCGGCCCGAGGACCTTCGCAGCCCCGCCGAGGATCAACGCCACCCAGGCGAAGAACGTGACGTCGGTGATGAAGTTCTGCGGCTGGGCCGACTGGGTGCCGATGGCGCGCAGCATGCCGCCCATCGCACCGAACACGCCGCCGATCATCAGGGCCTGCATCTTGTACCAGTAGGCGTTCTTGCCGAGGCTCCGAGCCGCGTCCTCGTCCTCGCGAATGGCCTTCAGAACGCGTCCCCACGGGCTCTTCATGAGCAGGAGACTGATCAGGATCACGATCACGAGCGCGATCCAACCGACGGTGACCACCCACATCTGGTTCCCGATGAACAGGTCGAAGAAGTAGCGCTCCTGCTTGTCGTAGGGGCTGAGGTCGTAGAAAGTGGTGGCGAACCCGGTCAGACCGTCGGATGAGCCGGTCCACCGGTCGAGCGAGGGAGAGCGCGCGACGATGCGGAACATCTCGCTCGCGGCGATGGTGACGATGGCCAGATAGTCGGCTCGGAGCCTGAGCGTCGGCACACCCATGATCGCAGCCAGGATCAACGGGAACACGATGACGCCGAGCAGCAGGCCCCACCAGAAGTTGAGCCCGAGGGTCACCACCGACATCGACAATCCGTAGGCGCCGGCGGCCATGAACACCGCCTGGCCGAGGTTGAGCAGGCCGGTGTAGCCGAAGTGGATGTTGAGCCCGAGGGCCGCCAGCCCGAAGTAGATGAACTGCTCCCCGATCAACCCGCGGGTCGTGTTCTCGATGATCGCTCCCCAGTCCATGACCCTCCCCTCAGCCGATCCTGTCCTTGCGGCCCAGCAGTCCCTGCGGCCGGACCAGCAGGATCACCACCAGCATGACGAGAGCACCGACGTTCTTCATGTCGGTCGGGATGACCAGCGTCGACATCTGGATGAACAGGCCGACGATGATGCTGCCGAAGAGCGCTCCGTAGGCCGTTCCGAGGCCGCCGAGCGTGACGCCGGCGAACATGAGCAGCAGCGTGCGGAAGCCCATCTCCCAGCCGATCGACTCGGTGACGCCGAACATGACACCACCGAGCCCGGCCAGCGCACTGCCTGACACCCACACCCATCGGATAACCCGCTCGACGTCGATCCCGGAGGACTCCGCGAGATCCCGGTTGTCGGACACCGCGCGCATCGCCTTGCCGATACGCGTGAACTGCAGGGCGGAGCCGACCCCGAGGAGGATCAGCACCGAGAGCACCATGATCACGATGTCCTTCGGGGCGATCGTGAACCAGACGAAGTCCCACTTCTCCTGGATGCGGTAGTCGCGGTAGAAGCCGGCGCGGCCACCGAAGCGATAGAGCATCACATAGCGGAGGAAGATCGAGAAGCCGATCGAGACCACCAGGGCGGCGATCAGGCTCACACCACGGCGACGCAACGGCCGCCACACGAACTGGTTGAAGAGCCCTCCTGCCAGACCGGTGATCACGATCACGAAGAGGGCCGCGACGATCAGCGAAGACTGCCAGCCGAAGACGCCGGTCACATGGAAGAGGAAGGCCATCATCGCCCCGAAGGTCACCATCTCGCCGTGCGCGAAGTTGGTCAGCCCGGTCGTTCCATAGATGAGGGAGAGCCCGATCGAGCACATGGCCAACAGCAGGCCGAGCTTCAGTCCGTCGACGAGCAGCTGCACCCACTCGATCGCGGTCACCTCGGAGACGGCGGCCTCACCGAGCGGGAAGAGCGCTCCCTTGGACTTGCCCGGGGTGTCGATGACCACCTGCGCCGGGTTCTTGTCGGGGTTGCGGAGATCGACACCTGCCGGGAGGGTGCTCACATCGAGGAGGACCGAGTAGGTGCCGACCGGGACCGACACCGACCAGTCACCCTCCTCGTTCGTGGAACCGGTGGCCACCTCGTTGCCCGACTCGTCGCTGATGATGAACACCACATCCGGCACGGGGAACTTCGTTCCCTCAGCATCCTTCGCGGAGAGCGAACCCTTGATCTCACCGTTGTCGTCCTGAGCCGCGGCCGGCGACGAGATCGCGAGGAGTGAGATCACCGCAGCGGCGGCTGCTGCCACGAGGGCCCCGACGGCACCCGAACGGGCGCGCCGCGACACCCCAGAGACGACTCTCTCCCCCATCAAGCGTGAGACACTACTCCGCTCGACGCCATCGACTGGAACTCCGAGCCGGTTCGCGAGGTGTCGAGGACGACGAACACCGTCGCCAGCTGGAGCGCGGTCGCCCCCGCCACGTGGGCGCCCACCAGGATCTCGGGTACACCGGTGAAGTACTGGGTGTATCCGATCGCGGCCTGGAGCACCGCGATGAACATCCATCGCGACACCGCCGGCCGGATCGAGGCGGCGGGTCCTCCCGCGCGCGCCCGGAGCGACAGGACGACCGCCAGCAGGATCGTGACCATCACCGAAACACCGTGAACCCTCGCCGCCGAGGCGATGTCCACGCCGAGACGAACGGCGTCCTCGTCGCCGGCGTGCGGCCCGGCCCCGGTCACCACTGTGCCGGTGACGATGACCACGGAGACCCCGACGACGAGCAGGATCGCCAGCAGTCGGCTGCGCGGGTCGACGGTCAACGACCGTGGCTGATCATCCTCCTCACCCGAGCGACGCACCAGGACAGCGCCAGCGGCGATGAGACCCATGGACAGCATCAGATGCCCCTGCACGGCGTAGGGGTGCAGGTCGACCCAGACCGTGACGGCGCCGAGAAGGGCGTTGGCCACCACCCCGGCGACGAGGAGCCATGAGATCGCGACGAGATCGCGACGCCGCCGCTCCCGCAGCATCGACCCGAGCACAGCGGCGATGACCGCGGCCGCCACCACCCCGGTGAACAGTCGATTGACCTGCTCGATCGCCGAGTGGGCACTCGAGACGTCGACGAACCGCTCCGAATTGCAGTTCGGCCAGTCGTCGCACCCGAGACCGCTGTTGGTGAGGCGCACCGCGGCCCCCGAGACGATGATCACCGAGAGCGAGAGCAGTGACCCGACCGCGATCTGGCGGTAGCGGGAGGCGCCGATGACCACCCTTGGAGGCTACCCAGCCGGCGCCTGCCGGTCTCCTCGGGCTTCAGCCCCCGAGATTGACGTAGATCTGCTTGGTCTCGAGGTACGCGTCGAGCGCGTATGGGCCGAGCTCGCGCCCCACCCCGCTCTGCTTGTAGCCGCCCCAGAGCGACTCGCTCGGGGCTGGCTGACTGTCGTTGATCCAGACCACGCCGGCCCGCACCCGCCGGGCGGTGTTGAGCGCGAGGTTGATGTCGCGGGTCCAGATCGCGGCGGCCAGTCCGTACTCGGTCTGGTTGGCGAGGCGAACCACCTCCTCCACCTCGTCGAAACGGAGCACGGTCGCCACCGGGCCGAAGATCTCCTCCCGAGCGATCGCCGGGGAGTGGTCGGGAACCTCGAAGACGCTCGGCGCGACGAAGAACCCGTCGGCGAACTCGTCGGACTCCGGCATCGCCCCGGAGAACACGTGCCTCGCTCCATCGGCTGGGGCACCGTGCACATAGGCCATCACCCGGTCGCGCTGACGGGCCGACACCAACGGACCCATCGTGGTCGACTCGTCGAGACCGGACCCCAGGCGGATGGCGCCGGCCTCGGCCACCATCCCCTCGAGAACCCGGTCGTACACCGAGGAGTGCACGAAGATCCGGCTGCCGGCCGAGCACACCTCCCCCTGGTTGCCGAAGATCCCGGCCGCCGATCCGACGATCGCGTCATCGAGCGGCGCGTCACCGAAGATGATGTTCGGGCTCTTGCCACCGAGCTCGAGGGTGACCCGCTTGAGTTGGTCGGCGCAGGTGCGCTGGATGTGGCGACCGACGGCGAGGGAACCGGTGAAGGAGATCTTGTCGACGCGCTCATCGGTGAGCATCGGCTCTCCGGCCTCCACACCGAATCCGGTCACGACATTGAGCACCCCGGCGGGCAGACCGGCCTCCTCGGCGATAGCCGCCATGCACAGGGCGGTGAGCGGGGTCTGCTCGGCCGGCTTCAACACGACCGTGCAGCCAGTCGCGAGCGCGGGCGCGACCTTCTGGGCGGCCATGAGCATCGGATAGTTCCACGGGACGATCAACCCGCAGACACCGACTGGCTCGCGCACCACCAGCGACAGCGCGTCGGTGCCCACCGGAGGGATGTCACCGGCGATCTTGGTGGCCCATCCCGCGTAGTACTCGAACATGAACGCCACCTCGTCGATGTCGCCCCGCGCGTCCGCCAGCGGCTTGCCACAGTCGAGGATCTCGATCTCGACGAGTTCGTCGCGACGCTCCCGGACGAGATCGCTCATGCGGTGGAGGATCCGAGCCCGGTCTCGGGCCGAGACCGATTCGCCCCAACGCCCGCCGTCGAACGCCTCCCGGGCCGCGGCCACCGCGCGAGCGACATCGCCGGCGCGCGCTCGTGGCACTCGGGCGATGACTCGACCGGTGGCCGGATCGAGCGTCTCGAACTCCTCACCGTCGAGTGCCGCCACCCACTCTCCGTTGATGTGCATACCCGAGGGCACGCGGGCGAGGACGGCTGGGGCTCCTTCGACGGCACTGCTCATGCCCGGCAAGGTAGTCGCCAGGGCTGGGCCGCCGGAATGCCTCAGCGGGTCCGCAGGGCTGCCGGCAGGTGTTGATCGTCGGCGAGACGCCGCAATGAGAAGGTGTGCGCTCCGCCGAGCTCGATGGAGCCCACCCGGGAGACCGAGCAGTGACCGATCACGAAGCGATCCCACTCCCATGGGGTGGGCACCAGGCCGAGCAGGTGGCCGATCGTGACCGAGTTGGTGCCCGCATGCGCGAACAGGAGGATCCGAGCGCCCGGTTCGCGCGCCCTCCACACCGGCAATTCGTGATCGTCGCGACCCACCCCGCGCTCGGCGAGGAACAACTCCGCCCCGTTGTGGATCCGATCGACGAAGTCGCGGACACTCTCGCCGCCCTCGAGTCCGTGCCAGCGGTCATCGGGCGCCATCCGGCGCATCTCGGCGTAGGCCTGCTCGGCCTTCTCCGCGGGACCGCCGTCCCAGCCGGGGTCTCGGATCTCGTGGAGCCAGGGGGCGATGACCTCGGGACGGTCGAGTTGCTGCAGGAGCGGCGCAGCAGTCTGACGCGCCCGTTGCAGCGGCGAGACAAGGATCTCGTCGAAGTGCTCCCCAGCCAGGTGCTCGGCAGTGATGCGGGCCTGTTCATGACCCCGATCGGTGAGAGGAGGATCTCCGACGCTCAGCCCGTTGCGCACCCACTCGGGCTCGCCATGACGGACCAACACGATCTCCATTGGTCCGACGGTACCGTCTCGGTGTGTCGAGCCGACCCGATTGGTACACGGATCCGACCGGGCGCCACGAGTTCCGCTTCTACAACGGCGAACAGTGGACGGGCGACGTCTCCGATGCGGGGAGCCGAGGATTCGACCCCATCGCGCCGGTCTCCAACGGGCAGCGTCGACGAAGCCGGCGGGCATTGGTGGCCACCCTGCTCGGCTTCTCGGGAGTGACGATCGTGCTCATCGCCACCCTGGTGGTCCCCAGGGTCGCCGACTACCTGGAGCCCGCCCCGCACAGTGTGGAGATCACCCGCTGCGATCCCGACGGCACCCGTGTCGCCGTCGAGGTCGCCCTGACGAACACCGGCGCCGCTCCGGATGGCTTCACGGTCCACCTTCGGCTCTCTGACCGGTCGGGAGATGTCATCCGCGACTCGACCCTCGCCTTCGACGTGGTCGGGGCCGGCGACACGGCTCGAGCCGGTGACTCGCTGCCGGCGCGATTCGACGAGGTCCAGTGCTCGGTCCGAGGGGTGAGCGGCCCGCTGCCGTTCGGCATCGACCTCGGGCCCGCTCCGTCGAGTGGATGAGCCCGCTCCGCCCTAGCGTCACCGATGTGGACATGACCGACGCGCGCCCTGACACCCTCGGGGCACCCTCGCCCGCACCGTGGCGCCGCACCATCGGGCGGGTCGCCGTCCTCGGAGTGATCCTCGTCTTCGTCGTCTTCTGGACATGGGCGCTCTTCTTCGCCTCCAAGGAGGCCGTCAACCGCATCGACGACCGCGACTGGGCGGCACGAGCCGAGACGGTGTGTCGCGAGTGGAACGAGCGACGGCTCGCCCTCGCCGACTACCGGCAGATCCGAGACGGCGGCCCCGACCTCATCCGAGAGCGCGCCGACATCATCGACCGGGCCACCGACATGATCGAATCGATGATCGACGAGGTGACCGCCGTCAGCCCGAACGACGACAAGGGGATGGGGATCGTTCCGCTCTGGACCGACGAATACCGCATCTACATCGAGGACCGACGCCGTTACGCCGAGGAACTCCGCGCCACCGGCGAGAACCTCCCGTTCTACGAGACCATGTCCGAGGTGCCGGTCTCAGAGCGCCTCGAAACCTTCGCCGGTGACAACGAGATGGATGCCTGCGCTCCCCCACGCGATCTGAGCATGTGAGGTCGGCCCACCGGCCCGAGCCGCAGCCGATCACTCCCCGGTGAGCGTGGACCGCACCACCCGGGCGGGAGCACCGACCGCCACGGAGTGATCGGGGATCGCCCCGGTCACCACGCTGTTGGCGCCGATCACACATCCCTCCCCGATATCCGCTCCCGGCAGCACCACCGTGCCGTGACCGAGCCACGAACCGGCCCCGACGCGCACCGGGCGTTCCGGCATCGTCTGCAGGGAGATCGGCCGCGTCGGATCGGAGTAACCGTGGTTCTGGTCCGTGATGTACACGTGGTGACCCGTCCAGACGTCGTCACCGATCTCGATCGACAGGTGACCGACGATCCCCGAGCCCCGACCGATGAGACAGCGATCGCCGATGCTCACCACCGGAGCACCGAGACACTCCTGACCGGGGACCATGCCCGCCGACAACGCGACGTGCTCACCGATCATCGTGTCCGCGCCGATGTGGATGTAGTGCTCGTTCATGATCGTCGTCGGCGGGAAACAGATCACGCTGCCGGAACCGAACGCCCCGAAACGCCGACCGGCCCGGGTGCTCGGACCGATCGCGCCGTGGAGACGGACCGCTTCGAGCAGGGGTTCCGCCATGGCCGCGATCAGACGACCGACGATCCGGCCGATGACGCGACGGGGTCCCCTCAGCACGGACGGCACGCTACCGTCGCGTCGATGGAGGCTCCCGAGGCCCGCACCCCGAACGGCTGGATCGGCCTCGACCGTGACGGCGTCTCCGTCTTCAAGGGCATCCCCTTTGCCAACGCCGAGCGGTTCGAGGCGAGCGAGACACTGCCGGGAACTCCGGGCCGCGCCGACACCTATCGCCCGCGGAGCCTGCAGGTACCGGGCCTGATGGAACGGTTCCTCGGCGGCTCCAACCAGTCGATGGATGAGGACTGCCTCACCCTCAACATCTTCACCCCGGATGCGACCGCCCGCCTCCCGGTGATGGTCTGGATCCACGGCGGAGCCTTCGTGAACGGCTCCGGCTCGGTCCCCTGGTACGACGGCTCGGCCCTCGCGCGTCGCTACGGGGTGGTCGTCGTCACCGTCAACTACCGACTCGGGCTGCTCGGCTTCACCGGCGAGGACGACCTCGGACTCGGCGACCAGATCTCCGCGCTCGCCTGGGTCCGCGACAACATCGCGGAGTTCGGCGGAGACCCCGAGTCGGTGACCGTCTTCGGCGAGTCGGCGGGCGGCGCGTCGGTCATCGCCCTCCTCGCGGCTCCATCGGCCGCCGGACTCCTCCACCGCGGTATCGCGATGAGCCCGTCGATGCCCCAGCTTCGGAGCCGTCGTCGAGCCGCCGAGGCGGTCGAGGAGGTGCTCCGCGCCGCGAGGGTGGACCATCCCGACGAGCTGCGCGCGCTGCCGGCGGAACGTCTCCTCGAGGTCCAAGACGCCGTCCTGTCCGGCGACGACTCCCTCACCGCCTTCTCCCCGACACTCGGCGGCGCCCTGCTCCCCGTCGACACCATCGACCGGGTCGCCGAGGACCCGCGGCCCATGATGATCGGCACCACCCGAGACGAGATGCACCTCTTCACCGCCTTCGACCCCGCGGTGAACGGTCTCGATGACGCCGGTGCCCTCGCCCGCTACCGCGGGTGGTTCGACACCGGGGCCGAGGAGGCGCTCGCCCGATACCGGAGCCGTCGACCCGATCACACCCCCGGCCAACTCGTCTCAGCGGCGCAGACCGACCAGATCTTCCGACACCCCGCCCGACGGCTGGTCGAGCGCAGAACGGCACCGACCCATCTCTGGTGGTTCACCTTCGCCACGCCGGCATTCGACGGCGTTCTCGGCGCCTGCCACGCCCTCGACATCCCATTCGCCCTCGACAACCTCCACCGACCGGGCGTCGAGATCTTCACCGGCGACGGCCCCGACCGCCAGGGGCTCGCCGACCGGTTCAGCGCCGCGATCACCTCGTTCGCCCGCGATGATGACCCGGGTTGGCCCACCGCCGAGAGCGGCACCGTCATCCTCGACGGCAGCGACACCCGCACCGTCGCGCACCCCGAGCCCGAACTCCTTGAGGTGTGGGACCGGCGATGACCACCGGGTCACGCTCGGACGCACCCGCCGCATCGCCGCGACTGGGCGTCGGCTCGGTCACCGACGTGCCCGGGGTGCTCCTCGGACACCATCAGCGGACCGGTCCGGGGTGGCGGACCGGCACCACGGTCGTGATGTCTCGAACCGGATTCACCGCGGGGGTCGACGTTCGCGGAGGCGGCCCCGGGACCAGGGAGACCGACGCGCTCCGACCCGGCAATCTGGTCTCCACCATCCACGCCGTCTGCCTGTCCGGCGGGAGCGCCTACGGCCTCGCCGCCGCCGACGGTGTGGTGGCGCGACTCGAGCAGCTCGGACTCGGCCATCCGGTCGGAGCGGATCCGGCCCATGTGGTCCCAGTCGTACCGGCGGCCGTCATCTTCGACCTCGGACGGGGTGGTCGGTTCGAGAACCGGCCCGATGCCGGATTCGGAACGCGGGCAACGAGGCGGGTGTCGGCCCGGAACGCAGCGCGCGGATCCATCGGCGCCGGCACCGGCGCGATCTCCGGCGGACTGGCCGGCGGCATCGGTTCCGCCTCGATGGTCATCGGAGAGGACGCGGACCGCGTGACCGTCGCGGCCCTCGCCGTGGTCAACTCACACGGCTCGGTGATCGACGAGGACACCGGCCTCCCGCGCGTGTACGACGGAAGCCTCACGACGCCCTCGGCGACACGGCGACGCGCTCTCGTCGAGGCCGTTCGACGTTCCCGGCGAGGACCGAACGATCCCGCCTCGGGTGAGCTCAACACCACGCTCGTCATCGTCACCACCGATGCCGTCATCGATGGCACCGAGGCGACCCGCATCGCCACGGTCGCGCAGGACGGACTGGCCCGCGCGATCAGACCGGTCCACTCACTCTTCGACGGCGACACGGTGTTCACCCTGTCGACCGGACGTGTGCCGCTCACCGGGGGGAGTCGACCGGGGGACCTCAACCTCCTGTCGGCGGCCGCAGCCGACTGCGCCGCGCTCGCCTGCACCGATGCGGTGATCTCCGCCGAGGCGCACTCCGGCGCGCCCTCGTACACCGAACTCACCGACAGGGCGACCCGTGGCTGAGCCGACGGTGATCACCACCTGCGAGGAGATGTCCACCCTCGCTCGGTCCTGGCGCCTCGAGGGTCTCTCGCACGCCGTGGTCCCGACGATGGGCGCCCTCCACAACGGGCACATCGCGCTGATCCGTGAGGCAGCCCGACGGGCCGACCGGGTCGTCGTGACCATCTTCGTCAACCCGACCCAGTTCGACCGGGCGGCCGACCTCGAGTCGTATCCACGGGATCTCGCCGCCGACCTCGCGCGGTGCGCCAACGAGTCCGTCGACGCCGTGTTCGTCCCGACGGTCGACGAGATCTACCCGAACGGCCCCTCCGCCGACATCGACCCGGGCCCGGTCGCCGAGCCACTCGAGGGGACGTATCGACCGGGTCACTTCGAGGGGGTGGCAACCGTGGTCGTCAGACTCCTCGATGTTGTCGCCCCGACCGTCGCCTTCTTCGGAGAGAAGGACGCGCAGCAGTTGGCCGTGATCCGGTCGGTCTGCGGGCAGCACACCCCCGAGGTCGAGATCGTCGGCATGCCGACCATCCGAGAACCCGACGGACTGGCACTGTCGAGCCGCAACGCCCACCTCAACCCCGAATCACGCGGGGCCGCGACGGCGATCCATCGCGCCCTCCTCGAGATCACCCGGGCCTGGTCGACAGGATGCGCGGTGACCAATCGACTGTCGAGCATCGGCAGCGAGATCATCGCTGAGGCCGGCGGTGACTGCGACTACGTGGCGATCGTCGACCCCGAGACCTTCACCACCCCGGACACGGCGAGCGGAGGCGACCTGATCGTCACCGCCGCATGGTTCGGCGGAGTGCGCCTCCTCGACGCCCTCCCGCTCGGCGCCGCGACCTGATCAACTCACGACCCGAGTAGCTCGGGGCCAGCGACGAGCACCACGGCCAGTACCACTCCGTTGAAGAGGGCGTGCCCGATGATCGACGGCCACAGGCGGCCGGTGAGCAACGTCGCCGCGCCGAACACGGCACCGACCCCGGAGAGCACGATGGCGAGACCGAGGCCGCCCGAACCGGAGGGATCGACGTGGACCGCCCCGAACACGATGGCCTGGGTGACGACCGCGACCACCCTCCCGAGACGGGGGACGAGAGCCGGCAGGATCACTCCTCGGAAGACGACCTCCTCCACCAGTGGGGCCGCGACCACCGCCACGACGGCGGTGATGATCACCGTCAACGTCAACCCGCGATCCTCGAACAGACCGTCGGTGTTCGATCCGATCTCAACACCGAGGCCGAGCAGCGCCGCGGCGAGTACGGCCTGGGCGGCCACCGCCGACAGCCACACCAGGGCACCGATACCGACATCGGCCAGCCGCGGTCGGCCGATGACAGAACGACCGGCCGACAGGCCCTGACCGAGACGACGACCCATCCGCCTCAGCGACCAGACGAGCGGGGGCACGTAACCGACCACGGTGAGCACGCCGATCGAGATCCACTCGGGCAGCCCGAGTTCCTCGCCGACGGCGTAGCCGAGCCCGCCTGCCAGGAGCGACAGGAGCAGCACGGCGAGGGCGAGCAGCGCTTCCCGCAGACCGCCGCTCGATCCCGGCGCGACCGTCGGGTTGGAGGGTCTATCGAGCGGGGGTGTCCACGACCGCCCGTCGAAGTAGCGGGGTCCATCCCGGTCATGCCAGCCAACGGGCGGGATTCCGGGCGGAGGGGGTGGGAGCATCGACATCATCGGGACGCCTGGGTGGCCGCCGAGCGGTCCTCGGAGCGACCCGACTCGTAGTCTGTCACCCGTGGGTCACCGCGAGTCGTTGTGGTACGACACCCTCCCCGAGGAGGTCCGTGTCGACGGCGAACCGATGGAGGGTCCCGTCACCTGCGACACGGTGATCGTCGGGGGTGGACTCACCGGACTCTGGACCGCCCTCTACCTCCTCGGGCGCGAACCCGGAATGGACGTCGTGGTGATCGACCGGACCGGGGTCGGCACCGGGGCGAGCGGACGCAACGGCGGGTGGTGTTCGACGCTGCTGCCGATGAGCCTCGACCGTATGGCGCGTCAACACGGACGGGCGGCGGCCCGCCGGATGCAGGTCGCCATGCACTCCACCCTCGATGAGATCGAGCGCGTCGTCACCGAGCACGACATCGACGCCGGGTTCCGACGCGGCGGGTCGATCACCGCGGCACGGAGCGCCCCCCAGGAGGGTCGGATCGCGCACGAGATCTCCCGCTACCGCGAGTTCGGCTTCGACGAGGACGACTACCGCCTCCTCGACGCCGACGAGGCGGCCGACCGCTGCGCGATGACCCGTATCCGAGGGGCCCTCTACACCCCGCACTGTGCCGCGGCGCACCCGGCCCGCCTCACCCACGGAGTCGCCCGCCTCGCGGTCGCCGCCGGAGCCCGGATCCTCTCGCCGGTGCGAGCGGAACGCATCGAGCCCGGTCAGGTGACCACCGACCGAGGGGTCATCTCGGCTCGTGTCGTCGTGCGCGCGACCGAGGGGTACACCTCCGACCTGCAGGGCGAGCATCGGACCATGATCCCGCTGTACTCGATGATGGTCGCCACCGAACCGCTCGACGCCTCGACCTGGGATGCCATCGGCCTGCGCGAACGCGAGACCTTCGACGACGGCCGCCACATGGTCATCTACGGGCAGCGCACCGCTGACGACCGCTTCGCCTTCGGAGGTCGGGGCGCGCCCTATCACTTCGGCTCGCGCATCGAGGACAGCTACGACACCGACGAACGGGTCCGCTCCGCGATCACCGAGACCCTCATCGACCTCTTCCCGATGCTCAGCGAGGTCCGCTTCACCCACCACTGGGGCGGGCCGCTCGCGGCGCCGCGCGACTGGGCCTGCTCGGTCGACTTCGATCGACGGACCGGTCTGGCGCGCGCCGGCGGCTACGTGGGTGACGGGGTGAGCACCACGAATCTGGCTGGCCGCACCCTCGCCACCATGATCGCCGGGGAGGCCCGAGCCGGCGATGACGAGCTGCTCCGCCTCCCCTGGGTCGGACACCGTTCACGACGCTGGGAACCCGAGCCGGTGCGATGGCTCGGGATCAACGCCGGACGTCGAGCCGCCGACATCGCCGATCGAATCGAGGAGCGGACCGGTAAGGAGAGCCGGTTCTTCGGCGGGGTACTCGACGGCCTCCTTGGCCGCTGAACCGAAACTCAGCGACGGATGTCGTGGTCGTCGAAACGCGCCAGATGCCGCACCGTGTGGACCGATGACCCGGACAGGATCGCCGACCGTCCGAGCAGCCGACCGTTCTCCCAGTTGGACAGTCCAAGCTCCGGGGCCCGCAGCGCGTACTGACCATCGACCCAGCGCGTGAAGCCGTCGCCGACAAACGGGGCATCGACCGACCCGTAGACACGCTCGACCACATCGGGATCCTCGGTGAGCACCGACACGACGAAGTGCGGGCTGTGCCGGTTGCACAGTCCGATCGACTCGTCGAGATCGTCGACGACGTGCACCGTGATCTCCGGGCGGTCGTCCCACTCCCACTCGACACCGAGCTGATCGATCTCGATCTCGGCGACCTCGACCCCTTCGGTCTCGGGCCAGTAGGGCCGCGCGGCATCGGTGAGATGGATCGTCGCTCCAGCGTGCGCCCTCCCGGCTCGAGCCAGCGCCTCGGCGACCAGCGGGATCAACTCCTCGGCTGCCGCGCGCGGCACGCAGCACACGTTCAGCGTGTTGCACACCTTGCGGTCGAGGCTGTGCTCGACCACCGCGGAGAGACGGTCGCGACGCACGTCATCGGCGACGAGCATCCACGCTCCGCCCGTTCCGTGGAGGCTGACCGGCACCCCGGACGAGCGGGCCACCGCGCCCAGGTCGGCCACCGCCCGGCCGGAACCGCGCGCCACAGCCAAGGAGAGCCGCTGGTCGGAGAAGAGCGCGTAGCCGGCCCCGTGCGAGGAGGCGTCGACCAGACCGACCGCACCGCTCGGGAGTCCGGACTCGACGAGCGCCGGCTCCAGCACCGACTCGAGGATCGCCCGAGCCGTGTCGAGGGCATCGGAGCCGATTCTCAGCACCGCGGTATTGCCGGTTCGCAGGACCCCCGCCGCGTCGACCACGACGTTCGGACGCCCCTCGAACACGAACCCGACAACGCCGAGGGGCGCGCGACGGGTCTCGATCCTCCACGACCCGTGTTCGACGGTGTCGAGCACACCACCTCGATCAGCGGGTGCCCCAGCCCACATCGTCAACCCCTCCGCCATGTCAGCGATCATCCGGTCATCGAGACGCAGACGGGAGGTGGAGCGACCGCGGGCCGCCGCCTTGTCCACGTCGGCCTGGTTCACAGCCGTCAACGCCGACCGCACGCCGGGGTCGCGGAGTCGGGCGGCGGCGGCGACGAAGAACCCGGTGATCTCCTCATCGGAGCAGTGCTCGAGACCCGTGAAGGCGCTCGAGGCCGCGGACACCGCGCGGTCAGCAGCCCGGATGTCGTCGGCCCTGACGTGCACCAGCGACTCGTCGACGACCAGGAGCCGATCACCCTCGACGAAGGCGGCCGCGAGTTCTGCATCGACCTCGAGCACCCGATCGCCACCCACGACGATGACCTGACCGGCCGTGAGGCGCCCCAGCGGCCGCGTGCGCCCGGTCATGAGCCCGCCATCACCTCGTCGAGACGCACCGCGCGACCCTCGTCGATGGAGCGATGGGCGGCGACACCGACGGCGACCGACCAGAGACCGTCGGTGAGCGTCACCTTCGCCGGGCGCCCGGCCCGGACCGAATCGATGAAGTCGACGTGCTCGAGGTAGCTCGCACCGTGGTGGAGACCCACGTGACGCACCCCCTCGAAACCGATCGGGCGCTCCTGCACCACATGCCGACCATCGGCGCGACGCCCGACCCGGAGCAGGGACTGGGTCACGAGGGCCTCCACCTTGCCGGCGTCGCCGGTGACCGAGATCTCCTGTTCGTTGACACTCGCCTCGGCGAACATGCAGAGATCGAGCATCCCCCGGACACCGTTGGCGAAGTCGACGATGACGAAGGCGTTGTCCAAGACGTCGGGAACCTCACCGTCGTAGACCTCGTCGAGGTGGTTCACGTCCTGAGCCCCCGAGGCCTGGACCCGGACCGGCTCGGAGTCGGCGATGAGGCGCATGATGTCGAAGAAGTGACAGCACTTCTCGACCAGGGTGCCCCCGGTGTTGCGATTGAAACGGTTCCAGTCGCCGACCTTCACGAGGAAGGGAAAGCGGTGTTCGCGGATCGCGACCATCTTCACCGAACCGGCCACACCGGTGGCCAACTCGCCGAGCAGGGCGGTGGTCGGCGGCATGTAGCGGTATTCGAGACCCATCCACACCACCCGGTCGGCCGGGCCGGCCTCAGCGGCATCGACTACCCGTTGACAGTCCTCCACCGTGGTGCACAGCGGCTTCTCCACCAACACGTGGAGGTCGCTCTCGAGCACGTCGCCGAGCACGTCGACATGGGTCATGTTCGGAGAGGCGATCACCACCGCGTCGCACTGCCCGGACTCGATCAGCTCGCGATGATCGCTGAACAGCGAGGGGGCATCTCCGCCGAAGGAGGCCACCGTCGCGGCGCCGGCGGCCCGCCGGGCCTCGACCGGATCGGAGACCGCGGTGACGACCGCGCCGTCGAGGTGAGCGATGTTCTCGAGGTGCTCGACACCCATCATCCCGCTCCCGATAAGGCCATAGCGGACGGTGTCTGAGGGAAGGGTGCTGTTCGACATCGCCGCCAAGCGTACGCTCGCCGCATGGGAACGGACGCCGACGACCGCCTCTACTTCCGTCAGATGCTCTCCGGGAGGGACTTCGCCGTCGGCAATCCCTTCGCGACCCAGATGGTCAACTTCGCCTACGCGATCGGCGACCGGTCGACGGGCGAGTGCCTGCTCGTCGATCCGGCCTGGGATGTCGAGGGACTCATCTCCAACGTCGGCGACGATGGAATGACGGTGACCGGTGTACTCGCCACCCACTACCACGCCGATCACGTCGGCGGATCGATCATGGGTCACGACATCGAGGGGGTCGCGGCCCTCCTCGGGCACCTGTCGTGTCCGGTCCACGTCCAGGCCGAGGAGGTCGAGTGGATGGAGCGCACCGCAGGCGTCGGCACCGACCACCTCGTCGCCCACGCGCCCGGCGATGTGATCACCGTCGGCGGGGTCGAGATCCGGTTGGTGCACACCCCGGGTCACACCCCCGGCAGCCAGTGCTTCCTCGTCGACGGACGTCTCGTCGCCGGCGACACGCTCTTCCTCGACGGATGCGGTCGAACCGACCTCCCCGGCTCCGATCCGACCGCGATGGCCGAGAGCCTGCGCACCCTCCATCGGGTCGACGACGAGGTGGTGCTCTACCCGGGCCACCGCTACTCGGTGGCGAGCTGCGCGACGATGGGTTCGGTCAAACAGTCGAACTTCGTGTTCGACGGACTCTGAGCGCCACTCGGCGACCGCTCACCAGGTGTCGATGTTGGGGCGGCGCGCCGAACCACGCTCGGGGACCGGAGCCGTCGACAACAGGGTGGCCACCCAGCGCCGGGTGTCGGCGGGATCGATCACATCGTCGATCTCAAACCATGAGGCGATGCTCAGCGCCTTGCCGTTCTCATAGAGCCGGTCGACGATCTCCCGGAAGACCTGCTCCTGCTCCTCGGGGGTTCCGGCGGCCTCGATCTCCTTCCGGTAACCGAGGCGCGCGTATCCCTCGAGCCCCATGCCACCGAACTCGCCGGTCGGCCAGGCGAGGCACGCCAACGGCGCCTTCGTACTCCCGCCCATCATGGCCTGAGCCCCGAGTCCGTAGGACTTGCGGAGCACGACCGAGACCATCGGCACCGAGATGTTCGCGCCGTTGACGAACAGGCGTGAGCAGTGGCGCACGAGGGCGGTCTCCTCGATGTCGGGCCCGACCATCATCCCGGGGGTGTCGACCAGCGAGACGATTGGGAGGCCATGGGCGTCGCAGAGTTGGATGAATCGCGCCGCCTTGTCAGCGCCATCGGAGTCGATCGCGCCGGCGAGATGGGACGGGTCGTTGGCGATCACCCCGACCGCGCGACCCTCGATCCGCGCCAGCGCGGTGATCATGCCGACACCGAACTCGCGGCGCAGCTCGAGGACCGAGTCGGTGTCGAAGATCCCGTGGATCGCCCGGCGGATGTCGTAAGCGCGGAGCCGGTCGACGGGGACCACGTCGCGCAAGTCGTCCTGATCGGCGCAGCTCCAGTCGTCGACCGCACCCTGGAAGTAGGAGAGGTAGCGCTTGGCCATCGCCACCGCCTCGGCCTCATCGTCCACGAGGATGTCGATCACCCCGTTCGGCCACTGCACCGAGGTCGGCCCGACCTCGGTCGGAGCGAAGACACCGAGACCTCCCCCCTCGATCATCGCCGGGCCGCCCATACCGATGTTCGAGTCTCGGGTGGCGATGACCACATCGCAGCATCCGAGGATCGCGGCATTGCCCGCGAAGCAGTAGCCGGAGTTGATACCGACGAGGGGCACGGTGCCGGAGAGTTGGGCCCACCAGAGGAAGGCCAGGCAGTCGAGACCGGTCACCCCGCCGGTGTCGGTGTCACCGGGCCGGCCACCGCCACCCTCGGTGAAGAAGACGACCGGGACGCGCAACTGCTCGGCCAACTCGAACAGTCGGTCCTTCTTGCGGTGGTTCTGGTGCCCCTGGGTGCCCGCGAGGACGGAGTAGTCGTAGGACATGACGACGCATCGGGAGTCGCGACCCGGGAACAGATCGCCGTTCACGCTGGCCAGCCCAGCGACGAGGCCGTCCGCCGGGGTGCGCTCCACGAGATCGGCCAACTCTCGACGACGTCGTTGGGCGGCAACGACGAGGGGGCCGTACTCGATGAGGGAGCCCTCATCGATGAGATCGGTGACGTTCTCCCGCGCGGTCCGACGACCCTTGCCGTGCCGAGAAGCCACCATCTCCGGCCGCGCGTCGTCGGATCCGATGCGATGGCGCTCCATCACCTCGGCGAGATCGGCCCGATCGGTTCCGGTGGCGGCAACGGTGTCACCGTCGTCGGCCGGGGCCGCCGGGTCGACGGAGCCGGCCGCCACCCGGGCGAGCACCGTCCCCTGGCTCAGCGTCGAGCCGATGTCAACGAGCAGTTCCACCACGACGCCGTCGACGGGCGAGCGGACCTCGTGGTGCAGCTTCATCGACTCGATGAGGCCGAGCACGTCGCCGGCACGGACGCTCGAGCCGACCGGCTGGTCCCAGGTGACCACCGTGCCCTGCAGATGGGAGGTCACATCGACCGGGCGATCGGCATCGTTCGCAGCGCTCGTCACACGCGCGATCTTGTCCCCTCAGGAACCGCTCGACCGAATCGGAGTCAGAGCTGTCCGGGGCGCCGCTGGTAGGCGGTGATCGACTGCTCCCCCATCACCAGTTCCGCCGCGACCGCGGCGAAGAGGGCAGGCACGATGAAGTTCGGTCGCCCGGTGGTCTCGGCGACGAACATCACCGCCGCGAGGGGCACCCGGTAGCCGGCGCCGAGGAAGGCCGCGATGCCGAGGAGCGTGTAGAGGGTGAACCGCTCCGGATGGAGGACCTCGCCCACACCACGACCGACCAGGGCTCCTCCGACCACCAGGGGGATGAACACCCCGCCGACGCCTCCACCGACCACCGTCGCCGCCGAGGCGACCGCTCGTATGGCGAAGACAGCGATGAGGAGCCACACCGCGATGTCGGCCTCCACGAAGAGCCAGTCACGGAGGACCTCGTAGCCGGCGCCGATGCTGAGGCTCTGCCCGGTCAGCTCACGCGAGAGGACGAAGAGGCCGGCCATGGTGAGCGAGGCGAGCACGAGCCGAACCGGGAAGGCGCGCAGCGACAGGCCCTTCGCCACGCGGATGACCTTCGCGAATGCCCGGGCACCGACCGCACAGGCGATGCCGATGGCGAGAGCGCCGAACAGGTCGCGGATCTCGAACTGCGGGATCGGGATCACGGTCGCCGACAGCAGCGGGGCGGTGTCGCTGAGCGAGACAAAGGTGAAGTAGCCGGTCGCGCTCGCCACCAGTGCGGGCAGGAGCATCCGTCGGGCCAGGTCGTCGCGGTAGGGCACCTCGAGGGCGAAGATCGCACCGGTCGCTGGTGCCTTGAAGATGGCGGCAACGCCGGCAGCCGCGCCCGCGACGAGGAGGGTTCGGTGATCCGAACCTCGGAACGGACGCGGGAGTCGACGCTGGATCTCAGCGCCGAGGGAGGATCCGCCGTAGAGGGAGGGGCCCTCCAGTCCGAGCGCACCTCCCGAGCCGAGGGAGACCACCGCCGCCGAGGCGCGGGCGAGCAGGTCTCTCAGACCGAGGCGGTACTGCGAGTCATGGAAGGCGCGCAGGTACTCGTCGGAGGTGGCCGGGGACGTGCCGCCTCCGACGACGCGGAGGATGACCGCGGCGAGCAGGAATCCGGCGGCGGGACCGACGGCGCCGACCCACAGGGGCGCCTCCACGAGCGCGTGGAAGGCCACCTCGACGAGGTACTCGAAACCTCTCACGAACAGCCCGGTGGCGATCCCGGTGATCGCCGAGATGAGGATGACCTCCCGCGATCGACGGACCAGACTCCGGAACTCGTCCCGTCGCACCGAGAAGGTGTCAGGCCGCAGACCTCTCAGCAAACGGCTCCGCCACACGCGAGCGGAGTGTACGCCCCGGACACCCCGGGGATGTGTCGATCGGACCTAGCCGGCTGTGAGCGAGTCGACCATGAGACGGAGCCCATCGCGGAGCGCGACCTTCGGTTCCCAGCCGAGCAGCTCTCGCGCCCTCGTGATGTCCGGGCAGCGAACTCTCGGATCGTCCGAGGGGAGGGGACGGAACTCGATCGCGGGTTCGAGTCCGAGCAGCTCGCCGACGGCCTCGGCCAACTCAAGCATGGTGAACTCTGTCGGGTTGCCGAGGTTGACAGGCCCCCGGACCTCACTCTCGAGCAGAGCGACCAGACCGGCGACCAGATCACCCACGTAGCAGAAGCTTCGCGTCTGGGAGCCGTCCCCGTAGACGGTGAGCGGCTCTCCGCGCAGGGCCTGGTGGACGAAGTTGGTGACGACCCGGCCGTCGTCGGCCTGCATCCGCGGACCATAGGTGTTGAAGATCCTCACGATCCTCGCGTCAAGTCCCGACACCCGCTCATGCGCCGTGGTGAGCGCCTCGGCAAAGCGCTTCGCCTCGTCGTAGACCGACCGCTCACCGATCGGATTCACGTTGCCCCAATAGGCCTCTGGCTGGGGGTGCTCAAGCGGATCGCCGTAGACCTCACTGGTGGAGGCGAGGAGGAAACGCGATCCTCGCTCGAGGGCGACCGCGATGAGCCGTTCCGTTCCGGCGCTGCCCACAGCGAGGGTCTCGAGCGGGCGGGCGAGGTAGGCCGGCGGTGAGGCTGCAGAAGCGAGGTGGACGACGGCGGCGACCTCCTCGTCACCGATAACCGCCGCGACACGCGAGGCGAGATCGTCGGTAACGACGTCGGTCTCGAGGACGACAAGTGATTCGGACGCGGCCAGGTGGGACACGTTGGCTCGTCGGCCCGTCGAGTGGTCATCGATGTCGAGCACCCGGTGACCTCGAGTTATGAGGGCCTCGCACAGATGCGACCCGATGAAGCCGGACCCTCCGGCGACGATCACCCAACTACCGGACGGGAGAGCGCCGCTCACTGGGGGCGCCCCACGCCGTCGTAGGCGAGGCCCGCCGAGCGGAACGATGCCGGGTCGAGAAGGTTCCGGGTGTCGACGACCGCGTGACCGCGCATGGTCTCCGCCACCCGATGCGGGTCGAGAGACGTGAACTCCGGCCACTCGGTCAGCAACACCATGACGTCGGCACCGCGGAGTGCCTCGTCGACGTCCACGGCCAACTCGAGACCGTCGAGCTGCCGACTCCTGGCGGGCGACACCTCGCCAACGGTCGTCGGATCGAATCCGACCACGGATGCCCCGAGCGATCGGATGCGCCCGATGATCGCGAGACTGGGTGAGTCACGGAGATCATCGGTTCCCGCCTTGAAGGTGAGACCGAGAGCGGCCACCCGCACGTCGGTGAGATCCTCACGGCCGGCGGCGCGTTGGATCTTTCGGACCATGCGCTCGCGCTGTTCGTCATTCACTGCGATGACGCCGCGCATCATCGAGAAGTCGTAGCCGTGACTCGCTGCGACGTGCACCAACGCGTGAGAGTCCTTCGGAAAACAACTGCCGCCCCAGCCCGGTCCGGGGCGGAGGAACTCGCGGCCGATTCGGCGATCGGAGCCGATGCCCTCCACCACATCGGCGACGTCGGCACCGACGGCCTCGCACATCGCTGCGACGGCGTTGACGAAGGAGATCTTCATGGCGAGGAAGCCGTTCGCGGCGTACTTGATGGTCTCCGATGACGCCGCATCGGTGATGAGCACCTCGGTGTCGAGGGAGCGGTACAGCTCGGCGACGCGCTGCGCCGCTCCGCGGTCGGAGGAGCCGACCACGACTCGATCTGGATGCAGGAAGTCACGCACCGCGGTGCCCTCCCGGAGGAACTCCGGATTCGAGACCACCGAGATGTCGCTGCGTTGGATCACCGCCTCGACCACGCGGGCTGACCCGACCGGCACGGTGGACTTGTTGACGATCACGCTCCCGGATTCGAGGAGCGGTCCGATCTCACCGGCAGCGGCCTCGATGTAGCTGAGGTCAGCCGATCCGTCTTCGTCCTGGGGCGTCGGAACGCACAGGAACACGATCGAGGCGCGGCGTGCGACCTCTGCCGCTCCGAGCACGAAGGTCAGCCGACCTGAGGCGAGTCCTTCGGCGACGAGCTCTTCGAGGCCCTGTTCCACGATGGGGATGCGTCCGGCCCGGAGCGCCTCGACGCGCTCAGCATCGACGTCACCGCAGACCACCTCGAAACCGAGGTGCGCAAGGCAGGCACCCGTCGTGAGCCCGACGTAGCCGACGCCGACGACCCCAAGGATGGGTCGGTCGCTGGTGCCCTCCGCTGCATCGCTCATGGTTCCTCCGCACCCCCGGTCCACCCACCGGCTCTCGCGGACGGCCGATATGACCCGACGGGGTGCACCCCGGTGAGGCTAGCGACGGAACTACCGTCGGTGGGATGAGTGTCACCACGATCGCGCGCACATCCCTGAGTCCGACTGCGGTGGAGGACGTCTGCGACGACGCCACCGGGAGCCTGTGCTCCTGGGTCTACGACGTCTCGAACGGGAACGAGTTCCTCGCCTCCGCGACCACCTGGTTCGTCGATCGGCCGCTCCGCATGATCGTGGTGCTGGTGATCGCCTGGATCGCGAACCGACTCCTGAAGCGCTCGGTCCGCAAGGTCGTCACCCACGTCATCACCGCGGATCGCCCCGACGCCCTCCTGTCCCGTCTCGACGGACTCGGAGTGCCCGCGGTCGACATCCTCGAGCCCGAGGACGACTCGAGACGCGAGGCCCGGGCGAAGTCCATCTCGAACGTGCTCGGCAGCACCGTCAGCGTCATCGTGTGGACGATCGCCGTCATGACCGTGCTCGGAATCGTCGGCATCGACCTTGGACCTCTCATCGCCGGTGCTGGAATCGCCGGTGTCGCCCTTGGCTTCGGAGCCCAGAGCCTGGTCCAGGACTGCATCGCCGGACTCTTCATGCTCATGGAGGACCAGTACGGCATCGGTGACGTCGTCGATCTCGGCGAGGCGGTCGGCGTGGTCGAGGAGATCACCCTTCGCGCGACGGTGCTGCGCAGTCTGAACGGCACCGTCTGGCATGTTCCCAACGGCCAGGTCCAACGGGTCGGCAACCTGAGTCAGCTCTGGTCGGTGGCCGTCGTCGACGTCGACGTCGCCTACGACACCGATCTCGCCCCTGCTCGCAGTCTCATCGAGCAGGCTGTTCAGGAGGTGTGCGCCACCGAGGACTTCGCCGACAAGGTGCTTGAGGCGCCGACCGTCCTCGGGGTGGAGTCCCTCGGAGCCGACGGCATCACCATCCGGGCGATCGTGAAGGTCGAGCCGGGCAACCAGTGGGCCTTCCAGCGCGCGGCCCGCGAGCACATCAAGACGGTCTTCGACGCCAACGGCATCGAGATCCCGTTCCCGCAGCGGACGGTGTGGATGCGCAACGAGGACGGCACCGGGTGACCACAGCTGCCGTCGTCGTCGCGGCACTGACCGCGATCGCGTGGATCTGGTGGGGTGTCCAGCGGTGGCTCGACCTGTCCGGAGGGTCCACCGGCACCGAAGACGTCTCGCCTCGTGGTGGTTCCGAGCCGCCCGGCCCCGAGCGACCGGCGGTCGCCTCGCTGCTCGTCGTCGGCCTGTCCGGTGGTGCCTGTCGGGTCGCTGGGTCGGCTGCCACCGCCACGGTGGTCGACCTCGCGGCCCGCGGGTCGCTGACGCTCCGCGAGGATCCCTCCGACGCGGCCTCGGTGCTGGTCGTGACCAGGCCGGCCGCCGAACAGGACGCGAGTCCGACGCCGGACTCCCCCACTGACTCGACGGCTGATCCGGGGCCCGATTCGACCTCTGACGGTCTGGAGCCGCACGAGCGCATCGTCATCAGACTGCTCCGGTCGCGATCGCGCGACGGGCTCGTGTCGACGGGAACCCTGCTGCGAAACCAGCCCAGTTGGCTGTGGTGGTTCCGGTTCCGTCGGGCCGTTGCCGGCGCGGCCCGAAGCGACGGCCTGACCGTGGCCGCTCGCGATGAGCGACTCGTCGGCGCACCCGCGGTCGTCGCCCTGCCGGCTGTGGTGTGGATGCTCACCCAACTGCTCTCCGGTATCGGTTCCCGATCCCTCGACGTCGTCTCCGTCGACACGATCGTGCTCGGCCTCATCGGCTTGGCTCTGGTCCGAACGGTGCTCGCCGACCTCGCCGACCCGGTCGACCATCTCACGGCCACCGGACGAGAGCACGCCCTCTCATGGATGGCGATCCGCTCCGATCTCTCCGTGCGGATCCCTGACGACACCTCACCGGTGACCTCCTCGGCGCGACAGCGCGCGCTCGCTGTCGCCGTCGCGACCGGAGCCCACGAGTCGACGCGATGGGCACTGCCGATCATGGATCCCGTCCAACCGCGCCGGGTGTGGTCCGATGCCGGAGATCGACCTCGGGTGGTCACGGTCCACTCGCCGCTGATCCCGGGCCGCGGAGGACGTCCGCCGGTCGTGGCCGCTGTCGGTCTGGCGGCGATCATCGGATCTCGGATCGCCGGCGGGATCGTCGACGATGTCCGCGGCTCGGATCGTCTGAGCGAGCTGGATCGGCTGGTTCCCGACGCCAACCGCTGGATCGACGTGGTGGTCGACGCGATCGGTTGGGCGCTGTGGGTGCCGCTCGTCCTCGGGCTGTGGTTGCTCGCCTCGGGCGTCGTCGACTCGTTCATCTCGAGGACCAGACGGGGCCTCGTGGTCGATGTCCGACTGGTGGATGAGGGACCGGGTCGAGCGAGTTGGCTCCGCTCGCTCGCGGGGGTGGGTCGAGACGGCGCCGCCCTCGTCGAGGTGGCGGTCGACGACGGCGCGCAGCCCTGGCTCAACTCGTGGCTCGTCACGACTCGAATCGCTCCCCCGGTCAGTGCTGAGGTCGAGGTGCGGCACACCCCGCTGCTCGGCCGCGTCCACTCGATGCGACCCATCGGTCGGAGCGGGGCGGCGGCTGATCCGGGCGATCCCCGGCTCGGTCGACTGCCGGCCTGAGCGTCCCCCCACGGCTGATCGACCGGTACTGTCGGGGCCGTGGGAGACCGTCGCTACGACTTTGTCATCGTCGGTGGTGGTTCAGCGGGCTGCGCGCTCGCGAACCGTCTGAGCGCGGACCCGTCGAACCGGGTGCTGGTGCTCGAGGCCGGCCGCACCGACTGGCGCTGGGATGTGTTCATCCACATGCCGGCCGCCCTCTCCTATCCCATCGGCAACCGTTTCTACGACTGGCGGTACCAGACCGAGCCCGAGGAGCACATGGGTGGTCGACGCGTCTACCACGCGCGCGGCAAGGTGCTCGGTGGCAGTTCGAGCATCAACGGCATGATCTTCCAGCGCGGCAATCCCGCCGACTACGAGAAGTGGTCGAAACTGCCCGGTCTCGCGGACTGGGGTTACGCGAACTGCCTCCCCTACTTCAAACGGATGGAGACCTGCCTCGCCGGGACCGATGAGTGGCGTGGCGGTGACGGTCCGCTCCAACTGGAGCGCGGGCCGGCGGCCACTCCCCTGTTCGCCGCCTGGCTCGAGGCCGGACGGCAGGCCGGATTCCGCATCACCGACGATGTGAACGGCTTCCGTCAGGAGGGCTTCTCGGCCTTCGACAAGAACGTCCACCGCGGCCGTCGTCTCAGCGCGGCCCGCGCCTATCTCCATCCGGTGCTCAAACGTCCGAACCTCGACCTGGTCACCCTCGCCCAGGCTGAGCGACTCGTGTTCGACGGCACCCGCTGCACCGGGGTCGACTACCGACGGGGACGGACCCGCCACCATGTCGACGCCGGCGAGGTGATCGTGTCGAGCGGCGCGTTCAATTCCCCGCAGCTGCTGCAGCTCTCCGGTATCGGCGATCCCGACCACCTCGGCCCGCTCGGTATCGACACCGTGAGCGCCCTGCCCGGTGTCGGGCAGAACCTGCAGGACCACCTCGAGGTGTACATCCAGCACGCCTGCACCCAGCCGGTGTCGATGCAGCCCCACCTGGCCCACTGGCGCAAGCCCTGGATCGGGCTCCAGTGGCTGCTCCGTCGGGGGCCTGCGGCGACGAATCACTTCGAGGCCGGGGCCTTCATCAAGTCGAACCCCTCCGAGCCATATCCGAACCTCATGTACCACTTCCTCCCGATCGCGATCCGCTACGACGGATCGACGGCCAAGGGGGACATGCCCGACGGCCACGGTTACCAGGTCCACGTCGGACCCATGTACTCGGACTCCACCGGGTCGGTGATGATCACCTCGACCGACCCGCGGGAGAAGCCGGCGATCCGGTTCAACTACCTGTCGACCGAGCGCGACCGCCGCGAGTGGATCGAGGCGGTGCGCGTCACCCGGCACATCCTCGGTCAGGAGGCCTTCGCGCCCTTCGACGGTGGCGAGATCTCGCCGGGCCCCGCGGTGCAGACCGATCAGGAGATCATGGACTGGGTGGCGCGCGACGCTGAGACCGCGCTCCACCCGTCAGGTACCGCGAAGATGGGTGGCGACGACATGGCGGTCGTCGACCCGTCGAGCATGAGGGTGCGCGGCACCGAGGGACTCCGGGTCGCCGACGCCTCGGTGCTGCCGATCATCACGAACGGGAACATCTACGCGCCGACGATGATGGTGGCGGAGCGCGCCAGTGATCTCATCCTCGGCAACACGCTCCTGCCTCCCGACAACGCGCCCTTCTACCTGCCTGAGACCGTCGAGGGATGACCGACCGGACCGTCGAATGGGAGCGCCTCCGGAGTGAGCATCTCCGACCGGCCGACCAGCGACCCGCCAGCACCGCCCGCGGGGTCCACCATCAGGCGCTGCTGTGCTCCGATGTGGAGCGCACCATCGACTTCTACCAGGGGTTGCTCGGCTTCCCGTTGACCGACCTGTTCGAGAACCGCGACTACGCCGGCTCGACCCACTTCTTCTTCGACATCGGCAACGGCAACGCCCTCGCCTTCTTCGATATGCCAGGCCTCGACCTCGGCCCGTACCGGGAGGTCCTCGGCGGCCACCACCACCTCGCCATCTCGATGGAGCCGGAGCAGTGGGAGCGAGCCCGCGAGGCCCTCGACGCGGCCGGCGTCTCCTACGCCCACATCGACGGATCGTCGATCTACTTCACCGGCCCCGACGGCGAGCGACTCGAGTTGATCTCCGATCCCCTCGGCGAGATGTACGGGCGGGCGGTGCTGTGAGCGCGGACCCACGACAGTGGATCGTCACCCTCGACCTCGAGGGGGTGTTGGTCCCGGAGATCTGGATCGCGGTCGCCGAGCGCACCGGGATCGAGGCCCTCACGCGGACCACGAGGGACGAGCCCGACTACGACGTGCTGATGAGGGGTCGCCTCGACATCCTCGACGAGCACGGCCTCACGATGTCGATGATCCAGGAGGTGATCGCCGGGCTTTCTCCGCTCGAGGGCGCCGCTCAGTTCCTCGACCGGCTTCGCTCCCGACACCAGGTGATCATCCTGAGCGACACCTTCGAGCAGTTCGCCGATCCGCTCATGGCCCAGCTCGGTCGCCCCACCGTCATGTGTCATCGGCTCGTCGTCGAGCAGGACCGGATCGTCGACTATCGGCTCCGACAGGCCGACCAGAAGCGGCGGGCGGTCGAGGCGTTCCACCAGATCGGTTTCTCCGTGATCGCCGCGGGCGACTCCTACAACGACCTCTCGATGCTGCGGGCCGCCGACCACGCCGCGCTCTTCCGGTCGCCTGCGCGCGTCCGCGAGGAGCATCCGGACCTCCCGGCCCTCGACGACTACGACGATCTCCTCGATCTGATCGAGCGGTTCACGTCCTGACCGCCGCGGGGGCGGCCGGTAACCTCGGAGACGACCCTCGAGGCACCCCCATCACAGCCTCAGAACGAACCGATCGGGAGATCAATGTCCGAGCAGCCGACCATCCGCTACACGTACACCGACGAGGCGCCCGCGCTCGCCACCCACTCGCTGCTCCCGGTGGTCCGCGCCTTCGGCGCCCAGGCCGGAATCGACGTCGAGTTGCGCGACATCTCCCTCGCTGGCCGGATCATCGCGGCCTTCCCCGAGCGGCTCTCGGAGGACCAGCGCATCCCCGACCATCTCACCGAACTCGGCGCGATGACGTTGACCCCCGAGGCCAACATCATCAAGTTGCCCAACATCTCCGCCTCCCTCCCCCAGCTGAAGGCGGCGATCGCCGAACTCCAGGCCAAGGGGTACGACCTTCCCGATCATCCCGACGACCCCGCCGATGACGCCGAGCGAGAGATCCGAGCCCGCTATGACCGAGTGAAGGGCTCCGCGGTCAACCCGGTGCTTCGAGAGGGCAACTCCGATCGCCGGGCCCCGCGGGCCGTCAAGGAGTACGCCAAGTCGCATCCGCATTCGATGGGCGACTGGTCGCCTGACTCGGAGACCCACGTGGCCACGATGGGCGAGCGCGACTTCCGTTCGAACGAGCAGTCGACCACCGTCGCTGCCGACGGCGCGGTCCGCATCGAGCATGTCGCCGCCGACGGCGAGGTCACCGTCCTCAAGGAGTCGGTCCCGGTCCTCGCCGGCGAGGTGATCGACGCCACCTTCATGGATGCCACCGCGCTACGCGCCTTCCTCGATCGGGAGATCGCCGAGGCCCGGTCGAGTGGGATCCTGCTCTCGCTGCACATGAAGGCGACCATGATGAAGGTCTCCGACCCGATCATCTTCGGTCACGCGGTCCGCGCCTACTTCGCCGAGGTGTTCGCTGAGTTCGGCGACGACCTCGCGGCCGCGGGCGCGAACCCGAACAACGGTCTCGCCTCGGTGTTGTCGGCTGCCGAGTCGATGCCGGAGGACCGGTGCCTCGCGTTCGATGCGGCGATCGCTGCGGCCTACGCCGCCGGCCCGCCGCTCTCGATGGTCGACTCCGACCGGGGGATCACGAACCTCCACGTGCCGAGCGATGTCATCGTCGATGCCTCGATGCCGGCGATGATCCGCAACGGCGGCCAACTCTGGGATGCCGACGGGGCGACGCGCGACACGAAGGCGATCATCCCCGACTCGTGCTACGCCGGCGTCTACCAGGCCGTGATCGACGACTGCCGCGCGAACGGGGCGCTCGATCCCTCGGCGATCGGAACGGTGCCCAACGTCGGTCTCATGGCCCAGAAGGCGGAGGAGTACGGCTCCCACGACAAGACCTTCGAGATCACCGCGCCCGGCCGGGTGCGCGTCGTCGACGCCTCCGGCGCGACGCTCCTGGAGCACGAGGTCGCCGAGGGCGACATCTGGCGCATGTGTCAGGTGAAGGACCTGCCGATCCGCGACTGGGTGCGCCTCGCGGTGTCTCGGGCCCGGGCGACCGGAGCCCCGGCCGTGTTCTGGCTCAACGAGTCCCGCGCCCACGACCGTGAGCTCATCGCCAAGGTCCGCGCCTATCTCGACGATCACGACACCGACGGGTTGACGATCGAGATCATGGCGCCGGTCGACGCGACTCGGCACGCGCTGGCGCGGATGCGTCGCGGCGAGGACACCATCTCGGTGACCGGCAACGTGCTGCGTGACTACCTCACCGACCTGTTCCCGATCCTCGAGCTCGGCACCTCGGCGAAGATGCTGTCGATCGTGCCGCTGATGAACGGCGGTGGGCTGTTCGAGACGGGTGCCGGCGGCTCGGCCCCGAAGCATGTGCAGCAGTTCGAGGCCGAGAACTATCTCCGGTGGGATTCCCTCGGAGAGTTCCTCGCCCTGGCGGTGTCCTTCGAGCACCTCGCGGAGTCCACCGGGAATCGCCGGGCCGCCGTGCTGGCCGAGACCCTCGACGCCGCCACCGGCCGAGTGCTCGACGAGAACCGGAGCCCCGCCCGTCGAGTCGGCGGACTCGACAACCGTGGCAGCCACTTCTACCTCGCCCTCTACTGGGCGCAGGCTCTGGCCGCCCAGACCGATGATGTCGATCTGGCGGAGGGCTTCCGCGCGCTCGCCGCCGACCTCACGGCGGCCGAGGACACGATCGTCGCGGAGCTGGCCGCGGTGCAGGGCTCACCCGCCGATGTAGGTGGCTACTACGCCCCTGACCGGGCGCTCGCCGACGCGGCGATGCGTCCGAGCGCCACCTTCAACGACGCGCTCAGTCGCCTCGGCTGACCGTCTCGCCGGGGTTCACCCGGGTGACCTGATGCTCAGGCCGGTCGCGGCGACGACACCAGCACCGGGATGACCCTCCCGGCAGCGGAGGCGGAGACCTCGTACTCGGCGTAGCGCGGGAAGACGGCGACCGCCCGCTCCCACCAGAGCGCGCGCTCATCGCCGTGGACCTCGCGCACCGTCGCGTCGAAGGGCGTCGGGCCGTCCTGGATCTCGACGTTCGGGTCGTCGAGCAGGTTGAGGTACCAGCCGGGGTGGTCGGCCGCACCGCCCTTGGAGGCGACGAGGGCGTACTCCCCGTCGTGCTCAACGCGCATGAGGGCGATCTTGCGGACCTTCCCGCTTCGGCGTCCGCGCATCGTCACCAGAAACACCGGGATGCCCGTGTCACGGAGGGTGTTGGCACGCGTTCCGCCGGAGGCCTCGTATTCGGCGACCTGGTCGGCCACCCAGTCCATGGTGCTCGGCTCGTACTCCCCGTCGATCGGCATGCGCGGAACCTACACCGGGGTGATCGGCGGCTGTCCGCCGACGACCGACACCACGTTGCGCGCGGCGAGGGTGGCCATCGCGGTTCGGGTCTCGATCGTCGCCGATCCGAGGTGCGGGATCAGGACGACGTTCTCGAGGTCCAGCAGGCCCTCCTCGACCGCCGGTTCGCGCTCGAACACGTCGAGAGCGGCCCCGGCGATGACTCCGTCGCGGAGGGCGGTGGCGAGGGCGGCCTCGTCGACGATCGGCCCACGGGCGGTGTTCACGAGGAAGGCGTCAGCGCGCATGCGCTCGAGCGCCGCGGCGTCGATCAGGTGGTGGGTGGCCTCCGAGTAGGGGCAGTTGAGCGACACGACATCGCTGGTCGAGAGCAACTCGTCGAGGTCGAGTCGGGTCGCTCCGAGGCGTTCAGCGACCTCGGGCGCGACCGCCGAGCGGTTGTGATACGCGATCTCCATGCCGAAGGCTCGGGCCCGGTCGGCGAGGGCGACACCGATGGCCCCCATACCGACGATGCCGAGTCGGCGGCCCTGGAGCCCGGAGCCGAGCATCATGAACATCCCCCACTGCCACGGGGTTCCGGCGCGGATCAGTCGCTCCCCCTCGCCGAGACGGCGGGTGACCATGAGCACGAGGGCCATGGCGAGGTCGGCGGTGGCGTCGGTGAGCACTCCGGGGGTGTTGGTCACCGTGACCCCGCGGGCCCGGCAGGCCTCGACATCGATGTTGTTGTAGCCGACGGCGACATTGGCGACCATCGTCAGTCGCGGTGCCGCGTCGAGGAAGGCCTGGTCGACCCGGTCGGTGAGCAGGGTGACGGCGTAGTCGGCGGTGGCGAGTTGCTCGTCGCGGATCTCGGTCGGGATCACCTCGTCGCTGGTCCAGGCCCAGACATCAGCGACCTCGCGGAGGAGGACAAGCGCCGGTTCGGGAATACGACCGGTGACGACGACTCGTGGGAGCGTCATGATGCCGCGACCCATTCGGCGAGACGGGCGAGGCCCTCGGAGATGGCGTCGACCCCGATACCGGAGTAGGCGAGTCGGATGTACTGCTCGACCTCGTCGTTCCCCTGCCGACCGAAGTGACGGCGGGTGCAGAACGACACACCGGTGTTGTGGAGGGCGGCGGTGGCGAACTCGCCGACATCGCTGTGACCGGTGATTGACATCGCCACGGTCACGTTCGGGAAAAGGTAGAAGGTCGACTCCGGCTTCGCGCAGCTCATCCCCGGCACAGCGACGAGACCGGCATGAGCGGTATCGCGGCGACGCTCAAGCTCGGCGAGGAGCACCGCAGCCCCCGATGGGTCGCGGAGCGCCTCGACACCGGCGTGTTGGACGAAGTGCGCGGTGCAGCTCTCGTCGTTGGTGTTGAGTTTCGCGATGGGCGCCGCGATGGCCTCGGGCGCGACCGCGCATCCGA